>LXNJ01000792.1_pt1 | contig 20485 bp, 24 predicted proteins | sample 809081 | NCBI WGS metagenome assembly LXNJ01 (sample SAMN04870510, study PRJNA318959) | sponge metagenome | biome: sponge; feature: marine sponge reef; material: water | host: Petrosia ficiformis | place: Greece: Milos, Mediterranean Sea | collected 2013-05-29 | depth 5-7 m | reverse complement strand
GCCGAAGCGGAGAACCGTGGAGGCGGCGGCCCGCCGATGGATCCACGAAAACGGCAAGGCCGGGGTCACCTACCGCTTCGACGCGATCGCAGTGGACATGACCCGAGGCACGCCGCGCATCGAGCACATCCCGGACGCGTGGCGCCCCGGCATGTAGCCCCGGCGGCCCGTAGCGCCAACGGTTTGCCGGAACTCTCCGTTGACGCCCCCTCCCGGACCCGGGTAGCTTTGGCCGTGCCCCAGGTCCGCGGGACGGGAACCCATGAATCCCGTCAGGACCCCGCAGGTAGCAGCGGTAAGTGTGGTGAACGTCGCCGCGGAGTGCCTGGGGCACATCGCGCCCCGTCCGGCCAACCGTGAGTCCACGCCGTCACCTTGTCCTATCTCGCGCTAGCACGCAAATACCGACCCCGGCGCTTCGGGGAGGTCTCCACGCAGGAGCACGTGTCCCACACGCTTCGGCATGCGGTGGCCGGGAACCGCGTCGGTCATGCGTACCTCTTCTGTGGTCCGCGGGGCGTCGGCAAGACCACGCTGGCACGGGTGCTCGCGATGTCGCTCAATTGCCCCGACCGCACCACCGAGGGAGAGCCGTGCGGCGTTTGCCGGGACTGCTCCCACATCTGGGCGGGCCATACCTCGCTCGATGTCGTGGAGATCGACGCGGCCTCCAACCGCGGCGTCGACGATGCCCGCGAGCTTCGTGAACGCGCCATGTATGCTCCGTCCGAGGCGGACCGCTACAAGGTCTACATCCTCGATGAGGCCCACATGCTCACGCGCGAGGCGTGGAACGCACTCCTCAAGATCCTGGAGGAGCCCCCGCCCAGGGTGATCTTCGTCTTCGCTACTACGGAGCCCCGCAAGATCCGCCAGAGTGCGTCGCCGATCCTGTCGCGCTGCCAGCGGTTCGATTTCCGCCGAATCGGCGCCACGGACATCATGAAGCGGCTGGATGAGGTGCTGGAGGCCGAGGGTCTCAAGGCGGCACCCGAGGCGTTGCGGGCGATTGCCCGGAAAGCGAACGGGGGCATGCGCGACGGGCTGTCGCTTCTGGACCAGGTGCTGGCCCTGTCCGATGAGAGGGTCAGCATGGACTCCGTGGTGCGCGTGCTCGGGGTGGTCGACGAGCAACGCTACCTGGATCTCTTCGACATCGTCATCGAGCGCCGGCACGGGGCCGTATTCGAGTTCGTCGAGGAGCTGATCGACGAAGGGTACGATCTCGTCGAGTTCTATTACGGGCTGGCGGAGAAGCTGCGGCTGCTGCTGCGCATGTCGCTGGATTCCTCTTCGACGACAGACGATCTCAACGAGGAGCTGCGCGACGACTTCGCCCGGCGGGCGGCAGCGTTCGCACCGGGGGACCTGGTCAGGATGCTGGCCATGGCCGCGGCGCTGGAGGCCGACGGCAGCCTGCGGCGGACGGGCAGACCGCGGGTCCTCATCGAGATGCTCCTGCTGCGCATGAGCTACCTCGACCGGACCGTGGAACTGGAGGAGATCATCCGGGCACTCGGTAGGACACCGCCGAGGGTTCCGGCACCGGCGGTGCAGGCCCCCGCCCGGGCCACGGGGTCCGGCGCTTCCGGCGATCTCGCCGACGCCGTCGCGCCAGCCGGGCCCGACGCCCCGGGCGACCCCGGAGGCCCCGGCGATTCCGTCGCGCAGCCGAGAGCGCCCGGCGGGGCTCTCGATGCGGTGTGGAACACCGTGTTGCGGGACCGCAAACGGGTTCAACGGGCTCTTTCGTTCCTTCTGCGCACATCGGCCAGGCTGACCGAGACCGGCCAGGGACTTTCGCTGGTCGTTGCCGCCGGGCCGGCCTCCGACGAACTGCGGGACGCTGCGAGCCGGCGGGCGCTGCTCGACGCGCTGGCCCTTCATTCGGGCCGCGAATCTGCAGAGATTTCAATCGAGATTGACGAGGGTGACCGTTCAGACGGGGAGAGTGCTCCGGGCGGGAGAGCCGGCCCACCGGGCAGTGCCACGGGGAGGATTACTCGGGACTCGGTTCAGGAGTCGCGTTTGAACGAACTGGTCAAACGCGCTCCGGAACTTGAGAGGGCCGTCGTGGAACTGGATCTCGAGTTGGTCGACTGAGCGGCGAATCCATGGAACCGGCGGAAACGAAATGACGAATATCCAGCAATTGATGAAAATGGGACAGCAGATCCAGGCCAGGATCAAGGAGCTGCAGGACAGCCTGCACACGGAAGAGCTGACGGCTTCGTCGGGGGGCGGCATGGTGACCGCGCGCGTGAACGGCAAGGGCGACCTCAGCGGGATCTCGATCGACCGGGACGTGATCGACCCGGAAGATCCCGAGATGCTCGAGGATCTGGTCGTGGCGGCCGTGGCGGAGGCGCAGAACCGCGCACGAGAGTTTTCGGAAGAACGGATGCGGGGGGCGGCGGGAGGACTGCCGGTCCAGTTGCCCGGACTGTTCTGACTCGGGCTCTTGGACAGCCGCCGCCCGGAAGAATCGCCGATCGAGGGGCTCTGCCGAGAACTGCGGAAGCTTCCCGGGATCGGAACCAAGACCGCATTGCGCCTGGCGTTTCACCTCCTCAAGGGGTCCAGGGACGATGTGCGCCGGCTTGCGAACGTACTTCTGGAGGTCGCGGAGCGGATACACCCCTGCCCGCAGTGCGGCAACTATTGCGACAGCGCGCTCTGCCCGGTGTGCCGGGACCCGTCCCGTGATCAGGGTGTGATCTGCGTGGTGGAGGAAGCCTACGAGGTAGGTGCCATCGAGAGGGCCGGGCGCTACCGCGGACTCTTCCATGTCCTTGGCGGCCGTCTCTCTCCTCTTGACGGCATCGGTCCGGAACACCTGAATATCGATGGTCTGGTCAGCCGGATCGCCAATGCGCCCGAAACGCCCGTGGAGGTGATCCTCGCGACCAACGCGAGCGTCGAGGGAGAGGCTACCGCGGTCTACCTGCAGGGCCTGCTCAGCCCGCATGTATCGCGTGTGACCCGTCTGGCCAGGGGTATCCCGGTCGGAAGTGATCTGGAGTATGTTGACGGCACCACCATCGGCGAGGCTCTGGCCGGCCGGCGGGAAATGTAGGGAGGGGGAACCTTGAATCGAAGGACGCGCCGGATCGGTCTTTTCCTTCTCGCTGCGGGCACGGTGGGCGCGTTGACCGGGCTGTTGCTGAAGCACCAGGTGGTGCTGCACCGCCGCGAACTGTTCAGTTCGAATCCGTTTCGGCGGCTGGCAGCGCTCCGGCACATGGCCGGCGAGCCGGCCACCGTCGATGCGATCACCGTCCTCCGCGATTTTGCAGCGTGGGAGCCGCGGCGCCTCCTGAGGACCCGCGCCGCGTCCGTAGTAGCGCGCATGCAGCGGGAGCTGCGACGGAGGGCGGGGAAGGCAGCCCGTGGACAGGATCCCACCGGACGGCCTCGTCCACGGACCGCCAGGTGAACATCCCCAACGCCATTACGGTGGCGCGGATCGCTGTCAGTCCCCTCATCGCCTACCTTGCCCTTTCACCCTCGATCGTGAATCGGTACGCGGCCTTCGGACTGTTCCTGCTCGCGGCCTTTTCAGACGTGTGGGACGGTTATCTGGCCCGCAGGCACGGGTGGATCACGGATACGGGCAAGCTGCTCGATCCGATCGCCGACAAACTGCTTCTGGTGAGCACGTTCATACCGATTTTCATGATTTCGCGGCGCACGGATGTACTCAGCAGCCTCCCCTGGTGGGGCACGCTCCCCCTGTGGGTAGTCGTCGTGGTTTTCGGGCGCGAGCTGTTCGTCACACTGTTTCGGGCCTATGCCGCCCGACGCGGGATCGTGATTGCAGCCGGAACGCTGGGGAAGCGGAAGGCACTGGCGCAGAACTTCTTCATCGGTAGCCTGCTGCTGTGGTATCCGCTGCTGCTTTCCGCCACCGCCCTGGAGTGGTCCGGGTCCTTCTGGGCCGTCTGGCGCCTTTTCCACACGACCTGGATCGGAGTCATGCTGGGTCTTGCCGTCCTGCTCACGCTGCTTTCGCTGGGTGACTACCTGTGGCGGTATCGGGCGCTGGTGGGGAGGAAGCGATGACACGGGAGCCCGGGGTGGCGGACTATCGGTCCATCCCGGAACTCGTGCAGCACCTGTCGAGTGCCTCACGTGAACGCGGATTGAAGATTGCGACTGCGGAAAGCTGCACGGGCGGCATGGTCGGCGCCGCCATCACCGATCAGCCCGGGGCCTCCGCCTGTTACGTCGGTGGCGCTGTTGCCTACCGTGATGACGTCAAGGTGCGCTGCCTGAATGTCGACCCGGCTGTCATCAGTGCTCATGGCGCCGTGTCGAAGCTGGTCGCTCTCCAGATGGCGTTCGGCGCCCGACGGTTTTTCTCCGCCGACGTGGCCCTCGCCGTCACGGGGATCGCGGGCCCGCGTGGCGGGAGCCCGGAGAAGCCGGTGGGCACCGTTTGGATCGCCGTGGCCCTGAGCGATGGAATCGGCACCGCGCGGCGTATGCAGTTCGCAGGCGGGCGAGCGTCGATCCGGAACAGGAGCGTCGCCGCCGTCCTGCGGTTGGCGGCGGAGGCGATCGCGAGGCACCATCTGTGAGCCGGGGCCGCAAGGCCCCATAATGGATGGGCGCAACGCGTACTGGCGCGTGGATTGCGAAGCGGCGGCGACGCCGGTTTCGCGTGATCAACAAACGGATTGAAGGTGAATGACGGAACAACGACCAAATGGAGAGGTGAATCCGGTGGAGCAGGAAGATCGTCGGGAGGAAGCGGAGAGCGCGGGGCCCGGGAGCCCGGCGGGGTACCCGTTCACGCCTGGTGACGCCGACGGCGGCCCCGACGAGCGGGCGGGCGGGGACTCCGGCGTCGCGCCGGGTGGTTCCGAGCCCCCGCACGAACCGGAACAGGCCGATGAGGAGGACGCTGCCGAGCGGCTTCGGGCCGAGCGGAACAAATCGAGGGACCAGCATCTGAGACTGGCGGCCGACTTCGACAACTACCGAAAGCGCACGGAGGATCGGTTGCGCCAACGATGGAACAGCGCCCAGGCCGACCTCCTATCACGTTTCCTCGACCCCCTCGACGACCTCCTGCGCGTCACCGCGCTGGAACCCGAAACCGCGTCGGTCGAGGCGATCGTCGAGGGCGTCGACCTCGTCGAAAGGAAGTTCTTTCGCGTCCTCGAGGACATCGGGGTGGAGATTGTCGATCCCGCCGGCGAGACCTTCGACCCGAACACGATGGAGGCCATGATGCAGGTCCCGGCGGAGTCGGAGGACGACGATGAAACGGTGGCCCAGGTATTTCAGCGCGGGTACGCCATGAAGGGCCTGCTCGTGCGCCCCGCGCGGGTCAGCGTCTACAAGGCGTAGCAGCCAGGGATCGGCGAGCGATATGACCCAGGCGACCAAGGACTACTACGCGATACTCGGGGTCGACGAGAAGGCCGACCAGGCCGCGATCAAGAGTGCCTATCGGCGGTTGGCCAAGCGTTATCACCCGGACGCGAATCCCGGCAATCCCCGGGCAGCGGAGCGGTTCAAGGAGGTCGGCGAGGCGAACGGGGTGCTGTCCGACCCGAAGAAGCGCAAGCAGTACGACCAGATGCGCAAGCTGGGAGCCTTCGGCTTCGGGGCGGCGCGCAGACCCGGTTCACGCACGAACCCACAGAGCACTTCCAGCTTTTCCTTCGAGGATCTCGGAGGGCTCGGCGGATTCTCGGACATCTTCTCCTCCATCTTCGACCGCGGCAAGAAGCCGAGCCCGAGGCCTGGCGGCCCCCGCAAGGGCAAGGATGTCGAATACAGCGTGGAGGTCTCGTTCATGACCGCCGCGCAGGGTGGCAAGGTCGCGATTTCGGTGCCCATCAACGAGGAATGCGCGACCTGCCGAGGGTACGGCGGCGCGCCCGGGACAGCCTGGAACAAGTGCGCCGAGTGCAAGGGAAAGGGGAGCGTCTCCTTCGGGCAGGGTGGCTTCGCGGTCAACCGGCCCTGCCCGGCGTGTCTGGGCCGTGGGGAGCGGGCCGAGAAGGAGTGCGGGGCGTGTGACGGTGCGGGGAAGATTCACCAGGACCGCAAGATCCAGGTTTCGGTTCCCGCGGGCGTGGAGACCGGCTCGAAGGTCCGCCTCACCGGCCAGGGCGAGCGCGGGCAGAAGGGCGGGGCGCCGGGAGACGTGGTCATCACCTTCAAAGTGGAACCGCATGCGTTCTTTCGGCGCGATGGCAACGATATTCATGTCACCGTCCCTGTCAACCTCGCGCAGGTCACACTGGGATCGCGAATCAGGGTCTCGACGATCTCGGGGAGAAAGGTCGTGCTCCGCATCCCGCCGGGCACGCAGCCCGGCACGCGCTTCCGGATCCGGGGGCAGGGGATCACGCGCAAGGGTCGAACGGGCGACCAGTTCGTCGAGGTCAAGGTCTCCGTTCCCGAATCGCTTGGCGAGGAGCAGGCGGAACAGTTCCGGGAGTTCGCGGACGCCGCGGGAATGAAATGGTGAGGCGGATCAGCGGGCGGCTTCGGAGATGCCACGGATCCGGCCGCCGCCCAGAACTTCCTCGTCGCGGAAGAACACGCAGGACTGGCCCGGGGTCACCGCGGCCGCCGGCTTCCTCAGCGCGAGGGTGAGTCCATCGGCCCCGTGCGCTTCGACGCTGCACGGCAGTGCCGGCGACCGATAGCGGATCTGGACGTCCAGTCGCCCCCCCGGGGGTGGCGGCGGCGTCAGCCAGTTGAGTTCGCCGACCCGGATGTCCCCGGCCGCGAGGAGGTGACGCGGTCCCACGACCACTTCGCGCGTGGCCGCACGAATCTCGAGGACGTAGTAGGGCTCCGTCCTTCCGCCGCCAATCCCCTTCCTCTGGCCGACGGTGAACCCGGAATAGCCCTCGTGCATCCCCAGAATCCGGCCGCCGTGGTCGACGATGGCGCCCGGCGAGAGCGCCGGGTGGGTGGGGAGCAGCCTGCGCGCGAGAAAATCCCGGTAGTCGCCCGTGGGAACGAAGCAGATCTCCTGGGACTCGGGCTTTTCGGCGGTCGCGAGGCCCAGTTGCCGGGCGCGCTCCCTGACCTCGGTCTTGGTCAGGTCCCCGAGCGGGAAGTGCAGCCGCTGGAGCAGTTCGGCCGGAAGCCCCCACAGGAAGTAGGACTGATCCTTGGATGAATCCCGGCCCCGGAGCATGCGCGGCCGTTCCCCGGAGCGGTCCAGACGCACGTAGTGACCCGACGCCACGCCGTCACAACCGAGGACCCGCCCCCGTCTGAAGAGATCGCGGAACTTCGTGTTGGAATTGCAGCGGACACATGGATTGGGGGTGCGTCCCTCAGAATACTCGGCAACGAAGTCGTCCACGACGTCGCGGGTGAACTCCTCCTCGACGTCGAAGACGTAGTGGGGGATTCCCAGCTCGTCGGCCACGCTGCGGGCGTCCCGGATTCCGTCCATGCCACAGCACGTCTTGCGGCTCGCATCGGTGTCCGTACCGCTGTAGCAGAAGGTCTTCATGGTGGCGCCGACCACATCGTGCCCGGCCTCGACGAGCAACGCGGCCGCGACCGACGAATCGACCCCGCCCGACATGGCCACCAGGATCCTCAGCGGCTGCCCCCGGTCCGTCATCGTCGCCCGGTCCGTCATTGCGGAGCGAACTCGCGCGTGCGCTCGACGGCCGAAGCGACCCCTTCCACAATCCTGTCCACCTGGCCTTCCCGGTTAAGCTTCCCGAAGCTCAGCCGCAGCGTCGCCCCCGTTTCGCCGGGATGGAGGGTGGCGAGCGTGCGGCTGGGAGCGGAAGAACCGCTGGAGCACGCGGAACCCCCGGACGCCGCGATTCCCTGGGCGTCCAGCGCCGCCAGCAGCGTGTCGGAGTCCGCCCCCGGAATGCCCAGCGACAGGATGTGCGGTGCACGCGCAACGCCGTCCCCACTGATTCGCAGGTCGGAGATGCGCGCCGCCAACCGGGCTTGCACCGCGTCCCGGATGGCCGCCAACCGCGTGGACTCGCACGGGACCTCCGCAACGGCCAGCCGCAACGCCTCGGCCAGACCGACGGCACCCGCGACGTCCTCGGTGCCCGGCCGAACGCCCCGCTCCTGTCCGCCGCCGAAGTGCAGCGGCTGCAGACCGCGTGGATCCGTCGCGATCAGGGCGCCGGTCCCCGTGGGTCCGTGGATCTTGTGGCCGGTAACCGTCAGCAGATCGACCGGGGTGTCCCGAAGCGACAACGGGACCTTGCCCACGGCCTGCACCGCGTCGCTGTGAAGCACCACCTCGCGTTCGCGGCAGATCTTCGAGATTGCCGCCATCGGGAGTTCCAGTCCGACCTCGTTGTTCACCCACATGCACGAAACGACCGCCGGCCGCTCGCGCACGGCGGCTCTCAGCGCGTCCAGCTCGAAGATTCCGTCGCCGAATCCGATCACCGTGTGCCGGGCACCCTCCGCCGCGGCCTGCTCGGCAGCCTCGAACACGGCCGGGTGTTCAATGGCGGAGGTGACCACCAGGGGAGCGTCGCCACCCCCGGCGATTGCATGCCGCGTTCGGCCCAGCACCGCGAGGTTGTCCGATTCGGTCCCGCCGCGGGTGAAGAACACGTGGGCTGCGTGGATGCCCAGTGCGGTGGCCACCGAAGCCCGGGCCCATTCCAGGCGGCGCCTGGCCCTGCGCCCCCATGAATGGCCGCTCGACGGGTTTCCGAAGTCCTCTGCGTGACATGCCGACATCGCGGCAACCACTTCGGGGCGGACCGGCGTGGTGGCGGCGTGGTCGAGGTAGATGGGGTCTGAGATTCCCTGCAACGGGCTGCTCCTGCCGGGGACTGCCGTAATATGGCGACGCAGCGCCGCTTGCGTGAATGCTTGATGCAAACGTGTTTCCCGATAACTTGCTAAGCGGCGGACGGCACCCGGTTCTCCGGGCACCCGCGCCGCCGGAACCTCGTCCGGTCGCCCCCACGCACACCACCTCCCTTCGAGACGATGAACCTTCACGAATACCAGGCCAAGGAGCTGTTCCGTGAAGCCGGAATGGCCGTGAACCCGGGAGAAGTCGCAACAAGCCCCGAGCAGGCCGGCGCGTTCGCCGAACGATTCGGCGGCGCTGCCGTCGTCAAGGCGCAGGTCCACTCCGGCGGCAGAGGGAAGGCGGGAGGAGTCAAGCTGGCCCACAGCCCCGAGGAGGCCGCGGCTCACGCCTCGGCCATTCTGGGCATGGAGATCAACGGGCTCACGGTCGGGGAGGTCCTGGTGTGTCCGATCGAGGATATCGCCACTGAAGCGTACGTCGGGGTCCTTGTGGACCGGGAGGGACAGTGCCCGGTATTCATGGTCTCGGCGGAGGGCGGCGTGGACATCGAGGAAGTGGCGGCCAGCAACCCGGAGGCGATCCACAGGATGCGCATCGACCCCCGCTACGGACTGCTTCCCCACCAGGCCTACGGGTTGGCGGCCAGGCTCTACGACGATCCCGGCCTGGTCCGGCAGGCGGCCCGCATCATCGCTCAGCTCTACGACGTGTTCGTGGGCAATGGCGCTTCAATGGCCGAGATCAACCCGCTGATCTCGACGGCCCGGGGCCGGGTGATGGCAATCGACGCCAAGATGAGCATCGACGACAACGAGCTCTTTCGGCGCCCCGCGGTCGCGGCGCTGAGGGATGCCGGCTCCGAGGCGTCCGCCGATACCCGGGCGCGCGAAGCCGGTCTCTCGTTCGTCAAGCTCGATGGCAATGTGGGCTGTTGCGTGAACGGCGCGGGCCTGGCGATGGCCACGATGGATCTGGTGAAGTACTACGGGGGCGAACCGGCCAACTTCCTCGACATCGGAGGATCGTCAAACCCGGACAAGGTGGTCGCGGCGCTGGAAATCATCACCTCCGACCCCGAGGTGAAGGTCATCCTCTTCAACATCTTCGGCGGCATCACCCGATGCGACGATGTCGCCCGCGGAATCGTGGAGGCCGTCAACCGAATCGGATTCGAGGTCCCGCTCGTGATCCGGCTCACGGGGACCAACGAGGAATTGGCGCGGGAGATCCTGGCCGAAGCGGACCTGACCGCCGTGACCACGATGGACGAGGTGGTGGAGCAGGCCGTTCGCCTGGCCCGATGATTCGAAACACGGATGCGGCGTCCGGACGCGTCGCGTCATAGCTGAGGGAAATCCATGTCGATCTTTGTTGACGGGACCAACCGGGTCGTGGTTCAGGGGATTACCGGCCGGGACGGTTCCTTTCACTCCCGCCAGATGATGGCGTACGGAACGCGGGTCGTCGCGGGGGTGACTCCGGGCAAGGGAGGGCGCGATTTCGAAGGCCCCGACGGCACGACGATCCCGGTCTACGACACCGTGGCCGAGGCGGTGGCGGAGACCGGCGCCGACGCATCCGTGGTCTACGTCCCCCCCGCGTTTGCCGCCAGCGCGATCATGGAGGCCGCCGATGCGGGCGTCGGGTTCATCGTATGCGTGACGGAGGGCATACCCGTCCTCGACATGACCCGCGCACACGCGCTGGCGCGGGACCGCGGAAGCCGCGTGCTCGGTCCCAACTGTCCGGGAATCATCTGTCCCGGCAAGACCACCCTGGGGATCATACCCGGAAGGATGGTCGCTCCCGGACCCGTGGGACTCATCTCGCGGTCGGGGACGCTCACCTACGAGGCGGTGTACCACCTCAGCCGCGGCGGGCTCGGGCAGACGACGTGCGTGGGCATCGGAGGGGATCCCCTGATCGGCACGAGTTTCGTCGATTGCCTCGCGGCCTTTGCCGAGGATCCGGACACCGAAGCCGTCGTGATGATCGGCGAGATCGGTGGAACCGCCGAGCAGGAGGCCGCCGCCTGGGTCAGCGCCAATCTCGATGTGCCCGTCGTCGGCTTCATCGCGGGCCGGACCGCGCCTCCGGGCAAGCGCATGGGGCACGCCGGAGCAATCATAAGCGGATCTGCCGGAACCGCGGCCGAAAAGACGAGGGCCTTCGAGGACAACGGAATCCGCGTTGCCAGGCGCCCGGTGGAAATCGCCGGGCTCGTGGCCGAGGCCTTGCGGTAGTGCGGTAGGGCCAGTGGTCGACGTCCGCTCACCGGCGTTCGGCGAGCTCCTGTGCGAGCCCCGGGTCGTGCTCGGCTCCGGAGAGGACGCGTGGGATTCGCTCCGGCGCGCCGTGGACGACCTGCCCGGGGATCACCCCCTGCGCGACGTTTGCCGCCGCGTGGAGCGCGCGGCCGGCCGTCCCGAACCGATGCCCCTTGCCTCCAACCTGGACGTGCTCAATCTGAGACGGGGCGAGGAGCCGCCCGGGGTTGTCCTGTGGCTCTCCAGGCGCGCCGATGGAGGGTTGTTCTCCCGGGCCGCATGGGTCGTGTGGGGCCTGCCGAGACCATCGCTGAACCTCTTCCTGCTGCCCGTGCTGACCGGCCTGACCGATGCCATAGCCGCGGCCGACACTGTTGATGACATACTTGAAGTATTGACATCCATATCATTGACCAGCAGGAAAATAGATATCGACGTACGGGTGGAGAAGGTGATCACGCCGCTCATCTATCGAATCTACCCGGACACGCCGCTCAGCGAGGTGCAGCACCTCCTCGTCCGTCGTGACCTGCCCGCCGTGCCGGTTGTGGGAGCGAATCACGAAATGCTCGGGCTGATCACGGTGAGCGACATCCTGCCGCACATGCTGCCCAGCCCGGACACGCCCGGTACAAGGGCGCGGCGGCCAACCGTCGCGCGAGACGTGATGACTCGGTCGGTGCTCTGCGTCTCCGAAGACGAGCTCCTGGTGGAGGCCGGCCGTTCGATGATCGCGCGGGGAGTTTCCAGGCTTCCGGTCGTGCGCGACGCCGAACTCGTCGGCTTCCTGGAACGGGAGACGGTGATGCGCGCATTCGCGGACACCATCCTCCCGCCGCGACGTCCACGCACGGGTTGACGCCCGGCGCCGTTCCTGATTGCGTTTATGGCCCTCATGTCCTGAATTCGACCCGTTGCATGTGAAGACTCCATGAACCAGACTCTGGCCATTATCAAACCCGATGCCACCGGGAACGGTGACGCGGGCAAGATCATCGCTCATCTCGAAGCCGCCGGATTCGAGATCAGGGCCCTGCGCATGATGACCCTGACGGACGCCCAGGCCCGCGCCTTCTACGAAGTGCACCGCGAACGGCCGTTCTACGAATCGCTCGTCGGCTTCATGACCTCGGGACCCTGTATCCCGATGGTACTGGAAGCGGAATCGGCGATCTCCCGGTACCGCGACGCGATCGGCGCCACCGATCCCGCCGAAGCGGAGCCCGGCACGGTGCGCCGACTCTACGCCGAATCCAAGGAGAGAAACGCGGTGCACGGGTCGGATTCCGTTGAAAACGCCCGGCGTGAGATCGCCTTCTTCTTCTCGGAATCGGAGCGGATAGGGTAGGCGATTTCGCCACGGCCGGGTCGAACCGGGCCGTTTGACAGCATTCTCTCGATTGTCCTATCTTTCGAGTCTATGTTGCAGATCGATTTGTCACGCCTGCGGATCAGTCGCAAGACCACCGTGCAGGCGGCCATCGCACCCGACGCGGAGGTCTGGGGCGGCTCGGAACTCAGGTTTTCGAGCGCGGTCGAGGTCGCCGGCGCCGTGACGCTTGCGGCAGGAGGAGAGGTTGTCGTGCGAGGGAGCTGGAAGGCCCCCGTCGAGTACGACTGCGGCCGGTGCCTGGAAGCTGTCCCGGTCACCTTCGAAAGGCCGTTGAACCTGGTGTTCATGCCTGTGGGACAGTGGGAGACCTCGGACCCCGACGTGCGGACGATCGGCTATCACGAAATGACGCTGGACCTCGAAGAGGCGATTCGCGAAGAGGTGGTTTTGGAGATCCCAAGGTACTTCATGCCGGCGGACACCAACGGTCGCTGTGATCGTTGCGGCCAGGCGGTGGAGCGAATAGGGCGGGTGCCGGAACGACCGGAGGACCAGCCCGATCCCAGGTGGTCCGCTTTGAAGGCCCTGCAAACCGACTAGGAAGATTGTTCAATGGCCGTACCCAAGAAACGAGTGTCCAAGCAGCGGAAACGGAAGCGCCGCACGCACTACAAGGCTGCGGAATCGACGCTGGCGACCTGTTCCAGGACCGGTGACCCGCAGTTGCGGCATCGCGTCTGCCCCACGTCGGGGATGTACAGGGGGAAGCTCATCTACGAGGTGGAACCCGAGTAGGCTCCCGGTCCTTCGTGTTGCCCTGAGTCAACTCCGATGCGGATCGTCCTCGACGCGATGGGGACCGACGACGCCCCGGTAACGGAGGTACGCGGTGCCCTGTCGGCCCTCGAATCGGATCCCGATCTTCGAGTGATACTCACGGGGGACCGGGAGCTGCTGGCTCCACAGGTGGAGGAAGCCGCCGCGGGTGAACGGATCCGTGTCGTCCACGCTCCCCAGCGCGTGGACGGCGCCGAACCCCCGGTCTCGGCGGTTCGCCGCAGTCCGAGGTCGTCCATCCGTGTCGGCCTCGAAATGCAGCGGGCCGGGGAGGCGCACGCCTTCGTGTCCGCGGGTTCGACGGGGGCGGTGATGGCGGCGTCTCTGCTTACGCTTGGCCGCTTGCGGGGCGTGGACCGGCCGGCGCTGGGCACGATCTTCCCGACCGGCAGAGGGCCTACACTGGTCGCCGACACGGGTGCGAACCTGGACTGCAAGTCGCAGCACCTGGTGCAGTTCGCGCGTCTGGGGACCATCTACATGCAGGATATCCAGGGCGTCCGCGAGCCCAGGGTGGGACTCCTGAACGTCGGTTCCGAGGCAGCGAAGGGCACCGAGGTGCTGCAGGAAACCTACCGGGCCCTTGCCGCCAGCGACCTCGGATTCGTGGGCAACGTCGAGGGCCGGGACATCCTGCACCACGCGTGCGACGTGCTGGTCTGCGATGGCCTTGTCGGCAACATCATGCTGAAGTTCTATGAGTCGCTCGCCCTCTTCCTTGCCCGCGAACTGGGCACCCGGCTGAATCCGGTGGGTCTTGACCGGGAGCTTGAAGACGCGTTTCGTGTCTTCGACTACGCCGAGTATGGCGGCGCGCCTCTGCTTGGCGTGAACGGGGTGAGCGTGATCTGTCACGGAGAATCGTCACCCAAGGCGATCAGCGCGGCCATAGGCGTGGCCGCGCGCAGCGTGCGCAGCGGCATGGTCGCCCATATCGCTCGCGATCCGGCTTTCAGATAAGGACGGGTTTCATGAACGGCCAGGCACCGGTGGCACGGATATCGGCGACCGCCCGCTATCTGCCCGAACGGGTCATGACGAATGCCGACCTGGAAGCCCTCGTGGACACCAGTGACACCTGGATTCGGGAGCGCACCGGCATTCGCGAGCGGCGGATCGCCGGGGACGATGTCTCGGCGGCGGACATGGGAGCGCGTGCCGCGTGCGGCGCCCTGCGAAAGGCCGGGCTCTCGGCCTCCGACATCGACATGCTCGTGGTCACGACGGCGACCCCCGATCACCTGCTCCCGTCGACCGCCTGCGAGATCCAGGCGCGGATCGGGGCCTCCCGCAGCTGCGTGGCCTTCGACCTTCAGGCTGCCTGCACCGGGTTCCTCTACGCGGTGTCGGTGGCCGAGGGATGCGTGGCGGCCGGACGCGGCCGGAACATCCTCGTGGTGTCGACCGAGAAGATGTCGACGATCATCGACTGGGAGGACCGGGCGACCTGCATCCTTTTCGGAGACGGCGCGGGCGCCGCAGTGGTGCAGCCATCGGTGAACGGCGAAGGGATTCTGTCGAGCTTCCACCGCTCCGACGGAGATCTCGTGCCTCTCCTGCAGCGGCGCGCGGGCGGAACCGTGAAACCTCTCGACGAGGAGTCCCTGCGCAAGAAGGAGCACATGCTCCACATGTCCGGCCGCGAAGTCTTCAAGTCGGCCGTGAGATCAATGGCACACGCGGGGAGACGCGTCATCGAGGAAGCCGGGCTCACGGCGTCCGACATCGATCTGATGGTGCCTCATCAGGCTAATGCCAGGATCATCGAGGCAACGGCCCGGCATGCCGGGATTGCGATGGACAAGGTCTTCGTGAACCTCGACCGGTACGGAAACATCTCTTCCGCGACGATCCCCGTGGGGCTTGACGAGGCCGCCGAGCAGGGCCGGATCGGGCCTGGATCGAACATCCTCATGACGGCGTTCGGCGCTGGCCTCACATGGGGCGCCATGCTCATGCGGTGGTAGCCGCCGTCGAATCGGTGGCACGGCCGGACGCGGAGAAGAGGGGATGAGGCCGGGCCTGTTGTTTCCTGGACAGGGGTCGCAGCACGTGGGGATGGGACGGTCCCTCGCGCGGCGCTTCCCCGAGGCCCGGGAGACTTTCGAGGAAGCGGACGACATTCTGCGGTTCGGGCTCGCCCGGCTGGCGTGGGAAGGCCCTCTCGAACGACTGACCGCGACGGAAAACGCGCAGCCCGCGCTCTACGTACATGGTCTTGCGGTATACCGGGTGATTCGCGGCCGGATCGGTCCCGTCGCCGCGGCCGCCGGACACTCGCTTGGCGAGTTGACCGCGCACGGAGCAGCAGGCACCTGCACCTTCGCCGATGGCCTGCGCGTGGTGAGGCTGCGCGGGGAGCTGATGGCCAGGGCCGGAGAGGAAGCACCGGGTACGATGGCCGCGGTGATCGGCCTTTCCGCAGACTCTGTTGCCGCGCTGTGCCGGGAAGGGGCGGACACCGGCATGACGGTCGTGCCGGCCAACCTCAACGCAAAGAGCCAGATCGTGGTCAGCGGGGACCTCGCCGGCGTCGAATGGCTGTGCTCGGCAGCGAAGGCGAGCGGAGCGAAGCGGGCGATTCCGCTTACCGTGTCGGCGGCATTCCACTCGCCCCTCATGCAGCCCGCCGCCGAGGAGTTCCGGCAACGGCTCGAAGACACGCCGGTCAGGTCCCCGGACTTTCCGGTCGTTTCCAACGTGACGGCCGAGGTCGAAAGCGATCCGGACCGGATACGCGGGCTGTTGGTACGGCAGCTCACCTCGCCGGTCCGGTGGATCGAGTGTATCGCGCGGGCGAGGGAGGAAAGCGTGACCCGGTTTCTGGAACTGGGTCCCGGCAAGGTACTGACCGGGTTGAACAAGAGGAACGCGAGAGGGGTGCCGACCAGCGCGATCGGTGAGTCGGCGTGCATCGATTCCATGGAGGGATGGAAATGACGGCATCCAGAGAACTCGCCGGATCGGTGGCGATCGTAACGGGGGGGTCGAGGGGGATCGGCCTGGGGATTTCGCAGGCACTGGCGAGCGCGGGAGCCGTGGTTGCGGTGGTCGCGCGAAACGAGGCCACGGCCCGCGATGCGGCCGCGGGGCTGGAAGGCGACGGCCATGCGGCCTACGCGTGCGATGTCGCCGACGGCGGTGCCTGCAGGAGGGTGGTCGCCGGCGTCGAGGCGGCGCAGGGGCCCGTCTCGGTGCTGGTGAACAACGCGGGCGTGACGCGCGACAACATCCTGCTCCGCATGCGCGACGAGGAATGGTCCCGGGTGATCGACACCAACCTGCGAGGCGCCTTCAACATGATCCGTGCCTCGACGCGCGGCATGATGAAGCGCAGGAACGGGTCCATCGTCAATATCAGTTCGGTCATCGGACTGGTGGGCAATCCGGGTCAGGCCAACTATGCCGCGTCCAAGGCGGGATTGCACGGGCTGACCAAATCGGTGGCCAGGGAGCTGGCTTCGCGCAACATCCGCTGCAATGCCGTCGCACCCGGATTCATCCGCACCGATATGACAGCCGGTCTGCCCGACCGACAGGTAGCGGAACTGACGGGCCGCATTCCTGCCGGGCGGCTGGGAGAGCCCGGCGATGTGGCTGGCGTCGTCCGGTTCCTTGCGGGGCCGGAGGCGGGTTACATTACGGGTCAGATCATCGCCGTGGATGGCGGGATGGCGATGTAGTCGCCGGCGTGTTCGAGCCGAACCAGGTGCGCCACCGGAAACAACGTACGGAGAAAAAGCATGTCCGACACAACCGAAGCCAGGGTGAAGGAGATCATCATCGACGAGCTCGGCGTCGAGGCCGACAAGGTCACGTTGGAAGCGTCGTTCGTGGATGACCTTGGCGCGGACTCCCTCGATACCGTTGAGCTGGTAATGGCGTTCGAAGAGGAATTCGGCATCGACATCCCCGACGAGGATGCGGAGCAGATGCGGACGGTCGGGGACGCCGTATCCTACATTCAGGAAAACGCCGGCTGACCGGTTTCGAGTCGCAGCGCCATGGCTGATCGGCACAGCGAGCGCCGAGTCGCCGTCACCGGGATGGGCATGGTGAGCGCGGTCGGGCATGACGTGGCGTCCAATTGGGACGCCCTGCTCGCGGGCACGCCCGGGGGCGGCCCGATCACGGCATTCGACCCCGCAGGTTTCGCCACGCGGATCGCCTGTGAGGTGAAGGACTTCGATTCGGGACGCTATCTGTCGCGGAAGGAAAGCCGGCGCTACGACCGGTTTTGCCATTTCGCCATCGCTTCGGCGGTGCAGGCGATGGCGTCCGCGGGGCTCGAGGGTCCCCCGGCCGGTTGCGACCCGACCGAGTTCGGCGTGATCATGGCCAGCGGCGTCGGTGGCATCGCCACCCTTGAAGCCAACTGCCGCATTCTGAACGAACGCGGACCCGGTCGCGTCAGTCCCTTCTTCATCCCGATGTTCATCCCGGACATCGCCGCGGGATTGATGTCCATCCGGTACGGACTGCAGGGACCCAACTACGCGACCGTCTCGGCCTGCGCCTCCGGCTCGCACGCGATCGGCGACGCGGTCCGGTACATCCAGCGCGGGGATGCGAAGCTCATGCTCGCCGGAGGAGCGGAGGCCGCCGTGACGCCGATCACGATCGCGGGGTTTTCGTCGATGAAGGCGATGTCTCGCCGCAACGACGACCCCGAAGGGGCCAGCCGCCCGTTCGATGCGGGACGGGACGGGTTCGTGATCGGCGAGGGAGCGGGGTGCATTCTGCTCGAGGAACTGGAGCACGCCCGCGGGCGGGGCGCGGAGATCCTCGGTGAAGTCGTCGGATACGGGGCCACCGGAGACGCCCACCACATCACGGCGCCCCCGCCCGATGCGCACGGCGCCCAGTCGGCGATGCGGCTGGCCCTCCAGGACGGTGGACTACGTCCCGAGGATGTGGACTACATCAATGCGCACGGCACTTCGACACCGCAGAACGACACGGCGGAGACTGCAGCGGTCAAGGCGGTGCTGGGGGGACACGCATACGATGTGGTCATGGGATCGACCAAGTCCATGACCGGGCACCTCCTCGGAGCCGCCGGAGCCGTGGAAACCGTCATCTGCGTGATGGCCTGCCGGACCGGCAGGATTCCGCCGACCATCAACTTTTCCGAGCGTGACGACACGTGCGATCTGGACTATGCGCACGAGGGCATGGTCGAGCGCCCGGTGTCGGTCGCCCTGAACAACTCCTTCGGGTTCGGCGGACACAACGTTTGCCTGGCGATCAGGAGATACGAAGGGTAGGAAGTCCGTGACAGAAGTTCGCGTCGGGATCGGGTACGATTCTCACCGCTTCGACGCGGCCCGGCCTCTGATTCTGGGTGGCGTTCACTTTCCGGACCATCCCGGGCTTGCAGGATTCTCGGATGCGGACGCCGTGGCTCACGCCGTGATCGACGCGCTGCTGGGGGCGGTGGCCCTCGGCGACGTCGGCACGCACTTTCCGCCGGGAGAAGACGCCTGGCGCGATGCCGATTCCATGGACCTTCTGGAGCGGGCGGTGGCGGTCCTGGGTGGCGAGTCGTGGAGCGTTCGCAACGTGGACGTCACGGTCATCTGTGAGAGCCCCCGGATCGGCCCCCGCGCCCTTGAGATGCGCGCCGGCCTCGCGGCACGCCTGGGCGTCCCGATCGGCCGGGTGTCGATCAAGGGAAAGTCGAACGAGGGAATGGGCTGGATCGGAAGGCGCGAGGGCCTCGCCGTTCAGGCCGTGGCCGCCGTGGTACCCGCGCCCGGCCGGGCCGACTAGCCGCCGGGTGGAGCGCGCCTTCTCCCTGCTGACGGAGTTGCCCGCGCCGCTGGCGTACGCGCTGCTTGCGGCCGGAGCGGCGATAGAGAACATCCTACCGGTGATCCCGGCCGACACCTTCATCGTCGCGGGAGGTTTCATCGCGGGACTGGGCACGATACACCCCGTGGGCGTCTTCGGCGTGGTCTGGGGCGGAAACGTGGGCGGTGCGGTCGCCGTCTATGGCGCCGGCCGCCGGTACGGGCCCTCGTTCTTCCGCACGGGGCCGGGGCGCAGGCTCGCAGGCGAACGCCGGATGGAGCGGCTGCACGCGTTCTACAGGCGATGGGGACTGGTTGCGATCTTCCTGGCACGATTTCTGCCGGGCTTCCGCGCGGTGGTTCCGGTGTTCGCCGGCGTGACGCAGCTGGAGCCGCACCGGGCGATTCCGCCGATGGTCGTGGCGTCCGCGATCTGGTACGGGGCCCTTCTGCAAGTCGGCTACCTCGGCGGAGACAACCTCGAGGCGATCGCGGCAACGCTCGAACGGACCAGTCGAGGCCTCCTGGTCGCCTCGGCCGCGCTCGTGGTCATGATCGCCGGGTTGTGGTGGCGAGCCCGCCGCAAGACAAGCCGCCATCGGCGGGCAGTCGACGGCGATGCCGGCTGAGAAGGCGGGCGGGGCGCTTGAGCGCAGGTACCACGTCGAGCCGTTTCTGGACTATCTGGCACTTGAAAGAGGGCTGAGGCCCGGCACTCTGGCCGCGTATCGCGCCGATATCCGCCGCTTTGCGACCTACCTCGCGGACCGGGGCATCTCGGAGCCCGACACGATCGGCCACCGGATCCTCCACGAGTATCAGTCCCATCTGAGCGGCCAGGGGCTCGCGCCGACGACGATCCGCAGGGCCCAGTCGGCGTTGCGCGCATACTTCGGTTACCTCGCTGCCGAAGGCATCGTGCCGGACGACCCCACCGACCGGATGGATCGTCCCGCCGCGGCAAGAAGGCTCCCCGAGTTTCTGACCCAGGACGAGGCGGCGCGCATTGTGGAAGCCGTCGATCCGGACTCTCCGGCCTATTGGCGGGACCGTGCGGTGCTGGAACTTCTCTACGCGACCGGGATGCGCGTCAGCGAACTCACGGGGCTGTCGCTCGGCGACATGGACCTGGAACTGGGGAGCTGCCTCGTCTTCGGAAAGGGCGGAAAGGAGCGCCTCGTGCCGGTCGGCGCGGTCGCGCTTGGCGTGGTGCGGCGGTACCTCGACTCCCTCCGTCCGGGATTGGACCGCGGTCGGGCCGCCGGAGCCTTCTTCCTCAACCAGCGCGGCAGCCGTCTGAGCCGCATGTCGATCTGGACCATCGTCAGGCGGGCCGCCGGCAGAGCCGGGATTGACCGCGGCATTTCGCCGCACACGCTGCGCCATTCGTGCGCGACGCATCTACTCGAGGGGGGCGCCGACCTGGCCGCGGTTCAGGAGCTGCTCGGTCACGCCGATATTTCCA
>LXNJ01000791.1_pt1 | contig 20530 bp, 12 predicted proteins | sample 809081 | NCBI WGS metagenome assembly LXNJ01 (sample SAMN04870510, study PRJNA318959) | sponge metagenome | biome: sponge; feature: marine sponge reef; material: water | host: Petrosia ficiformis | place: Greece: Milos, Mediterranean Sea | collected 2013-05-29 | depth 5-7 m | reverse complement strand
TCGATTTTGTCACCCGGGCGGACGTCGTTGTAGTTGCGCACGCCGATGCCGCACTCCAGGCCGTTGCGGACCTCGTTGACATCGTCCTTGAAGCGTCGCAGCGACTCGAGCTCACCCTCGAAGATGACGACGTTGTCGCGCAGCACGCGGATCTTGCGGTTGCGCGCAACCACGCCCTCCACGACCATGCAGCCAGCCACTTGACCGTAGCGCGGCGAACGGAATACGTCGCGCACCTCGGCCATGCCGACGATTTCCTCGCGCACCTCCGGTGCGAGCATGCCCTCGAGCACGGCCTTGATGTCGTCGAGCAACTCGTAGATCACGCTGTAGTAGCGCAGGTCGATGGACTCGCGTTCGACAATCGCCTTGGCGGCACTGTCGGCCCGTGTGTTGAAACCGAAGATTGCGGCACCGTAGGTGAGCGCCATGTTCGCGTCGGACTCGGTGATGCCGCCAACACCCGACCCGAGGATGTTCACGGACACCTCGTCGTCGCCGATTCCCGCGCAGGCCTGCACGATCGCCTCCAACGATCCGCGCACATCCGCCTTGATGATGAGCTTCAGGACGCGCTTCTCGCCCTGCCCGAGGTGCGCGAACATATTCTCAAGGCTCGCCGCCTTCTGCGTCGCATGGCGTTGCGCCTGACTGCGTCCCGCTCGGAACTCAGCCACTTCGCGCGCTTGGCGCTCGCCGGCCACCGCGGAGAATTCGTCTCCGGCATCCGGGGTGCCGTTGAGGCCCAGCATCTCCACGGGGATCGACGGCGGCGCTTCGGGAACCACCTCCCCGCGCTCGTTCTGCAGGGCGCGCACGCGGCCAACGCACTGTCCCGCGATCACCACGTCACCGCGCTTGAGCGTTCCGTTCTGCACCAGCAACGTGGCCACGGGCCCGCGACCGCGATCAAGCCGCGACTCGATGACCACGCCCTGGCCCGGGGCCGTCGGCACCGCACTGAGTTCCAAGAGTTCCGACTGCAGGATCACCGCCTCGAGCAATGCGTCGATGCCCTGGCCGGTTTCGGCCGATACATCCACGAACTGGGTGTCCCCACCCCACTCCTCGGGAATCACGTTCAACGTGCCGAGTTCGTTTCGAACGCGCTCGGAATCCGCACCTTCGAGGTCGATCTTGTTGACGGCGACCACGATCGGAACTCCCGCGGCGCGCGCGTGGTTCACGGCCTCCTCGGTCTGCGGCATGACGCCGTCGTCGGCCGCAACCACCAGGATGACGACGTCCGTCGACTTGGCACCCCGGGCGCGCATGGCCGTGAACGCCGCATGTCCCGGGGTATCGATGAACGTGATGTTGCCGTGCTCCGTCTGCACGTGGTAGGCGCCGATGTGCTGCGTGATGCCGCCGGCTTCGCCCGCAACTACCCGCGTGTTGCGAATGTAGTCGAGGAGCGATGTCTTGCCGTGGTCGACGTGACCCATCACGGTCACAACGGCGGGCCGCGGTCGGCGGTCGCCCTCCACTTGGAGGGATTGTTCGAGCACCTGCTCCAACTCGTCTTCCGCGACCAACTTGACCCTGTGGCCGAGCTCTTCGACCACCAGCACGGCCGTGTCCTGGTCGAGCGCCTGGTTGATCGTCGCCATCACGCCCATCCCCATCAGGGACTTGATGACTTCGCCGGCCTTGATGCTCATGCGCTGCGCGAGTTCGCCGACCGTGACCACATCGCCGACTTCCACTTCGCGGACGACTGTGTCGCTTGGCCGCTCGAACTGCCCGCCTTGCTTCTCAACGGTCAGGTGCCTGCGCTTGGCGCGCCGGCCTTCCTGCTTCATCGACAGTTCGCGACGCCGGCCGCGGTTGAAATCGGTTTCGCGAACGCGGTCGCGATCCCGGCTTCGTCCAGCCGCCCTGCCCGAAGCCCGGCGGTTTCCGCTCTCTGCCGCTCGGGCGGCGATCTGTGCCTTCTCGGCCGCCTCGGCAGCCGCCCGCGCCAACGCATCGGGCGTCTGCGCCGGTCGCGGCGTACGCGCCCCGCGGGCGTCCGTTTTGCCGGCTCGGGCCGGGCCCGCCGGCTGCGCGCCTCTCGTGCTCTCGGCCTCCTCCGCCGCCGCACGCGCTTCCGTTTCCGCCTTTTCACGCGCATCGGCCTCGGCGCGTAGCCGCTGTTCCTCCTCGGCCTTGCGGGCGGCTTCCTGGCGGGCCTCCTCTTCCGCTTCCTGGCGGCGTACGTCCTCGGCGCGGATGCGTTCCGCTTCGAGTTCAGCCTGGCTCGGCGTGTGCGGGACGCGCGATGTCTCGAGCGGTGCCACGGTGCGACGGACGAAGACCTTCTTGCGTCGGGTTTCGACCTTGACCGCAGCCCCGCGACCGCCCTTGCCGGTGCGCAACGTGCTGACATTCTTGCGGCGGATCGTGATCTTGCGCTGCTGGTCCGACCCCGGCGCATTCTCCGTGCTTTGGCGGTTCTGGACGAAGTCCAGGAACCGGACCTTCTGCTGATCGGAGACGATTTCGTCGTCGTGCTGGTGCGGCAACCCCGCTTGGCGCATGAGCTTGAGCAGGTGGTCCGGTTCCTGCTTCAGGGTTTTCGCGAGTTGTCCGACCGTCACGTCGACCATCACGGTCCTCCCGACGGGGCCGCGGACTCTTCGAACCATGGAGCCCGTGCGGTCATGATGAGTTCTGCGGCGCGCTCCTCGGCGATGCCGTCGTTGACGTCGAGGAGATCCGCCACGGACAACTCGGCAAGGTCTTCCATCGTGACGATTCCGGCCCCGGCAAGTTCGAAGGCGAGCGCACGATCCATTCCGTCCATTTCGAGAAGGTCCTGGGCCGGGGTCGCGCCGGCACCGATCTCACGCGTCAGCAACGCATCCCGCGCGCGGTTCTGGAGCTCTTCGACGATCTCCTGATCGAACCCTTCGATGGCCGTCATCTCGTCCACCGGGACGTAGGCGACTTCCTCGAGGTTGGTGAAACCCTCCTCGACAAGCACCGTGGCGACGTCCTCGTGCACCGACAGCGCCTCCATGAAGGTCGCCACGTAGCCGAGCGCTTCCTGTTCCTGCTTGCGCGCCGCGTCCTCCTCGGTCATCACCTGGAGGTTCCAGCCCGTCATCTCGCTCGCCAGGCGCACGTTCTGGCCGCCGCGGCCGATCGCTTGCGCCAGGTTGTCCTCGGCCACCGCGATGTCCATCGTGTGGCTGTCCTCGTCGACGTAGATCGACTGGACGTTCGCCGGCGACATCGCGTTGATCGCAAGCTGCGGCGGGTTCTCGTCCCAGAGCACGACGTCGATCTTTTCGCCGGCCAACTCGCCCGACACGGCTTGGACCCGGGAGCCGCGCATGCCCACGCATGCGCCCACCGCGTCGATCCGACCATCGTTGGTCTTGACCGCGATCTTCGCGCGCGAGCCCGGGTCGCGTGCGGCGGCGCGGATCTCGATCACATCCTCGGCGATTTCCGGCACCTCGATCTTGAACAGTTCGATCAGGACCTGCGGCGTGGTTCGCGTCAGGATCAACTGCGGTCCGCGGGCATCCGGCCTGACCTCGACGAGCAACGCCCGGACACGATCGCCCATGCGGAACGAGTCGCGCGGAATCAAGTGCTCTCGCGTCAGGATGGCTTCCGCGTTGTTGCCGAGGTCCACGATCACGCTCTCGCGGGACGTCTTCTTCACCTGGCCGCTGACCAGGTCGCCGACCCGCGGTTCGTAGAGTTCGATGACCTGCGCCCGCTCGGCGTCGCGCACCTTCTGAACGATGACCTGCTTGGCGGTCTGTGCTGCGATGCGACCGAATTCAACGGAGTCCACGGGAATCCGGTAGACGTCGCCGATCTCGAGGTTCGCATCCTTCTCCTTGGCTTCGGCGAGGGTCAATTCGGCGTCCGGATTCGGCTCTTCGTCCTCGCCGAGTTCGCGGTCCGGATCGATCACGTCCCAACGACGATAGGTCTCGTAATGGCCGGACTCCCGGTCGATCTCGACCATGAACTCGGCGTCCTCTTCGTACTTCTTCTTGGTTGCCATGGCGAGCGCCAACTCGATGGCTTCGAAGATCACGTCCTTGGACACGCCCTTCTCGTGAGACACCGACTCCACGACCATCAACACTTCTTTGTTCATCGCAGACATGACGCGTCCTCAACCGGCCTGCCGCGACGCAGGCCGTGCTTCTGCAGCCCGTTTCGGCCCTTGCGCGTAGTCCGGCACAATGCGTGTTCGCTGAATCTGCCCGAACGGCAGCAGGAACTCGTCGCTGTCGATCCGTACCACCACGTCTTCGCCCTCGACCCCGACCAGTTCGCCTTCGAAGCGCCGTCGGCCTTCGAACGGGAAGGCGAGTCGCACATCGACGCGTTCGCCGACGTTCGACAGGTACTGCTCGCGGCGGAAGAGGGTGCGATCGAGCCCGGGCGAGGACACTTCCAGCCGGTACGCCTCGACGATCGGGTCCTCGACGTCGAGGAGTGCGCTGACCTGGTTGCTGACCCGTTCGCAGTCGTCGACGGTCACGCCGTCCGGGGCGTCGATGAAGACCTTGAGCGCCGAGCCGTGCGCGCGGGCCCGGTACTCGAGACCCCAGACCTCGCAGCCGAGCGCGCGCACCGTCGGCACGATGAGCGCTTCGAGTGCCAGCTCCTTGTTCGTCATCGGTCTGTCGCCTCTCGTGGCCTCTCTCTCGGCGTAGCTACGCGCATAAAAAATGGGCTGCAACGCCCATCCCCTGAAGCGGTCGGGCACGCCCCGTCAACTCTGACGCGGCGCGCTTACCTGTTGCGTCCGGCCCTCAGGCCGGACTCGTAAAGTTGGTAGCGGGGGCAGGATTTGAACCTACGACCTTTGGGTTATGAGCCCAATGAGCTACCAGACTGCTCCACCCCGCATCAGTGGCGCGGAATTATAGGTCATCAAGCGCGGATTACAAGCCCGCAAAGACTTTGCCGATCAGCGCATTACGACCGAAATCCGCGCCCGGCGTGCTCTCGCGGCGCGACCTTAAGGGTGCTGTCGCGGTCCCGGTCGATTGGCGTTAAGCTGTGCGCGCTACGGTCAGCAGCACGAATGGGGAGTGCGATCGGATGGGTGCGGCAATTTGGTTCTTCGCCTGCGTCGTCGCATTGATCGGCCCTCGCGCACTCGCCGATGACGGGCCGTCCGGGGTGACCGCGCAGGCCTTGATCGAGGGCGCGCTCGATCTCACCCGCGGCGTCGAGTCCTCCTACACCGAGATGGCCATGGTCATACACCGTCCCGAATGGGAGCGCCGACTCGAGCTCGTGGCTTGGACCCAGGGACGCGAAGATGCCCTGATTCGTTTTACGGCGCCGGAAAAGGACGCGGGCACGGCCACGCTCAAGAAGGGCGAGCGCATGTGGACCTACACGCCGAAGCACAAGCGGGAGATTCGGCTACCTTCCAGCATGATGTCGCAAAGCTGGGCAGGTTCGGATTTCTCCTACAACGACCTCTCCCGCACCGACAACTACCTGCGCTACTACGACTACGCGATCACCGATACCGAGCAACGCGACGATCACACCATCTACACCCTGACACTCACGCCGCACGACGACGCCCCCGTGGTCTGGGGCAAGGAAGAGATGGTGATGCGCGACGACTACGTCATGATCAGCCAGACCTTCTTCGACCAGGACTTCAAGCCGCTCAAGCGAATGCAGACCATGGACATCGGCGAACTCGGCGGCCGCACCATTCCGCTGACGATGCGCATGGCCGACTTCGAGGATCGCGACCGGTGGACGGAGATGCGCTATCTGCGCGCCGACTTCGACGCCGAGGTGGACGACAGCATGTTCACGACGTTCGCGCTCCGGGGCGAGCGGTGACCGACGCGGCACTGCCGCTGCCGGCAACCGCCAGCAGCTCCCGCGCCGGGACGACCTTTGTGGTCGTGGCGTGGCGCAACCTCTGGCGCCACCCGCTCAGAACATGGTTGGCCGCCTCGGGCGTCGGTTTCGCCATCCTCCTGGTCGGGGTCATGGTGGCGTTTCAATCGGGCGTTTACGGGCCGTGGATCGAACACGCCACGTCGATGTCGACCGGCCATGTGCAAGTCCAGCACGCCAACTACTTCGATGACCCCAACATCGCCCACACGCTTGCCGACGGCACGCCCCTCGTACGCGATCTCGAGGGGATCCCGGGGGTCGTCGGCGTGGCCGGGCGCGCCGAGGTCTTCGCCCTCGTCTCGGTGGGCGAGCGCAGTTTCGGGGGTTTGGTGATGGGCGTCGACGCCGACCGGGAAGCCGGCATGTTCGCATTGCCGGACTATCTCCGCGAAGGCGACTACCTGCCGCGCGGGGACAGCGCCTTTGTCGGTTCTTCCCTCGCCACGAACCTCGGCGTCGAGCTTGGCGACGAAATCGTCGCCTTGGGGTCGGGCAAGGAAGGCGGTGTGGCGGCACTCGTCCTGAATGTCGACGGCATCTTCGAGACCGGTCGAGCCGACCTCGACCGGACGGTCCTGCAAGCCCCGGTTCATGCCGTGCAGTCGGCGTTCGAACTCGGGGACAGCCTGCACAGCGCCGTGCTCAAGATCGACGACCCCGAGCGGGCCGACGTCTTCAAGGCGGCCGTCGAGGCGGTGGTGCCGGCCGGGGCGCGCGTCCTGGACTGGAACGAGTTGCTGCCCGGACTCAAGCAAAGCATTCGGTTGGATGCCATCACCGGACAGATGATGGCGTCGCTGCTGATCGTCGTGGTCGCCATGTCCGTCGTGAATTCGTTCATCATGACGGTGTTCGAGCGAACGCGGGAGTTCGGCATGCTGATCGCCATCGGCATGCGCCCCAACGCCATCGTCGGCATGCTGACGATCGAGGCCGCATGCGTCTGGATCCTCGGCGCCGCCATCGGCATCGCGGCCTGCGTTGCCGTGGTCCTGCCGCTCAACATCGTCGGACTTAACCCGTCCGAGTTGGTCGAAAGCGCCGACGAGATCTACGGCGAACTCATGATCCCCGACGCAATCCGTCCCGAACTCAGTGCCCGCGCCCTGCTCCTAGCACCCGGGATCATGCTCGCCGGCACCCTGCTCGGCGCATTGATTCCCGCGCTTCGGGTGCGCCGGATGCACCCCGTGGAAGCCCTACGCGAGGAGGAATGAGCATGGCCGAGTCCGTCCTGACCGCCGCCGCACCGACGCGTCGATCCGCGCAGAGCCGGGTCTCGGTCGCGGCAATCGCCTGGCGCAATCTCTGGCGCAACAGACGCCGGACCTGGTTGATGATCTCCGGCATCGCCTTCGCCGGCTTCCTGGTGATCTTCATCAATTCCCTGCAACGCGGCGTCTTCGACCTGATGATCGACATGACGGCGCGCTTTTTCAGCGGCCACGTCCAGATCCAGCACCCGGCCTTTCTGGACGAACCGCGCATGGACCGAACCGTCCGGAACGCGGCGGCGCGAATTGCCGATCTGCAGCTGCGGCCCGAGTTCACCGCCGTCGCGCCTCGCGCCCAGGCGTTCGCACTGGTCGCCGCGAGCGGTGCGGGCAGCGACACCGACCCGCCAGCCACGGGCGCACTCGTGATCGGCGTGGACCCGGTGCGCGAGTTTGCCGCGATCCGCGACTCGATCGAAGCCGGGCGCTATCTCGCCGAGCCGGGCGATGCCTACGTCGGCTCGCTACTGGCCCAGAATCTACGCGCCGGCGTCGGCGACGAACTCGCGATTCTGGGCAACGGCGAGGACGGCAGCGTCGCGGCCATGGTGGTGACCGTCGCCGGCACCTTCGACACCGGGCAGGCGGCGGTCGATCGCTCCCAACTGCATGTTCATCTCGCGGAGTTCCAAGACGCTTTCGGACTGCCCGACCAGGTCCACAGCATCGCCTTGACGCTAGCCGGTCCTTCGACCGCGGAAGGGGTGGCCGCGGCGCTGACCGACGCGGAGTCCGTCGGCGTGCCGTGGCAGAAACTCCTGCCCGACGTCGAGCAGATGGCCCGGCTGAAGTACCAAAGCTCCTACATGATCTACGCGCTGCTGCTGGTTCTGGTCATCTTCGGCGTCATCAACGCCTTCATCATGACGACGTTCGAGCGCACGCCGGAATTCGGCATGCTCAAGGCCGTCGGCATGCGACCAAGCGGGATCGTAACGATGATGAGCCTCGAGGCCCTATGGATGGCCACGATCGGAATCCTCGTCACGCTGGCCATCACCGGCACGCTGATCGGGACCCTGAGCGTGACGGGCTTCACGCTCGGCGAAGCCTACTCCGACATGGTCGGCGACTTCATGGTCCCGGACCGGCTGTACCCGGCCTTCGGCTACCGCGCCGCCCTGGAGTTCAGCGTCGCCATGCTCCTTGCCATTCAGCTTGCGGCGCTCATCCCCACGGTCCGGCTACGGCGGCTGAACGTCGTCGACGCGCTGCGCGCCGCCGAGTAGCGCGAACCCATGCCGGTGAAACTGCTCCTGCAGCTGTCGTGGCGCAACCTCTGGCGTCACCGCCGCCGCAACACCATCCTGCTCGTCGCGATCGCCATCGCCGTTGCCGGCGTCCTTTTGCTCAATAGCCTGCTGCGCGGCATGCAGGTCAACATGAAGGAATCCGTCATCGACAACTTGACGGGGCACGTCAAGGTGCTGCAGCCCGGCTACCTCGAGGATCCGAGCATCGCCCACGGATTCGAGGTCGCGCGTGACTGGGACGTGGGTGTAGACCCCGACGCCATCGTCGGCTGGACGTCGCGGATCCGGGTCCCCGCCGTGATCATGAGCGAGCGCGAAACCCGTGGCGTGCAACTCGTCGGCGTCGATCCCGCGCGCGAGAGCATTTCGTTCCTCGACAAGATCCTCATCGACGGCGAGGCGCTCGCCAGCCCCGATGACCGCCGCCTGCTCGTCGGCGCCGGGCTCGCGGAGCAACTCGAGACCAAGGTCGGCCGCCGTCTCGTGTTGATGACGCAAGGCGCCGACGGCCGCAATCGCGAAGCCGGGTACCGGATCGCCGGCATCTACCGCGCCGAGGTGGCCGGGCTCGAAAAGGCATTCGTATTTACCGGCGCCGAGACGCTCAAGAGCATGCTCGACACGCTGGTCGTCACCGAGGTGTCCGTCCGCATCGCCGACGACCGCCACGAACCGGGCATACTCGCCACGATGGTCGACGCCTTCACGGGCCTCGATGTATTGAGTTGGCGAGACCTCGAGCCGCAAGCGGCGATGATCACCGAGTTCATGGATACGGCGGTGTTCATCTACTTCATGGTGATCATGAGCGCCCTGGTCTTCGGCCTAGTGAACACGCTGGTCACCGCCGTCATGGAACGGGTCCGCGAGCTTGGCATGCTGCGCGCCTTGGGGATGCGCCCACGCTCCGTGGTTGCCCAGGTCGTGGTCGAATCCAGCCTGGTCATGGCGGTGGGCGTCGCCGGCGGCGTCCTCATCGCCGCGGGCACCTTCGCGCTGGTCGCAGACGGGATCGACCTGACCGCCTTCGACGATAGCCTGCAGAGTTTCGGCGTGAACCCGCAGTTCGTGCCCGTCATGCAGGCGAGCGACGTGATCATGGTGGTGGCGTTGAGCTTGGTCCTGGGGCTGCTAGCAAGCTTCTACCCAGCACGGCGCGCGGTGAAGCTCAAACCGCTCGACGCACTGCGACGCTAGATGCCTTGAGAGCGCCGAATGTTGACATTCAGGTTTGCATTTACGACGCCGGTGGGAGAAATGCGGAGCATTTCTCGAACGCGTCGCCAAGCGACGCGCCTTGGCACGCTTTAGCACTTTTCCGCAAGTTAGGAGTCCCCTGCCCATGCCCAACCCAGTGGTGACCTGTCGCGGCGTCAGCCGGGTCTACGAAGGCGACGGTGTGCCTGTGCACGCCTTGCGCGGCGTGGACTTCGACCTCGAGTCCGGCGAATGGGTCAGCGTGGCCGGCCCTTCCGGATCCGGGAAATCGACGCTGCTGCACGTGATCGGCGGGCTCGATCAACCCAACGAGGGGACCGTGACGGTCGACGACGTCGAAGTGACGGCCTTGTCCGAGGCGGAGTTGTCGGATTTGCGGCTGCACAAGATCGGCTTCGTGTTCCAGGCCTACAACCTGATCCCGGTACTGTCGGCGCTGGAGAACGTCGAGTTCATCATGCAGTTGCAGGGCGTCGCCGGGGCCGAACGCCGAAGACGCGCCGTCGAGGCACTCGACGCCCTCGGTCTTGCCGACCTCGCCGACCGCCGTCCGGGAGAAATGTCCGGTGGCCAACAGCAGCGCGTGGCGATCGCCCGGGCCATCGTGACGAACCCCGTGCTGCTGCTGGCCGACGAACCGAGCGCGAACCTCGACACGGCGACCACGGAGGAGCTTCTCGAGGTGTTGCGGCGGCTGAACAGCCAGCGCGGCGTTACGATCCTCACGGCTACCCACGATCCCATGGTGATGGGTTACACCACGCGACAGGTCAACCTGCGCGACGGCCATGTCGTCGACCCTTAGCTCTTAACCCGCCCGACCTTCAATGCCAAAGGAGGCTGCCTATGTTTGGACGAAGCAAACGCACCTGCAAGGACGCAGTCCCCATCGTCGCGGCGATCGCGGTACTGGCCTGCCAATGGGCGTCCGCCCAGTACTGGGTGTCGATCGGCGCCTTTCGCGCCGTGCCAGCCGCCGAGGAGCTTGCCGCCGAGGCGAGCGACAGGGCCGGCATGGCCTTCTCATCCCGGGCCGCGGACACTCCTGACGGCAGCATCTACCGCGTCGTAGCGGGTCCGTTCGGCTCCCGCGACGAGGCCCAAGCGGGCGCGACGCGGGTGCGCGAGGCGGGCTATGCCGACGGCTGGATCGTGACCTTCGCCACGTCGGCAGCGATGCCGCCGGTGGCTGCGGAAACGACGGTCGACAGCTTGGTCGACGCGGCGGTGGACAGCATCGCGGTGGACGACCTGTCCTTGGACGACTGGTCCTTGGACGATGACCTGCCACCGATCGAAGTGCTGCTCGAAGGCCTGCCGGACATCCCGCCGGCCGAACCGGCGCCTGCGACGAGGGCACCGACCGAACCGGTCCAGGAAGTCGTTGTTCCCGAGGGCTACCGGCTGAACCGGCTGCGCCGCGATGCTCGCGCGCAGCCGGCTTCCCGCGACGCACCCGGACTGTTTCGCGCACGCATGAAGTGGTACTCATCCGGTCGCACCTTGCCGGTGGGGGACGCATTGCGTGAGCAGACCGGGGAGTCGAACCCGTTGGCGCACAATGCCGACCTCCGCCTGATGTGGCGACCGAGCGTCGGCCCGGTCACGCTGCACCTCGACCATTCCACGGTCTGGCTGCGTTCCGAAGCCGCGGGCCGGTCGCCGGGATTGACGTTCGATCAGACCCCGACGGGCGATGCCCGGCGGCTCATGGACTTGACCTGGGGCGAGGACGCAGCCGATGGCGATGGCATGCAGCGGCTGCACCGCCTGGACCGGTTCGCCGCCGAGTACCGCACCAAGCGCTTCCGCGTCAGCGTCGGCCGGCAGGCGCTGAGCTGGGGCGGCGGCATGGCCTTCCAGCCGATGGATCTCTTCAATCCGTTTTCGCCCACGACCGTGGACCAGGACTACAAGGCGGGCGACGACATGCTGCTGATCGAGCGCTTGTTCGGGGACGGCTCGAATCTCCAGGTGCTGGCCGTGGCACGCCGCGAAGCCACCCAAGACGCCTCGCGCGGCCGAGTCGCGGAGGAGGCCTCCAGCATCGCGGCCAAATACGCCATGGTCCTCGATGACAGCGAGCTCGAATTGATGGCGGCGCGACACTACGGCGAGCAGATTCTCGGTGCCGGCTTGCGTATTCCCATCGGTGGCGCGCTGCTGCGATCAGACCTTGTCTGGACCCGCACACCCGGGCGAGTCCACCTTTCCGGTCTCGTCAACGCCGACTACACGTTCGGGGTCGCCGGCAGCCCCGTGCACGTGTTCGCCGAGTACTTCCACAACGGCTTCGGCGTCAACGAACTCCCGACCGACCTGGCCGACTTGCCCGGGCCGTTGCTCGAGCGCATCGCCATGCGCGGCGAACTGTTCAACCTGATGCGGAACTACCTTGCGGCCGGAACCAGCTTCCAGTGGCACTTCCTGCTCGGCCAGACCGTCACCCTGCTCGCCAACCTGCACGACTCCTCCTACGTCGCCCAAACGGCCCTCAACTACGATTCCAGCAACGCATCGCGACTGCAGGTGGGCCTCGCCGTCCCCATTGGCAGTGCCGGGGACGAGTTCGGCACGCTGGCGGTCGGCGACGACGTCACCATTGGCGGCGGCGAGCAAGGTTTCGTGCGCTTCGTACGCTATTTCTGATCCTGTCCGCGCGGCCCGGCCGGGAGCGCGAGGAGATTGCCCTTCGCAAGATAGAGGTCCTGGCGCGCGCCCACCCTATAATCTGCGCCCACCCCACGGGACCACCTCGCCATGCTTCGTTTCGCGGAAGAGATCATCCTGTTGCTGCTCGACGAAGACGGACGGTTTTCGGCAGCAGACCACCCCACTGTGGACTTGGCGCTGGCGGGTGGCGTACTCATGGACCTCGCCCTCGAATCCCGCATCGATACGGACGTGCGCAAGCTGATCCTGCTCGACGCCGAACCGACCGGCGATGCTCTTCTCGATCCGGTCTTGGCGGACATCTCCGCCGCCGAGCGAACGCATGATGCACGGTACTGGGTCGACCGCGTCCGACAGCGGGCCGATGAGATCCGCGATGCCGCAATCGCGCGGCTCGTCCAACAGGGGGTGCTGAGGCGTCGCGCTGGCCAAATCCTAAGGGTGTTCCGGCCACGGCAATCCCCCGTGGTCGACGACACCGCCAATCGCGAGGTCAAGGACCGCATCACGGCCTTGCTGTTCAGCGACGACATCCCCGGGCCCCGAGACGTCGTGATCATCTGTCTCTGCGATGTCTGCGGACTCTTCCGCAGCCTGTTGACACCCGAGGAACTCGACCGCGCCTACCCGCGCATCGAGCAGATCGGCAAGATGGACCTGATCGGCCAAGCCGTGATGACGCTCGTCGCGGATGTCCACCAGGAAGCCGATGAGCGCTTGCAGTTCCTGATCACACAGGGCCTGGCCGCACGCGAGCTCTAGGACGCGCCAGTTATCACCTCGGCACGCGGTAGGCTGTTGATTGTCGGTGCGCCAGTGGCGCGACACCCGCATTAGTCAGAGTGCCTGACGCGCCGGGACGCGACAGGGTGGCGCTGCGCCGCTACCGCCTGGACATCGCTCGGCTGCGGGGGTTCGACGAACTCGACTGCGTTGCCGGGGCACTGCGCTGGACCGGTGGCGCCGAACGCACGGGCGTCGGCCGACTTGGCGCGGCGCGCTGGTACGACCGCGGCGAACTCACCGGTGCGGGCCTGGCGGTCGTTGGCGCCGGCGCAGCGGTGCGGCGCACAGACGTGGCGGCGGGTCGATGGAATGTCCGCGAGCGAACATTGCCGCTTGTCGGACGCGACGCGCGCGGCTGCCGGGCCGTCGGCGCGGTCGCTCTGGGCGACGACGCGGCGCGACGGCTCGCGCCCTGGCCCAACCGAGGCGACACCGCGCGTTGCGGGGCTTGTGCGCGTGCAGGCGAGGTTGCTTGCGGGCGCGCACTGCGTCCTGCTGCCGGCCGTCTCGGGGATGCGGTGTTGCGCAACGTCGGAATGCGTCTCGGCGCAGCCGTGCTCTCACGCGCCGTACTGCGGCGGCTGGCACCGTAGTCGTTGCCGAGGCCGCGGCTGGCCGGGGCCGTCACCGCACGCGGGGCGGTCCGGGGCGTGGCGGTCACTCGGCCGCGCTGCGCCGCACTACTGCGCTGCGCGCGACTCCCGCTTGGCCGTTCCACGCCCGCGACAGGGCGGGCCGACTCGTCCCGGGGCGCGTTCTCGGATGCGCTGCGGTTGCGTTGGAACTGGCGCAAGCGCGGATGCGTGCGCTTGGCTTTCTCGTAGCGCGCCCGGGTACTGCCGGGACGCGCCGCCGGCGCCGGCGTGGCTGTCGCGGTTGCGCCCTGGTCGTGGAACGTCCGCAGGCGCACGTTGCTGCGTTTGAGATCGTCGTAGCGCGCCCGAGGCCGGGAGTCGCCGGCACCATCGAGCCGCCACGCGTGGGCGTCGCGACCGTGCCGATAGCGTCGGCGGTCCGGGCGATATCGGTCGCGCCAGGCGATGCTGTCGTAGTGCGGGCCGTGGTAGACGCCGAACCGGTGATACTGCGGGCGGAAGCCCACATGGTAGTAGCGGAAGTCCCAGACGCCGGTGAAGTAACGATATGGCCAGAGATCGTTGTAATAGTGATAGACGTAGTAGCGGGTCGGGTCGTAGATCCAATAGCTCGGGTAGGCGTGGCGGTGACCGTCAACGGTGCGGTAGACCGTGCGCGTGCGGTAGGTCGTCTTCTCCGCGACGACGCGCGGCCGCGGCTCCATCACCACGACAAGGAAGTCCACTGTGACGTCGCCACTCACGTCGAGGAGCCATGCACCGCCCGGATCCTCGTCCGGCGCGGGGATACGGACTTCGTACCAGTCCTCTTCGCTGCCCGCTGGGATGTCGAACGCACCGGAGCGCCATTCCAGGACCAGCAGTTCGGCCCGGCCGGCCCCATCGGGGTCGCCCGTCGCAGCCTCGCTGCGGGCCACCAGGACCACTTCGTCCAACTGGAAGTCGCTCGAGTCGAACTCCGTGCGCTCATCGAGCAGTTCGTTGACCCGCAGGATCTGCTCGTCGGCGAACTCCGTGCCGTCGAGGGGAATTTCCACGCTGATTCGATAGTCGTCCTCGGCGACACTCCGGTCGGTCTTCGTGGTGGTGGTCGCGGCGCACGCGGCCACCGGCACGAGAGCGGCAAGGCAGGCGAATGCAGTGATCCGTTTCATGGCGCTCGCTCACTTGGCTGTTCGGACACCTTGACAGCTTACGCCGGCTAAGTGAACCCAAGCTGAACAACAGCGCCGCTGCCCAGTAAGCTCAGCGCCTGAACAAGCGCTGGAACTCCCCCCTCAAGCCAGCCGGCACGACCTTCCCGACTTCGACCTCGGGACAGCCGGTGAACGCCGCGTAGTCCCGGACCGCATCCGCGAAGGCCGGCATGAAGGCGTCCGGCACGGTCGCCTCCACGAAGAGCGCCTTGATCTCGAAACGTCCTTCCGCGCGGTGGGCCTTGCAGTCCATTCGTCCGACGAACCCGTCGCCGTACACGAGCGGCAGGGCGAAATAGCCGAATTCGCGCTTGCCTTCGGGGAGGTAGCACTCAATCGTGTAGTCGAAGTCGAACACCGAACGACCGCGCTCGCGCTGAATCACCGCGCTGTCGAACGGCGAGAGGATGCGCACCACGTCGGCCACGCGGGGTGGCGCTCGGTCGAGCGCACCCGGCCGCGCGTAGATGCGCTCGCCGCTACGAGTCCGACGCTCGACGAGGTCGCCCGATTTCACGCGTTCAGCAATTCGTTGCCGGACGGCTTTCCGCACGCGGGCGTCCCGACGGAAATAAGCCAGGGTCTTCTCCGTCCCGAAACCATGCGCGGCAAGGCCAACGTCGATCACGTAGTCGGCGTGCTCCGTCATGGTCGGTTCGCTGGTCTCGACATTCGTCGGCAGGAATCGCTCGGTCAACTCGTAGCGTTTCTGGAATCCTTGGCGTTCGACGCTCGTCAACTCGCCCTGCATGAACAACTGCTCCAGCGCGAGCTTGGCCGGTTTCCAGTCCCACCAGCCCGAGCGCCGCGCCCTTGGATCCTCGAAGTCGCGCGCGAACAGCGGACCCTCGGCTCGAATGCGATCACGCACCCACGCCTGCATCTTTTCGTCGCGGCGCCGTCCGAAGCGGACCTCCCCCCGTGCGACTGCCCGCATCATCGGCAACGCGAAGCGGAATTCGCGAATGGGCAGGTAGGACGCAGCGTGGCACCAGTATTCGAAGGCTCGCCGCTTGGCGACCGCCCGATTGAGCAGCGACTCCCGGTACTTCGACACGCGCGTGAACAGGGTGTGGTGGTGCGCTCGGGCGACCACCGAGATGGTGTCGATCTGCACGTAACCGAGCCGGTTCAACACCTTCTCGACTCCGTCGAGTCCCGCGCCCAAGCGGCGCCTGCCCGCAAGGCCTTGGCGGCCTAGCGCCACGCGGCGCAACGCCGCGTCGGTCGGCGGCCGACTCATTTCCCGATTTGAACCGTAGCGATCACAATGGCTAAGGTTGTTCTTCTTACGCGGGCAGCGAGCGAGCATGTATAGCACATTGAAAACCGTCCTAAGCGCCCTGGCGGGGCGCGGAATGCGGAGCATCGAACCGCCCGCGCTCCGCTCGGCTTCGCGGCACCGCCTGGCGACGCGCCTGAGCCTAGCGATCGCCGCCGTTGCCGTGCCGGCCGCGGCGGGCGTGGCAGAGGGCCCGAACGGTGTTGTCGCTTCGCGTTCGCCATTGGCATCGGACGTCGGCATCGAGGTGATGAAAGCCGGCGGAAACGCCATTGACGCCGCCGTCGCGGTCGGCTTCGCGCTCGCCGTGACCTATCCGTCGGCGGGCAATCTCGGCGGCGGAGGCTTCATGCTGATCCGCCTCGCCAACGGCGATGTGGTCGCCAACGATCACCGCGAGACGGCACCCGCGCAGGCTAGCCGTGACATGTACCTCGACGAAGACGGGGAACTCATCGCCGGGCTGTCGACGGCGTCGCACCTCGCCGTCGGTGTTCCCGGTACCGTCGCCGGGCTCCTCGATGCGCTCGCCGCGTATGGCACGCTGCCCCGGGAGACCGTGCTCGCCCCTGCGGTGGACCTCGCCATGGATGGCTTTCCGCTGCCCGCCGACCTCGCCGCGCAATTCGAGCGGCAGCGCGAGCGCTTCGCCGGGCATCCCGCGAGCCTGCGCAAGTTCACCAAGCCCGGCGACAAGCCCTATCAAGTCGGCGACACGTTCCGCCAAAGCGACCTCGCGGCAACGCTCGAACGGATCGCCAAGAACGGCCGCGCGAGCTTCTACGGTGGCCGGAACGCCGATCTCATCGTCGCCGAAATGCATCGCGGCAACGGCCTGATCACCCATCAGGACCTCATGGCGTACCGATCGGTCTGGCGGTCGCCCATCCACGGCACGTACCGGGGCTACGAGATCCTCTCGATGCCCCCACCGTCGTCCGGCGGCGCGCTGCTGGTGCAAATGCTCAACATGCTCGAGCCGTTCGACATCAACGCCCTGGGGTCCGGCCAGCCGGCGACCGCGCACCTGATGATCGAGGCCGAACGACGCGCTTACGCCGATCGCGCCCAACATCTCGGCGACCCGGATTTCTACGACGTGCCGCTCGCGATGCTGACCGACAAGGACTACGCCCGAGAGCGTTTCAGCGACTTCGAGCCGGACCTCGCCACGCGTTCGGAATCCGTCGGCGCCGGCGTTCCTTGGCCCGAGGAAAGCGCCGAGACGACGCACGTCTCCGTCATCGACCGCGCCGGCAACGCCGTCGCATACACGACCACACTCAACCACGGTTACGGAAGCAAGATCGTCGTCGACGGCGCGGGGTTCCTGCTCAACAACGAGATGGACGACTTCTCGGCCAAGGAGAACACCGCCAACACCTATGGCCTGATCGGCCGCGAAGCCAATGCCATCGCTCCGCGCAAGCGGATGCTGAGTTCGATGACGCCGACGATCGTGCTGAAGGACGCCGAGCCGGTCTTCGTCACCGGGTCGCCCGGCGGCAGCACGATCATCACCACCGTGCTCCAGGTTGTTGTCAACGCCATCGATCACGGAATGAGTCTCGAAGACGCCGTGGCGGCACCGCGTCTCCATCATCAATGGCTGCCGGATCGCGTGGTGTTCGAACAAGGCGCGTTGTCGCCGCAGGCGCAGTCGACGTTGGCGGAACTTGGCCACATCAACCTGGCCGAGATCGCCTTCCGAATCGGCGATGCCAACTCCGCCATGCGCATCGGCGAGCGCCTGATCGGCGTCTCCGATCCTCGCAACCCGGGCGGCGCCGCGGGTTTCTAGTTTGCGTGACCGCGGTTGATGCTTGCAGTCAGGTTGCATTTCTCTGGCCGTCGGCCTCTCGTGCTTCTTGCTGGGGCGGAGCCCCGCTAGTTTGCGGGACCGCGGTTTACCCTCGCAGTCAGGTTGCATTGCTCTTACCCGTAAGACGTCCGTGCTCCTTGCTGGGTCGGAGCCCCGCTAGCGGTTCAGGGCGGTCCCGTCCACGCGCGCGGCGTGGCTTGAGCGATCGAGCGTGTAAGATACGCGCCCCCGCCCGGACGGAGCCCCGATGAGCCGCGACAGCTTCGGATGCAAACGCATCCTCAACGTCGGCAGCCACACCTACGACTACTACAGCCTGCCCGACGCGGCCGAAGGTGGGTCCGGCGACATCGCCAGATTGCCGATGTCGCAGAAGATCCTGCTCGAGAACCTGCTTCGCCATGAAGACGAGAGCACCGTCACCCGGGCCGATATCGAGGCCTTGGCCAACGCCGCCGACCATCCGCCCGAAGCGAAAGAGATCGCCTTCCGCCCCGCGCGCGTCTTGATGCAGGACTTCACCGGCGTTCCGGGCGTCGCCGACCTCGCGGCCATGCGCAACGCCGTGGAGAGCGCGGGCAAGGATCCGGCGCTTATCAACCCGCTGTCGCCCGTGGATCTCGTGATCGACCACTCGGTCATGGTCGACCGTTTCGGCAACGCTAGAGCCTTCGACGAGAACGTGGCTATCGAGATGGAGCGCAATCGCGAGCGCTACCGGTTCCTGCGCTGGGGGGCCAGCGCATTCGACAACTTCCGTGTCGTTCCGCCGGGAACGGGCATCTGCCACCAGGTCAACCTCGAATACCTTGCGCGAACGGTGTGGACGAAGGCCGACAATGGGCGCACGGTCGCCTATCCGGACACCCTGGTCGGTACCGACAGCCACACCACCATGGTCAACGGCCTCGGCGTGCTCGGCTGGGGCGTCGGCGGCATCGAAGCCGAAGCGGCGATGCTCGGCCAGCCGATCTCCATGCTGATCCCCGAGGTCGTCGGCTTCGAGTTGACCGGTGCGCTGCGGGACGGAATCACGGCGACCGATCTGGTTCTACGGGTCGTCGAGATGCTGCGCGCGCACGGGGTGGTCGGCAAGTTCGTCGAATTTCACGGCGACGGGCTCGACCACCTGCCCTTGGCCGATCGCGCCACGATCGCCAACATGGCCCCGGAATACGGCGCGACATGCGGCTTCTTCCCCGTGGACGCGGAGACCGTGCGCTATCTGGCATTGTCCGGCCGCCCGGCGGAGACGGTGGCGCTCGTCGAGGCCTATGCCAAGGCCCAGGGCCTGTGGCGCGACCCTGGAGTCCGCGCCGCCTACGCGTCGGAGTTGAGCCTCGACCTCTCCTCCATCAGACCCTCCCTCGCCGGGCCGAAACGCCCGCAGGACCGCGTCGACATCGCCGACCTCGGTCGTGCTTTCGACGACGCGCTCGAACTCGCCGGACACCGTGGCGACGAAGCCCGCGTACCCGTGGCGAGCACGGATCACGACCTTGGCCATGGCGACGTCGTGATCGCGGCCATCACCTCGTGCACCAACACCTCCAACCCGGCGGTCATGCTCGGTGCGGGCCTGGTGGCCAAGAAAGCCGTCGAACGCGGCTTGCGGGTCAAGCCCTGGGTGAAGACATCCCTTGCGCCGGGGTCCAAAGTGGTCACGGAATACCTCGACGCAACGGGCTTGCAGGAGTACTTGGACCGGCTCGGCTTCAACCTCGTCGGATACGGCTGCACGACCTGCATCGGCAACTCCGGGCCGCTGCCCGAGGCGGTCTCGGAGGCGATCCGCGACGGCGACCTGCTCGTCTCGTCGGTCTTGTCCGGGAATCGCAACTTCGAGGGTCGCGTGCACCAGGAAGTGCGTGCGAACTGGCTCGCATCGCCGCCGCTCGTCGTCGCCTATGCCTTGGCCGGTACGACCCGGATCAACCTCGAGACCGAGCCGCTCGGCCGGGACGACGACGGCAACGACGTCTACCTGCGCGACATCTGGCCGCGCACGGCCGAGGTCGAAAACGCCGTGAGCCAGGTCTCGGCCGAGATGTTCGAACGGCAATACGGCGACGTTCTCGAAGGTCCGGAAGCATGGCAGGCCATCGAGGTCGACGGTGGCGCGTCGTACGCCTGGGAGAACTCCACCTACATCAAGCAGCCGCCCTTCTTCGCCATCGGCGATCACCCGGAACAATCCGTCGAGGTCGACGGTGCGCGCGTTCTCGCCCTGCTCGGCGACTCCGTAACAACGGACCACATTTCGCCGGCCGGTGCCATTCAGCCCGCAAGTCCCGCCGGCGAGTACCTGCAGCAGTACGGCGTCGACACCATCGACTTCAACTCCTACGGCTCCCGACGCGGCAACCACGAGGTCATGATGCGCGGCACGTTCGCCAACATCCGCATCAAGAACGAGATGACGCCCGACCGCGAAGGCGGCTACACGCGGCACATCCCGACCGGCGACGAGCTGGCGATCTACGATGCCGCCATGCGCTACCAAGGCACCGACACCCCGCTGGTGGTCTTCGCCGGGAAGGA
>LXNJ01000790.1_pt1 | contig 20539 bp, 28 predicted proteins | sample 809081 | NCBI WGS metagenome assembly LXNJ01 (sample SAMN04870510, study PRJNA318959) | sponge metagenome | biome: sponge; feature: marine sponge reef; material: water | host: Petrosia ficiformis | place: Greece: Milos, Mediterranean Sea | collected 2013-05-29 | depth 5-7 m | reverse complement strand
AGGAGAAAAAGGTTTGAATTTTTTGGCAACCGGTCATGTTGAATATACCGAGCCAGGAATGGCTGCCCTAATTAATGGGCAGCTTTCAGGGGGTTATACTGAAGGCTTCCCATAAAACAGTAACGATTAAATAATGAAAATCGTTAATTTAGAAAAGAAGGAAGCAAAATGAATGACCGTATGTCAAAGAAAATAGACTTAGGAGTAGAAAAAGACCATATCGAGTCTTTAACCAAAGCAGGGTAAGTCTTCATAAACACCTCGTCATTGCTCAAATTGGCAAGGCAAGAAAGTACGTCAGGGTCATAGTTAATCTTCAACATAGTCCGCCAATTTTAAAAAGTGCATTACAGGATAATCTTTTATCGGTTCATCAATTGCCGCTGCATTGCCTTCATCGTTAAACATGGAAAATTGGTGCGTTTGCTCTGCCAAAAACTTAAACACATAATCTCTTCTTTTCAGCATACTGCCATTAATAGCTGACCATTCAGAAAAGACAATCGGCTTTTTAGTTACGGGATTGGTAAAGTCCAAGGCATCGCCCCAAAGAATATTGCGGTTAAGCAAGAACTTAACAGAGTTTCTGCAATCTTCTTTGCATTCGTTTTTGTAGAGTTTGGTGTATTGCTCATCAAATATTTTGAATAGTCGCTCTCGGCATTCTTGAGCATTGTCTTTCAATATGTCCACACCATAAATGCCGGAGACAGCAATAACGGCATAACGCTCGTATTCCAATTGGCTCTTTTTGTATTTCGCTTCTACAATGGCGAGTTTTCTTCTAAGCACTTCTGCCAAGAAGTTTCCATTCCCGCAAGCAGGCTCGAGAAAACGAGAATCAATCCGTTCTGTTTCCTGTTTCACCAAGTCAAGCATGGCATTCACTTCTCGTTCGGAAGTGAAAACCTCTCCGTGGTCGGTTACCCGTTTTTTAGATTTTACTTGGCTCATTTCTTTTTCTTCTTTTTCTCGATTTCCTTCATTGGAGAATCGCTAGTGTAAGGAACTTTGCCAGACGGCACTTTTTTGGCAGCACTTTCCAAATGAGTGTCTTGGTCGTCAAAGAAAATATGTGCTCCGAAAGCCTCCAAAACCTTATCCTTTGGTAAGCCTCCCATGAAATAAGCCTCATCTACATAAACACCCCATTTACGAAGCGTCTTAATCACTCGCATATGACTCGGTGCGTTTCGGGCGGTTACAATGGCTATTCGAATTGGTGATAATTCAATCCTTGTTGGAAGATGCTCTTGGATTTTCGATAGCTTTTTAATGAGCGTTGCAAATGGTCCTTCGTTTAAAGGATCATCTTCATGCTCGGATTCGTATTTATGGAATGCATCCAGTCCTTCTATTTTATTTCTAATCTCTGACTCTTCAGAAAACAGAACCGCATCCGCATCAAAAGCAATCTTTACACGATTGTCCTTCGGGTTAAATGCTGTTGGTGGAGCATATATCATTGCCGCCGCGCATGCTTTTGAATCAATGACGGCTTGAACATCCTTTTCATCTTTTGAAAGAAATAAATCAATATCAAACGCATCAATGTAAGGTGCCAAAGGTTCTCCGCCTGATAGTGCAACACGAGTGATGGCGAGCCCATGTTTTTTAATTGAGTTTAGTACTCTCACTCCCGTTTCAGGGCTATTTCTTGACATGACTACAACCTCCACAATTTGCTTGTCCGCCTGATTGTTCAGTTGCAAAAGACTTTGAACTAAGTGAAAAGCTGTTCCAGGTTCAAGAAGTTCGTCCTCTTTTTCTAGCTGATATTTCCGGAAGCCTTCAATTCCTTGATTATCGAAAACTTCATTTTCTTTCTCTAAATCGAAAAGCGACCTAGTAGATACTCCAACCACTAATATTTCTGACAAGTCTACCGGCATGCTATTTTAAGTTTAAATTTATTTTCGCTTGCTCCAAGGCCTCAACTTTAAGTGGCTCGTTCTCAAGTATTGCTACGACTTTATCCGACACCCAAAGAATCACTAATTCATCTACTTCCACCGAAAACATTTCAGCAAGAATAGGCAGCCAACTCCTACTAATCTGCTTGGTGCCATTCTCCATTTTACTCACATAAGCAGTATCAATCTCCAATTTTGCGGCGACTTCTCGTTGCACAAACTGGTGTTCCTCCCGAAGCTCCTTAAGTTTTTGTCCTAACATTATTCCTTGAATTGATGAATCTTGTCCTAATAAGGACAAATTAAGCCATACTTTTCGAGATTACCTATAAACCACTAAAAGTTTCGCGACACATAAGGTCAAAAACACCATTAATTATTCGTTAAGCCTAAAAAAGTGATGGTGCTGACCGAAATACACCCGAAAAACATCCAATTACCGTCTAGAAAAACCGAGAAACACCCGAATCTCACCCTGAAAAGTTCGAATAAGACCCGAATAAAAACCAAAAATCCCCCGAAATGGAGGATTCTCAGCCCTTACAACAGCAAGGATTCAATCAAATCAACGGACAACCCGATGGAAATAGAGGGCGATTGGTGGGTTGCCGGGCGATTTTTCAGTTAATCTTCACGCATCAGGATGTAAAACCCGGGGAATTGGCTTGATTTTTCAATGATTCCATACTCGCGCATGTGCTTGATGTAGTCGCGCGCGCTGCGATCTTGGATTTCCATGTGGCTTGAGATGAGTTGAGTGAGCTCTTTGGATGCCATAGATCGTTTTTTACCGTAGAGTTCAATCGCCAGGGCTTTCAGATCGACCGATTTGTGCTTGGCATTTTCCTTGGGACCTTTCTCACCCAGGAACACATGGCGTCCTTCTTCTTTGCTCCAACCAAATTCCTTGATCGGCACATCCAAAGGACTACTGTCACGTACTTTCAAGGCTTTGATGAGTGAGGTATCGGTGTTCTCGTCCTTTTCAATGAGCAAGATTCCGGCAGCCTTGCGCCGCACTTCACTGCCCAGGTGTCCCCGAAGCTTCATTCCACTGGGTGCCATATGGAGCACACAGATTACCACGGTGTTGTAGATGGCCGTAATGCGAATGAGCTCTTCAATGAGCGCTACCGAGCCTTCTTCGTTGACTCCAGGAAGGAGGTCGCCAATTCCGTCAATGACCACTATGTGGATCCCGTCAAACTGGTAGAAGTACTTGTCCATGGACTCTAGGATGAGCTTCATGTGCTCGTTGCGCGAGATCCCTACCAGGCAATAGGCCTTGAACCAGCTCGGAGGGCACTTGGGCTCCGCGCGGTTGACAATGTAGGTGAGGTTCTTGTAGAGCTGGTATTCACTTTGCTCGGTATCATACAGCAAGACACCTTTGCCTAAAGCATTCTCCCGAATGGTCATGCCGAGGGTGTCAATGTCTGCCCCGTGAGGTTTGATGCTCCCGGATAGGATGCCGCCTAGAAAGTTGGTCTTTCCGCTGCCCTCGCTACCAGCTACGCACATGATGTTGCCGGGTGCACCCACGGTTACTTCATCTACTTTGATTAAGGGTTCAGGCTCGGTGGGCGGATTGCCAAAGTCAATCTCGCAGGTCGTCACCGCTATGCCCTTGGGCAAAAAAGTCCGAAACATCCTTCTGGTCCTCACTGCCCGAAAGCGGAATCCGTAGGGATTTCAAACCAAAGGACTTGTGTTATTGCTTCAGTAATTCCATGGATTTCAGAACGGTCTCGTCCACATCATAGAGCAACACCAGGTGTTTGAAGCGAAAACTCATGGCGCGCATAAGGCTCTTGGGGATCTTGGCCGTTTCGCTGTTCATGCTAATGGCATGGAAACCATGTGCAGCCAGACTTAAAACGTCCTTTTCACCCCCTGTAAGGAATAGAATGTCGCCACGTATGGGAAGCTGCTCTTTGCCAAAGACATACTGCTCGGTTTTCTCCCCAGAAAAGAGGAACCGCGGTTCGGAAAACGGCAGGTAGAGCTTAGTGAACCGCAGTCCCTGGTAACCAAAAATGGGACGGTCCGGTGTGGAGGCAAATTCGTAGCTCTTGCCGCTCTTGCCAACGCCTTTATAGGACTCCACGGCCACCACATAGTAGCGGTTGAGTGTTTCGGTGTTGATGCCGTATCGTGCCCAAAATTGCAGCTCTTGAGGGTTGAACTCACGGGTGGTTAGCGGCAGGTCGCTTTTGGCGGTCTCAAAACCGTCATGAATACTCGGAAGCTCCGAGGCTTTGATGACCTGTTCGCCTTTATCGCGAATGACGCGCTCGACTTTCTGGGTGTTGGATTCCAAGCCCAGAGCCAGCTCATGGTCGATGATCTCCATGATGTGCATGAACTCCTGTTTGTGCTCACAGGCCAGGGCGAAGATCTTCCCGACAAAGAAGAAACAGTCCCCGCTGTATTCCGCATTGCCAAAGCCTTTGAACTTGTACACTCGGGAGCGTTTGTCGAAGTACACATAGCACGCTGCTTTGGTGTCGTCGTAAAAGGGACTCTTAAATGCTTTTCCAGTGCCCTGGATTCTACTGCCCAGGAAGTGCTTGAACACATCATAACCGCCATTGGTCGCCTCAAGTATGCTTTGTTTGTCTAGTGCCATACCTGATCGATTAGAGGATTGAGGGTAAAAGCATCCTTCTGTTGGCGATCCATGAAACGGTCCAATTCTGTCAATGCAAATCGGCGCTGTTTCCCCACCATGGTGTAGGCAAGCAATCCTTCGTCCATATACCGGTACAGACTGGATCTTCCCACTTCCAGGTAAAGACAAGCCTCTGCGGTTCCCAGTAGGCGTTCCTCGGGTCTGGGCACAGCCAGACGCGTCTCCAATTCCCCGATTTTTCTCTCCAGGCCATCGACCTTCCTTTTTGAGCTTCGATAGCTCTTCTGTTGGATTATTTGTTTGCTTCATAGACTTACGTTTTTCTCGACGCAAGACTACCCAGACCCGGAAACTTTTGTTTTATAGTATAACGCAGGTATAATGAAAGTATAATACTTTTTTTACCTCATTCATCCTCAATAAAGAAGCGGTAATGGCAGTGTAGTTCAAGCGTATAGGAGGTTTCTGTTTTCTTTCGCCGCTTGAACGCGCTGATGGCTTGGTTGGAGTACTTTAGCGGCTTGCTGTTATGACCATTAAAACTAAGCTCTATAACCTCCTGGTATTCGAAGAGCTCAAGTGCTACACGTCCGGTATTCTTGCCAAGCTTTACTTCTGCCTTGGATATTTCGTCCAAGATCAATTCAAGAGAGTTTACCATATCTGTTTCGTTTTAAGATTACAGGCTGCGATAAACTCCGAATGGGAAGTGCTCTATTGAGCTCGGCAATCTGGCAGAAACCCACCATTGCCACATTGCCAAGGGTGGGTTATGGGTTTGAAAAATTCCACTTCAACTAGTTGATATTCAGTATTTTGCATTTTTCTCCAAATAGCCATTGCCAAAAGGGGCACTTTTGGCAATGCTGAAAAAGCCCCATGAAAACCCCTCTCAACGGAGCCGTCGGGCACCATCAACCAAGGCCGTAAGCATCTGATTCATAGCATCCAGGACCATTTAGATTCATCGAATCGAGGCTTGAAATCCGATTTTTCAGAATAATCCCACATTCCATAACCATTAAAATTCTTATTTGTCGATTTTGTGACCCTATATGGCGGAGAAAATGAATTCCAAGAAAAAGGCCGCACTCGGCGGCCCTCAATTCAGTCTGCTGCCTTGCCATGGTATTCATATTCGGTAAGAAACTCCTTGAGCTCCGATTTATGAATCATGACATCTTCGGTTATGGAGACTATCATGTGCTCACAGCCGCGTTCACAGCCACAGGGTTTGATCTGGGTGATACGTTCGTTGTTCCTGTTTAAAAGAGTTAGAGGGCGAAGGAAGTACCCAGGTAAGGAAATAGTCGGTAGTAAACGCAAGTAAGTGTTTGAAATATTTCAAACGGCTTAGCTCATCACGGGCTAGCAAGCATTACTTTAGGTTTATTAGAAATCAGCTTTAAAAGCTATCCATTGGAAAAAACCCATCAACTCAACCTGACTACGAGCCAGTACGAAATGCTCATGAAGATGGTCGTCGCAGGCAATTTCACGCTTACAGGCCCTTACGAACCGGATTCCGAAGCATTCGATCACGTGCAGTTTGAATCCTTCGAGGAGCTGCTAAAGACCTCTGAGCAGGAAGGCATTGAATGTGATGTTGATGCCATCACCTATGAAACCATGGATTGCATCGAAGATGGTTTCCTAAACTCCTTTGCACATAACCTGGCTACTCGAGATTGCGTTGCAAAAGGCTACCCGGAAGATGCGATCCTTGAAAATGACGAAGCTTTGGAGTACCATGTAGATCGTCAGAATCACTACGCGGAGATGTTTTATGAGAAGGGAACAGATGTACTGAGTATAAAGGAGACCAAATAGTAGCATTGGCTGATAACGAATTATCTGATACTCATGATATAATATTTAAAATATAGAATAAAAACAATGCAAATAGAAGCACTAATTGAGCTTTGAAGCGATTGGGAAGTATTTAGAAATCACATAGAAAATCGTTCAAGTTTGCCCGCCGGATTAAATACGGATCCATTTTTAGGTAATGCTGAAATTATAGAAATAAGACAATCGCATTTATCTAGGCTTCTCTCTGCAGTTTACAAACACGTAACTGAACATGAATACTTGTTTCTCACTAGTTCATCAATAAATGTTGACTATTCGTTAGATTATTTCAATAAATGGGTATTTAATGGTTTAGTTGCGACATTCCCTTACCGAACAGAGGGGAACATAATTTATAAAAAGTCCAGTACAACGGAAAAAAGTTATGGTAAGTGGCTGAATGAAGTCTGGAGTTGGGAAAATAACAAGAAGAGAGTCTCGAGAAAACATGTCAAATCCCAACGTTTGAATGATATAACTGCGTGGGAGTCAGATTTTGAATCCTGTTACACTGAATTTCAGCTTCGAATGGCTTTTCTTGCCGAATTAATTTTTTTAATTCATGATTTTGTTGCAAATGAGGGGTATTATAATTCTACGAGTATCTATGGTAAAAACATGAATTCCATTAGAGTATTTTTAGGTCAGTGGATTGTTCGCTGTTATCCATTAAAGGATGTTGTTTTTCATTCTGATATGTGGGATGGTGATAAAAAATCAGTATTCGAACATTGGACACCAATGTCATTCTTTAGGGATATCATCATGTTCACTCAAACTAGAAACGAGGCAATGCCACTTTTAGGAATGGACCACTTTAAAGAGCGCATTTTAACACAAAAAGATTGGTTTGATATTCTCATGTATAATTACCGAATTGTGCTCATAACTAAAGAAGAGTACGACAGACTGAATCGGCAGAAATGGAAGTCATACCGCCCATTAAACGGATATGATGACATAAATGTGAATATAAAAATTAGAGAGAAGGAGCTCTGGGAAAAACTTTTCACCAAACAAGAATGAGGGTGATAAACTTTTTATGTATGTGCGTTTTCTATGTTGTCATGTTTCCCCTGTAAAATGTGCTTTCTATGGGAAAATAGACTGGAAGAAAATTGTCTTGCTATCATTTTGGAACTTGCTGGGAAATGAATTTCTGGTACCTGTAATGGTTAAGTGTGGACAAAGCAAAGGTTGGATTTCAAAGAAGTGACTATGTGAGAAACGAACCTTCGATCCAAACCATTATATTTGCCTTGTTAAGTCAAGCAATTGGGCGAAATGCCCTCTGCGGCCGATTGGGTTGCTTAGCGGGTTGACTTAGTCAAAAGCGTTCTCGCAAATAACTGATAATGAGTATATTGAGGGGTTGGGTTCAAAACCCTCTCTCCGCAGGAATAAATATGTGAAACAAACAACAGCTTAACCAACAATTCGAAAATGAAAAAGTTATTTTCTCTAATCGCGATCGCAGCCTTAATATCCTTTGGATCAACGGCTTTCGCACAAGATGAAACAGCTGGAACGGACTCTACACAAGTGGAAGAAGTTGCAGATTCAAGCGCCACTGATACGGCCGCAGAAGAGGCTTCGACAGAAGTGCTTGAAGAAGATGAAAAGCCAAAGACTTTCCATCAGGTCATTAAGCAGAAATTCATTGAAGGTGGTCCTACCTTTATGGGTATTGTATTGATCTGTTTGATTCTTGGATTGGCCTTGAGTATTGAGCGAATCATTTACTTGAATCTTGCCACCACCAATACAGATAAGCTGCTAGGTGATGTAGAGGGTAAGCTTTCTTCAGGTGATGTAGAAGGTGCAAAGGAAGTTTGCAGAAACACTAGAGGTCCAGTTGCAAGTATCTTCTATCAAGGTCTTGAGCGTATGGACGAAGGAATTGAAATGGTTGAAAAGAGCGTTGTTGCCTATGGTAGCGTTCAAATGGGACTACTTGAAAAAGGAGTTTCATGGATATCTCTTTTTATTGCACTGGCACCTATGCTTGGTTTCATGGGTACGGTAATTGGTATGATCGACGCCTTTGATGCGATTCAGGAAGCAGGAGATATTTCTCCATCGCTTGTTGCCGGAGGTATTAAAGTGGCCCTTTTGACCACCGTATTCGGTTTGATCACCGCGATCATCCTTCAAATTTTTTACAACCTTATCATCTCTAAAGTGGATAGCATCGTTAACAGTATGGAAGACGCATCTATCTCTTTGATTGACATGCTTTACAAATACAAAAAGTAAGCACGGATGAAGTTGGAAAAATTAGGAAGCTATCTTAACTATTTGATTATCGCGATTGCGGTGGTTATTTATGTCCTGATGCTTGTAAAAGGAGAACAAACGCTAAAGGTGGATGAAGCCGCACAAAATGCGCTGATCAATCCTGCCATTGGCCTGAGCTACATAGCCCTGCTTATTGGGGCCGTATTATCTATCGGTTTTGCATTTTTCCAAATCGCTACACATCCAAAGCAAGCCAAAGGAGCTTTAATTGGAATCGGAGGTTTGGTCGTTGTATTTGTTTTGGGTTATGCCATTGCAAGTAGCGAAGTAACGCCTGAAATGATTGAAATGTCCTCGACGGAAGTCACCGAGTCTACCTCTAAAATGGTGGGTGCTGGTTTGATGACCTTTTATATACTGACAATTGGAGCAATTCTTGCTGTTGTTTTGTCATCTGTACTGAAAATGATTAAGTCCTAATTATGGGTAAAAGAAGAAAGGCACCAGAGATCAACGCAGGTTCGATGGCGGACATCGCTTTCCTCTTGCTGATCTTCTTCTTGGTGACCACAACAATGGATGTTACGACGGGTATTCCTCGTAAACTTCCGGCATTGCCACAAGACGATCAGCCGCCCCCCGATGCTCTGGCGAACAAGCGTAATATCTTCATCGTATTGGTGAACGCATATGATCAATTGCTTGTTAACGAAGAGCCTCTTAAAGTGGAGGATCTGAGAGAAAAAGCCATCGAATTCATTGATAATAATGGAGATGGTAGTTGTACTGATTGTAATGGTGCACGTAGAACCAATCTTTCGGATAATCCGAATAAGGCTATTGTCTCCTTACAAAATGACCGAGGTACATCGTATGAGATGTACATCACCGTACAGAATGAGTTAGCTGCTGCTTACCGAGTTCTACGTAACCGTCTAGCCCAAGAGAAGTTTAGACGGAATTACGATGAACTCACTAAGGATGAGCAGAATGAGATCAAATCGGTTTATCCGCAAAACATCTCTGAAGCAGAACCAAAAGATATAGGAAGTTAATCATGGCAAAGTTTGTAAAGAAAAAGTCCGCAGATGATGGCCCAGGTATTTCCACGGCCTCACTTCCAGATATTGTATTTATGCTTTTGTTCTTCTTTATGGTAACTACCGTTATGCGTGAAGTTGAAATGCTCATCACAGTGAAGATTCCAGAAGCTACCGAAGTTCAGAAAATCAAGCGAAAGAGTTTGGTGAGCTACATTTATGTAGGTAAGCCCACTCCAAAGCTACAGAGTCGCTTTGGTAAAGAGCCTAGAATTCAGCTTAATGACTCCTTCGCCTCTCCCGATGATATTATCGAATTTGTTGGTCAGGAGAGAGAAGCACGATCAGAAAAGGAAGCTAAAATGCTTACTAATTCCATCAAAGCTGATGAAGAGGTTAAGATGGGTATCATTACGGATATCAAGCAAGAATTAAGAAAAGCACAATCCCTTAAGTTGATGTATAGTACTCGAAGAGGTATACAGAAGTAATCTTAAGCACCGATATTTTTAAAACCTCGTCCATTGGGCGAGGTTTTTTTATGGCTGATTTTGCAATTTACGAATGATCCAAACGCTTCCCACCATAAATGCAAAACTGAAAATGGCCATCCAAAGCTGACCGTCTTCCGATCCCGGTGCATCCAGAGCGTCCAAAGAAATTCCTTGCTGAAGAAGCACATAGGCCGCTATGACCATCATGGCATTGTTCACATAATGAGCGGTTACCGACAACCAAATACTCTTTCCATATAAACGCAAATGTCCAAGGAAAGCACCCAGTAATAGCATCGCCAAGAAGCTCTTGATTTGCATGTGCATAGCCGCAAACAGAAAAGCCGTAATCCAGACGGCGAGATACCCGCTTCGGAAACTCTTTTTAAGTAATGGCTGAATGGCTCCTCGGAACAAAAACTCCTCCCCCAAGGCTGGAATCAATGCCATTACCGTCAAATTCCACCATAAGTCGGACTGGCTCCTCATATCTAAAAACGCATCCAGTACATACTCATTCTGATTCTGCAATTCTTCAAAAAAGTCAGGTACGTTCCAACCTGAAGACCAACTCATAACCGCATTTATCCAAGCAATGGAGGCAAAAATGGCTACGGTGCTTATAAAATAGAGATTGATTGAGGCCTTAGGATGAATGCCTAGTATATCCATTCTCTCCTTCCGATACCAGTAATTGAAAACGATTGGCGGGATAAGGAAAGTAAAAACAGAACTGACACCTTGGTAAAGTCTAAGTTTAGCCAGCACATCTCGATCGCCTAGGTTTGCCGAACCGCTAAAAATTTCCATCCGTAGTTCAGCAGGAAGCAACATAATTCCTATCAAATTTCCCACGGCAAGACCAACCACCACCATTAAACCAAGCATTAGCCAGGCCTTAGGAGTAGAAATGCGTTCAGTCATAGTCTGTTTCTTAACTTTGCCGCTAAATTACGACTTAACAAATGGTTCGAATTGGTGATGTTGAAATAGGTGAGTTCCCGCTCATTTTAGCTCCTATGGAGGATGTAAGTGATCCTCCATTCAGAAGGCTCTGCAAAGAACAAGGTGCTGATTTGATGTTTACCGAATTCATTTCGTCGGAGGGACTTATTCGTGATGCGGCCAAGAGTGTTCAGAAGCTTGACATATTTGAATACGAGTGCCCCATTGGCATTCAAATGTTTGGTGCTGAGCTGGACAGCATGATTCGTTGTGCGGAAATCATAGATGCCGCAAATCCAGACATCATCGATATAAATTTTGGCTGTCCAGTTAAGAAAGTTACGAGTAAAGGAGCTGGAGCTGGAATTCTTCAAGATATCCCAAAAATGGTTCGTCTGACGAAGGCTGTTGTAGAGGCAACCGATAAACTGGTAACCGTAAAAACCCGATTGGGTTGGGACGACCACACCAAGTACATTGTTGAGGTGGCGGAGCAATTACAAGATGTAGGAATTAAAGCCATTTCAATTCATGGCCGGACTCGAAAACAAATGTATAAAGGCGAGGCCGACTGGTCCTTAATTGGCGAAGTGAAGAACAACCCTCGAATGAACATTCCTGTTTTTGGAAATGGAGACGTGAACAGCCCAGAAAAGGTAGTCGATCTGCGAAACAGATATGGAGTAGATGGTATCATGATTGGTCGTGCTTCCATTGGTTATCCATGGATTTTCAAAGAGATTAAGCACTATTTGGAAACGGGCGAACGTCTGGTGCCTCCTACTATGGCAGAACGTATTCAAATGTCCAGGAGATTGTTGGAATTGGCCGTAGAATGGAAAGGACCTACCCTAGGTGTTGTTGAAACAAGACGTCATTATACCAATTACTTCAAAGGCATTTCGCATTTCAAAGAATGGAGAATGAAGTTGGTCACGACCTTCGACTATGAAGAACTGCTTCAAATTCATGACGAAATAGAAGAGCATTTCAAGGACTATCAGTTCGAATTGGCTACTCCTTAATTAAGCGAAGAGGTATTAGGCTCGCAAGGAGTCCAATTCCCGTCACCAATCCAAAGACCAATACAAAATCCGTCCATTTCATAAGCACCGGATAGGCATCTATTACAAATGATCCCTCATCTCCCAGACGGATTAAACCGAAACTAATCTGAACCCAACAGACCACCGCTCCAAGAATGAGCCCCAATAGAGCTCCACTTCCATTGATCAACACCCCTTCCCAAAGAAATATCTTGCGTATAGTTTGCAGTCGGGTTCCAAGATGGGATAGGATTTTAATATCCTCTCTTTTCTCTAGGACCAACATAGTGATGCTTCCTAAAATGCTAAATGCCGCCAGAATAATGATCAAGGCAAAAAGGAAGAAAATCGCCCACTTTTCTGTGCGCAATATTTTATACAAGAACTCATGCAATTCATAACGATCCTTCACTAGAAGGTCGTCTCCCAACTGTGTTTCGACAAGCAATTTGACCTCCTCCAAATCAGCTTCCTTCTTCAATCGTATCTCAATCGCCCCTACCTCACCAGGTCTTTCGAGCATGTTTTGCAAGAAGGTCAATGGAACCAAGGTATACTTCGCATCGAAATCAGACTGTATGGAAAATACGCCCACGGGATATAGATACTCCATGCTAAAAGCATCAATGGGATCTATGCTCATAGTAGCACCGGCCTTTGGAATAAAGATTTGCAGGGGATTGAAATTATCTTGAATGCCCAAAGAGAGATAGTAAGCGACTCCTTGACCAATCACACACATATCATCATCCGGACGATCGCCAAAATAATCGCCGCGAATCATAGAGGAGTCAATCTTCGATAGCTCATTAAAATTAGAGTCCACTCCCTTGACCACGGCTACATATTCATGCTCCTTATATCGGAGTATGGCTTTCTCCTCCATGGTGTAGCATATGGTCTCAACGCCCTCTATTTCATCCAAGTTTTGAATATCCGATCGATCGAGAAAAATGGTCTTCCCTTCCACCGATTCAATCTTTAAATCAGGATCAAAGGAGTTGTACAAACGTTCAAGCAAGGATTCAAAACCATTAAAGACTGAGAGTACAATGATCAAAGCCATGGCTCCTATGGTCACTCCCAATACGGAAGCCCAACTAATTAAGTTAACGGCCGTATTTCCTTTTTTGGAAACAAAGTATCGCGTTGCGATGTAGGATGGGAAATTCACTTAATTGGGTTTTCTCCCTTTCCTTTTAGCAAATCATCAATCTGCTGTTTGCGCTCCAACGTATCATCTAAAATAAGCTGGAGCTCGGGGGTCACACGCAAACTCTTGCGAACCTTAGTGCCTAAATCTCTCCGAATAGATGAGCTGTGCGTCTTCAAGATCTCCATGACCTGCTTGGATCGATCTATTGGGAATACACTTAAATAAACTTTGGCGGTTCCCATGTCCGGGGATACCCGTACCTCGGTTACTGAGATTAGAGTTCCTTTGAAAAAATTACGCTCGTAGTGATTAATAATCTCCGAAAGATCGTGAAGCAAAAGACTGTTCACTCTTTTTTGACGCATGCTATCCATAGGTGCAAATATACAAGCTATTCCCTCGTTCTTTATCACGTGAATTCAGCTTATCTTTGACCCATGCGATACTACTTTCGTATTCTAGCTTACGCTAAGCCATATTCCTTTCAAGGATTGCTGAGCATCCTTTCCAACTTATTGGCCGTGGTCTTTTCCCTGTTCTCTGTAACACTGATCATACCTATACTCGGGATATTATTTGGAACTGAGGAACGCGTGTATTCCGCACCTCCTTTGGAAATGACCAAGGACAGCCTGGTTGACAATTTCAACTTCATGGTTACCCAGGTCATGCAAGATCATGGCGAAGCTTCAGGCCTTGCCTTTATTTGCGGCATTGTAGTGGCCTCGTATTTCTTTAAAAATCTGTTTGGCTATTTGGGATTGTTCTTCATTGCCAAGGTCAGAAATGGGCTGCTTTTTCAATTGCGAAGCAAACTGCACAGGAAGGTAATGGAATTGCCTATTGGTTATTTTACCGATAAACGAAAGGGCGATTTGATGGCACGGGCAAGCACTGATCTCAACGAAATTGAATGGAGCATGCTATCCTCCATTACACTTTTCTTCAGGGAACCGCTCATCATTATTGGGAGTTTTAGCATCCTCTTAATGATTAGTCCGAAGCTGACCATCTTTGTTTTGGTTTTACTTCCTATTTCTGCCGGTCTTATCGCACTAATTGGGAAAAGCTTGCGCAAGCGTAGCCGAATTGCGCAAAGTTGGATGGGTGAATTGTTGGCCGTTCTGGAAGAAAACATCTCAGGACTCCGAATAATAAAGGCCTTTAGTGCAGAAGATCGGGCTCAAGCCAAGTTCGAGCATGCCAGCAATACGCAGCAACGCGCCATGAATGGCGTACTGCATCGTCGGGATTTGGCTTCACCATTGAGTGAATTCATGGGTTCCATGGTTATTGCTGTAGTTATCTGGTTTGGCGGACGCATGATACTCGAAGGCGAGGGCTTGCGCGCCGATGTGTTTTTTGGATTTCTCATGCTCTTCTTTCAAATGTTTTCTCCAGCCAAAGCCTTATCCAACGCTTTCTATAATTTAAAACGCGGTTTGGCCAGTGCCGAACGGGTGTTTGAAATAATGGATGAAAAAAATCCCATACAAGACCCAGAAAATGCCCATCGCCAAGATGTCTTTAAGGAGCGGATTGAATTCAAGAATGTGAGCTTCGATTATGGAAATGGTCGTGTGATTAATGATTTGAATTTTGAGGTTAAAAAAGGCCAGACCATTGCTTTGGTTGGACACTCAGGAAGTGGTAAAACCAGTTTGGCGAATTTGGTTCCTCGTTTTTATGATGTCACCGATGGAAGCATAGAGATCGATGGAGTAGACATTCGGAAATGGAAAATATCCGATTTGCGCGGATTGATGGGGATTGTCACCCAAGATGCCATACTATTTAATGATTCGGTAGAGAACAACTTGAAGTTGGGTAAACCTGAGGCAACCGAAGAAGACGTTCGGAAGGCAGCTGAAATTGCGCAAGCAGATGAGTTTATTCAGGAGATCGATGGCGGATACGGTGGAAATGTTGGGGAATCTGGAGGCCGATTAAGCGGTGGTCAAAAGCAACGATTAAGTATCGCCCGAGCTATATTAAACGATCCGGATATCTTGATCTTGGACGAGGCTACCTCTGCATTGGATACCGAATCAGAGAGAGCTGTTCAAGTAGCACTGAACCATTTAATGGAAAATCGTACCAGCATAGTTATCGCCCATCGACTGTCGACCATTAAGGATGCAGACCTTATTGTAGTAATGGAAAAAGGAGAAGTTGTTGAGCGGGGTCAGCACGATGAATTGATCGAGAAAAAAGGAGTATATCACAAGCTCATTGAGCTACAAAGTTTTGACTGATGTTAAAGAATATTGATCACATTGGAATTGCCGTAAAAGACTTAGATCAAAGTCGAGATTTGTTTGAACGTTTGACGGGTCATATGGCCGAGCATAGGGAAACGGTGGAAAGCGAAGGTGTGCACACGAGTTTTATCCGCATAGGAGCAACCAAATTGGAATTGCTGCAACCTATGAACGAAGGCAGTCCCATTCAAAAGTTTATTGATAAACGGGGCGAGGGAATTCAACAAATGGCCTTTGAAGTCGAAGACATTCGTGCTGAAATGAATCGTTTGAGAGAAGAAGGATTTATTCTACTGAACGATGAACCCAAAAAAGGGGCCAACAATACACTGGTTTGCTTCGTGCATCCTAAGTCGGCAAACGGTATTCTTGTAGAGCTTTGTCAAAAGCTATAAGCGGCCCTTCATCCTTATGATGGAAGGATGGGATCCCTGCTTTAAGGGCTCCTTCTATATGTTGGGGAGAATCATCTACGAATAAGGACTCACCTGCTTTCAATCCATTCTCTTCCAATACATAGGTAAAGGTTGAAGGATGGGGTTTCCTTCGTCCTATCTGATGAGAATAATAGCAACATTCAAACAGGGCTTCCAATCGATCAAAGGAAGCTTCCATTTCTTTCAACTTTGGCAAATGAAATGCATTGGTGTTGCTCAGGAGGAATAGTCGATATTCCTTGGACAAAGATTCAACCATTCGTATGGCTTCTTCCTGAAGGCCAATCAGCATGGCATTCCAGGCGTCGTCTATCATGTCATCCGAAAGATCTGGTTCTGGAATCCAAGAGCGCACTTGATCGCGAAATTGCATTTGACTGATCTTCCCGGTTTCGAGATCATCAAATACATGATTTTGACTCAGCTTGCTGTATTTCTCGTCAATGTTTTGAACTCCAAGCACCCGAAAGTCATCCAGGGTTCTGTGGTAATCCACATCAAACAAAACACCGCCCAAATCCAAAATGATATTTCTAAACTGTTTTCCCATGATTTTAAATATAGAGATTCGCTCTATCAAAAAAGTAGAGGCCTAGCTAAAAAACCAGGCCCCTATATTCAAATCAAATCCTACTATAAGTTGTTATTTGAAGTATCTAGCTGTTCATCAATATGATAAAATAGTAGAAGGGAATTCCAATCATCACATTAATTGGGAATGTTATCCCTAAAGCCATGGGCAAATACAATCCAGGGCTCGCTTCCGGAACAGCCTGTTTCATAGCCGCAGGAACCGCAATGTAGGAAGCTCCAGCTCCAAGAATCGCAAATAGCAATTGATTGCTTGGTTCATTGGTAATCTGCATACTTATGAAGAGCGCAACAAGACCGTAAGCAAAAGGCATGATGCTGGAGAACAGGAAAGGAAACAGTCCTTGTTTTAAAATGGTATTCAAATGACGCCCACTTGTAATTCCCATATCCAACAGGAAGACCGCAAGGAATCCCTTGAAAATATCTGTTGTAAAGGGTTTGATTCCTTCCGCTTGTTCAGGAGGGGTTAGAAATCCAATAACCAAACTTCCACTAATTAAAAGAACACTTCCATTGGTGAAGGAATGCTGAATAATCTTCTTCATTTTGGTCTTAGGGTGTTCCGAATTTTCCTTCTTTCTGAAGTAATTAATAAGGAGTACCCCAACAACAATGGCAGGCGCTTCCATTAAGGCCATCACAGCTATCATGTGGCCATTAAAGGCTATAGATTCAAAGTCCAAAAAGGAAGTTGCCGTCACAAAAGTAACCGCACTTACCGAACCATAAGAGGCCGCCACCGCCCCGGCATTTTCGATGCCCAGGTTATTTTTAAGTAGAAAGAAAGAGAAGAGAGGAATTGCCGTGGCTAGGAAAACACCCAAACCTATACTAGATATAATCTCTAAACTCATGCCACTATGCGACAATTCCTGTCCTCCCTTAAACCCTATCGATAAAAGCAGATATATCGATATAAACTTGGAGCTCGTCTCCGGGATCTTTAAATCGCTTTTGAAACGAACCGCTAATATCCCCAGCAAGAAAAATAGTAGTGCTGGGTTTGTCAAATTTTCAAAAAGTGCCTTAGCATCCATCTTACTTGATCTGAAGCTTTAGTAGTCTTGTCATCTCCACTTTCTTTCCTTCATTCTCTAGTTCAACAATGAATCGATGCACATCCATCCATGGCACTCCATGAAGCAGAAGTTCATTGTCAGCCGTCTGTACAATGTTCACATGTTCTAGCCATTTTTCATCTTGAACCTTTGAAAGTAGTCGAGCAACTAGGTCCTCCTTAAGTTCGTTGGCGTTGTTCTGATCCGAAGACCAGGCAACACTCATTTTGGAGTTGGAACTCTTTTCAAGTTCGTCGTTTGAAGTCGTAAACTCTTTTCGTTCTGTGTGTCGTGTGTTCAGCATGTCGAATTATTTTGAGCAAATGTAAAAGGTGTTTTTCATAAGTTTTTATTTATTTTTATAATGCCTTACATAACTCATCGTTTATGCATTATACTTTTCATCAACTCAAAATATTCATCAAAGTCTGTGAGTGCTTGAGCATTACGAAAACAGCGGAGGAACTTTTTTTAACCCAACCGGCGGTCTCTATTCAGCTTAAAAAACTTCAAGATCAGTTTGAATTGCCTTTAACTGAAAAAATTGGTCGACAGTTATACATCACGGATTTTGGAAGAGAAATTGAAAAACGCAGTAAGAGAATACTAGATGAAGCGGATGGAATCAAGTATACGATTGATCAATACAAAGGGCTGCTTACAGGTAAAATTCACATTTCAGTAGTATCTACAGGCAAGTATGTAATTCCTTATTTCCTTAAGCCCTTTATGGATGCGTATCCGGGAATTGATATTTCCATAGATGTATCGAACAAAGGGAAAGTCGTGAAGGCTTTGTCCAAGAATGTCAATGATTTCGCCTTGGTTTCCGTATTACCCGATCAAATGGATATTCAAAAGGTTGAGCTTATCGACAATCGATTGTTCCTGGTTGGGACCAGTGATTTCAATGGAAAAATAAATAGCCCGAAGGATCTGGAAGACATTACTTTGTTATTCAGGGAAGAGGGATCTGCCACGAGGAATGCTATGATGGATTACCTGAGTAAGAACAAAGTGCAGGTTCGATCTTCAATGGAGTTGGTATCCAACGAGGCTATAAAACAAGCGATCATTGCTGGAATTGGATTCTCCATCGTGCCGCTCATTGGATTGCGTACGGCCTTGGCCTATGAAAAAATCAAAATCTATCCTCTTAAGGGATTGCCCGCTCTCACCAAATGGAATCTCATCCACAATTCTGGTAAGAATTTAACTCCTGTGCATGAGGCACTGATTGCTTTCTTGGAAGCAAACAAAGAGAAAATAGCCCACGAGCATTTTGCGTGGGCCATGGAGGAAGTAGGATTATAATCAGGTATGATAGAATTAGCCAGCTTTTCTTGTTTAAGAAAAAACCAAGATGCGAGCATCAAGTCTATTTAACAATATTTGTCTGGGATTACGCTCCTTACAGTCGCGTGATCCCTATTTCTTCTACCTCAACACCTTTTTCAAACCCGTTCCGATTTCGGAACGGGTTTGAAAAAGGTGGGCCCAGCAGGGATTGAACCTGCGACCTTCAGATTATGAGTCTGCTACTCTAACCAGCTGAGCTATGGGCCCGAGGCCTGCAAAAATACATCTTAGCTCTGAGCAGGGCAAAGGATTTCTATAAGAAATGTACTTTAGTATAATGTCCAGAAAAAGAGTCATAGAGACCGACCGATTGTATCTATGCGAAATGCATATTGAAGATGCCCGTGACTTTTGGAGACTTAATAGAGACTGCGACTCTATTCGATATACTGGCGACATACCCTTTAAAGGCATTGCTGAGGCTAGGACATTCATAAAAAACCACACCCACTTTCAGGAACACGGTTTTGGACGATGGAGTGTATTCACCAAGAAGAATGATGAATACATTGGTTTTTGTGGCCTTAAGTATTTACCCGAGAGAAAGACCGTCGACCTTGGATATCGAATGATGAAGAAATATTTTGGGAATGGATATGCCACCGAGTCCGGACAGGCTTGTTTAGATTATGGTTTCCAGAAATTAAAGCTACGAGAGATTGTTGCCTGGACAATGGAAGAAAACCGCGCTTCAACACGTGTTTTAGAGAAACTTGGTTTTGTGAACAGAGGTCTGGATGAACGAGAAGATGGAGAATGGGTCCTATTTACTAGGCATCAAGGCAATGTGTAACCATTTTCCTTCATCCAAGCTCGAGCTTTTCTTTCCTTGTTTCCATCGCCCGAAACCGTTTCAGCAATACCGGTAGCTACAGATTTCCATATTACCGCAAAAAATCCAGATTTAGAGTTTCGATCGTAATCGATATAGCCGTATCTGAAGCTTTTCTGATCCTTATTATTATTTGCTTTCAAAATGGTATTTACTAAGAAACCAAGAACTCGGTTTTGATCTTTTTTGTCGTTGACATCCCCATCCTTCTTATAGATCTTAAAGTTAAGGTCGTTATAGTCCATGGCAACAATTCCATCTATATGGTCTTAACTGCCACGCATATGAAAATCGAGTTTGTTCAATTGACCTTCATGCTAAACGAAGGCTCCAATATTTGATTGAAGGTTGTAAGATCCATTTGCGTAAGACTTCCAGTTCCTTCAATCCTTTTCTGATCTTTTGATAGGCGTATGTCCGCTTCTATTCTACCTGATCCCAGCATCAAGCCCACAACGCTCATATCGGTATAACCTTTCGTAGTGGTATTGGAAAGGTTGGTAACGCGTCCATTCAATCCCGACAAATTAACCTTTCCGCTCTTACCTTCACTCAAGATCTCAACATCAATTCGAGCATTTTCCAATGTCTTGTCCTGAAATAGGTTGACACAATTGATTACTAATTTACACAATAGACCTTATTTGGGACATTTAGATTTAGTCCCCAGTGCGGTCTATTGT
>LXNJ01000789.1_pt1 | contig 20543 bp, 22 predicted proteins | sample 809081 | NCBI WGS metagenome assembly LXNJ01 (sample SAMN04870510, study PRJNA318959) | sponge metagenome | biome: sponge; feature: marine sponge reef; material: water | host: Petrosia ficiformis | place: Greece: Milos, Mediterranean Sea | collected 2013-05-29 | depth 5-7 m | reverse complement strand
CCCGCCGCTACCAGGTCACCGCGCTCGGCCACCGCGTCGCCCTGTGCTACTGCCGCACCCACCGCCGCATCCTCGGCCCGGTGCTCGCCGCGGTCGCCGACGACCGGTCGCCGCCCGGGCTCGGCCGCCTCGTGGAACGCTAAAAGGCCAAGCCTTTCGTTGGTGGCGCGCTACCGGGAGCGGACGCGCAACCAGCGGTCGAGACGGCGCACCGAGGGCGACCAGACCAGCAAGGCGCCGACGCCGCCGGCGAACACGAAGCCGCTCACCACGAGCGCGACGGCAACGTCCGTGTATTCGGCCACCAGGCTGATCGGTATGACGCCCAACGGCATCAGCCCATGGGACATCATGTCGATGCTGAGTACCCGGCCCCGCATCCTCGGCTCCACCACGGTCTGGATCAGGCCGCGGTTGAGAGACATGTTGACCGACGAGAGCCACCCGTAGACGGCCGCGGCGCATGCCGCCATCAGAATCCCGGTCGAGAATCCGAAAAACACGGTCGACGCCGCCCACGCGAAACAGGTGCCGATCACCCACGCGCCCTTGCGCCGGAAGTCCCCGGCGGCCGCGAGAATCAGCGAGCCGATGATCGCCCCGACCCCCATCGCCGAGAGCAGGAAGCCGAGGTCGTCGGGACCGCCACCGAGGATGTCCTCGTTGAAGGCGGGAATCAGCGTGCTGAGTGCCATGCCGAACATGAACGGGACGATGGACAGCAGCAGCAGCGCGAATACCGGCGGGTTGAGCACCACGTAGCGCAGGCCCTCGATCATGTCGTCGACGTGGCGGGCGCCCGTCGACTCGCCATGACGCGCCCCCCTGGTTCGGACGAGCAGCGTCGCGCCGGCCGAGATCACGTACAGGGCCGTGATGACCAGGTAGACGATCCCGACACCGAAGCTGTCCGTCGTGTCGCCGCCCGCCAGCACGGCGATGAGGAGGCCCGCGAGCATCGGTGCCACGATGCGGGCGAGATTCATCCCCGACGTGTTGAGCGCCATGGCGGTGATGAACTGAGTCCGGTCCACGAGATCCGCGACGTAGGCGTTGCGAGCCGGGATGGACAGCGCAAGGACCGCACCGTTGAACACGCCGAACCAGATGAAGTCCCAGAAGCTCGCGACGCCGAGCAGGATGATGACCGCCATCGCCGCGGTCGCGACGCCATTGAGCAACTGCGCGCCGACGAGGATGTACTTTTTCGGGAGCCGGTCGGCGACCACGCCGCCCCAAAGGGACAGGGTGATCTGGGGGACCGTGAACGACATCATCACCCAGGCGAGGTCGAGGGGCGACGCCGTGAGCGTGTAGACGAACCAGCCCCGCGCCAGCATCTGCATGTTCATGGCGAACGAGGCGGCGAGATTGCCGGCCCAGACGCGGCGGAAATCCGAGACCGAAAGCGCTACGGAGATGTCTCGGAAGGCCAGGGGGCGCCTCGCGGAAAACGGATGAGCTTAGCACGGGTCCCGCTAGGAACACTCTGATGACGCGAGTTTCGCGCCGCTGTGTTACCAAGAATCAACAGGTTACTCGCCAGGATGTGTCGGCGATCGGCTGCTCGGTGGGCAGCGCGACTCTCAGCACATGTCAACACACGCCTCGACAGCCCATGGCGGCGCGGGCGGGTCGCGGGCGGGTATAGTGGCCCGCTGATCGACCGCGTCTGACTGGTTCCGTGAAAACAAAAGACCATCCCGACGACACCACCCGGGCAGACACCGCCGAGGTGTCACGCCGAGCCTTCGTAGCCGACTCGATCAAGGGCGTCGCGGCGTTGTCCGTGGCGGCACCGATCGCCACGCAAGCGGCCGAGGCGACGCAGGCGGCGCCCGGCACCACGGGAACCGCCGCAGCGACATCCCTCGACCGTTCGTTCGCAACCGGACTGGTGACGGGCGACTGCGAATACCGCGTCGCGTTGCCGCCGGACTATCGCGCGGCCCGCGACACCGCGTACCCGCTGCTGCTGCTCCTGCACGGCGGCGGCGGCAGTCGCGACTTCCTCGACACGCTGCTGCCCTTGATCGAGGACCTCTGGCGCAGCCCCGCCCAGGACGCGGCGGAGACTGGCCAGGGCTACCTGGAGCCGTGCGTCGCCGTATGTGCGAACGCGGGTCGCTCCTTCTACATGGACTATCGCGACGGGTCCGAGTCCTGGGAAACACTGATCGTCTCCGAACTGCTCGCCGCCGTTCGCCGCGAGTTCCACGTCGCCGCCGATCGCCGCCAGGTCGCCGTTTGCGGCGTGTCCATGGGCGGCATGGGTTGCTTGAGATTGGGGTTCAAGCACCCCCACCTGTTCGGGACCTTGGCCGCGCTCGAGCCTGCCATCGAGGCCAGTCTGGCCTATGCGGACCTGGTACCCGCCGACACGTTCTACCGCGCCGACCAATACGGCGCGAAGTTCGGCATCGACGGCGTCGTGGACGAGGCCTATTGGGCGGCAAACAATCCCGCGACCGTGGCGGCGAATGCGCCGGAGCGGCTCGGCCAGCAAGCGATCCTCATCGAGGCCGGAACCGAGGACGGCTTCGAACTCCAACGTGGCGCCGAGTTCCTGCATCGCATCCTGATCGACCGGGGAATCAAGCACGAGTACCGCCTCGTGCTCGGCGCCGACCACGTGGGGGACAGCCTCACGGAACGGTTCCGCTATGCGCTCGCGTTCATCGGCAGGCAGTTCTCGCCGGGGCCCGTCGACGAGGCGGTCGTTCAGTTCCGCAACGCCATCGCACCCCTGCGCAGGCAAGCGGGGCTGGATTAGTTAGCGGGGTACGCGGCCGGGTCCGCGCCGCTCAAAGGGGCGGAGCCCCGTTCATTGGACGTCGAGTCGGTAGCGGTCGCCGTCGCGCACCAGGCGCCCCGCCGTCGGTCCTGCGAAGTGAGTGCCGATGATCAGCGCCGGCGTGTCTGCGTGACGGGCCAGGAACGACTGGCGCGTGTCCCGCGCCCAGTCCTGGTCGCTGTCGGCCGTGGTCGACCAGTCCGGGTACGCGATCTGGCACGGGTGGTGGATCATGTCGCCGGTGATCATGGCAAGTTCGCCGCGGGAACGAATCGCAACGCTGACATGACCCGGGGTGTGGCCCGGCGTTGGCACCAGGCGGACCTCATCGTTGACCGATGCGTCCGCATCCAAGAGGTCGGCCAGTCCCGCATCGAAGATCGGCTGCACGGAGTCTTCGATGATGGGACCCGTGTCGTCGGCCGGCTGCTCGCGCCAATGCATCCATTCGTCGCGCGCGTAGAGGTAGCGCGCGGACGCAAACGTCGGTTGGAAGCGACCGTCCACCAGGCGCGTGTTCCATCCCACGTGGTCGACGTGCATGTGCGTGCACAGGACCGTGTCAACGGCGTCGGTCGCGAAACCCGCCTGGGCGAAGTCGTGGAGGAACGTCGACTGCATCCTGTCCCAGCGCGGGTAGCCGCGTGCCTTGTCGTTGCCGATGCAGGTGTCGACGACAATCGTCTGCCCCATCGATTCGATGACGAGGCTGTGGAACGACATCAGGAGTTTGCCGTCGTTCGTCAGAAAAGGGCCGATCCAGTCGAGCGCGCCGATGTTCTCAGCGTTGGCCTGGGGCAGGATGTAGTGGCCGATGGAGGCCGAGGTGAGTTCGACCACGCGCGTGATCCGCACGTCGCCGACCTGCCAGCGCAGCGGGCCGTCCGTCATGTTGAGTCCTTCGAGCAGTACGACGCGACGACTACGGTAACATCCCGTTTCCCGCCTTAACGCCAAGCCAAACACGAAGGAGCAACGCGATGGGATACCAAGACCTCGAGGTCGCCCGCGACGACCATGTCGCAACGGTCGAGATTCAACGTCCCCCGAACAACTTCTTCGACGTGGATCTGATCACCGACTTGGCAAGCGTCTTCGAGGAACTTACCGCCGACGACGATTGCCGGGCCATAGTGCTGTGCTCGGAGGGCAAGCACTTCTGTGCCGGCAACAACTTCGCCCGCACCCGCAGCGAGTCCGAGCAACGGGCCAGGTCCGAAGGGCGCAATCCACTGTACTCCGCAGCCGTACGCCTATTCGACGCCAAGAAGCCGGTGATCGCCGCCGTCCAAGGGGCCGCCGTCGGCGGCGGCTTCGGTCTCGCGGTGATGGCGGATTTTCGGGTGGTCTGTCCCGAAGCACGGTTCACGGCGAACTTCGTGAAACTGGGCTTCCACCCCGGCTTCGGTCTCACGCACACGCTGCCACGCATCATCGGCCAGCAGAAGGCCAACCTGATGTTCCTGACGGGACGCCGCATCAATGGCGAGACGGCGCATGAGTGGGGTCTCGCAGATGTGCTGACCACCCAGGACAAGCTGCGCGCCGAAGCCCAGGCGCTCGCCGCCGAGATCGCCGAGAACGCGCCGCTGGCGCTCAAATCGGTCCGTGCAACCACGCATCAGGGCCTGGCTGGCGCGGTACAGGACGCGACCGACCACGAGAACGCGGAACAGGCGCGGCTCAGCCAAACCGAGGACCACAAGGAGGGTGTCCGCGCCGTGGCGGAGCGGCGGGCGGGCAACTTCGTCGGCCGCTAGGCGCGCTTTCCGACAAGTACCGGCCTCTAGGTTGAGAGCGTCTCGCCGAAGGTGGTCTGTACCATCAGCAGGCGGGTCGCCTCGGACACCACCAAGGCGTCTCGGTGCTCCCAAGCAGACACGACCGGACCCGAAGCCGGGCGCGCCGTCTCGTGCCAGGCCGTTATGTCGGGATAGGCGACCATGAGCACGACGTTGTTGGGGCTCCCCAGCGCGTTCGTACCGTAGATCACCGGCCTCGCGCCGTTGTCCCGGCACCACGGAAAGGCGGTCTCCGCAGTGATCCCGCGGAAGGCATCGCGCGTACCGGGAGCGAGCAGGTAGGTGGTCTCAGCGACGATGGACTGCGGTCCGAAGGTCGGCGGTGCGGGAACCCTCGGTTCGCCGACGTCGCGCCATTTCGGGTCCGGTTCCGACAACGCGTCGTCGTAGTTGTAGATGGCCGCCCGGGAGTGCTTGACCAGACGGTTTCGTCCGGCGAACACCCGGCGCCATTGCCGGGCTTCCTCTTCCCGCTCCGGCTCCTGCCGAAAAACACCCCAGCCGCGCGTCGCCGTCCAATGGTCGAAGTCGGCGTAGGCCGAGTGCGTCACGACAACGCTGGAGTCGCCGCCGAAGGCCCAACTGCCGAAAGCGATCATCTGCGAACCGTTGTTGCGCTGGTCCTCCCAGACGCCGAGTCGGCTTTGGCGCTCGAACTCGTTCCTGTCGTCCGTGGCGACAGTGAACTCCCGCTGTACCAGTACGCCCATGGTTGACTCCACCGCCGCGCGTCACGCGTTCCGAATCGTCAGACCCCCGTCGACCGGTAGGGCGACGCCGGTGATGAAAGCCGCCGCCGGCAGCACCAAGCTCAGGGTCCCGTGGGCGACCTCCTCCGGGTCCGCGTAGCGCTTCAACGCCACGCGCCGACGAGCGTACTCGCGCTTGTCCTCCTCGGGAATGTCATCCGTCATGCCAGTGCGCACGGGACCCGGACAGATACAGTTCACCGTGATCCCGTCGCCGGCCAACTCGACAGCCAGCGAACGGGTCAGGCCGATCACGCCGGTCTTGGCGGCCGTGTACGGACTCGCGTATTTCGTCGCGCCCAACCCCTCCGTGGAGGCGATGTTCACGATGCGTCCGCCGTCGGCACGACGCAGGTAGGGCAACGCAGCCCGGATGATGCGGACATGCGCCGTGATCAGGACATCGAAAGCACGCCGCCACTTGTCCTCGTAGTCATCGCCGTCCACGGGTCCGCCAGCGCCGATCCCGGCATTGTTGACCAGGATGTCGATGCCGCCGAAGTGCTCGGCCACCGCCGGGATGACGGTGTTGATCGCGCGCGCGTCGGCGACGTCCAGCGTCCACGCCTTGGCGGCGTATCCGGCTCCGGCCATTTCCGCGACAACGAGGTCCAGCGGCTCGCGGTTGACGTCGAGGGCGGCAACCGAGGCGCCCTCGTCGGCAAACAAGTGGGCCGTTGCGCGGCCCATGCCGCTGGCCGCTCCCGTGACCACCGCCACCTTGCCGGCGATGGAACGGCTGAGTGTCGTGAGTGCCATGTCGCGCTTGAACTCCTCTTGGCGCCAACTCAAGCGCGATTGTACGGATGTGGTGGGCCGTCTGGGGCTCGAACCCAGGACCAACGGGTTAAAAGCCCGCTGCTCTACCGACTGAGCTAACGACCCGTAGAGGCGAAACCGCGCGAGGCGCGCAGGGCGGCGAATTGTATGCGTGTGCCCCGGTGACGACAAGCGAGGTCATCGCGTGCCTCCGGGCACGACGTAGCGCGTCGGGTCGGCAAGCCCCGCCGCAGCGAAGCCGGCACGCCGCAGTCGGCAACTGTCGCACTTGGCGCAGGCTTCCCCGCGCGCCGTCGGCTGATAGCAGGAGACCGTCTCGGCGTAGTCGACGCCGAGTTCTGTACCGCGCTGGATGATCTCGGACTTGTCGAGTTCGATCAGTGGCGCGTGGATCTCGAACCGTCCGCCTTCGCTGCCGAGGCGCGTAGCCACGTTGGCGAGCTCACCGAAAGCCGCAATGAACTCCGGCCGGCAGTCCGGATACCCGGAGTAGTCCACGGCGTTGACGCCGATGAAGATGTCGCGGGCGGTGAGCGTTTCCGCCCAAGCGAGCGCCAGGGACAGGAACACCGAATTGCGTGCCGGGACATAGGTGATGGGAATGCCGGGCGCTGGCGCCTCGGGAACGGCCAAGGCGGGATCGGTCAGTGCCGATCCACCGAACGCCGCAAGGTCGATGCGCATCGTGCGGTGCTGCACGGCCCCGACGTTGGCGACAACGCGGGCCGCGGCCTCGATCTCCACGCGGTGGCGCTGACCATACTCGAAGGACAGCGCGTAGCACGCGTAGCCCTGGTGGTTGGCAATGGCCAGCACGGTCGCCGAGTCCAAGCCGCCCGAAACCAGCACCACGGCCTTGGGCGCGGGCGCGTCATCGACCCGGCTCATCGTTCCAAAGCACCTTGTGCAGTTGGATCTGCAAGCGTACGTCGAGGCCGTCGGCAAGGATCCAGGCCGCGAGATCCCGAGCATCGACTTGGCCCCATGCGGGCGAGAACAGCACGTCGTCGACCAGACGGGTCAGGTCGTACTCCGCGCAGTGCGCCTTCGCCCACTCGTAGTCGGCGCGGTCGCAGATCACGAACTTGACCTGGTCGTCGGCATTCAAATGCGCCACGTTCTCGAACCGGTTGCGCGCGGCCTCGCCGGAACCCGGGGTCTTGAAATCCACGACCTTCGAGACACGAGCATCCACGGCGGCGACGTCCAACGCGCCACCGGTTTCCAGCGACACCGCGAAGCCGTCGTCGCATAGCGCCGTCATCAACGTGTGAACGTTGGGTTGTGCAAGCGGCTCGCCGCCGGTGATCGTCACCAAGCGGGTCGGATGCGCATGGACCTCGGCACGGATGGCGTCCAGCGACATCGTCGTGCCACCTGAGAAGGCATACGCGGTGTCGCAATAGCCGCAGCGCAGCGGGCACCCGGTGAGGCGCACGAACGTCGTCGGTCGTCCTACCGTCCGGGCCTCGCCCTGCAGCGAAAAGAAGAGCTCCGTGATGCGGAGCGAGGCCCGCGCTAGGTCGGGTGACCGCGGTACAAGTTCACAGTCGGGTTGCATAGGCCTGGCGGTTTGGTGTCCGTGCTTCTGGTCGGGGCGGAGCCACGCTAGGGGCTTGCGGTCAACGCAACTCCGCCGCGTACGAGCGGGCCAGTCCGGCCTGCGCGGAGTCCGGGTAGTCGTCCGCGACACGATCGAGGTACTCAAGCGCCCGGACATTGTCGCCCAAACGGTGATACGTGACCCCGAGCTTGTAGAGCGAGTCGGGCATCTTGGCGTGGTCCGCGTAGAGGTTGGTGATCTGGGCAAACGCTTGCCGGGCGTCTTCGAGAACGTCCATGGCCAAGTACAGTTCGCCGATCCAGTAGTACGCGTTCGGCGTATACCCTCCGTCCGGGTGATCCGCGATCACCGCTTCGAACATCGTCAGCGCCCGCTGGTACTGAACCGCGCGTTCCGACGGCGGCAACTCGCGCCCGTCGGCCATGACGGCGTAGGCCCGGTTGTAGGCTTCGCCTTGCACGGAGACCGCACCGGGCGCTGTTGATGCGCTCCCGTCTGGCCCGTCTTCACCCGGCGGCGGAGCCGCGTCCGGGCGCAGCGCGAGAAGGCGTTGGTCGAGTTCGATGTAGCGCTCGCGCTGTTCGCGCACCAGGCGCTCGATGCGGTAGTTCTGCTCCTCCACGATGCCCTGAAGGCGGCGAACCTCGTCCTGAAGGATCTGCAGTTGGTAGAACAGCGTCCCGATGCCGGCGCCCCGGTCGCCGTCGCTGTCCTCGGGATCAGCCTGACTCGTCGAGACAGGCGACTGCACGGGTCGCGCCTCTTCGACGGGCGCGGCGGCCATGACGAACAGGGCCGCCGCCGCAACCGCGCTGATTCGCACACTGCGCATGCGCCTGCCCTGCCTACGCGCTATCGGAACGGTGTCCATCTTGGCACACCGGTCCATGGTTCACGGCGTCCGATCGAGCTTCGGTGCAGCCAACAGGGGCAGTCGGTGCCCCTAGTTTGCGTGACCGCGGTTTAGCCTCGCAGTCAGGTTGCATTTATCTGGCCGTATGACGTCCGTGCTCCTTGCTGGGGCGGAGCCCCGCTAGCGGTAGATCATCTCCGCACGACGGTTCTTCGCGTAAGCGCTCTCGGTGCCCCCGGAATCAACGGGGCGCTCCTCGCCGAAGCTGACGATCTCGATCTGGCTCGACCGGACCCCTGCGGAAGCGAGGTATTGCTGCACGGCTTGCGCCCGACGCTCGCCCAGGGCGAGGTTGTATTCGCGCGTGCCGCGTTCGTCGCAGTGGCCTTCGATCAGCACACTGCGATTGCGGAAATCGCGCAGGTACTCGGCATGCATGGCGAGAACGCGCAGATCCCGCTCGGACAGACGCGCCTGATCGAAGTCGAAGTAGAACGTACGACCAAGCGGGCGGCCGGTGGCGACATCGACCGGGTTGCCTTCCCGGTCCACGCGCGGTGGCTCGGGTGCCACCGGCGGCTCCGTAATCTCCTCGATCACGGGCTCTTCAATTGGCTCGACGTCTTCGACTTCCGGCGCTTGCTTGCACGCCGCGAGGACCGCGCCGGCCAGGATCGCCACAATCAAGGTGCGGTACGCTGGACGCATCGTCTTAATCTCCTTTCCCTATCTGCCCTTTTTCAGCATTCGTTTGCCGCAACAGTTCGCACCCAGCCTACCGGGCCGTCACAGCGCGCGATGCAAGCGTCTGCGCATCGATTGTCATGAACGGCGACCACGCCGGTTCCCGGACATCGCCCAACCCCGACGGGAGGTCGTACTTGACGCGACTATCGACCGACACCACGGCGAGTATACCCCGGCCCCGAAGCTGGGTGGCGTAAATCATCATCATGCCGTTCGGGGCGAGAGACGGCGATTCGTCCAAGGATGTCTCGGTGAGCACGCGCACCACATCGCGTTCCAGGTCCTGCCAGGCAATGTGGTAGACGCCGTTCCTGCGATGCACGTAGACCAGGTGGCGGCCGTCCGGCAAGAGCCTTGCGCGGGCGTTGTAGTCGCCCTGGAATGTCAGGCGGTCCGGCAACGAGGTGGCCAGGTCGATGCGGTAGATCTGTGGCCGGCCGGCCCGGTCGGACGTGAAAATCAGGCTCTTGCCTTCCGGTCCCCAGCCCGGTTCGGTATCGATGGCCGACGGACGGCGCGTGATGCGGCGCAGTTCGCCCGTCACGAGATCCTTGGTGTATATCTCGGAATTGCCGTCGCGCGACAGCGCCATCGCCAACTTCGTCCCGTCGGGCGAGAACACGGGGGCGCCGTTGATGCCGGGGTATTCCGCCACTGTTCGCCGCACGCCGGTGGACAAGTCCTGCACGACGATGGTCGACCGCCCGGTTTCGAACGATACGTAGGCCAGTCGACGACCATCGGGTGACCAGCTTGGCGAAAGGATGGGTGCGCCCGACCTGTACACCACCCGCTCGCGCTCGCCGTCGGCGTCGGCAATGGTCAACTCGTAGGTGGAATTGGGCGCGTACGGGTTCTGGACCAGCACGTAGGCGATCTTGGTGGCGAAGGCGCCGCGTACGCCGGTGATCTCCTCGTAGATTTCGTCGGCGATCCAGTGCGCGACATCCCGCAGTTGCTCGCCCGGTGCGGTCCACGTCGTGGACTTGACCTCGCGCTCCGAGGCGACTTCGAACAGGCGGTAGGTGACAGCTATCCGTGCGTCGGCGAGGATCTCGGCACGGCCGATGACCACGTAGTCCATGCCGAGAATCCGCCAGTCCCGGAAATACACCTCCTCGGGAACGGTCGGCAGCGACAGCATGTTGTCGCTCGACAAGGAGTCGAACTGGCCGCTGCGGACCAAGTCGAAGGACACGATCCCGGCGAGGTCGATCGGCGCGACCGGGCCGGGCTGGTCCCGCAACGGGGGGCCACCGAACGGCACGACGGCGATCTTCGTGGGGCTGTCCCAGCCCTCGGAAATGACGATCTCGATGGCGCGCGCGCAGAACCCCGAGGCCAGCACGAGCCCGATCGCGATTGCCTTGACGAGTCCTTTCATACCTGCAAACGCGGCCCCTTCAGCCTGCTGGAGTTGCTTCACGCGCCCAAACGCCGACGCGAGAACGCGACCTCAGCGCAACAGATCCTGAGGGTTGAATAGTAACGTGAAACGTCGGAAGTGAGCCTCGAAGACATCGTTGTCGGGCGGCATCTCGAACGGGCTTGCCTTGCGGATGGCGATCTCCGCGGACCGGTCGAAGGCGGCGTTCCCGCTCGTCTCGAGCAGCATGACGCCCAGCAGTTCGCCGGACGGCACCAGCTCGACCCGGAACCGCGCCTTCATGTCGTTCCGGGCACTCGGCGGTCGCGACCACTGCGCGACGATCGCGCGGTTGATCGCATCCATGTAGGTCATGGTCTGGGCATCCGCCGTCGCCTCCTCCAAGTCGGCCGCCTCGCTCTCGAATGCCTGGGCCGTCGACTCTTCAGCCAGTTCGCGCAGACGCCGTTGCCGCTCCGCTTCCTCCTGTGCGCGCCGCTCGACCTCGGGGTCCGGCTTCGGTGGCGGCTCCGGCTTCGGTTCGGTTTTGACCGGTTCGGGCTCCCGCTCGGCCGGCGGTGGGACGGGGTCCGGCCTGGCCGATGGCAACGGCGGCCTCGGCGCAGGCTTCTCCATCACCAGGATGCTCGCCTCGATGATGCGCGGCTGCATCAGGCGCGGCATGTCGTCGCCGTCCGGCTGCCAGCCGCGCACGAGAACCGCGGCAATGCCGGCGTGCAACAGCAAGGCAAGCACGAGCGGCCCGGCGTACTCGCGTAGCACGCTCACAGTTCCTCGACGGGCTCCGTGACCAGTCCCACGCTCTCGGCGCCAGCGCGCTGCAGGACGGTCATCACTTCGATCACCTCGCCGTAGGCGATGGCCTTGTCCGCACGCACGTACACCGCGATGTCCGGGCGCGCGTCGATGATCCTGCCCGCCTGGTCCGCCAGAGAGTAGATCGTCGCCCGGGTGCCCTCCTCGCCGGAGCTTGGCATCCCGGTGTTGACGAAGATGCGCCCCTCGCCGTCCACGGTGATCACCAACGGGTCGTCCTGCTCGTTGGACAGTGGCTTGGAGTCGGTGTTCGGCAAGTCGATCTCGACGCCCTGCATCATGAGCGGCGCGGTGGCCATGAAGATCACCAGCAGCACCAGCATGACGTCGATGTACGGCACGACGTTGATCTCGGACATCGGCTTGCGACGGGTTGCCATGGTTAAGAGAGTCTCCTTGCCGCAACTCGCTCGAGGTACCCGGGCAGCCTATCCGGTGTTGGCGTGCGCAACGCGGTGCAGGATCGATGCCAATTCGTCGGCGAACGCCTCGTAGCGCTTCATCATGCCCTCGACGCGGGCCGCGAAGCGGTTGTAGCCGATCACCGCAGGGATCGCCGCGAACAAGCCCATGGCGGTCGCGATCAAGGCCTCGGAAATGCCCGGGGCGACCGCGGCCAAGGTGGCCTGGGTCATGTTCGCAAGGCTCCGGAACGAGTTCATGATGCCCCACACGGTCCCGAACAGGCCGACGTACGGACTCGTGGAACCGACGGTCGCCAGGAACGGCAGGTGGCGCCCCAGCCGCTCCTCCTCGCGCGTCAGGGCAACGCGCATGGCCCGTTGCACGTTCTGCATCACGGCGTCGGGGTCCGTATCAGCCTGGCCCGCCAAGCGTGCGTACTCGCCGAATCCGGCGACGAACACCGACTCGATGCCGGTCAGGCTGTCCTCCTGGCCATCGAGTTCGGCCTTCAGTTCGTTGAGGTCGATGCCGCTCCAGAACTCGTCCTCGAAGTCGTCGATCTCGCGCTGCACGCGGTTCAAGGCGAACCAGCGTTGGAAGATCAGCGCCCACGACACCACCGACGCCACCGCCAGCAGCAGCATGACCGCCTGCACGAGCGGGCTCGCGCCCTGGATCAGGTCGAGGATGGACAACGGGTCGGTCATTGCAGTTCCAGCTCCGCTTGTGCGCCGTCGTCGCGCTTGGGCAGCAGCCCGAGGTGACGATAGGTCGATTCCGTGGCCACCCGTCCGCGCGGGGTGCGCATCAGGAATCCTTCCTGGATGAGGAAAGGCTCGATGACGTCTTCGATGGTGTCGCGCTCCTCGCTGATCGCCGCGGCGAGCGAGTCGATGCCGACGGGGCCGCCGTCGAACTTGCCGACGATGGCGTCGAGGACGCGCCGGTCCATGCCGTCGAGCCCGCGGTCGTCCACTTCGAGCATGGCGAGCGCCGCTGCAGCCGTTTGCTCCGTCACACGCCCGTCGGCCTTGACCTCCGCGTAGTCGCGCACCCGCCGCAGCAGGCGGTTGGCCACCCGGGGCGTACCCCGCGAGCGGCGCGCGACCTCGCGCGCTCCGGCCTCGGCAACCGGAATACCGAGCTTGCCGGCGGACACCGTGACGATCTCGGCCAACTCCTCGACGTTGTAGAACGCAAGGCGCTGCACGATGCCGAACCGGTCGCGCAGCGGCGAGGTCAGGAGCCCCGCTCGCGTCGTCGCGCCAACCAGCGTGAAGCGGTTGAGTTCGAGCTTGATCGACTTGGCCGCCGGGCCGTCGCCGAGCAGGAGGTCGAGTTTGCCGTCCTCCATGGCCGGGTAGAGGATCTCCTCGACCGCCGGCAGCAAGCGGTGGATCTCGTCGATGAACAACACGTCGCCCGTGTCGAGATTGGTGAGCTGTGCCGCGAGGTCGCCGCGCTTCTCGAGTACGGGTCCGGAGGTAGCCTTGAGAGCGACGCCCATCTCGTTGGCGACGATGTGTGCAAGCGTCGTCTTGCCGAGGCCCGGCGGGCCGAAGATCAGCGTGTGGTCGAGCGAGTCGCCGCGCCGACGCGCGGCTTCAATGAACAACGCCATCTGGTCCTTGACCGCGCGTTGACCGACGTATTCGGCGAGCCGCGCCGGACGCAGCGCGCGATCGTAGGGCACATCGTCGCCAGCGCCGGCCCCCGTCATGATGCGGTCGGGCTGGACGCTCATGCGGCCATCCTCTTCAGCGCCTGGCGGACGAGATCCTCGACCTCGGCACCGGGTCCGCTCTCGTCGAGAACCGCGCCGACGACCTGGGCGGCGTCACGGTCCCGGTAGCCGAGCTGGGTCAGCGCCTGCACCGCTTCGGCGGCCGCCTTGCCACCCGACGGAAGCTGCGGACTCGCTGCGAAGTCGGAGACCTTGTCGCGCAGTTCCATGGCGAGCCGGCTCGCCGTCTTCCGGCCGATCCCGGGCACGCGCGTCAGCATGCCGATGTCGCCGTCCGCGATCGCGGCGCTGAACTGCTCCGGGGACACGCCGGAGAGCAGGGTGATCGCAAGCTTCGGACCGACCCCGGATACCTTGATCAGCGACCGGAAGAGATCGCGTTCGGCGGCGTTGGCGAAGCCGAAGAGCGACTGGCCGTCCTCGCGTGAGACGAGATGCGTATAGAGTTCAACGGTCCCATCGGCGGCCGCCAAGGTCGCAGCCGCACCGGTCGTGATTTCCGCTTCGTAGCCGACGCCGCCGACGTCGATGACGGCGACAGAATCGTGTAGCTCCAACACGCTGCCACGCAGTCGGCTAATCACTCGTATCGCCGCCTTCCCTTGCAGTTGCGCGAGTATTGACGTGGCAGATGGCGACTGCAAGCGCGTCCGCGGCGTCCGGCTGGGGCTCGGCGTCGAGGCCGAGAATCGCGCGCACCATGTATTGCACCTGCGCCTTGCTGGCCCGGCCGCTACCAACCACGGCCAGCTTGACCGAGCGCGGCGCGTACTCGTGGACCTCGAGCGTTGCCGCAACCGCCGCGGCGATGGCCACACCGCGCGCCTGGCCGAGCTTGAGGGCGGACTGGGCGTTGCGGGCGAAGAACACCTCTTCGATGGCGAGCGCGGTCGGCGCGTGCTCCGCGATGACATCGACGACGCCGCTGTAGATGTCTGCCAAGCGGCTCGTGAACGGACCCTTTGCCGTGGTGACTGCGCCACTGGCCACGTAGCGCGTTGTGCCGGCCGCAACGTCGATGATGCCGTAACCGGTGATCCGCGAACCAGGGTCGATGCCGAGCACCCGCTCGGTGCCTCGCACCCGCTCGGTGCCTCGCACTCGCTCGATGCCGAGCACCCGTGCAGGCACGCTAGCCGAGCGCTCCGGCGGGGAACTCGGCATTGGAGTAGACGTTCTGAACGTCGTCGAGGTCGTCGAGCGCATCGATCAGGCGCAGGACCTTCTCGGCCGTCGCTTCGTCGCAAGGACTCGTCGCGGCGGGCACCATGGCTACTTCGGCGTGCTCGGGTTCGAGGCCGGCCTCCTTCAGCGCGTCGACCACGGCGCTCAAACTCTCCGGGGGCGTGACCACGGACAGGAAGTCGCCGTCGTCTTCGATGTCGTCGGCGCCCGCATCGAGCGCCGCATCGAGAACGGTCTCCTCGTCGGCCCCGGGCGGCATGCTGACCACGCCCTGCTTGTGGAACAGGTACGCAACCGAGCCGCCGGTACCTAGGTTGCCGCCGTGCTTGCTGAACGCGTGGCGCACCTCCGCCACGGTCCGGTTGCGGTTGTCGGTCATCACTTCGACCAGGACCGCCACGCCGCCCGGCGCGTAGCCTTCGTAGATGAGTTCCTCGACATCGCCGCCCTCTAGGCCCCCGGCCCCGCGGGCGATGGCGCGGTTCATGGTGTCGCGGGGCATGTTCACCGACAGCGCGTTGTCGACCGCGACGCGCAGTCGCGGATTGTCCGCCGGATCGCCTCCGCCGAGGCGCGCCGCGACGGTCAGTTCGCGGATGACCTTGGTCCAGACCTTCGCGCGCTTGGCATCCTGGCGTGCCTTGCGGTGCTTGATGTTCGCCCATTTCGAATGACCCGCCATGGTTGCCTCACCCCTACGCGCGTGCTCCTACCCACACGGCAATTGATGCCCGTTTTGCGCCTGCCGCCAAGAATCAAAAGGCTACCACTTGCCGAAGCTGACAATCAGAGCGGTCCTGGTTTGCGTGACCGCGGTTTAGTCTCGCAGTCAGGTTGCATTCCCCTGGCCGTCGGAACTTGGCGGGTATCGGACCGCTTGCGGTCCGCCTGGATTGGCGCGGAGCGCCGCTAGCGTGTGCGCAGATGCAGTTCTCGCAACTGATGCTCGTCGACGTGACTGGGCGCCGCGGTCAACAGGCACGAGGCGGTCTGCGTTTTCGGGAACGCGATCACGTCGCGAATGTTGTCGGAGCCGGAGAGCAGCATCATCAACCGGTCGAAACCGAACGCGATGCCGCCGTGGGGCGGGCAGCCGAGCTTCAGCGCGTCGAGCAGGAAGCCGAACTTGACCTGACCCTCCTGGCCCATGTTGAGCAAGTCGAAGACCGCCTGCTGCATGGCCGGGTCGTGAATCCGGATGGAGCCGCCACCCACCTCGGTGCCGTTCAGTACGAAGTCGTAGGCCCGAGCCGTCGCCGAGTGCGGATCCGCGGCCAGTTCCTCGGCCGTGCATGCCGGCTGCGTGAACGGATGGTGCTCCGGAATCAAGGTCTCCCGCCCTTGTTCGAACATCGGGAACTCCGTGACCCATAGCGGTGCCCAGCCGTCCTCGAACACCTCGAGTTCGGCGGCGAGTTCGTCCCGGAAGGCACCCATTGCGGCACACACGGTTCGGGCGTTGTCGGCGCCGAAAAAGACGATGTCGCCGGTTGTCGCCTGCACCCGGTCAAGCACGGCCGCCACGGTCTCGGGGTCGAGGAACTTGAGAATCGGCGACTGCAACCCGTCCATGCCCGCCTCGAGATCGTTCACCTTGATGTAGGCGAGGCCCTTGGCGCCGTAACGGCCGACGAAGCCGACGTAGTCATCGAGCTGGCGGCGGGTGAGCCGATCGTTCGCGCCGGGGCCGTTGAGAGCCACGACGCGGCCTCCTGCGTCGTTCGCGGGGGCGCTGAAGACCTTGAAACCCGAGTCCGCGACCAGGTCGGCGATGTCCACCAGTTGAAGGGGGTTGCGCAGGTCCGGCGCATCCGAGCCGAAGCGCGCGAGCGCCTCGGCGTGGGTGATGACGGGGAAGTCCGGCAGCTCGATGTCACCCACGGTCCTGAATACCGACTTGATCAGCCGCTCCGCCAGTTCCATCACGTCGGCTTCGTCGACGAACGACGCCTCGATGTCGATCTGGGTGAACTCGGGCTGTCGGTCGGCGCGCAAGTCCTCGTCCCGGTAGCAGCGCGCGACCTGGTAGTACTTGTCCACCGACGACATCATGAGGAGCTGCTTGAACAACTGCGGCGACTGCGGAAGCGCGTAGAACTGGCCTGGATGGGTGCGGCTCGGCACGAGGTAGTCGCGCGCACCCTCCGGGGTCGTCCGGGTCAAGGTCGGGGTCTCGATGTCCCAGAAACCCTCGGACTCCAGGAATCGGCGGACCTCGCTCGTCGCGCGTGCGCGCAGATGCAGGCGCTCGAGCATTTCGGGTCGACGCAGATCCAGGAACCGGTACTTGAGGCGGACGTCCTCTCCGGCATCCGAGTATTCGTCGAGGCCGATCGGGGGCGTGGCCGAGGCATTGAGTACCTCGAGCGCGTGGCCGAGCACCTCCACCTCGCCGGTGGGCATGTCCGGGTTGACGGTGCCCTCGGGACGCGGCCGGACGCGGCCGGCGATCTTGAGGACGTACTCGTTGCGGATCCGGTCGGCGGTCGCGAAGCTCTCCGCCGTGTCGGGGTCGTAGACCACCTGCACGATCCCGGTGCGGTCACGCACGTCAAGGAATATGACACCGCCGTGGTCGCGGCGACGATGCACCCAGCCGGTGAGCTCTACGGGCTCGCCAAGGTTCTCTGCGGTCAGGTCACCACAATAGTGGGTGCGCATGTCGGCGCTCACGCACCGGCCGTCGTTGCCGTCTTTTCGGTGTTCGCTGCCTTCGAGGCGGAATCGCCGGCCTTGCCCGCATCCGATGCCTTCTCCGACGAGCCGGCCTTGCCGTCGCCGTTGTCTTTCCCGCTTCCGCTCCCGTTGCTCTCGTCCGATCCCGAGATGTTCTTCTTGTTGCCGGTCTTGAAGTCGGTCTCGTACCAGCCGCCGCCCTTGAGGCGGAACACCGGGGCCGACAGGAGCTTCTTGAGAGCGGACTCTCCGCAGTCCGGGCAATCCTTCAGCGGTTCCTCGCTGGCCCGTTGGATGGTCTCGAACCGGTGCTCACAAGCGCCGCAGGCGTACTCGTAGATGGGCACGGTGCCTTACTCCCGTGTGTCGAACGGCGGCGAAGCATAATGAAAAACCCCGCCGAAAACACGCGGCCCGGAACCGAGTGCGGACGTGGCCGTCCCGGCACCGCCGGCAATCCGGCGGCGCCAAGCACCGATTCGGGAAGCGCTGACGCTAGTGTGCCTCTCAAATTCCGAGACGGTACGCTAGGCGGCGCTGCGCCCCAGCAAGAACCCGCCAAGCCCCGACGGCCAGAGAATGCAACCTGACTGCGAAGCTAAACCGCGGTCACACAACTAGGCGGCGCTGCCGGACGACAGGCGTTGCTTCACGGTTTCGATCGGGTTGCGGTAGTCCACCGTGCCAAGGCCGACGTTGGTCAGCTTGTAGCCGATCAGCGCCTGCAGTTTCTCCGGCATCGCCACCACGACCTCCGGTGGCACGCCGATAAACTGGTTCTCGCGTTGCTTCAGCCACGCCAGGTTGAAGTTGACGTTGATGGAACGCCGATAGCCGCTCGTCGTCGAATTGCCGCCGCCCCGATGCCACAGCGCGCCTTCCCAGAGGAGCAACCCGCCGAGCGGCATTTCCACCGCGACGGTTGCCACTTCGGGGTTCACCCGTTCGGTCCACCGGTGGCTGCCCGGAACGACCTCCGTGGCCCCGTTCTCGGCCGTGAACGGATCGAGGGCGATGAGCGTGTTGACGATCAATGGCGGATGCGGGCGGGGGATCGGGTAGTGGCCGTCGTCCTGGTGCATGCGCTGGCGGCGGTCCCCGGGCCCCGGACGCATGGCGGCCACCCCGGACACCTGGAAGTCCGGGCCGAGCACGGCCCCCACGAGATCGAGCAAGCGATCGTCGACGAGGATCTCGTCGACCGCGCGGGTCTTCGCCAGCAAGTTGTGCGTGTGGATCGTCTGCTGGCCGTGGTCGTCCGTCATGCGGCTGCGGACGGCGTCGAACACCGGCGCGAGACCCGTGCGCAACCGCTCGGTCGTTTCCCGGTCGAGGAAGTCCGGCACGACCGCATAGCCGTCTTCGTTTATGCGCTTCACGGCGCCGTCGATATCCATGGCAACGTTCCAGTCGGCTTGCTTCGCGTTTCGCGCGGCAGCGTAGCAGAGCGGCGCGCGCTCTTGAAGAGCCTGCGCGGACGGACGTGGCCCTTGCGGCTTGGCATCGTCGGAACGATTGAGCTATATAAGGGCATTCGAACACTCAAGGACTCCCATGGCACGGAAAGCCGCACCCAAGGCAAGGAAGATCACCGCACTGCGCAACAAGATGACAAAGGCCGCCATGCTGACGCACTTGGCCCAGGAAACCGGCCTCACCCGCGTCGAGGTGGCGTCCGTCTTGTCCGAGCTCGAAATCCTGATCGAGCGTCACATCAAGAAGCGGGCCGTCGGCGAGTTCAGCCTGCCGGGACTCTTGAAGATCCGGTCCGTCAAGCGGCCGGCCACGAAGGAACGCACGGGCCGGAACCCCGCAACGGGCGAAGAGATCGTCGTCCCGGCCAAACCCGCCACCACGCGCGTGCGAATTACGGCGCTCAAGCGCCTCAAGGAGATGGCGCTCTAGGTGCCTGGCGGACGGGGACGTCCGCGCACCATCAAGGGTCGTCGCCGACAGTGAGATTCACGGACCTGCTCATCCCGACGCTCCGGGACGCGCCAGCCGACGCCGAGATCGCGAGCCACATCCTGCTGACCCGGGCCGGCTTCATCCGCCGCCTCGCATCCGGCTCCTACAACTGGCTGCCGCTGGGCCTGCGCGTGCTGCGCAAGGTCGAAGCGATCGTGCGCGAGGAACTCGACCGGGCCGGTGCCCAGGAGATCCTGATGCCCGTCGTACAGCCAGCCGAGCCCTGGCAACGCAGCGGGCGCTGGGACGTCATGGGCCCGGAGATGCTGCGCCTCAAGGATCGCCACGACCGGGACTATTGCCTGAGCCCCACCCAGGAGGAGGTCGTCACCGAATTGTTCGGCGGCACGGTGCGCAGCTACCGGCAGATGCCCCGCAACCTCTACCACATCCAGACCAAGTTCCGCGATGAGATCCGGCCTCGATTCGGCCTGATGCGAGCCCGGGAATTCATCATGAAGGACGGCTATTCGTTCCACATGGACGAGGCGTCCTTCGAGGAGACCTACGCCGCCATGCACGCCTGCTACTCGGCCATCCTCAGCCGCATCGGGCTGGACTTCCGCGCGGTGGAGGCGGACCCCGGCGCGATGGGTGACGGTGACTCCCACGAATTCCACGTGCTCGCCGACACCGGCGAGGACCACTTGGCCTACAGCCCCGCGAGCGACTATGCAGCGAACGTCGAGCGGGCCGCCGCGCTGCCCTTGGAAGACGACGCGCCAACCGCGACCTTGAGCCGGGTCGCGACGCCCGGGGCGCGCACGATCGCGGACGTGGCGGACCTCCTCGGTGTCGAGGCCCGTCGTTGCGTCAAGACCTTGATCGTGCATGGCGACGGCGCCACGGAGGAGCAACCCGCCCTCGTCGCGCTGGTGCTGCGCGCCGACCATCAACTGAACGAAGCCAAGGCCGCCCGCGCTCCCGGCGTCAAGAGGCCGTTGACTTTCGCCACCGATGCCGAAATCGAGGAAGCGCTCGGCGTGCAAACGGGCTCGATCGGTCCCGTCGGGCTGCTGATCCCGCTCCTGGTGGACGGCAGCGCGGCGACGCTGCAGAGCTTCGTGTGCGGT
>LXNJ01000788.1_pt1 | contig 20572 bp, 18 predicted proteins | sample 809081 | NCBI WGS metagenome assembly LXNJ01 (sample SAMN04870510, study PRJNA318959) | sponge metagenome | biome: sponge; feature: marine sponge reef; material: water | host: Petrosia ficiformis | place: Greece: Milos, Mediterranean Sea | collected 2013-05-29 | depth 5-7 m | reverse complement strand
ACCGATACAGGGCCAAGGACAGGCACGGGGGCCTGTCCCTACCCCTCCCTCCCCGCCAACTCCATACGCTGAATCACAAAATGTGGACTTTTTCAACAGCCCCTCCCCAGTCGGGTTTGACCTCCTTCCTCGGTCGGGTTCGACCGGCGCATCTCTCTGCATTCGCCGTCATGGGTTTTACGCGGCGACGGGCATGCCGGAGAGACAGTCCGAATCTCTCGTTTTTTTCAGGAGTGAGGACGATGCGGATAGACGGCTGCGGTCGTACACTCAAGCGATGTGGAGAAGCTGATAATGCAAATAATAATTCCCGTAAATTTCGATAAAATTAGATAAATTCACGGGGTATTTCGATAAATTACCGGCAATTTTTTCGTTGGGAAAAGACGCCGCAGAACCGCGACGCATGAGGATTCTGCCATGTTCCGCGCCTTCTGCGATGACGGCAAATGCGCGGAAATGCGGGGAGTTGCGTCTAGGAGACGCTCATCTTCCGCCCGCTCTCGTACCACTCCGGACCGGGCTGTTCGGGGGGATCGTCATAGCGCTTGATCTCGAGTTCGACGTTGTCGGGATCGTAGAAATAGGTGGCGTAGCCCACGCCGAAAGCGCCGAGATTTTTCTCCTCACCGCGGTGAGGCTCCCGGCCGCTCTCTCGTAAACGATTGATTACATTGTTGTATTCGGCGTCATCCATGCAAAACGCGAGGTGGTCCATCCCGCCCTTCACCTCGACGTCATCGGACACGAAATCATCGGCGTGAAACAGGACGAGAATGTCCTCCCCCACGCGGAAGACGACCTGGTCGATCTCCCCATTGTGGATGAGCCTTCGGCCGACGGGCTTGAAGCCCATCACGTCTCGGTAGAACGCGATGGATTTATCGAGATTCGTGACGCGCAGGGCGACGTGTTCGATCATTCGTTTCATGGCGGCCTCCTTTACCGGAGGTGAGGGATCAGTCGTCGTAGGCCTTCACCGTGGGAACCGTGATGGGGGATTCGGGTTCGGTTCTGCCCTCGGCCACGGCGCGAATCGCCGCGATGATCTGGCGATACCCCGTGCAGCGGCAGAGGTTTCCGGTGAGCCAGTGCTGAATCTCGGCCTCTGAGGGGTCGGGGTTTTCATCGAGCAGCTTTTTGGCCGAGATTATCATCCCCGGCGTGCAATAGCCGCACTGCGTGGCGCCGTAGGAAGCGAAAGCGGCTTGTAAGGGATGCAGATCCTCGAGGCCGCCGAGGCCTTCTATGGTCTCGACGTTCGCGCCGTCGGCGCGCACCGCCAGGACAAGGCAAGCACTGATGAGATCCCCATCCATGATGATCGAGCAGGACCCGCACGCGCCCTGATCACAGGCGCGCTTGGTGCCCATCATGTCCAAATCCTCGCGGATGAGGTCCACCAGATAGCGGTTTACGGGAACCATCACCTCGACGGGCTCTCCGTTGAGAACGAAGGATATCATCTTTTTTTCAGACATTTCGATCCCCCACTTTTTGCGGTCATGCGCTGTTGTTTGGTGGCATCAATATACCACGTTTCACCCGTCTATGCACGAGGGATTATCACGGCCCAAAGCTTGAGTCCGAAGCCTGCGGGGCCATGACATACTGAGGAGCCAGGCTTCACCGTCCGTGAATTCTCCCCCCCGTCGGCAAAACGGAAATCCCTCAGATCTTCCTGAGCTCCGGGATGAGTTCGTCCGAGATCATCCGCATGCTGTGAAGCGCCGTGGAAAGCGGCATTCCCGCCCAGTGCGTACGGATGATGAGATGACTCATGCCCACCTCCTCCCAGTATGGGCGAAGCTGCTCGTAGCACTCCTCGGGCGAGCCGATGATGAAGCGATCTTTCAGCAAATCGTCGAACTCCTGATCGAAGCTCTCATCATCGGGCATGGCGTCGTCCTGGCCCCACTTGGCGTAATCCTGGTACTTGCCGAACAGATACGGCCCCGCCATCTCGAGGGCGGTCTTCCTGTCGCGGCTGCAGAAAATCTCCTTCATGCAGGGGAAATCCGCCGGGAACGGCTTGCCGCACCGCTCCAGTTCCGCGCGGTAGAGCGTCATCTGCCGCTTGATGGTCGCCGTAGTGGAATGCGGGTTGATGAACCAGTTGTCGCCGATGCGCGCGGCGCGCTCGATGGCCTTGTCATTATTGGCCGCCACCCATATCGGCGGGTAGGGCTTCTGCACGGGGCGGATGTTCATGCGCACGCCGTCCAGCTTGCAGATCTCATCCTCCCAGGTCACCTCCTCCTCCGTCCAGAGGCGCTTCACGAGTTCGAGACACTCCTCGAAGCGGCGAACGCGCTGTCCCTTCGGCACCTGGAAGGCGTCGAACTCCGCCTTGCGGTAGCCCAGCCCGATGCCGAACACGAAGTTCCCCCGGCAGAGCACGTCCATCGTCGCCACCGTCTCGGCCACGTAGACCGGGTTGTGCAGGTTGATGAGCAGGATGCCGAGCCCGAGCGTCATCTCGCCCGCTTCGGCCTGCAGGCGCGCGAGGAACGGCACTATCTGGAGCTGCTTGTTGTCGCCCTCGTTCAGGTAGTGCTGCCCGGTGAAGAGCGAGTCCCAGCCCTTGTCTCGCGCCAGGCGCACCATGGCGTACTGCTCGTCCAGGGCGCTGACCATGTCGGTTTCCAGGTGCTGCTGGTTGGTGATGAAGAGCCCTACTTTCATGTCGCGTTCCCTATATGTAAGTGGATGGTTGGGGGCCACCATACCGCAAGGTCCTTCATATTTCTATGCTGGGGAGGCTTTACTGCATGGTGGAAGGGGGAGAGGGGAACTGCAGGGAGATGCGGGGAAATGCGTGGTGCGAAAAAACTTTTTTTATTCGCTAAAATTCGAAAATTTATTCATCTTCTGCCTGAATCCATTCTCATAACCGACTGAAATAATATCGGTTACTACTTCGACTTCCTTGCCGCTCGCTTTCAGATATTTATCGAAAAACCCCGTGAATTTATCGATATTTACAGGAAATATGATTATTTTCATATTCATTGTCACGACTGAGCCCACGAATTCCCCTCCCCTGCTCATGGTGATGAAACCCGAGAGAGAATCGAGGCCGAACCAGGCCAATGCGGTTGAAATCGCCGCCTTCACTCTCGCCCCTGCGCCTGATTCCATGATTACCCCTCTACCGTCAGTTCAATACCAACTCATGCGGGAGAAATCGTTTTCCCGCGACGCGCGCACGATAGCGGAATGCGGGGTTAGTGGCAGTACGGCAATTGCGGGGAAATGCGGGGTCAATTTCGGGTGAAGAACGTGGGTTTGCCGATTGAGGTGCTTGTAGGGACAACCCCCCGTGGTTGTCCTTCGTCAGGGTTGACGCCATAAAACTGGGCGGACACAGGGGTCCGCCCCTACAAACCGCGAATCGAGATTACCGTCATTCCGGCGCATGCCGGAATCCAGAACGAATTTGGTAGGCGCTTTACGGCGTTTCATCCGCCATCTGTGTAGTCAGGCTGCCGACTGAAAATAAAGACATAGGCGAAACCCCTGGATTCCGGCATGCGCCGGAATGACGAGGCTGTGTGGTCAATCTCGACTGATGAGGAAGGGGCTGGCTGCACCGGGTTTTGAACCTGTTGGGGTGTCGAGATTCCCCGAGGAGGGGAAGTTCGAACGTGTCCGCCCTATGGCGTCAGAGGGAAAAGATACCGTAGGGGCGGCTTGCGAGCCGCCCGTGTGGTTCAGGCAATCAAGATAGGGCGAAAAGCATGACGTGCCTTGAATTTATCCAAGCCCCGGACTTGCGCGAAGCTCTTCCAGTTTCTCCTTGAGATCATCCGGGATGTCGGATGCAAGGAGTTTATCGATAAGAGCCTTGCCCCCATGCCACACATGTGAGGGTGATTCACATGCGCCTAAATGAACCAATAGCTTCGCAACCGCTTTCGGATAGCTCCGCCATAAATCGAACTGATTGATATCAGAAATTAACAAGCCACGTTGGAGCGGAACTTTCGGCATACGAACCGCCAAGTCGACCGCTTCGGGAAACATATTGCCTTGTAAGCAGGAAGACCATTCAAGCATGCTTTCAATTTCTTTTGCTCCAAGTTCTTTCGGTATTCCATTCAAGCGATTTTCCCAGTAGCGCTTTAGCCAGCGGCCCCACCATCCCCGTTGTACCTCTTCATTCATACGAAGAAGACATTGGTATATTTGTGATGCGAAATAATTCCGGTCCTCTTCACCCGCATGATCAAAAAACCTGGGAATCCAAACCTCAAGAGGCTCATCGTCAAAATAGGCAAGCATGGTGATATAGGCATTGATGAATACCTCACGTCGATGCCCATCAAAAAGAGCACCTTGGATGTGAGGAACAGCCTCTAAATAAGCATCTTTCATCAACTCGTACACGGACGGGCTGATGGTTACATATTGAAAACCATCCCAGACGGCCTGATATTCACTTATATTGTCATGCGCTTTGAACAAAGGCAGCAAATTTTCCTTTGTCCATTCCTCGTCGACCGCCAACAAAAAGGGGAGTCGACTTGCAAGAACGGATCGTCCCAATCTTCCAGCCAACGTTTTCTCTTCAACAACACCAGACAACGCTTCTAGATATTCACCGTTGAGAACATCAGGCTTGGGGTCTTGCTGTTTGCGCCACAGAGACAAACTCCCGAGCCAGAATTCAGCCATTTTGCCGCCAGTCCGATTGATTGCCTTGTTGAGCCAATTAGAAGGATTTTCAGTCGGCTCATCGCGGTCGATATGCTTCCACAAACCCACGGCAATCTCGTTGGCTTCTCGAAGCAAATTAGGCGCATAAGGCACACCGCCGTTCCTTACGAGCAAATAAAGAAAATCTGCAACCCAATATGCGTGTTTTTCATACAGTTCGATTCTATTCAGTCGACTAAGCACATTGCGGTGCTTATCCTCGGTCAGTTCTTCTGACCACGCACGGATCAAAACTGCCCACAGATCGGTATCCCACTCACTGCGCTTAACCAATTCACCAGCTAGTTCGATGCCCCATTCAAAATTCTGCTTTGCCGCACCCTCGACAACAAGAACGAGTCCTTCACGGTTAGGGCCGAGAATATCTATCGGCTGGAATGACAATAGATCATCCACCCAATTTTTCGCCGGTCGTGAAAGCAGATTCTGAACATTCCAAGGACTTGGAGCACCACTTCTTACTTTACCCGACCAAGATAATAAATCAGGATATTCCCTTTGTTGAAAATTCGGATTTTGCTCCCATACATCATTTAAGGCTATCTTGGCAAAAGTACATTTTTTGTTGGCTTTATTTAGCCAATGGAACCACATAAAATGATAATAGGCGGTACGCTCCTTCCTGTTTTCTTCTTCTGGATTGGGCCAAGAAAATGCGTGTACGGCCTCGATAATGATTTTGCGCCGTTTCGAGTCGGCTTGGGGATAAATTTTCTCCAAAAACATGAAAATTTCATGACGTGCAGGAGTGTCATGCAAATCAGCACGAGCCAAAAACCAGTCAATTTTCTTGATTGGGGTCAAATCTTCGCGCTTTGACAATATATATATTGCCAATCGACGTAACAGCGGCACATCCGAGTCGATTAGCTGGTCACACCATCGCGCTGCCGCATCTGGCCGATTTGATACTAAAAATTCCAGGCAGACACGTGCCGCGTCGATTAACACATCTATAACTTGCGGAAAATCATCTTGTTCATGAGGTTCGATGGCACTACGAAGGCAACTTGCCAGCTCATAATTTCGTGACGATTCCCCCCAAGCGCAGAGAGTGCGGAATTGCGCTGACAATTGCTCGACAACGCTCGTGAGCAGTGGGTCAATTATGCTGTCGAGGTTCGGTTTAAGTCCCTTTTCCCAAAGATCATTGACCCCAGATTGATCACTTATCGATGACAATTCCACCTTGATAGATGGGCGCAGGTTATCCTCCTCGTCATCGTACAAATGAAAACCTCGCTCAATCTTAAGACGGTCAGCCGCGCAAGCAATAAAAATCTCAATCAAACTGTCCATCAACTCAGCTTCAATGCAACGCTCTCCTAACCAAGGTAGTACACGCTCATACGGATGCGCTGGAACAGTAGCTAGCAAAATAGATACCCATCGCGATAAGATACTTGCATCTAGTGGCGGAGCCTTTTGCAGTCCAATCGTTCGCCCCAACTCAAACCATAAGGCTGGATGCAATTGCATCTTGTGTCGTCCAATAAGCAGAAAAAGTGAATCGGAATGTTCACGTGCAAAAGTATTAGCTAACCACTCCGCCAGTTCGCGTTTATGTTCACTTAACTCATCGGTGCCAAAGAGGCTGTCAAGATACTTGCGTTGATCAAGCCATTCGACCCACTCTGGCAATGTGGCAGCATTAGTGAAGAAATGTGTCTTCGCTTCGTCCAAGAGCGCGTCTTCTATGAGGTCCTTCTCCTCATCATTAAGTGGGGGTGGTTTTCCTGCAATCTCCGATATTTCACGCTGCCAGCCCAGGATGCCGCGCGTCGCATAGTTGGCAAGACCCTGAGTTCCGTCGTAAAGGGCTTTGTAGTTAGGCAAATTCTCGAAAATTATCCTCGTAATTCCAAGAATTTGCCATTTGTCACCTTCGGATTCCTCCGTCAGGGCAAAGCGTCCTCTTGTTTCACTTGTTGGCAGGGCTCGGGCCAGATATTTCATAATCGTGTCGTCGTGACTGTAGCCGACGAAGAGAACGGTAAAGGATCGAAAAAGTTCGACGAGAAAACGCCCTGCCCATCCATCGCTTAGGTATGCGCGACCAAAATCTGCGTCAGTCAACACCATGTCTAAAGGATGGCTGACTGCACCATGAAGGTGGACAATTCCGTTGAAATCTCGTCCTAAAGGAAGCGCCGGAGCCCGAAACACTTCGGGATTCGGGTCGAAAATTTCCTGTGTCGCCTGCTCGAACAGCAGGTCGAAATTAGTGGTAACGATACGGGTCGATTCCGTTTTGGAATATAGCCGTAGCAGATCACGGTGCAATTCATTTGGCATTGGATTATTTTTAGAGAGTTTCTCGGCGGCTAACTTGTGCACTTCCGTGCCTCTTTCCTTTTTTAGCCTGCCGAGAAATTGATCATCAGTTTCACCATCTTTGTATGTTTCTCCTGTACCTCGTGCGATCAATTTTGTTAAACACTTAAAATTCGGGAGATTCGCCGGTTCTCCCATCGAAACGCCTGCACCCGCGAAAACGACCAGCTTGTTGTCTCGCAGCGCGTCCAATAATTGTCTCGGAAAATCAATGCCTGCTATTTTCACCCTTGACTCCAATAGCTACTCAAGTCACCGGGCGGCTCGCGAGCCGCCCCTACAGTTTCGTCTCCACGGGTTGAAAGAGAATCACGAACCGACCGGGCGGACACCCAGGTCCGCCCCTACACTCCTCACAATCCCTTGGCAATCCTTCCTTTCCCGGTCGGCATTGCCCCCACAATCACACAAACAACCTCACCCCCGGATACACCTCCTCCCTTCTCAGGTCCGTCTCGTCGTGGCCAGCGAAGATGAGGTCGGGCGCGTCGGCCAGGTCCTTCACGGTCTCGAGCGCGCGGAGCGCGTCGTCCACGTGGATGTGGATGCCCGGCGGTATCATGGATTCGAGGCTCCGGTAGAGATAGGCCGCGTCCACGGCCAGCACCGCCCAGCCGCGCTTCGCCCGGAAACGGATAATCTGGTGGCCCGGCGTGTGGCCGCCCGTCCAGTGGACATGCACGCCGTCGGCTATCTCCGCCTCCCCGTCCACGAGATTCATACGGCCGGCCTCGAGTAGCTTCTCGGCTTCTTCCAAATCGCCCAGAAAATGGTTGATGAAGTGGTATTCCGCCGCGTCGCTCCGCCAGAAATCGAGTTCGCGACTCTGGAGATAAAACCGCGCCCCGGTGAACAGCCGGGGAGACATGAAGTGATCCCAATGCAGATGGCTTACGATCATCGTCTCGACTTCTGAGGGTTTGAGATCGAAATGCCTGAGCAATTCATGCTGCGGGCGGTAGTCGGCGTAATCGGGGTTTCGCGCCTTCTGGGATTCCTCGCTGAAGCCGGTGTCGACCACGATAGGCGCGCCGCCATCTTCGGGCTTCAGCACCCAGAAGAAATAGGGGAGCGTGCGCGTCCGCCCCGATTCGCTCAAGTAAAGGAGCCAGGAGGCGTCGCACGCGCGCGAGCCCTGGCACAGGGCGTAGAGGTTGTAGGTCGTCTCGCTCAAGGTGATACCTCCGTGTTTTCCCGTTCGGATGGGGGTTGTTGAAATGGTTCTTCTCGCTCGGTCGATACCTCCCTCATCGGACAGAATCGATCACCGCCGTCATTCCGGCAGCATTGCCGTTTCTCTTGTAGGGGTCGCATATATGCGACCCGGCCTTTTTCGCAGCCCTTCATGGGCCACATATATGCGTGGGACAACCCCGAGGAGGGGTTGTCACCTACAAAATCAACTCCATATGCCCCACCCTTCGCGTCAAATGCGATCGCATTGAACTTTTTCAACGACCTCCGAAGCCGCGGGGCGCGGGATGTTTGACCATTACGATCTTCATTGTCCGAAGGGTGAGATTATGCCATTATCAGCGAAGCTCAAAACGTAAATTTCGGTATTCGGTTCACAGAAAACCATTCCCGAAGGGCGCTCGTTTTGGACAACACCTTCATCATCGTGTTCTTCCCGTTCGCAGCCGCCCTCATCATCCCCTGGTTCGCAGAGCGTTTCCGCAAAAACGCCGCGTGGTTCGCCATGGTCGCGCCCCTCGTGAGCACATGGGCGCTCTTCAATCTCTACGGCGAATGGGCCGCCGGAGGCCGGCAGACTTTCACGCGGGCCATCGCCTGGGTCCCCGCGGCGAACGTCGAAATCTCCTTCATGGTGGACGGCTTGAGCCTCATGTGGGGCCTCCTCGTGGCGGGCATGGGCGCGCTCATCGTCCTCTACTCCCACTGGTACCTGCACGAACACGAAGCGCTCGGGCGCTATTACGGCTTTCTCATCGCGTTCATGGGCTCGATGCTGGGCGTGGTGTTCTCCGACCACCTGATATCGCTCTTTATCTTCTGGGAACTCACGAGCATCACCTCGTTCTTCCTCATCGGCTTCTGGTCGGACAGGGACGCCTCGAACTACGGCGCGACCAAGGCCATCCTCATCACGGGCAGCGGCGGCCTCGCCATGCTCGGGGGATTTTTGCTCTTAGGCGATGTGGCGGGCGAGTGGCGGCTTTCGCAACTCGTACTCATGCCGGATATCGCGAGCCAGATATCGCTCGGCGTATTCCTGTTGATCATCCTGGGCGCGGTGACGAAGAGCGCGCAGTGGCCCTTCCACATCTGGCTGCCGAACGCCATGGAAGCGCCCACGCCCATCAGCGCGTTCCTGCACTCGGCCACCATGGTCAAGGCGGGCATCTATCTCCTGTCGCGCTTCTACCCCATCCTGGGCGCGCACCCCGCCTGGGGCTACGTGGTGACGGGCTTCGGCATGACGACGATGATAGCGGGCGGCCTGCTCTCACTCAGAGCCTATGATCTCAAAGCGATTCTGGCCTACGGCACCATCAGCCAGCTCGGCCTCATCGTCACCTTCCTGGGCTACGGCGGCAAGGGGGCGATCATCGGCGCGACGCTCCATCTCTACAACCACGCGGCGGCCAAGGCGGCGATGTTCATGACGGTGGGCATCATCGACCACGAGGCGGGCACGCGCGACGTGCGTCTGCTCGGCAACCTGAGAAAACTCATGCCCAGGACGCACATCCTAGCCGTCATCGCGGCGCTGAGCCTCATCGGCATACCGCCCATGGGCGGGTTCATCACCAAGGAGATGCTCTATGAAGTCAGCCTCCACCCCGGCGGCCCGGGGAACTGGAGCTGGTTCTGGCCCTATATCACCGTATTCGCGGGCGTGTTCACAGCGCTTTATCACTTAAGGTTCCTGAGCGAGCCCTACTGGCAGGCGGCGGAAGGGGAAGCGCCCAAACATCCCCACGACCCGCCCCTGGGAATGCTGGCGGCGCCCGCGATACTCGTTCTCTTGGCCCTGGCATTCGGTCTCGCGCCCGGCCTCATCGAGAACGCCATCGTCGCGCCCGCGGCGCAGGCCACTCTGGGCGGAGGGGCGAGTCTCGAGCTTCACCTCGGCCTCTGGCACGGGGTGAACATGCCGCTCATCATGTCGATCATCACGATGGCGCTGGGGCTCGCGCTTTATTTCGGCTTCGCACATGTGAAGACGGTACTCGACACAGTCGCCCGCGCCTGGGGGAATACCCCCTCCCCGAACAGGATATACGACGCCTCCATCGACTGGCTTCGGAACGGCACCTGGGGGATTCTCCTTCTGATCCAGGACGGGAACCTCAGGCGCTACATGCGCTTGATGATGGTGCTGCCCACCGCCGCCGCCCTCTACCTCGTCTGGCGGATGGACTGGGGGGCGAAGGTGTTCCCTGAGAATTTCGCGGGCGCGTCGTTTCTGCTCGTCGTGATCGCGCTCATGATCACGGGCGCAGCCCTCGCCACGGCGCTCTTCAAGCGGAGGATCGCCGCCATTCTCGCTCTCGGCACAATGGGCTACGGCATCGCGGGGCTGTACCTGCTCCTGAAAGCGCCGGATTTGGCCCTCACGCAGATCATGGTCGAATCGGCCTCGGTCGTGCTGTTCCTGCTCGTGTTCTACTACCTGCCAGAGTTAAAGCCCGTACCGTCATCGACCGCGAAGAAGATTCGGGATTGGGGAATCGCTATCGGCCTCGGCGTCTGCACCACGCTCGTCATGGCCGCCGCCATGAACACGCACAAGTTCCGCACCATTGCGGACTACTTCATGCGCACGAGCAAGCCCGTGGCGGGCTTCAAGAACGTGGTCAACGCCATCATCGTCGATTACCGCGGATACGACACTTTAGGCGAGATCACCGTGCTGGTCATCGCAGGGATAGCCGTCTACGCCCTATTGCGGCTGGTGGGAGAGATGAAATGCGATCATTGATCTTGCAGACCATAGCGCCCGCCGTGCTGCACCTGACGCTGCTCTTCTCCATGTTCCTGCTCATCTACGGCCACAACCAGCCGGGCGGCGGCTTCATCGCGGGCCTCATGACCTCGGTGGGCATCGTGCTCCAGTGGGTGGCGGTGGACGCCGAAGAAGGCCGCAGGCGGTTCAACTGGCCCTACGAGGGGATATTCCTCGCGGGGCTGGCGCTCTCCACCTTGACGGGGGTGTGGGGCTACATAAAAGGGGCGTATCTCAAAAGCTCGATCTACCACTTCGCCCTGCCCTTCATCGGCGACGTGGAGTTGTTCACCGCGTTCATCTTCGACGTGGGCGTGTACGGCGTGGTGGTCGGGGTGGTGATGTGCATCTTCACCAACCTGTACGAGAGGGAGACGCAGGAGCCGGAAGCGAATGAGGAATAGTTACAAGGGTGGCGCGGCGGCATTGTAAAGGCGAAGCCCGCAACCGCGCCGATGGGGGGTCAAACCCAAGCGAGGAGGGGTTGTTGAAAAACCTCAATGTGATCGCGTTTGACGCGAAAGGTGTTGCGAATGCAGTTGATTTTGTAGGTAGCGCTCCCTTTTGGGGAACGCTACATATATGCGACCCGACCGGTTCGCTGCATGTGGGCCGCATAAATGCGGCTCATGACCGAGAGGCGCAAATAGGCAGGGTCGCATATATGCGACCCCTACAAGATCAATAACCCCCTCAAGGGCGGAGTAACAAGGAGTAATTAAATGCTCTGGATACTGGCGATGATCATCGGCGCCCTGGTGACGGTGGCTTCCTACCTCATCATGCAGCGCAGGATCATACAGGTCGTGCTCGGCATGGCGGTGCTGAGCCACGCCGCGAACCTGATGATCGTCGCCTCAGGCTGGGTGGGAGACGGCAAAGCGCCCATCGTTCCCAAGACGGGCGGCCCGCTCGACCCGTTCGCCTACGTGGACCCCCTGCCCCAGGCCATGGTGCTGACCGCTATCGTCATCAGCCTGGCCGTGACGGCCTTTCTGCTCGTGCTTGCGTTCTTCACCTACAAAAAGTTCGGCACCGACGACATCGACGAGATCCGGAGGCTCAAGGGATGAACGCCATATTCCCGCTCTTCGTCGTCCTGCCGCTGGCCACGGGCACGTTCCTGTTCCTGGTGAGGAAGAACCGCGCGATCCAGGAATCGGTGAGCCTGATAGCCCTGCTGGTGAACCTCATCCTGGCGGGGATACTCCTGAGCGCGACGGCGGACGGGACGATATTCGTCCACCGGATGGGCCTCTGGCCCTTCCCCTACGCCATCGTCCTGGCGGCGGACAGGCTCACCGCCACGCTCTTGTGTCTCTCCTCCTCCATCGTGGGGGCGTGCGCCGTCTTCGCGGGGAGCTATCTCACGGATGCGCAGCGGAAAGAGGCTTTCCACCCCCTGCTGCACTTCCTGCTCATGGGGATGCAGGGGTGCTTCATCACGGGCGACCTGTTCAACCTCTTCGTCTTCTTCGAGGTCATGCTCATGGCCACCTACGCGCTGCTGGGCTTCTACTACAACCTCGACCAGCTCGAGATGGCCTTCAAGTACACCTGCATGAACTTGATCGCATCGGCGCTCTTCCTGCTCGGCGTCGCGCTCCTCTACGCGCAGGTGGGCACGGTGAACATGGCGGACCTGGCCGTGAAGATAAAGCTCCTGGGCCCCACGCCACTCATCGTGGTGACGGCCCTCATCTTCGTCTTCGTGTTCAGTGTCAAGGCGGCGATCTTCCCGATGCACCTGTGGCTGCCCTCCGCGCACTCGATATCGCCAACGCCCATCAGCGCCATCCTGGCGGGCGTGCTCGTCAAGGTGGGCATCTACTCCATCATCCGCTGCGCCACGCTCATCTTCCCGGCCGCGTTCCTGATATTACAGCCCGGCCTGATACTCCTGTGCCTCCTGACCATCGCCATGGGCGCGCTCGGCACCCTGCCCCAGACGAGCTTAAAGCGCATCCTCGCCTACAGCACCATCAACCAGTTGGGCTACATCGCCTTCGGCATAGCCCTGCTCTCACAGGCGGGCCTTGCCGCGGCGGTCTTTTACATCGTCGGCCACGCGTATCTCAAAAGCGCGATGCTGCTCGGCGCGGGCCTGAACCAGAAGCTCACGGGCACGGTGGACCTCGAAGAAATGGGCGGCATGATGGGCAAGGCGCCCTTCGCAAGCCTGCTCATGCTCGTGGGATTCCTGTCCCTGGCGGGTTTCCCGCCCTTCACGGGCTTTTTCGCCAAACTCTTCGTACTCCAGGCGGGGTTCTCGCAGGGCGCGATACTTGCGACGGGGATCGCCCTGGGATTCGGCGTCATATCGCTTTATTATAATTTCACGACGTACCAGCGCTACGCCTGGGGGACGGGCGGCGGTGAGGTCGGCGCGGCGGGCGCAGGGATATACGGCTCGGTCGCCTTCCTCTCGGCCTTCGCGGTCATCTTCGGACTCGGCGCCTACTGGCTCTTCGAGTGGGCGCAGCTCGTGGCCGCCCAGATCACGAAGCCCGAACTCTACATCGCCGCCATGCGGGACTTGGGCTAGGAGACGCAGGATGCCGCTTGCCACGCTCGCATTCACCATCGCCACCATCTGGATATTCCTGCACGGGAGCGCCACGCCGGGGCACTTCTTCGTCGGCCTCGTCATGGCGCTGTTCATCATCCGCTTCTTAAAGAAATCCTACTACCAGGACAGGACGTTCTTCCGCATCGGCAGCTATTTCAGATACTTGCGGAGCTTCACCTGGGAGCTTCTGATCGCCAACGTCCAGGTGCTGAAAATCGTGCTCTCGCCCAGATTATCTATTCGCCCGGGCATCATCCCCTACAAGACGGTCTGCAAGACGCCTTTGGGCGTGACGATGCTGGCGAATTCCATCACGCTCACGCCCGGCACGCTGAGCATCGACGTGTCGGAGGATGATGAGACGATTTTCGTCCACACGCTGGACATCGACCACCCCGACGAGGTGGCCGAGGGCATCCGCAAGGGGCTGGAAGAACCCATCGTGGGAGCCGTGGAATGATAGAGACAGCCGTTCAGATAAGCCTCGTCATGATGGGCGCCTCGGTGCTCCTGGCGTTCATCCGCCTCGCCAAGGGACCCACTACGTCGGACCGCGTGGTGGCGGCGGACACCCTCGCCACGAACGTGCTCGGCGTCATCGCGCTATTCGCCATCCAGACGCACAACAAGCTGTTCATCATCGCCGTGCTCGCCCTGGCCATCCTGAGCTTCGTCGGCACGACGGTGTATGCGAAGTTCCTGGAGAGGGGGAAGATCATTGAGTGAAGCACTCGCCGCCGTCCTGCTGCTGGGAGGCTCGTTCTTCATGCTGGTCGCCAGCATCGGCCTCATCCGCCTGCCCGACGTCTACTGCCGCATGCACGCGGCCACCAAGGCGACGACCTTCGGCATGGGCGGCATCCTCCTGGGCGCGAGCCTCATCTTCCAGAGCGCCGCCGTCACGACGCAGGCGCTCCTGGCCATTTTCTTCCTGTTCCTGACCGCGCCCGTCGCCGCGCACCTCATATCGAGGGCGGCCTACAAGCGCGGCCCCGACCTCTGCGCCGAGACCACGCATGACGAATACGGCAAATACCTGGAGGGCCAGAAGGCGGAGGAAGAGTCCTCACGCCAGTACGGGGACGCATAGATATACAACGCATATCAGAGGAAGCAGCCGCCTTTTTGTCACCAATCCCCACTCATACAAAAGGAATCAGACGCCGATGTTGCGCTCAGTTTTCTACGCGCAACATTACAGGATTACGCGCCACATTAATTGCGCATACAGTTGATAATTGCGCGTACATGTTCTAAATTGCGCGTACAGGCATGCGCGCAACTTGGAGAGAATCGTGGCGAGACAGATTCGAGAAGAAAACCTGCGGGAAATCGAGGAGGCCGTTCGTGGGCATCCGGAAGGCATGACCGCGCAGCAAATCAGCGAGGCGCTCAAGTCCACGCCTCCGCGCCGCACCCTGCAATACCGCCTCAAGTCTCTCGTCGACGCCAAACGTCTGCTCATGAAAGGCTCGGGCCGCTGGGCGTGCTACGGCCTGCCAAGGGAGAATTCACTGGATGCGCGAGCGACTGCAGGAGTCCCCACAGTCAAAGTGCGGCTCGAGGTCCTGCCGCCACTCTCCGAGACCGGCGCCGAGATTCAGGCGTATGTCCACCAGCCACCCGAGTCACGTGAGCCGGTCGGCTATAACCGGGAGTTCCTTTATTCATACAGGCCCAACGACACCTTCTATCTCTCAGAGCCGGAGCGAGCGCACCTCCACGAGGTCGGCAGGCCGGAAATGGAAACGCAGCCCGCCGGCACCTATGTCAAGAAGGTCTTGAACAGGCTTCTGATCGATCTGGCCTGGAACTCGAGCCGTCTCGAGGGAAACACCTATTCTCTGCTTGATACTACGCGTCTGCTTGAACTTGGTGAGGAAGCGGAAGGAAAGGAACGGCATGAAGCGCAGATGATCCTCAACCACAAGGAAGCGATCGAGTTTCTCGTCGATTCGGCGGAGGAAATCGGATTCAATCGCCACACGATTCGCAACCTCCACGCGATTCTCGCGGAGAACCTGCTCCCCGACCCGGAAGCGGCGGGCCGACTCCGGCGTATCGCCGTCGGTATCGGCGGCTCGGTCTTTCATCCCCTGGAGGCGCCACAGCTAATCGAGGAGTGCTTCGATCATATCCTTGCTACCGCCTCCGCGATCGTCGATCCTTTTGAGCAGGCCTTCTTCGTAATGGTGCAGCTCCCCTATCTGCAGCCGTTCGACGACGTCAACAAGCGGGTGTCGCGACTCGCCGTGAATATTCCGCTAATCAAGGAGAACCTCTCGCCGCTGTCTTTCGAGGATGTATCCCGGGATCTTTACACAGAAGGCGTGCTCGGCGTGTACGAGCTCAACCGCATCGAATTGCTTCGCGACGTATTCATCTGGGCCTATAAGCGGTCCGCCGCTCGCTACGTCGCCGTGCAGCAATCCCTGGGTGAACCCGATCCGTTCCGGATGCGGCACCGGACGTCGCTCCGCGAGGTGGTCGGCGAAGTCGTTCGCGGGCGCATGGACAAGAAGCAGGCCACCGCCCACGTCGGCGCGTGGGTGCGGGAACACGTTGACCTGCAGGAACGCGAACGGTTTCATGAGGTTGCCGAGAGGGAGCTTCTGGGCCTGCACGAGGGCAACTTCGCGCGCTACCGGATCAGGCCGTCTGAATTCGAGGTCTGGCAGCAGAACTGGAGCAGCGAAAGGACGTAACTGCATCTGTTGCAAAATCAGCAGCCAGTCCTCTATATAATGGCGAATGGTGCTGCTGAATTGCTCGACATGCGGTTCTTCGCCGCCGTTTTCACACCTATTCATTCGGAGAACGAGACTCATGAAACGATTTGCGAAATATGCAGCGACGCTGATCGCGGCGGCATGGCTGATGGCTCCCGCCCTCGCACACGCCGCCGAGTGGAGAATCGACCCGACCCACACGACGGTGAGCTTCAAGGTGCGGCACCTGGGCGTCACATGGGTGCAGGGGGAATTCCAAAGAGTGTCGGGCACGGTCCGCTACGACCGGAAGAACCCCGGGGCAGCGGCGGCGGATATCGTCATCGACGCCGACTCGATCAACACGCGCAACGCGCGGCGCGACAACCACCTGCGACCGACGATTTCCTGCTCGTCGAGAAGCATCCCGCCATCACCTTCAAGTCCAGGGCTGTGAAGAACGAGGGACCGGAGGGCCTCGACCTCGTCGGCGACCTGACCATCCGCGGCGTCACGAAGGAAGTCGTCCTGAAGGTGGCCGACATCAGCGGGGAGGTCAGAACGGGGCGCGGGACCGTCAAGATGGGGGCGAGCGCCACCACCCGCATCAACCGCAAGGATTTCGGGGTGAAGTACAACCGCCTGCTCGAAGCGGGCGGGCTCGTCGTTGGGAACGAGGTGCGCATCACCATCGACGTGGAGTTGAACAAGCAATAGCGCGAGGGCGCTCTTTGAACTCTCGCGAGCCGCCTGACGGCGCGCGTCACGCTTGCGTCTACAGCATAGTTTTCGCCGCTTTATTCGCATGATTTGTGGTATAATAATATGTTCCAGTATATCTCTGATCCATCGGGTATCATTGACGCCTCAACACACAACTCCCCTTAGGGAAAACGAGGAGGAATAAACCAATGACCATCAGGAAAACCACTTTCTGGACCATCGTCTTCGGCCTCGCTCTGGCCGTCCTGACGGCGCCGCTCGGTGCAATCGCGCTCGAGAAGAAGCTCGTCATCGTCACGTCCTACCCGCCGGACACGACGACCACCGTCAAGAAGGCTTTCGAGAAGAAACACCCCGGCGTCAAGGTCGAGATGCTCAAGAAAAAGACGACCGCCGGCATCAAGTATCTCCAGGAGACCGCCTCCAACAACCGCTCCGACATGTTCTGGGCATCCGCGCCGGACGCCTTCGAAGTGCTCAAGGGCGACAACCTCCTGCAGAAATACAAGGTCAAGATAAAGGGCATTCCCAAGAATGTCGGCGCTTTCCCGATCAACGACCCCGAGGGCTACTACAAGGGCTTCGCGGCTTCGGGCTACGGCATCATGTGGAACACCCGCTACCTGAAGGCCAAGAAGCTGCCCGCGCCCAAGACCTGGGCCGATCTGGCCATGCCCGTCTACCACGGCCACGTCGGCATGAGCGCGCCTTCGCGTTCGGGCACCACCCACTTGACCGTCGAGACCCTCCTGCAGGGCAAGGGCTGGGAGAAGGGCTGGGCCGAGTGGAAGGCCATCGCCGGCAACTTCAAGACCGTCACCGAGCGCAGTTTCGGCGTGCCCGACGGCGTGAACTCGGGCCAGTTCGGCCTCGGCATCGTCATCGACTTCTTCGGGCTGTCGTCCGAGGCTTCGGGCTTCCCCGTCAAATTCATCTACCCGCCGGTGACGACGCTGGTGCCCGCGAACATCGCCATCGTCAAGAACGCGCCGCACCCCAAGGCCGCGGCGGCGTTCATCGAGTTCCTGCTCTCGCCTGCGGGACAGGAAGTGCTGCTCGACAAGAAAATCCGCCGCCTGCCCGTCAACCCGGCGACCTACGCCAAAGCGCCCAAAGACTTCCCGAATCCGTTCAAGGACAAGTCCATCGGCTCAGCGGTCAAGTTCGACCTGCAGCTCTCGAAAAACCGCTACAACGTCATCAACTCGCTGTTCGACGTGATGGTCACCTACCGCCTGAACGACCTGCGCGCGGCGACCAAGGCCATCCAGACCGCCGAGGCGCAAATGGGCGGCAAGAAGAACATGGCGGCGAAGAAGCTGATCGACGAGGCCAAGGCGCTGGTGGCCAAGGTTCCCATCACCGCGGCCCAGGCGAGCAAGAAGGAATTCAACGCGATCTTCAAGAAGAAGCGCAAGAAGGCGACCACGAAGGTGACGGGCCGCCAGGCCGAGGTCGAACGTGAATGGGACGCGCAGGTCAAGGCGAATTACGCCAAGGCCAGGGCGCTGGCCGAGAAGGCGGCGTCCATGCTCTAGCCTGAAGCCTGCGCGGAGAAGGGGAAAGAATGTCTCTGGAAGCGATGGCGCGCGGCCAGTGGGGGCCGGCGGCGGTGGGCCTCATTGTCGGCCTGTTCCTGCTCGCCTTCCTGGTCGTGCCTGTCGTGAACGTTATCTACGTCGCTTTCCAGGACCCCAACACGGGCGCGCTGACGCTCATCAACTTCGTGGATTTCTTCAGGAACAACCTGTTCCAGGAATCCGCCATCAATTCGATCTACGTCGCCCTGATGTCTGTGGTGCTGGCGTCGTGCTTTGCGCTTCCGCTCGCCTACTTCACGACGCGCTTCAATTTCGGCGGCGCCATCCTCATCCAGACCCTGGGCGTGCTCCCGCTCATCATGCCGCCCTTCGTCGGCGCCGTGGCGATGCTCCTGCTCCTCGGCGAGAACGGATCGGTCAACCTGCTGCTGGATGAATGGTTCGGCTTTAAGGTCCCCTTCATGCAGGGGTTGAACGGCGTCATCCTGGTCGAGAGCATCCACTATTTCCCGTTCATCCTCATGAATCTCTCGGCCTCGCTCAACAACATCGACCGGTCGATGGAGGAATCCGCCCAGAACCTGGGAGCCAGCGGAATGCGCCTGTTCCGCCGCATCGTGTTCCCGCTGGCCATGCCCGGCTACGTCGCGGGCGCATCACTGGTGTTCCTGAAAGTGTTCGACGACATCGGCACGCCGCTGCTGCTCAACATCAACAATATGCTGGCGCCCCAGGCCTACCTGCGCATCGCCTCCATCGGCATCTCGGACCCCATGGGCTACGTGATCTCCGTAATCCTCGTCATTTTCTCCCTGCTGGCGCTCTGGACCTCGTTTCTGGCGCTGCGGAACAAGGACTACGCCACCGTGCAAAAGGGCGGGGGCGGGCTGATGAAGCGCGACCTGAGGCCCTGGGAGAAGGCCGCCTGCTACGGCGTCGTCGTCTTCATACTGCTACTGGTGCTCTCGCCGCACTTCGGCCTCGCCATCCTCTCTCTCGGCACGGTCTGGTCCTTCAGCGTGCTGCCCGACGCCTACACCTACGCGCACTACCTGCGGGTGATCTCGGACTCATCGGAATTCATCACCAACACGTTGCTCTACGCGGGTCTCGCCGCGGGCATCGACGTCGTCTTCGGCACGGCCATCGCCTACATCGTCCTGCGCACCGGGCTGGCCGGCCGGCAATGGCTTGATTACGCCGCGATGGGGGCGGTGGCGATTCCCGGCGTGGTGCTCGGCATCGGCTATCTGCGCACCTTCTATGCGTTCAACGTGCCGATTATAGATAAACCCCTGGCCTCGTGGTGGGTCATCATCGTCGTCGCCCTCGCCATCAGACGCCTGCCTTACGCGCTGCGCGCCTGCATGGCGGCGCTGCAGCAGCTGAGCGTCATGCTCGAAGAGGCCGCCGAGAATTTAGGGGCGACCAAGGGCCGCACCATCTACCGGGTCGTCGTGCCGCTCATGTCGGGCGGCATCGTCGCGGGCTTCATCACCAGCTTCGCCACCGCGGCGGTCGAGCTGTCGACGACCATCATGCTCGTCTCGCAGGAATCGGACGCACCGCTCGCCTTCGGGATTTACGAGTTCATGCAGTCGGCGGCGGGCCGCGGCCCGGGCGCCGCGCTCGGCATCATCGCCGTAGTCATCGTCGGCGTCGCCACCTACGTCTCGCACCGCTTCATCCAGCGCAAAGAGACGAGCCAGACGCCGGACATGGCCATCGTCGCGGGAGTATGAGAATGGCATCGCAAAACGCCGCAAGCGTCGTCATCGAGCAACTGAGCCTCGCCTACGACACGACCGACGTGCTGAAAGACGTGGAACTTCGCATCGAACCGGGCGAGTTGTTCACCTTCCTGGGCCCGTCGGGGTCGGGCAAATCGACTCTCCTGCGCGCGGTCGCGGGCTTCGGTCCCGCGCCCCGGGGGCGCATCCTGATAGGCGAGGACGACGTGACGCGGCTCCCCCCCTGGCGGCGCAACGTCGGCATGGTGTTCCAGTCC
>LXNJ01000787.1_pt1 | contig 20581 bp, 20 predicted proteins | sample 809081 | NCBI WGS metagenome assembly LXNJ01 (sample SAMN04870510, study PRJNA318959) | sponge metagenome | biome: sponge; feature: marine sponge reef; material: water | host: Petrosia ficiformis | place: Greece: Milos, Mediterranean Sea | collected 2013-05-29 | depth 5-7 m | reverse complement strand
AATATGTTCACATTTCAATGAACAGCAATTCCCACACGCATGCGCTGGCGAGGTTTCCTAACCTCGCCAATGTAAAGGTAATTGTGAATTTTACTATAAGATTCTCTCTCACGGTGATTTTCTTCCACAATCAAATAGTTCTGTTTACAAGACAACTACGGATAGTGTATTCCCAATTTGCGGCACATCTTTCGGATTTTGTTAATCGCGCCGCCGACCTTCCTCCCGCCCCGCGTGACACCAAAGAGATGTTGACTGACAACCCTGCGAGAAATGCCGAGGATACAACCGATCTCCTCTTGTGTTTTCCCTTCGTAAAAATAGAGTTGAACGCAATCATTTTGGCGACCAGTCAGTTCTTTGGAAACAATATGACGAATCTGTTCTAAGACTTTTTGCCGTTTTGCTTGACGTGCCTTTGTATATTCGTCAGAGGGGGACTGATACCAGAGGTGGTCTTCCGTAGTCAGTTGGTCAAAAAATTCCGGTGGCACCGGAACTTCCCAAAAATCGGGATTAAATTCGGACATAGATAACGACTCCTCAGAGTGAGGCGCTGGTACCTATGCCATTTCAAATCAATATATTGAGAATGGGCAGAGGCACCATCGCCTTGTAAGTAATACGTTTAGATTAAGGGTGGTGTGGTTCAAAGACATAACGGTCCCTCCTTATGTAAATGTAAATTTTGGAATAGAGTTAAGGATGTCAACAGACATCGGTGAAATCTCATGCATGTATGCTACATGCAAAAGTATACAATAAAACTTAAAAAATCACAATGATTTTACCTATACACATTTTCGGATGCACTTTTGCATAGTATTACTCCAAAAATCTGTAAAATTTTTTATTTTAAGAACTCTTGGAGCGTGGCATGCAGCCGTTGGGATGTAATTTGCTCATCTGTTGGATTGTCTGGATTATCATTTTCCCACTCGCTTCGTTCAATTCCCATCGTGTAAACCGGTACGTCTACATCAGTATAACCGAGGTATTGGAATCCCACATTTTCAAAACATGTGAGTGCAGCATCGTTATCAGGTGAAACCTGTAAGGTGATATGAACAGCATTCAACTCCTCAAACGCATAACGCACTGCCTCCGTAAGGGCGTCCATTCCGTAGCCGCGAGCGCGGTAACCAGGTCGAATGATTACAAACTTCACAACAACGACGTCAGCGTTGCATCGGAGAAGCATAAACCCCAGCAGGAGTCGCGTGGTGCGTGTTTCAATTGAAAGTGCGTGGGTTTCTACATCCTCTGTCCAACGTTGCCAGTCCTCTACAAAGATTTCAAACGATATTTTTTGTGTATATAGCATACCCCTCATATCGGGTAGATTTATCCATCCCCAAATTCGGCGTAGTTCATTTTGAGTTGTTGAGCGGAGTAGGATTCCACCATGTTGGAGGCGCTCTAAATTGTGCAACTCACTCCGCAAACTCTCCAGCTGCGCTGAATGCATGTCAACTTGCGCTTCCGCTGCACGTACCTTTCGCAGACTTGGGCTTTCCATGAACTGTGCTCGCTTCAGACGATTCTGAAAATATATGAGTTTTTGCTCAGTTCTATCAATAATCTGCTGCAATCCATGAATGACACTTTTCCATTTTTCCGGATCAGCGTCTGCGTTTCCGTTCGGTTCGGTTTTTTCGTTTGTTATCTGTATTTCGCTCATATCTTCCTTCTGTGAATCCAGAGATACGTAAGTAACTTTCATATCGGAGAGAATTGATATTACCTGTTTTGACTGCCTGTTTAACAGCACACGCTGGTTCGTGGTGGTGTGTACATGCAGCAAATTTACACTCCGGGATATAAGGACGCATCTCCGGAAAATGAATGTCTAACCCTTGTTCATCGTCAATTTCAAGTAATCCGAGCGTTCGGATACCAGGTGTATCTGCGACGAACCCTCCAAATTCAAGTGGTAACAACATGACTTCTGTAGTGGTATGTTGTCCCTTGTGCATACGGGAGTCTACCCCGCCAATACGCAACTGTAGTCCAGGTTGTAACGTATTCAGTAAGGAAGATTTTCCCACTCCGGATGAACCGACAATTGCTGAAATTCTATCCCGCATAACTTCACGTAAGTTATCGATCCCAAAACCTGTTACGATGCTTGTGTAAACAACTTTATATCCTAATTCTTCGTATAAATTGAGTTCGCGTTGAACATTCTCCAATTTTGCTAAATCCATTTTGTTAATACAGATCACGGGGTCTATATTTGAGGCTTCTGCAGTGACAAGGAATCGATCAAGCATCCGCAATTTGAGTGTTGGGTGCCGTGCTGCGAAGATGATTAACAGCATTTCAAGATTAGTCACAATAACTTGTCGCCTACCGTCCATGCGTGTTCGTCCGAATTGGGTTTGCCGTGGTAAGCATTCCTCAATATATCCTGCGTTCATTGTAGAAGACGAGGGAGAAATACGAACACGGTCACCCACGGCAACCAAATCAACGTACGGCATCTCTTTTGTTTCATTGAGACGACGTTTTTCAGCTTCAATAAGATGATGGCGCAACGTACAGGTATAGCACCGATTGCCAATCTGCACTTCGTATGTACCACCACGTGCTTTTATTATAATGCCTTCCATAGTCATCATAGCCAGCCAAAGATAGTATTTATTTTTCCGGCTTCCGCCAGATAATCCGTCCACGCGACAAGTCATAAGGCGAAAGTTCAACGGTAACCTGGTCTCCCGGCAGCACCCATATTTTATGCTTCATCATTTTTCCAGCAAGGTATGCTACAACTTTGTGACCATTCTCTGTCAACTCCACAGTAAATAGGTTACCCGGTAGAGATTCTAAAGCTATCCCTGGCACACGGATAGCTGAATCTTTTGTTGATTCTAAACTTTCCTGTCTTGTGTTTTCCCGCGTTATGTCTTTTCTTTTCCTCTTTCTATTGCCTTTCATCTTTTTACTTCCTTCTATTTAACAAGTCGTTTCAACGTAAATGCGCAATTCAATCATTTGCAGATTATTTGCTAAGACGTAAATTCTCGGCGTCGATTCCTAAAAACACTACGTACCTATGATTCATTATGTGATGGATTTTATGGACAGGTGCGAATGAAGAATAGGTTGTTAATTCTTAAGTAGTTTTGCCTTAACACATTATTGGATGCACTTTTTAAAGTATTCAAGACGCATTCACTTAATTTTCAATAAAGATTTATAGAAACCGTGGTAAAAGGTTCAGGTGCACAAAAAATTGGGGACAGAGGATAAACCTCTGTCCCGTCAGAAAGTGTGCGACACTAAGTGCCACACCAAAGGGCGTAACACTAAGTGCCACACCTCCTCTGATTTGCTAACATAACAAATACCTCCTTTTCCGCAATTCAGCGGTAATAGGATACCATTATCAAAAAATGATAATGATTCACCTATACACATTTTCGGATGCACTTTTGCATAGTATTGCGAAAAAAAATAAAAAAAACTTTTTTCGATGGATCGGAAATCAGCAGATCGCGTTGTGCCTTCTGTTTTCAAAGGGAATTCGAAAAAAGTCGTCAATTTCACAATAAAGTGCTATAATGTTCATTGAGAACTTCTTTTGATAATGATTAAGCCTACGCATTTCACCAAAGCGGTTCTTTTTCTATTATACTGTTTTGAACTCAAGTAAAGGAGAATAATATGTACAAGTGTGCAATTTTAGGGTGTAGAGGACGTGCCCGCGCCCATGCCCGCGCTTATGCTAATGTTAAAGGTGGAAAACTCGCCGCTATCTGCGATATGAAGGAAGACCTACTGAACGGATTCGGTGACGAATTTGATATAGATGTCCGCTACACCGACCTTGATGAGATGCTCTCCAAGGAAAAGCCAGATTTGTTACATATCGTGACCGCACCGGTGATGCGCGGCACAAATGAACGGATTCGGTATCCATTACTAAATCAGGCTTCAGAACACGGTGTACCAGCAGTGGTTATTGAAAAACCGATTGCTGTTGAGAGTGAAGACTGGCGGCAAATCTACGAACTCTCCAAACGCACCAAAACAAAAATTGCTATCAACACACAACTCAACTTTCATCCCAAAAACCTTGAATTGAAACAAGATGTTTCAGAAGGTAAAATAGGTGCGATTAAATTTATTGAAGCAAGCGCGCGTAACCCACCCGTAGACCAAGCACCACACGTGCTTCAGTTAGTCTCCTCCTATATTGACAACTCCCAACCAGTAAAGGTGATGGGACAAATCGCAGGCGCGGGTAATTTGGATAGCGCACAACCTTCACCAGCAAATGCTACCGGGTTAGTTACTTACGAAAACGGTGTACAAACCTCTGTCGCCTTCGGCCCGAAGATGGCACCGCGTGTCCTACCGGAAACAGGGAGTAGTAGACATAAGCGCGTTTGTGTATTTGGCGAAAAAGGGTTCGTCCACTGGCGTTTTGAAAGTTGGGAGCGTTACACACCAGAAGGTGGTTATGAAGGTGGGGACCTTAGTTACGGTGACCAAAATGCTGTCGCGCAAACCAATTTAACAGAAGCTATGTTTGATTGGTTGGATGATGAAAGCAAGGTTCACCCGACAAACCTACCGCAATCCCTTGCCGAATTCAATCTGCTACTCGGTATCTATTATAGTGGTTTAACTAACACCGTTATCGAACTGCCGTTTGATCCACCAGACGGACTAATGGACATGTTTAGAGAACGTCTTAAATAGTGGTAGTAGGCACACTCCACTGTGCCGTTCACTCAAAGTATTTTAATGAATGTAGACATACATAGGTATTTTCTCTAAAGTTAGTGTGTTTGTAGTCGCGCAATTCATTGCGCCTCTTACACCTCTTGTGGGAGGGGTTTCCAACCCCGATTACTCTCCCAACGGTAGGGGCGCTTTGTAAGCGCGCTTTTGAAAAAGGAACTTTCCTCGTGAATAAACTCATCTACATGGACAACCATGCAACAACACCGATTGCGCCCGAAGTGTTAGATGCAATGCTGCCATATCTAACAACACACTTCGGCAATGCCGCAAGCATACATCCATTCGGCGTTACTGCCAAAAATGCAGTGGACAACGCGCGGCACCAAGTCGCAAACCTGCTCGGTTGCCTACCAGAAGAGATTATCTTCACAAGTGGAGCGACGGAATCGGATAACCTTGCCATCAGAGGTGCTGCTTACGCCTATAAAGATAAGGGGAATCATATCATCACCAGCACGGCTGAACATCACGCTGTCCTTGATACATGCCACGCTTTAGATACAGGGGGTTTTGAAACCACATATCTGCCGGTTGACAAATACGGAATGGTGAATCCCGACGATGTAGAAGCCGCAATTACTCCAAAAACTATTCTAATGAGTTTTATGTACGCCAATAACGAAGTAGGCACTATCAACCCACTTCGTGAAATAGCCAACATTGCTTCAAAGCATGGTGTGCTGTTTCATTCAGATGCGGTACAAGGTATCGGTAAACTTGAATCGAATATGGATGTATTAGGGCTTGATATGGCGTCAATTACCGCACATAAGATTTATGGTCCAAAAGGTGTCGGTGCGCTTTACATTCGAGGTGAAAAACGGCTGAAGCCACTTTTCTACGGCGGCGGTCAGGAAGCAGGTATCCGACCAGGTACACTTAATGTGGCAGGGATTGTCGGTTTAGGTGCAGCGTGCGAAGTGTGTCAAACTGCGATGGAGATCAAAACGGAGGAAAAAGTAGTTAGGCCTTTACGCGACACACTGCACCAGAAATTAGTATCTCAGTTAACGGATATCCACCTCAACGGTCATCCCGAAAAACGTTTACTGGGAAACTTGAATCTCTGTTTCGCGGGAGTGCAAAGCCATGCACTTTTGATGGGACTCAAGAGTGTTGCCGTATCAACAGGTTCAGCGTGTGATTCCGAATCTGTTACGCCATCGCACGTATTAGTCGCAATGGGAATCCTAAATGATTTAGCGTTGACAACTATCCGTTTCGGTTTAGGACGTTACAACACAGCAGAAGAGGTTGACATCGTGGCTGATGAAGTAATAAAGGTAGTTAATCGGTTACGTGCCTTAGTGCCTGAATAGCAAGACGTAAGGGTGTGTAAATATATTTGCATTAACCATGCCATTTTCTTGTTGGAGGGCTTTGTAAGCCCGATAAATCCAAATCAACGCAGCATGCGCGTATGGCATGCTGCCAAATCAACGCCAAATGCGCATAAGGCATTCATAGCGTTGATTTACTCCAACAAAAGAAAAGTATTCATGCAAAAAACTTTACATGCCCAAGACGTAATACTATGTTGCAGTTTCTCTTGTTTAACGCTTCTTTCGTAGGAGCGACCTCCCGGTCGCGACTTTCCAACTAAAATGGGCAAAAACCGAAAACTCCGCAGTCTTATCCAGAAGCAAGTTTCATAATCGCAATCCCCTGTTCACCAGCAACAGAATAGAGAAGCCAAGTATCTTCGTCTTCACAGTAGATATCGGGGTCACGAAGTTGATGCACCCGCTCCCTGTCAAGTCCATTCGTTGAAGGCACAATCGGTATATCCACACCCTCAAATTCGTATTTTGGTGCGATAACCTCTGTCGGTGGAGAGGGATACCAATCATTCCAATCTTCTGTAAGCTCCACTGTGCTTTTTAAAATACGTTCCGGCGTCCCACCATAAAGCGAATAATAAACGATCAGCGTATTTCCGACAAGGTGGTTCGCTGTGTGGCGCGGGGTGCCATCCCTACCTTTACCCGGTTCCCCGGGAAAGAGCGGAGTGTCACGCCTTTCAAACACAGTCGTCCATTCAGCAGTTTTACCGCGGTTCAGCATGTTATGATTCGTTGCGTAAGGAAGACCCTTCCACCAAAAGACACGGAAATAGGGTCCCTGCTGTTTCTCTAACGTTTCAGATGCCGTGTAATGGATGCCGTCGGAGGAGGTTGCCCAACAAGTTGCCTGTCCACCACGATAATTGCCGTGAAAATACATAATAAAACGTTTGTTATCCTCGTCTATATGGACATCTGGCGAAGCGATATGATCACATCCTTTAAAGACTGTGTTATCACGATGCAGTGTGCCAGGGCGATAGACGGTATACGGACCCTCAACCTCATCAGCATACGCTAAACGGATATAGGCGCCACGATGGTGTGCGAAATAGAGATAATATTTGCCTAACGGGTTTTCTACCCATTCTGGCACGCGAACAAGCGAAGGCCCGTTGATATTGGAAAATCCATGTTCTCTATCAATATCGGACATATCTGGATGAATAAGCAGTGTGCGTTCCATAAATTCCTCTTATAATACAATGATTTCTTAATCGTGTGCCTGAAAACGGTAGACCTCTTGTGCATTTTCGGACATGTTCGTCCATATATCTTCTGAAACCTTTGCCCTAAATATTCCTGGAGCATCAGGCGAATGATGAAACCTTCGGAAATAGACGAGGGCGAGCATAGGACGCCGAATTTGCGACCGATTCGGCATTGCGCGATGCCAGCACCGCATATCACGCACCACGACAGAACCCGCAGGCATAACTAACTGAAAAGAAGGCATTTTTGCAGCGCGAGCCTCATCACAGACGTTGTAAGGCGTATTCCGTACTGCCTCATCATCAATGATGAGATGTGATCCAGGCCAAACCTCTGTCGCACCGTTTTTCACCGTAAAATCAACAAGTGGGATATTCACAACGATTGTTGAAACAGGTAGCGCGAACGGCAATTCAGGGAAAAGTTGTCCAGAATCGCGATGAATCCATTGTATCTCGTTACCAGGGGTAGTTGCATTGCACCCGTAGGGCAAATATGCAAAAATCTTATCGCCCATTGCAGCTTTCATTATTGGCATTGCAAACGGGTTGTCAATGATACGCGCATCCATAAACGGCATTTTTAACATCGGGTTTGGGCCGTTATGATCATCTTCTTCTCTATCAAGCACTGTTTGCATTGCAGTGTTAACTTCTTCAATCCAATCGCGGGGAAGAACGCTCTCAATGACAACTAATCCTGCCTCACGTAACAGACGAGTGGCAGCATCAATGCTCTCATGTGTCGGTTTACTTTCAGCGCGTTCCTCCGCAGAGAGTTCTAATTTGGGGATATTTATTGTTGTTCCTGCACTCATGTGCTAAACCTACCTTTCTAATTGATTTTTCGGCAATTTCAACGCTTCCCGAATTGCTTGGCGAACCTGATTGCAGATCTGCATTGCATACTCCATGTCGCCTGTTGTTGCCCACTTGCCCGGATAGCGAAAGTCCACTGCATTTTTGCAAAGCGTTGATAGAGCTGTCTCCCAAACTGACCAAGCAGGAATCGTAGGCACAATTAGCATTAACAATTCATTCATATTATGTGTCTTTGAAAAGGGAATATTTGCTTCTTGCAACCAAGCCTTAAGATAATTTTCGGCACACTGTTGGGCATAGAAGTAGGTAATATCATGGATCGGATTTTGCTGGTGTTGGTTCCCTTTGCTAAGTTATAAAAGTCCTCAGCTTTTTCTACCCACTCCAGCGTTAATGGATTCATACCTCCCTCTTTTTTCGTATAAGGTATCTTGAAAAAACGAACATTTCCAAAAAGCACTTTGCCTCTTTCAGTGATCTCACGAAGGAACCAGTCGTTATGAGAAATTCGATAGGCGATCTCTTCAGGTGAACGGACAAGCAGATCCATACTAAAGCGACGAGGAATACGTTCCTGAATTTCCACTGCCTGGCGACGCGTATCAGATTCCGGAATATCCATCACTACCAGCAAATCAACATCCGAGTCTTCCGTTGGGCTGCCATAAGCATAGGAGCCGAACAGAATAACCTGTAGAGGCGCAAATTCACGGACAATGTCGTCACAGGTGGCTTGAATGTCTTTTTGCGTAACCATAAGCCATTTCTCCTTTTTGGAAGTATAGCATGGAACATAACACATGTCAATGTTGTGGAATCATTTGGGTGTGTAAATATTTGGTTACATAGGTTCAATTTGCATGATTACGCGGCGTTTTCCACTGTAGGGCGGATTTCTACAAAAACTTTACACACCCAATCATTTATTATAAAATTTATTGACACTTATTCTTAAAAGATGTTATACTTCACGTAACCTTCAAATCAAACAGTGAGGCTGCATGATGTCCAACATCAGATTGTGCGCCATCAAATTTCTCCTTTTTTATATTCTCTTTTTTCAAATCGCTCATTTTCTTACGGTTTATGCACAAGAAAATCGAGAACCGATAGAACTTGATAAAATTGTTGTAACCCCTGGCCGATTTATGATTTATGATGGCACGATCCCGCAACTCTCACTCTCAAAGGAGGAGATAGAAAGGTTTCCTTTGATAGACAACGACATCATGCGTTCAGGGCATATTTTACCGGGAGTCATTGCAAGCGATTATAGCGCGCGCTTCAGTGTACGAGGTGGAGAAAAGGATGGCGTATCAATTAGATTGGACGGAATGGAACTCTATAATCCGTATCATCTGCAAGATTTTGGCGGAGCTGTTTCGTTGGTCGGTCTCGGTTTAATCCAACGCGCTGATCTGCTGATGGGCGGATTTCCAGCAGAATATGGGCAAAAAATGTCTGGCGTGTTTGATATGACAACCAAGACACCGAATACAGAAAAGGTCTCAGCAAATTTTGGGATAGACCTTATCAACGCAACCGCTATGGTGGAGGGACCCATCTCTAAAAAAGGGGGATGGATGCTGTCAGCACGTCGTGGTTACGTTGACCTAATCCTTGCACTCATAGACCTTGACGAAGAATATAAACCGCAATATGCCGATATCTATGGAAAACTGATATATCAGGTAACAGAGGCAGACACACTAACGCTTAACGGGTTGTACGGTTGGGATAAAAATCTGATACGTGTAGATGATGTAGATAACAACTTGGATTCCCTATACGACAATTCGACCACTTGGCTAAAATGGCGACATACGTTCGGCGCTTCGTATTGGACAGATGTCTTTGTTTTTGGAGGTACATCAAGCCAAGAGAGAACAACTGGAAAATCGGATTTTGACAATCGCGACTTCCGATTTTTGGGCACAAAAGCAGAACTAACAGTAAACGGATTAGAAAAACATACGTTCCGTACTGGTGTTGAGTGGCGTTGGTCGGCTGCCCAATACGAATACGATGTCCAAGAACGGCAGGCGGGCATAAACAGATATAAACAGATTAACGCAGATATTGACGATAGCGGGAGGGACATCAAATTATTTCTACAAGATGAGTGGCAAATTCATCCGAAACTCGCACTCAACGTGGGTGGTCGCTATATCGTTCAGAGCTATCGGAATGCAGATGTTCAAAACTATGAAATTGGTCCCCGTGTGGCGCTCGCTGTGAGTCCGAAGAAAAACTTAGTATTGCGAGGCGCATGGGGCATCTATCATCAACCTGTTGATCTGATGTCAGTACCTGTTGAAGATAGTATAAAGACCGTCGGACGTGCAGAACAAGCAACGCATTACATTTTGGGTTGTGAATATAGTCGTGGCAACAATTTTCTGATTCGTCTTGAAGGATACTATAAAAAATTTGATAATCTGGTAGGTAGACTCAGAGAATTCGGAAGGCAAACACAGATTTTCACCTCGCCAGAATCCGCTAATGCAAAAGGATTTGATCTATTTGCAACGCAGGCAGTTTCACCACGTTTGACATGGGGACTCGGCTACGCTTATGGTATTGCAAAAGAAACATCAGGAAACACAACGATCTTTCGACAATATGACCGACGGCATTCTATTTTCCTGAGCAGTAGTCATCAGATTACATCAACATGGCATCTTTATCTCAGTTGGCGTTTTCATACCGGCGATCCGAGAACGCCTTTGACTCACGAAGAGGTTTGGTTGCCAAATGGGGGCATCGGTTGTGACCGGCAATTCGGTGAAACACATTCAGAGCAATTGCCAGCATTCCATAGTCTCGATTTTCGGATTACAAAGCGGAGTCCGTATAGGCGATGGTCACTCACGTGGTATTTTCAAATACTAAACCTTTATAATCACACCAATCTTGACCAGTATGCGTTCAGTGAAGTGCGAAATGAAGAAACAGGTGCTATTACCGGCTGTGTGATTGAGGAAGAACCCCTTCTCCCAATTATCCCTACGTTAGGCATGACGATTACATTTTAATCGGCATATCTTACCTTTGAACAGAGAGCGAGAAATGTTTAAGCGTTTCAGAGACCTGCTATACAAAATCTGGGATTCTGCCAGAACCTCACGAGACAACTTCCTACCACGGGTAGCACCAAGTGTAGAAGAGGCAATCCTGCCATTTGATCCTGAAGATTACGCAATCCTACCAAATGAACTTAAACAGATGGTAGATGCTGGTAGGGATTTTGTTTTACTTGATGTCAGGGAAGTATGGGAGTATCAACTCGTCCATATTGAAGGGGCAGTGTCTATCCCACTTGGCGAACTACCGAGGCGGTTTCGCGAACTTTCACCAGTAGATGAGATCGTCGTTTACTGTCATCATGGCATGCGGAGTCTTGATGCCGCATACCTTCTACAACAACTTGGATTCAAATCGGTACTCAGCGTTGCAGGCGGAATCGACAGGTGGGCAAGTGAGGTTGACCAGGACATGCAGCGTTATTAGAATGCTGCTTACTCGTTTGAATTAGGTTTGCAAGATTCATCAAAACGACTCGGCAATGTACCATTCATGTAAGGGTCTTGCTGTTTTGAACACCAAAAATTGATACTATAAACAACGTCATTTTTTAGCAGCATTTCCTCATACACTGCCCATGTTGCATTCGGAGGCAATCCCTGCTGATCAAGATATGCAGCTCTTTCAGTGGAACTCATGCTCTCCCAGTATACCCGCGCAGAAAACAACGATATACGTTGTTCGGTAAGGGCATCCTCATAATCCGAAAAACCAACAAAAGGTCTGCCGAGTTCAAGCATGCGCGCAAGGTACGTGTCCTGCGGATAAACTTCATCCGCTTTCCCTATCGCCTGTTTTAGCCTTTCAGCACCACCATATTTCACTACCAGTTTATCATTCCACATTTCATGCATCTCTGCAACAGTGTACGGTTGATAATCCCTTTTGATTGCGGTGAGGTCAAGTTCATCCCAATGCTGCGTCCACTGAAATTTTTCTGTTGAACTACCGAATTTATAGGTATAGATGGACACCGAAACGATGACAACAAGGAACATTATGATTATTAGAATTATGAATTTTTTCATTTAACTTTGTCCACCACAGTTAAAGACTTCAATATCCTTCGGGTGGTTCTGTTTCAAGGTATTTCGGATTCTTTTTGATGTCGGATGGATAGTCAATTTTCCAGAGTTTTATAGAAGATTCAATGAAGTTTTGTGTTGGATAAACGGGAACAAACGTATCGCTTATCAACTTGGGTAAAAAACTCTTAGTATCCTTTTTTGTTAATAGAATGTGCGTAGCATTGTGGGTTTTTAGGAATTCTAAAGCTTCGCGTTCGGAACGCGCAAAGCGAACATGTTGGTTGTAGAGATATATCCAGTATGGGATGTAGTGGTCTTGATCTGTAATCGTTTTGACCCCTGCGAGCACGTTGAGTTGGCTACCGTATACCCAGTCCGCGGCGATGACAGCAGTTTGTGGCAGTTCGGACTTGATCCACCGATATGTTTTTGCGATGGAAGGGTCTGCGGGAAGACTTTGCCGTGTATGCCTTGTGTCAAGAATGGATCTATTCATATACGCCCCTGCGGGAGTCCAGAACATCAGGAGGGTGATTGTCGTTATTGTGATAAACACTGTAGCTATTTTTTGTAGTATAAGGTGTCCTATAAGTTTCTCACGAAGTGTATTACAAAGTAGTTGTATGATTGCTGCGGTGAAGAATGCGATAGAAACGCCTACAAAGAATTCATAGCGATTCGCATCGCGTGCGAGAGATCCCCAAAAAATGAACCATGCTGCGAATGCAATAAAGGGAATAGGTATCTCAACCGTTTGCTCGCTCTTCATTCGCCATGCACGCCATAGCCATATCATTGCAATAGAGACAAGTGTGAAAATAAATAAGAGGTTGCTAAATGATGTGCCCCAGAGACTATCAAGAAACTCACGATAAAGGATGTTGAGCGTGAAGAGACAAAGCGGTATAACAAAAACGGACCCGCTCTTACCCCAATAGTATCTGACAGCAATTATCAATCCAAAACTTGCCAATGCAAATGTGTTACCATATAGCACAACCCAATAGTTGTAAGTTGGTGGTTTGAGTTCATCTACGCTTTGCATCAGTTGACTTTGACTGAACGGCACTGTAGTGGTATTGAATGTATCAAATTGCCCCCAAACATAACTGAGTGTCAGCATAGCACTTACCAGTGTTAGACTGAGGGAAAGGGTACGTGCATGAGGGCGGAGTTTGTCTACTTTTGACAGAAGGAAACATCGAAACGCGCGTATTCCTAAAAGCGCGAGGGGAGGAAAAAGTAGAAAGGCAAAAAGGTGTTTTGCCAAACCGTATCCGTTCCGATAGGCATCAGATGCAAGATAAAGCGTTGGCACAAAGATTAGAACCCAAATGGTGTATAAACCGAGCTGTTCCTCTTTTTCAGAAGTGAGAAACCGCCAGTACTCCACAACTAAAACCACAACCAAAAATACACCGAAGCCCTCCCAACTCATACCACCAAGAAAAACGAAAAAACCACTTGCCAGTGTCCATAAAAGACTTTGGTGTTTTTTTTGTATCTGTAAAGCAGCAAGATAAGTTGTGATAGCAAGGATACCGAGCATTAGACACCATGCATCTCTATCACCGAAACCGACGACACTACGGTTGATAGATCCGGGAAGAGTCGCTAAAAGCACACCCACAACACTTAAAAAGAGAAGTTCAAAAGTCCGGTAAAGAAATAAGCAGAGCGCACCAAGTCCGATGCAAAAGCAGACAATAGGCATGTAAAGAACGACGTGATAAAGTAAAACGTTGGGAAACACCCACGCAAGTACTTTATGGGTGTAGGCAAGGGCGTACCCATAAAGATTTAGGGTTTGACTTAGATCTCTACCGAAAGGCAACCATCGGTACATATCGCGTGCTGGCAGTTCCCCGTGTTCCAAGACGAGTTGTGCTTGCCAGTAGTAAAAATAGGCATCATTCGATGTAAAATGCCCTTCAGGGACAACAGGCGCGTCTTGAATGCGTAGAAGAAAGGCAGTAAACAAGATCCCACAAAAGAGAACTATGGTGCCAATGACTTTACTATAGGTCCTCAACCAATTCAACCCATACCTCATCAATGTTCTTATTCGTTCTAATATCCTTTTTTATCTTCTTTAGGACTTCATTTAGTTTTTCTGAACAGCAACTGCATCTCTTTTTTTGTTTTGTAACTTTGGGTGCTGTCGCAGTAACAGGCGTAGGTGCAGGCTTTGGTAATGTATCGGTTGCGTAAGCAATAAATACAGTTATGATACCAATAACAGCCAATATAGCAACACCGTATAAGAAGTGCGTATCTTTCATTTACTTACCCTCTTGCTTCCTTTTTCTTTAATGAAACGTTCAATCTGTGTGGCAACCACGGGGTCTAACTCTTTTAGTCTACGGAGTCCCTCTTCAGAACCGTAACGGTTTAGGGTCTGCATCGCGTTATTGAACCGTTGCAGTGAAAAACGTTCTGAGTTAGGTTGTTCTTGGAGGAAGTTTTCAAAGTCTTGATGAGTCAGGGACTTTAGTAGTTCAGGTTCTATTTTTGCTAGCTCCTGTTTCATATTCTCAGGCGATATAGGTTGCGTGTTTTCCTTTGATGTTATATCTCTCTGAGATGTTTTGACAGGTTTTTGTAAAATTGCATCTTGTGCTTCTTTGTCGCGTCTTATTTCGGTTATTGGCGCAGACGCGGGTTGTTCGGCCTCTATAGGTTTGGGTGTCATAGAGGGAACGCCTAAAATTTCGTCTATCGTCTTGTCTCCGAAATCATCTGCAATCAGACGTTCTGGCCATTTTCCGAGTGCTTCTCCCATATCTATAATCGGGTCAAAACGGGCTGCAAGCCATATCATCTGTTCCGGTTCTTTAGAGAATACTTCTTTAGCTTTTTCATGTCCAAGTTTCCGCATTGATAAGATGAATTTCTCTTTCATCTGTGTGTCCAAGTCAGAAGGCACTTTCCCTGGAAAGTATTTTTGAAATACATTCTGAAAGTAATTTGTAAAATCAATGTCTTGAACTTCTGTCATACCCTGTTCCACGAAATATTCTTGGAACTTTGGAACCGATGTCAACGATTCTGGCATTGTGCCAGTTTTAATACCTTCTGTTACCTGTTTTATGAAGTGATCACTTTTGAGAATATTGACAATCTTTTGGCGAGTAGATGATTGATCGGTGGCACCCGTTTCATCTGCAACATCTTTCTCATCTAGAACCGATGTGAGTTCTCTTTCGACCAAAGTGGGCGTTTGTAAGACGTTTGGTGCTACAACTTCTTGGGTGTCGTTTTTAACATAACGCCAAATCACCATCATTGCTGCTAAAATAAAAAGTATAATCAATACCCACCTTGGAAGTAACCTACGGGATAATTGCGGCGGGTATTTGTCTTTAAAAAAAGTTGAGATTGCAACAAAAGAGATAGCGATGAAGGTAATTATCGCATCGGTTATCATCCCCTCAAAAAAGCCTTGATGGATGGCTAATACACATCCACATATTCCAGCGATGATACCTACAATATGATGGCGTTTCATAAAATGCTCCTTTTGAGAAAACGGAGGGTTTAGCGAGTAGGGACGCGGAACCCTCCGAGTTGCGAGGATATCGCTTAATAATAATTTTGCGAATTTCTGCTGCTACAGATGTGAGATTTCAGCCCTAAGAACTGCGTTAAATCATTAGAAAAGACAATAACCTCTATTTTGAGGGTTGCTTAGGATGCTGATTTCTATTTACTACTAGCAGATAATGTTTATCTGCTATAATAGAAACTAGCACTGTTGAACATCTTTAAAAAGTACCGCGATGGATACTTGCCTATTTGTAGTTATGAGTGTCCTTAATGCGCACTTGCATTTGGACATTCCGGGTTTCCGTCTGTGCATTCATCACAATCAGGTGTTGAATCCACTTGACTGCAAATGTCGTCCGCTTTTTCACATACGTATGACGCATACGTCGTTTTAGCCATGGCTCTTACTGTAAAGACAGAACATGCGAGTTCCCCTGCGGGGCTTGGTTCAAGAAGGGCAACACCACAGACTAAGGCTGCTTGCTCCCATGCTTCGTCGGCTTTTTCTTCAGCCTTTTCGCACTCTTCTCTCGCCTCATCACATTCTGCCTGGGTTGTTGGCGGTGGCGGTGGCGGCGGTTCATAGATATGGTCGTCGTGGTTAAAATTACACACTTGACACTGGCCGTTAACACCAGGCGAAGAATCTAGTCCACCCGAGCCATCCCATGGACAAAAACCACAAATTATGTGCGAACTAACTGGCACAAACGAAACAATCATGAGTAGGAAAACTAATGTGTAAATCGCATGATGTTGGGTGTAAAATTTCGTTTTCACAATTATATATCCTCCATTAAAATTTGTCAAATAAAACTATCTGTTATATCCTATATTGCACATAGGTAAGCATACGCAATATAGGATAAAGCATTGAAGCACTGTCCAATGCAACAACAAAAGCCCGCAACGAAATACGCCGTGCGGGCACAAAAATATCGCAGCATGTAACTCCTGCGATAAGACCTTGTAATATAAAAAATTAACGAATGTGAAACGGGGGGGGGGGGGTAGTTAACGTATAGTTAACACGAATCCATAAGCATTGTGCTTGCGCAAATAACAGCTGCCCGGGCGCGATCTTTCTCTGAATTGCTGCATTTACATATTGGTTACTCATGCTCAATCCCATCATAAAAAAATGATTGCGATTATGGAATTTCTCTTTTTATTGACTCAACGTAGATATCGTAATCTACGTTTCAGAAAATGTCAAATTATTTTCAGAAATTTGCGAAATTTTTAGGTTTTTACCTGCTTTTGTTCAATTATACACGCGAATCTTATTTTTGTCAAATTAAAAATACCTTTAAATTTCTCAGACCTTTAAATTTCAACTATTCATCTTCTTTAAAATCTTGACTCTGCAATCCATAACTCTGCATTCGGTGCTGAAGTTGGCGACGAGAAATACCCAACAATTCCGCCGCCTTGGTCTGTGTGCCGTTCGTTTTTGCCAAAGCGGCACACACATATTCCTTGATAATCTCATCCAAGGCTACACCACTCTCAGGAATGTCAATCTCAAAATCCGTTGATGGCAGTGAGGTATCCAAAATTTCTGGGGGCAGTTCATCTAAGTCAATAGAAGTATTTTCGGACAAAACATAGATACGATGGAGATAGTTTTCCAATTGGCGCACGTTCCCGGGCCAATCATAACGGCAAAGCGCAGACATTGCACGCTGCGAAACCTGTTTCGGCACTGCATCCACGTATTCATCGCTAAACTTTTGGATCAAAAAATTAACCAGTAGCGGAATATCTTCAACACGTTCACGAAGCGGTGGAAGATGGAGCGGAATGACGTTCAAACGGAAGTAAAGGTCAGAACGAAATGTGCCATCTTTCACAGCTTCTACCAGATTTTTATTCGTTGCAGCAATTACGCATACATCAACTTTAATGTTTTGGGTGCCGCCAATCCTACGTATCTCATGTTTTTCTAAGACATGAAGAAGTGTGCTTTGCATTTGGATAGATATATCTCCGATCTCATCAAGAAAAAGCGTCCCGGTATCAGCGACCTCAAAAATACCTTTCTTCTGCTGAACAGCATCTGTGAATGCTCCCTTTTCGTGTCCAAACAGTTCACTTTCAATTAAGGTCTCTGCAATTGCCCCACAATTTATTGAGACAAAAGGATGATCCTTGCGATTTCCATATTCGTGTAGTGCACGTGCGACAAGACTTTTACCACTTCCCGTTTCGCCTGTGATGAGAACTTGCTTAACACCTCGGTGAATGACTCTGGACATATTCTTAAAAAGCTGTTGCATTTTCTCACTTTCGCCCACGATATAATCAATCTGAATCTCTGAAGACGTATCGTCCGAATCAGGTTCACCTTCAGTTAAAACACCCCGCGTTTGCAATGCACGATTGACCTCCCGTTTGAGTACATCAATCTGAATCGGTTTTTCAAGGTAATAGAATGCCCCTTCATGCGCGACAAGATTAACAGCATCATTGAGTTCAGCGAACGCTGTTATAATCAACACCGGCAAGCCAGGATCAATCTTCTTTATTTCTCGGAGTAGATCACGTCCGTCAAATCGAGAGGACATCCACATATCGCTGATCACGATATCAAACATCTGTTCCTTAATTTTTTCAAGTGCCGATGTGCTATCTTCAACCGTTTCAACATCGTATCCTTCACGTTGCAAGATACGTTGTAAAATGGTAAGTTGTGCTTGGTCGTCGTCTACAATCAGCATTGATGGCATTTCTAATACCTCCACTGACATGTTATAATTTATCTTTCCTTGAGAGAACGTCTGCAAACTACGTTTCTGGAAAGTTCTAATTCGCTTCTAACTGCACACTACTAATTTCCTGTGCTTTCTTGACAGGAAAGGTGATTTTAAAAGCTGTTCCCATGCCGACTTTACTCCTAACTTCAACCTTGCCTTGATGGGCAGTAATAATCTGGTGTGAAATTGCAAGCCCAAGACCTACACCGCCTTCAGCTTCTTTTGTTGTGAAGTAGGCGTCATAAATACGTTCCTGATTTTCCTCTGGAATTCCGATACCGGTATCACGGATTTCAAGCGCAACGTAAGAGACACCGCTTATCTCTTCTAAGGTTGTCGTAAGGTAAATACTTCCACCTTTTGGCATTGCCTGTATATTATTTTGCACGAAATTAAAAATTGTCTGACGCATTAGCATTTCATCTAATTGCACATCAGGAAGTTCTATATCATAATTCCGAATAATTTGCACTTTTGCTTCTTCCGCAACCAGGACGAATTCAGATAAAACAGAATCCAAGAGGACGTTCAAATTTACCGTTGCTAAATTGAGTTTCTGTGGTCGGTTGAGTGTCAGAAATTGTTCTGAAGTCTGTTTTAAGTCCTGAATTTTCTCATCAACAATATCTAATAATTCTTGGGTTTCTTCAATATCTTCCGGGCTGACTTTGGATTGCGAAAAGATCGCTTTTAAGTGTTGTGCTGTCATACCAATTGAATTCAAAGGATTACGAATTTCGTGTGCAACCCCCGCTGCAAATTGTCCAAGTGCTGAGATCCTTCTTGAGTGTGATGTTTTCAGTTGGATAAACATCCGCACTAAATTACGGGTAGCTTTGCTGATTTCATCTGAGCCATAACTTTGATGTAAGTAGGATGAGAAGTTCCCTGTTTCAGCATTTTGAATGATCTCGGTCATTCGTGCAAGCGGTTTCATAATCAAGTGATTAGTCATCAAATCAATCAGGACAACAAGCAACATGCCAACAATCACAATGAAAATCGCATGCGTTAACAGTGATGAACGGATAGATTTAGCAATATATGGCACATCAAACAACACTCGGATATAACCGCTATTGGCATGCGTCATGTGAATCCAGAAATTATTTTCCTCAAGCCATAAATTATATACGTAACCTGTTTCTGTATCTGTAATTTGCCATTGGTTGTTTTCTTCATCTATTGCCACCGTCGCATCAGGAGACAGATCAATATTATTCGATACAAACATCCGATACAAATCAATATGAAATTTCCCCTGGTTAAGAAGTGCTATTTTATAATTGAACTCAGGCCTCACTGTCTCAATTAAAACTGTTGTGTCTGGTGGTAAATCAATTCCCTTGGGAACCAACTTTTCTTTGTCCTCAAGCGCTTCAAGTGGAATTTGTTCAACGTTTGAGGACGTTTGAGATTCCAACTTCTTTGGTGGAATAGTATACTTAACAATGACAGCTGTTGCATCTTGCCCCTCCATCGTATCAATTTTTGCCCCATATCTTTTAATCTGATGAATGTCGTCTTCTCCTAAGGAAAAAACAGTTGTCCCGTCTTGTGTAAGCAAACTCGCACGCACACGCGTATTCCCTAAAGTAACTTGGACATTCAGAACATCCTGCATATCAGGAGTCTGTTTAAGTCTAAGTAGAATCTGATCAATCCTTTCGGCATTAAATGCTTGTGATGTTGTCAGTTCTGTAACGACAGCGTTAAGGATAGTGTTCTCTACGATTCTTTTTATCGTAGCACCCCGTTCGGCACCTAAGGCATGAAGCCCACTCATCTCTCTCCGTATCCGAATACTGTCGAAAAAGTAGAAGGCAACGAGCACGGCAATAACTGTTAAGTTTATGATTAACGAATACTTCCATTGTAGTCGCATCGTTATTCTCCGTTTGCATCACAGTCTAACCTTTGAATTGCATCACGCCAATCAGCAAGTTTTTCATTTCGTTGCTGAGCATCCATTTGAGCGGAAAAGACACGGTCAATTTTTCGGTGGTTCTCAAGTTCATCAATATCCTGCCAAACACCGG
>LXNJ01000786.1_pt1 | contig 20586 bp, 15 predicted proteins | sample 809081 | NCBI WGS metagenome assembly LXNJ01 (sample SAMN04870510, study PRJNA318959) | sponge metagenome | biome: sponge; feature: marine sponge reef; material: water | host: Petrosia ficiformis | place: Greece: Milos, Mediterranean Sea | collected 2013-05-29 | depth 5-7 m | reverse complement strand
CGCCAAATCCGAAAAGGCTTCCCCGCGCGGTACTTTCCAGGACGATCGATCGTCCTGCTGCGATGATGAGGCCGATCTGCCGGCGAAATCTACGTGACTTCAAAGCTGGCGGACGCATACGTTACCGATTGCCCCGGCGAAAGCTTCGCGACGTTCGTATTGGGCGACAGAAAACCGACCATGTCGGAAAACGCGTCGATATCGGCCGGCTGACCCACCGCATCACCGTAGTGGCATGGAATGACCACGTCCGGGCGGATCAGACTTGCGGCCCGGGCGGCCTCACGGACGCCCATTGTATACAACCCTCCAACCGGAAGAATGGCCACCTGAGGCCCATACATCTGACTGATCAGCTGCATATCGCTGAACAGCGCCGTATCCGCCGTATCGTAAACGGAAATCCCGTTCGAAAACTGCATCACGATCCCGCAGACGCCGCCGTCGGGCCGGAAGTATTGATCCTCCGGCGCATCGCCGAGCGCCTGATTCGGCGACATCGAGAGCGAATGGAAGGCCTGGGTTGCCGTAATGCGCACGCCATTCACCTCGATGGTGCCGCCCGGATTCATCGGCTGCGCCCGTTCCCCAAGGGCCAGGCCGTTTTTCTCTGCGGTCAGGCAGAGTTCGTAGTTGCCCGCGAATACAGCTCCGGTCCGCTTGCAGATTTCAAAGGAGTCGCCGATATGATCGTCGTGCCCATGTGTCGCGATCACCACGTCCGCGTGCGCAATGTCTGACACACTCAATTCGGTCGTGGGGTTGTTATTCAGCCACGGATCGAAATAAACCACCTCACCGGTATCCGGCTCCAGGCGGAAAGACGCGTGTCCCAGCAGCGTGATCCTGATCGTTGCCATCCGTGACCTCCCGATTGCAGTTAAGAACCATTGACTGACGTTCCTTTGACGGACGCGCCTGTTTTGTCGCCCGTTTCGCGGATCTGACGCCAGGTTTCGTCATCCACGAATACGCCGTCCCTCTCACCCTTACGTCGAAGACGGAATTCGATTTCACCAGGCAGGTGAATGCGGTCAAAGCCCGGCATCAGCCGGGAACTCTTCAAATAGCCGACGAAGCCGTCCACTTCGTCCCGGAACCGCTCCGGCGGCGTAAACGCCTGGATATCGATCGCCATCAGAAAAACGCCGTTTCCGCCGGACGGCGCTCCTTCGCGGCTGCATCCGCCGCCACCGAGGGCGCCTGAGAGAATGTCGATGACCACGGCCAGCGCGTAACCCTTATGCGCTGCGTTCCCGCCGAAGGGCAGAATCGCCCCTCGCGGCGGACCGTAGAAGTCCTCGGGCCGTTCCACGGGGCTGCCCTCCGCGTCTATCGCCCAATCCTGTGGCAGGGTCTCGCCCCGGTTACGCTTCACGCGGATCTTGCCTTCCGCAACCACGCTGGTTGTCATATCCACGACGATTGGAAAGTCGCCCCCCGTTGGAACCCCCACGGCTACGGGATTCGGAGACATCCGCGCGTCAATCCCGCCGAACGGCGAAAGCAGGCGGCCGCCACCGTGATTGTTGCACATGACCACACCGACCATGCCGCATTCGGCCGCCTGTTCCACGTATTCGCCGAGGCGTCCGATATGGCTGCTGTTGAACAACTCCACCGCGGCGACGGATCGCTCTCCTGCCTTTCGAATTGCCAGTTCCATGGCCTGCGTGCAGACCGTCTGCCCGAAACCCCACTGTCCGTCGACCACCGCCGATGCGTCCGCCTGGCGGATAACGCGGATGTCACGCCCTCCCTTTACAATGCCGTCGTCAAGCGCCTGCACGTACTGCGGAAGCCTGATCACGCCGTGGGAATCGTGGCCCATCAGATTCGAGAGAACAAGCGACCGAGAGATCCTGTTCGCCTCCGCTTCGGACAGCCCCGCCCCTTCCATAATCCTTGTGCAGACCTGCTCGAGATATTCAACCGCAATGATCGGCATCGCCTCTCCAATGCAACGTGGGCGGGACCACAGTCGTCCTTCGCAACGGAATTGTCCTCATACCATGGGAGTCTTCCGCTTCAGGACCTGGATAGCCACGCCCCACGGGTCGCGCAGCATAGCCAGCTGGTCGCCGGCATCCGTTGTATACACATCGTCGACGATCGACGCCCCCGCGGCAAGCAGCCGGTCTCGTTCCCGCTCGATGTCATCCGTGTAGAACGCGAAGTGGAGAACTGAAACATGCATCGAAGCGTAGGCGGGCGTATTCAGCGTATCTTTTTCGTAGATTTCAAACATGGTTTTCCCGGAGGCGTCTCTGAGAAAGGTCATGTGAGAAGGGGGACCGCCGTACCGGACCACTTCCATTCCCAGATGCTCGCACCACCAGTCGGCTACGGCCTTTGTATCCTCAACGAGAAATGCCGTATGCTCAAAGTTCAACATTGCCGGAATCTCCTCTCCTGTTGAAGCGCCGCGTCCCGTCAGCCGGGTACAAATGACGCTTCGTACGTTTCAGATAAATGGCAAAACGTTCCGTGACAGACGTTTTTCACGTCGGGCTTACCGGACTGGGCGCGACGTACCGCGAGCCTGCCTTTTGATCAAAACTTACCAAAATAGAGCCTTTTGAACGACCGGGCAAGCTTTATCGAGGCTTTTCTATGTCTCCGTCTCCTGTCATCCCCTGCGCTCGAGCGGAATCGGGAGATCCACCCTGACGTTTCCCAGGCGTTGTGAATCCAGGAATCCTACCATGATCTCAACGACCCGGTGCGCGTCCCTTGCCGGCGAAATCGGTTCGCCGCCGTCCTCGACCAGGCGCACCAATTCCTGAACTCCGGCAGGAATACCGCTGACGGGCCATTCGGGCGCTTGGATGCTTTCCCGTTCATTGCCGCGAATGAGCAGGGCGTTGTCCCGGCTGACCTCGACGTACCCGGTTGTCCCCACGATTTCGCACTTGAACTTCGGAGCCGCGGAGACTTTCGATCCACCCGCGAAAAACCCCCTTACGCCACTGGCGAAATGGATGTACCCGCTTGCCGACGGCTCGGTAGCGGGGTCGTGACCGCCGTCACCTTTGTACTCCGTGTAGTCCTCATACCCGGCTTCCAGTTCCGCAAACACCCAATCCGGCTCTGAATCCGCAAAATAACAGATCGAATCCACCAGGTGGGTGCCGTTTCTGAACAACATCGAACGCCGACCGTTCAACGCACCCACGATGTACTGTACGGCCCCGATCTCTCCACCGTCCACGATCTGCTCCCTGATGTGGCGCCACAACGGCTGGAAGCGCCGTGTGTGGTCGACGGATAGAATCGCCCCGTTGCGTTCGGCGGCGTACACCATCCGGTCCGCGTCTGCCAGATTGGTTGCCAGGGGCTTTTCGCAAAAGATCCCCCGTACACCCGCGTTGGCGGCATCCACGACCGGATCCGCGTGCCGGTGGTCGGACGTGGCCACGGTGACAATATCCAGGTCTTCTTTCGCCAGCATGTCCCGGTGATCCGAATACGTATTGAGACCCGGCCATTCGGATTGCCACCGGTCTCTGAATTCGTCCAGCGTCGACGCCTCCAGGTCGCATGCCGCGGCCAGCGTCGCATTCCCCAGACCCTTGAGGCCCGCGGCGTGTTCGACGCCAATATTTCTGCATCCGATCACGCCCACGCGGTACGTTGCCATCAGTCTTCCCTTTCCCGTGACGCGTAGTCTCCCTTAAGGTATCGAAGGGTTTCCGTCATGCCCTCGTCCACGGCTGCCTTGTAAAACCGCATCCGCCGGTCCTCATCGAGAAACGGCGCCGCCATCGCGACGTTCCGCTCCCAGGTGCGCCGCGCTTCGTATTCCGGCGTGTCGCAGCGTCGTAACTTGAGAAATATGCGTTCCAATTCCCAGGGGTCGTCCTCGAGTGCCCAGGGCTTGACCAGATCGAGGTATTCGCCAACAACCCTGCAATCTATAAAGCCAACGCTGTCCTTTCGTCCGAATCGGTGAACCTCTGCCGTGTATCTTGCATTGTCGATCCTGAACCCGTCCACGATGGACCACAGACCCATCACTATCGGCCGCCAGTCTTCGATACCGTAGACATGGACGGTCACTTCATCCCGGAAGGCCTCGTCCACGGTCAGGTGAGAAATGTACCCCAGCATCACGGCTACATCCGCATCGGAAAGCCGTCTGGGGTCGGCCAGGTCGGGGTGGGCTCCGAACAGCCCCGCAACCGAGTGTCCCCACGTCTCACGTCGATCGTCTGAATAAAAATGGGTGGCGAATTTTCCCCTGTTGCCCACGAAACGCAGTCCGTCAGGCGCGCACGTACCGGCGAGCAGGTCGGGCGTATGTGCATCTGCGAACGCCGCCGCCTCGGGACATTCATCGTAAAATCGAGCGTGCAGGGCTGCCAGCAATGCAAAATGACAACGGCCTCTTGGCATGGGGTTTCCCTACGGCGTGCGAGTTGTGGCGTCGCTCCCCGGATAAATCCTCTCAAATCTAAGGGATGTTCCCGGTCCGGTCAAGACTGAACGGGCGCACGCGCTTCCCTCGGTCCGCGTATGGCTCCTTTGCGACGATGCAGGCCGGCATGACGTCGATTATATGTTTTTTGGAGTTGACGCGCACCTTCGGAACGTCTAAGTTCTGACCGTTGTCCATTTCACAACTTTCGTCACCCCTGCAGGGTTATGCCATGTCCAGAATTATCGGTGTCGATATAGGGGGCACTTTTACGGACATCCTGATTCTGGATGATTCAGGGCCGTCCCTGGGCGTCAGGAAAGTACCGACGACCCCGGGTGATCCATCGCAAGGGTTGATAAACGGAATAGACGCTCTCGGGAACGCAGACCGGGAAATCGAACTCGTCATACACGGAACCACCGTGGCTACGAACGCCGTACTCGAACGCAAGGGTGGGCGATGCGGTCTGATCGCCACAAGGGGGTTCCGGGACATCCTGGAACTGCGGCGGCGCGACCGCCCTCATCTCTACGGGCTTACCGGAACCTATGAACCTCTGGTTCCACGCCACCGCCGTCTGGAAGTTGCCGAGCGCATCTCGGCGGAAGGCGAAGTGCTCGTCCCGCTTGACGAAGACGCGGTTATGTCATGCGCGGAACAGCTTACGGCTGAACACGTCGATGCCATCGTCATCTCGTTCATGAACGCGTATGCCAACCCGATCCACGAACGCCGGGCAAAATCGCTTATTGAGAATTGCTATCCGGAACTCTACGTCGTTGCGTCCGCGGACGTCCTTCCTCTGATTCGTGAATTCGAGCGTACCAGCACGGCCGTGGTGAACGCGTACGTCCAACCCGTTGTGAGCCGATATCTGGCCAACCTGGAACGCAGCCTGAAGTGCAGGGGATACCGTACGAATCTGCTCGTCATGCAATCCAACGGAGGCATGATACCTGCCGACGAGGCAGGCAGATTTGCTGTTCAAACCGTATTGTCGGGGCCGGCTGCGGGCGTTATCGCGGCGACGGCCATCGCCGCGGAGAACGAAGTTCGAAATCTCATTGCCTACGATATGGGGGGCACCAGCCTTGACGTCTCTCTGGTCACGGATGGCATCCCGGTGCAGGCTCACGGAACGGAGCTTGATTTCGGCATCCCGATCCAGCTTTCCATGATTGACATCCAGACCGTTGGCGCTGGCGGCGGCAGCATAGCGCGCATCGACGACGGCGGCATTCTTCAGGTCGGCCCGGAGAGCGCCGGCGCGGACCCGGGTCCCGCAGGTTACGGACGAGGCGGACACCTGCCGACGCTTACGGATGCGAACCTTGTGCTGGGGCGAATCAATCCGGAGTACCCCATCGGGGGCCGGGAGGGATTCTCCTTTGACCTGCCGAAAGCCCGGGTTGCGTTGGAGAAACACGTCGCCGAACCGCTCGGCCTGTCAGCCGACGAAGCCGCGCGGGCAGTTGTCGCCGTATCCAATAACCGTATTGCAGGCAGCTTGCGCCGGATCTCTATCGACCGTGGCCGGGACCCCGGTGACTTCACCCTCTTCGCCTTTGGCGGCAGCGGACCGCTCCTGGTGGGGTTTCTGATGAACGAACTCGGAATCTCCACGGGTCTCGTCCCCTATCAACCGGGTATCGCATCCGCATGGGGCTGCGCAATCGCGGACGTGAAGCGCGATTACGTGACGATGGTCAATCGCCGGCTCGAGGACATGGACGCGACGGAGATCCGGCGCATCTTCGACAACGACCGGTCACGTGGAAATGCGTTCCTGAAGCAGGTAGACCTGCCTCTCAGCCACATTCGCCTGCTCCGTGAAGCTGATATTGCCTACGAGGGTCAGACCCACGTTATCCGCACCCTGCTGCCGGACGACGATACGAGCCCGGAGCGCGTCGCGTCGCGGTTCAGCGCCTCGTACCTTCGGCGATACGGAAGCGCGCATGACGGGTTCAGCCGTCTGGAGGCCCTGCTGGACGATATTCCCGTCCGATTGCTGAACCTGAGGACCACCATAGTCGGTGTGAGAAAACACCTTTCACTGGGCTCGCTGCTGACACCGCCGCCGACAACGCTCGATCAGGCGTTCAAAGGCAGCCGGGACGTCTGGATTGAGGACGCATTCGTCCCGTGCCCGACCTACGAGCGATCCAGAATTCCCTGGGGTTCCGAACTCTCCGGTCCGGCTGTCATCGAACAGTCCGACACGACCGTCTGGCTCGATCCTTTCCTGCGCGCCACCGTGTTGGACGGCGGCACGTTCCTCGTCGAATCAACCCGACGGACGCAAAAGGACCGCCCTGATTTCTGACCGGTGTACGTTGCATTTGCAATCAGGGGCGACTTCGTAATGGATCCGATCACTCTGGCCGTAATCCGCGGCAGCCTGGAACAGATCGCCGATGAAATGGATGCCACGCTGGAACGCATGGCCTTCTCGCCGGTGATATCAGACGGATTCGACCGGGCAAGCGGCATCTACGCCGCAAACGACGGCTCGGTCATCGTGCAGGGGCCTCGCGGCCTGCCGAATTTCATCTGCGTGATGCAACACACCGTGCGTTCAACCATCGCCCATTTCAATGCGCCCGCAGAGGGCGACATCTATATCGTCAACGACCCGTATCTCGGCGGCACGCATCTGATGGACGTAAAGTTGATCAGACCCTTCTTCTATGGAAACAGACTTGCGTTCTACCTGGCCAACAGCGGGCACTGGCCTGATATTGGCGGCCGTGTACCCGGCGGGTTCTCGACGAAAGCCACAGAGGTATTTCAGGAAGGCTTGCGGCTGCCTCCTCTCAAGCTCATGGACGCGGGCAGGCTCAATCAGGAAGTGGTCGACGTCATCCTGCACAACGTTCGCGTGCCCGGCGAACGACAGGGGGACATCATTGCTCAGGTGGCATCGCTGAACCTCGGCGCCGATCGGCTGACGGCATTGCTGGATCGCTACGGCGAAACGACCGTATTTGAGGTGGTCCGCGAACTGGAGCTTCGTTCCGAGAAGATGATGCGGAAGCACATTACCGCCATTCCCGACGGTCGTTACGCCTTTGACGAATACATGGACAGTGACGGCGTGGACTGGAAGCCGCTGCATATCCATCTCGAAATGACCGTTGACGGCGACAGCGTTCACATCGACCTCTCCGACAGCAGCCCGGCGTGCCGCGGGCCTCTCAACAGTGTATTGAGTACGACAATGGCAGGCGTTTTCATCGCGTTCAAGCATTTTTTCCCCGACGTGCTCATCAATCGGGGCTGTTTCAATCCCTTTTCCTTCAATATTCCATCCACCACCTTCCTGCACGCCGTGCCGCCGCGTCCCGTCTCCGGCTGCGCAGCGGAAGTCTGCCAGCGAATAATCGACGCGGTGCTGGGCGCGATGAGCCAGGCCGTTCCGGACCGCTGCTACGCCGGCCCCATGGGCACCGTCACCAATCTCTCCGTGGGCGGCAACGATCCGGAAAGGGGATATTTCGTGTTCTATTCCTTCATTGGCGGGGGTTACGGCGGAAACTACATGACGGACGGGCTCACGAACGGCAATCCCACCATCGCTGTCGCCCGCACGCAGGCGCTGGAGATCTTCGAATCCCGGTACCCGGTACTCTTTGAAACCTACGCATTGCGCGAAGACTCCGGCGGGCCGGGTTGCCGCAGGGGCGGATTCGGGGTGATACTCGAATTCGTGCTCAGGCGCGGCGAGGCCAGCGCCTCCCTTCTTGGAGACCGGGGTCGGTTCAGGCCCTTCGGGGTACTCGGCGGCAAACCGGGCAGGACCGCCGAGCACACCTTTACGCTGCGCGGCAAAGCGTACCGTCCGCCGCACATCACGAAGGACGAGGGCGTCCATATGGTTGAAGGCGACGGCCTCCGACTCGAAACCCCCGGGGGAGGCGGATACGGTGCGCCCTTCTCGCGGCCGGCTGAAGCGGTCCTTGAAGACGTAAGGCGAGGGTATTACCCAAGAGAGGCTGCAGAAGCGGAATACGGGGTCGTCATCAAACCGGACGCGCTTGAAGTCGACCAACCGGCGACATCCAGGCTGAGGAACTCACGAACGCGTACCGACACCTGACCGGTACCGTCCGGCGTATGGCGTCGTTTCGGGTTTCCGTTTACATCGTACGCGCCAGCAATCCTCCATCCACGACGAGCGACGTACCGGTAATAAACGATGCCTCGTCAGAAGCCAGAAAAAGTACGGCGGACGCGATGTCGGCCGGCGTGCCAACCCGTTTTGCCGGCACCATTTCCGCCAACCTGCGACGTTCATCCGCGGGGACTTCGATCCGATCCCAGAGCGGCGTCTGAATGGCGCCGGGCAGCACGGCGTTCACACGGATTGCCGGCCCGTAATCCAGCGCAAGCACCCGTGTAATGCCCAGCACCCCGGCCTTGGCGGCATCGTAGGCCGTATTGGCCTCAAATCCCACCAGGGAGTGTACCGAACCCGTGTTCACGATCGACCCGCCACCCGCCTTCACCATTTCGGGAATGGCGTATTTTGCGGCCAGGTAGATCGCTTTCAACCCCGTATTCAACGTCCTGTCCCACACGTATTCCTCCATCTCCGTTGCCGGCGCATTGCGGTACCAGATCGCGTTGTTGTGCAGGATATCCAGTCTGCCGAATGCATCCATCGTCTGTGCGACCATCTGCCGCACCTGCCCGGCCGCGCTGACGTCGACTTCGACAAAGGTGGCCTCTCCCCCTCCGGCCGCGATCCTGTCCACGGTGCGTTGACCCCCATCCACGTCCACGTCCGCCACCGCGACGCGTGCGCCTTCAGCCGCCAGCAGAATCGCCGTCGCCTCGCCGATCCCCGATGATGCTCCGGTTACAATGGCAACCCGGCCCGCAACGCGTCCCGACGTGTGATGTCCCACAATCTGCCTCCTTTGTGATTATTGCGGATACCTGGTGTCCTGTCCCAAAAATACCTCACCATTCATCCGCCTGTCTGCGTGCGTGAGATAGCACGCACAGGCAGGCCGATTCATCCCGTCTCGCTACGTTGGGCCGACCTGCCCAAGTCGGAGGTGTCTTGCGAGCCCGGCGACTCGACGGCCAAATTCAGGCAACTTATTTCTGGGACAGAACACTGGCTTCCCGCGGCATTTTTGAAAATATCCATCAGTTCTGATGATGGATCCCGTCCATTTGCAGTCCCGCAATGCCGCACCTGTTATACGGCCTGTTTCGGCGCCTCCTCCGGCGAGGCGATCCGAAGGAATCGGACGCCCCGATCAATGACAGCTTCACAAATTTCCGCACCTGTGCCGGTAAATTCCTATCTTTAAGTTGGTACAGGCGCGTACTTGGCACCGGGTTTCGAACGAAGAGAGACATTCCAAATCCGGATTTCGCCGCGGGCACAGCACAAGAATAATGGAAATGGTGCAGACGTCGGGGTGAAATCGGATGGTACGGAACCGTCATTGGATACAGACAAAGATAGACAGGAAAGCGCCATGGCGCCAGTCGCACTCGTTACGGGCTCAAGCCGCGGAATCGGCCGCGCTATCGCCTGTAGTCTGGCCGACGCAGGCTATGATATCGTCGTCAATTACGAAAAAAACCGGGATGCCGCGAAGCAGACTGCCGACGAGGTCCGGAAGAGAAACCGCCGGCCGGGCGTCTGCGGGGCGTCTGTCGCGGTTCCCGAGGACAGCCGGCGCCTGATCGAATTCACCATGGATGCGTTCGGCCGGATCGACCTGCTCGTTAACAACGCGGGCATCGCCCCGAAGACGCGCGCGGATATTCTTGAAACCACGCCCGAAAGTTTCGATGAAGTGCTGAACACCAACCTCAAGGGCCCCTACTTCCTGACTCAGCTGGCGGCCAGACACATGATCCATCTAACCAGAAATGAGATCGTTCCGAAGGCCAGAATCGTAAACGTCACGTCGATCTCTGCGTTCGCAGGTTCGACGAACAGGGGCGAATATTGTATCTCCAAGGCCGGCCTGAGCATGATGACCGCACTGTTCGCCGTTAGATTGGCGGAGTACGGCATCACCGTCAACGAGGTCCAACCGGGCATCATCAAGACGGATATGACTGGCCCGGTCAGAAAGTTATACGACCGGCGGATCGCGGAAGGCCTCACGCCAATCCGGCGCTGGGGTCTGCCCGAAGACGTGGGCAAAGCCGTAGCCGCCGTGGCGCTTGGTTATTTCGATTTTACAACAGGGGCCGCGATCCCCGTCGACGGCGGCTTTCACCTGCGGCGCCTTTGATTCCAGAGAGAAATCTGCTCGCGACCGTGAAAATTGACTTATCGGCGGTCCGTCTTTATATTTTAAAACGGCGTATCAGTGTCGGACTCTGTTGTTTTTGAAAGACCGCTCCGGAGACAATAAAGGCGAGATTCAGGGCCCGTGTCAGAAGTATTCAGCTCTCTTTCGTCCGCCTGCGAACGCATCGTCCAAGGCGACGCAGGCTTTAGATTTGAGTGAGGCCGTATGTTAAAGGGCATCTTTAAACGTGACGAGGAAGAAAACCCGGCTTCGAGCCGCGAGAGACAGATCGTGATCGAGGGGCAGGCGGAAGAAGTCGAAGAAGCCATGCATTTGCTATCCGAGAAAGACTCGGAAGACCTCGACGAAACGATGGAAGAGATCAACGCCGCCGTCAGGAAGGCCGCCAGAACCACGCTCCAGGACATCCGGATGATGGAGGAAGGCCGGTGTCCTTCCTGCGGCCACAAGACGCGGCAGTTCCTTTTTACCAGTGTCTGCGCAGGCTGCGGATGGTTTTCGTTCATCTCGCCCGAAGAGGGCAAGTCCATCATCCACCTGAAGACCGGGAACAACATCGAATGCGGCACGACGTTCGACACCCAGGGCGGCTATATTCTGGGCATTACGGACGGCGTGGTGCGTGCGAAAGTCTCCAAAGATAACGTCCAGCATATTGAATACGTCTGGTCCGACGAGGAAATCGAAAAAAAGCGTACGGCACGCGCGCGCGAACAGGCCGGTATCTGCAGCTGGTGTGAAAAGAACCTGACGCTGGCCGAAGAGGACGTCATTGTCGCCTACGCAGCGTTCGGCAACTACCAGGACCGGTACGTTTTCTGCTCGAAACACTGTTCTGAGGCGTTCCAGGGTCAATATCCTGTCCGGGTGCACAAGAACTGCTACAATCGGCCCTGTCCGGATTGCGATCTGTGCATCAAGAAATACAGCGGCGAAGACGAAACGCTACTCCGTCAACTCCAAACGGTAGACGAATGAGTACGGCCCGGACAATTCGTCATTTCCCTTCGCCGGCGGCGCCGCGTTCGGAAACGCCTGCATACGCCGCGGCCGGCCGCTGCTGCTCGTCGTAAAGCCGGCCGTATACCCCTCCCTGAGACAGCAGGTCTTCGTGGGTTCCCCATCCCGCCATTCGTCCACTGTCGAGTACCAGAATCCTGTCCGCGCGGGTGGCCGTTGAGATCCGGTGCGTAATGACGAATGTCGTCCTTCCTTCCATAACCCGATCCAGGGTTTTCTGAATCCGGGCCTCGGTGCCGGCATCCAGAGCGGACGTCGTGTCATCGAGAATCAGAATGGCAGGATCGGTCAATAGCGCCATGGCCAATGCCAATCGCTGCTTCTGGCCTCCGGACAGGTTTCCGCCGCCCTCTTCGACCATGTGCTCGTATTTTTCAGGCAGACTCATGATGAAGTCGTGCAATTCCGCGCGGCTGGCAGCTTCCATAATCTGATCCGGCGTTGCGCCGTCCCGGCCGTATACGATGTTCTGCGCGATCGTACCGGAAAACAGCACGGGTTCCTGGGGTACCATGCTGACGTGCCGACGGATGCTCGAAAGACGGATGTCGCGAAGATCGTAGTCGTCCAGCAGAATACTTCCCCCGGTCGGTTCGTAGAGCCTCAGCAGCAAGTTTAACAGCGTGCTTTTGCCGGCGCCGGAAGGCCCCACAACTGCCACCGACGTGCCTGCCCGTATCGAGAACGTCAGGTCCTCTATTACGTTACCCGCGGCGGCACTGTATTGGAACCGGACGTTTCGGAAGATCACGCGACCCCGCACCTGTTTCAATTGGATCGCGTTGGGCCGGTCCCGGATCGAAATCTCCTCGTCGAGGACTTCAAATACCCTTGAGATGACGACGGCCATCTGCCGGAAGACCATATTCACGTTGGCAAGCGCCACCAGCGGCATAAACAGACTGGAAAGCGACATATTGAAGAAAATCAGATCGCCCACCGTCAGATCGCCGCTTCGAACCATCAGCGCACCCCAATACAGGATGAGCGCAACGGCGATAGCGCTTATGCACGCGCAGGCGGCACGAAGACTTGCGTTCAACATCGAATTGCGCACCTGAAGCCGGAATATGGTGACCAGGCGCTTGAAGAACATCCTGCGTTCGTACCGTTCTTTGGCAAACGAATAGACCACCCTGATGCCTCGAACCCGTTCCTCCAGAATTCCGTACGTGTCCGAATACGCTTCCCGCATGCGGGCGAACGTCTCCGAAACCGGCCGTTGGAACATCTTGTAGGTCATTGCGTAAAGGGGCAGCGCCAAAAACGCCAACACCGCGAGTTCCACGTTTATCAGCAGCAGGACCACAATGCCTATAAGGACCTTGGACATATGGCCGATCGCTTCGACGAGTGTCGTGGTGACTTCGCTTTCCAGCAATTGAACGTCATCCAGTATACGAGACATAATCTTGCCGGTCTGTTTCCTGTCGAAAAACGTCATCTGCAGCCGCTGCACCTTCTGGTGCAGATCGAGCCGCACGCGGTACACAATTCGATTGCCTACAAAAGCAATGTTGTAGTTATACAGCCAAGTCAGTCCCGCAAATGCAAATCGTACCGTCAGGTAAAGGGCAAACACCGCCCAGAGCCATTTGATTTTTTCGGTGCGGCTTTTCGTTGCCGCCGGGCGGTCTGCATCCCACCCACGCGGCAGGACCCGCTCCGGGTCCCGCGCCAAGCGGTCTTCCGCCGAATCTGCCGGCGGCCCACCGCTTGACCCGCCATGGGACGTCTCCTCCGTCCGGGGCCTGATCTGCAGGACGTCGTCAACCGTTGTCCTGGTGATGAATCCCAAAACGTAAAAATACGATCCCGATATTCCCGCGAGGCCCATGACCAGCACAACGCGAAACCGGAACGGCCGTACATAGGTCCTGATGAATCTGGAGAAATTAGAGTTCATAAAACGAGCCTAACGCACTGCATCCGACTCTGTTCGACCACTTCATATCTCAACCCCCGTTTTCCATGGCCGCACTGCCGGCAAACTGCTGCTTGATGAGGTCTCTGTATTTCCCGTTCGCGATTTTCATCAATGACTTGTGGTTGCCGCGTTCGACAATTTCACCCTGGTCCATGACCAGGATCAGATCGGCATTCACAACGGTTGACAGCCGGTGGGCGACTACGAAGGACGTGCGTCCCTTCAGGACATTTGCCATTGCGCTCTGTATCAGGGCCTCGGATAGCGAATCCAGCGCCGACGTGGCCTCGTCCAGAATCATGATCGCCGGATTGGTCAGTACGGCCCGGGCAATGGCCAACCGCTGTTTTTCTCCCACCGAAAGCCTGATACCGCCGTCTCCCACCCTGGAGTCGTAGCCGTCCCGCGTTCGCATGGCGAATTCGTGGATTTCGCCAACCATCGCCGCGTCGATTATCTGCCGTTCCGATGCCCGGGAATTGCCGTAGAAAAGATTTTCACGCAACGACGTGTTGAAAAGCACCGAGTCCTGCAGCACCTGCCCCACCTGCTTCCGGAGGGACGTCATCCGAACGTCGCGAATATCGTACCCGTCCACCGTGATAACGCCTTCGGAAACGTCGTAATAGCGCATCAGCAGGCTGGTCAGCGTGGACTTTCCGCATCCGGTATGCCCCACCAGCGCCACCATCTGACCGGGTTGCACGTCGAGGCAGATATTCTTCAATACGGGTTCGCCGGTATTGTACTCGAACCAGACGCGGTCGAATACGACGTGTCCGCGCACCGGGGGAAGATCCACCGCCCGGGGCGCGTCCCGGACTTCAACCGGATGGTCCAGCACCTCATAGATCCGATCCACGGATACCATCATCTGCTCAAATTGAATGCCGACGTTCATCAAATTCAGTATCGGCTGGAATACTCGCATGGCGTAAGAAAGAAATGCCATAACGGCGCCGTACGTCATCTCACCCTGAATGACGAAATAACATCCAAGGCAGAAAATCAGGGTATTGCGCAGCCCCGAGACCACCCAGAATCCGGCACTGGCCGACGCACGGTGCGTCTGGGTCTGCATCGCGAACGAAAGGCCTTCCCTGGTTTCCGCCGCGAACGCCCGGTCCTCGCGTCTTTCCCGGCCGTACGACTTTACCAGCCTCGCCCCGCTGAGGCGCTCCTGCAGCCCAACGGACACATCGTCCATTTGCCGCCGCCAGCGCCGGCTCGTTACACGTATGGGCCCTACGAAGATTCTGTAATTGACCACGTACAGTGGAATCAGAACGGTCATCAGCAGTGCCAGCTTCCAGTTCAGCCCGTAGCAGATGCCCACGGCCGCAACAACCGATACGAAATCCGTTATCACGCGCAGCATTTGCATAGAGACCATCTGCCTCACCGTTGCAACGTCCCCCATCATCCGTGACATGACCTTGCCGGTGCCCATTTCGTCATGGTATCCCAGAGAAAGCCTGAAAATGTGCTCATACAACGTCAGCCGGACGTTCATGATCAGGCGGCTGGATACGTAGGAAAACGTAAATGCGTTCAACACGCGCAAAAAAGCGGCGAGTACCGGCACGAGGATCAGCAACGCCAGTGCCGTCTCCAGCATTTCCCATCGGCCCACCACGATAACCTCATCCACGATATACATGGTGATCAGCGGCGGCGCCATTTCAAGAAACGCAAGCAGAACGATCAGTCCCATCGCGGCCGCCAGACGCGGTGCGTAGGGACGCACGAATTTCAGCAACTTTCGAAAGTTTTCAGATTTCGAATCCGGTTCCACCGTACATGCTCCCATCCTGCGCGCGAGAATTTTCGTGATCGAAGCCGACCACAAGGCAGCTTGATCAATATAAATACAAAATAAATACAAAAAACAGGGATTTCAACTTTCGGCTGTCGAACGACGTCCCCGCCTTCCGAGGATGTATTCGTGCGTACAGGGGAGCGGCGTACAGCGAAAAACCGCCTGATCCGGTCGAGAGCATCTTCGGGTTCCTCCTGCTGAGGCCGGCGGGCAGGCTGCTTTCTCTTGCATGTTCACGTGTGTTCAGCCATGATTTAACGGACGAACGAACGCGCTAATTCTGACGCAAGGTGTTCGCCCGCGGAAAAATTCGCCTGAGAACAGCTTCATTCTTCTTGACCGCACGCCGGATTTTCGTCGCCATGGACGTTTCCAGCCTCACCATCTCTCAGGTCCGCGATCTCCTGCGGCGTCCGGGAGGCATTGACGCGGCCCTCCTGGATAGACTGGATGCCGATTCTCGCGCCGGCGTGCGCCGTCTGGCGCTCAAAGAGCGTCGCCGCAGAAAATCCGTCGCGGCAGAACGCGCGCGCCTGGAAAAAATGCGGGCCCTGGAAAGCCGGTTGCACGCACGGGGTCTCAGCCGCATCGCCGGCGTTGACGAAGCCGGGAGAGGGCCCCTGGCGGGTCCGGTGGTGGCCGCGGCCGTGATCCTTCCAGAGGAGGTATTGATTCCCGGCCTGAACGATTCTAAAGTGCTCACGCCGGACAAGCGGTCAAGTCTTTACGAGCGGATCATCGAAATCGCTGTCGCACATGGCGTTGGCGAGGCGTCGGCTCAGGAAATCGACCGCATCAATATCCTGCAGGCCACATATCTCGCCATGCGTCGCGCCATTGAGCGGCTTGGCGTCCCGCCCGACCGCGTTCTCGTGGATGGCTCCGGGGTTCCCGGAAGTCCCTTTCCCGAATCCGCCGTAATCGATGGCGACGCGGCTTCCCTCTCCATTGCTGCCGCTTCCGTACTTGCCAAGGTAACCAGAGACCGGATAATGGCGGCGTTCCATCGTGAGTTCCCGGAATACGGCTTTGCCGACCACAAGGGATACGGGAGCGCCCGCCACCTGCGCGCACTCCGCATACACGGCCCCTGTCGGATCCACCGGCTGTCATTCAACGGGGTGGGACCCGCCGCCCGCGCCGGAAATGCCCGGGACCCGGCGCGAAGATCCGGGGCTGCACAGGACCGTGCCGACCGGGAATCCGCGAGCGGCGGGGATGCCGGGACAGGGGAGGCGAGGAGGGATGCGGCCCCTGATCGCCGCATCGCGAACGTACAAACCCGCCTGCCGTGGGCCGGCAAGCGGGGCGAGAACGCGGCGGCCGCCATGCTTGCAAGATCGGGATACAGGATTCTCCATCGGAATTATCGCGCGGCGGGAGGAGAAGTCGATCTTATTGCGGCAACAGGACGAACGCTCGCGTTTGTCGAAGTGAAAACCACCGCGGCGCCTGGCTTCGGCCCTCCCGAAACCCGCGTGACCCTCAACAAACAACGTCAGATCGTCAGGGTCGCAAGGGCGTATCTCCAGCGCTATCCCGACTCCGGAATGGCGCCGCGATTCGACGTGATTACTGTTTACTATGCGGACACTACACCCCGGATACGGCACCTGGAAGCCGCATTTCGACCGGAATCCTGATAAATCTTGACAATGGGACGACTTGTATATATCTTTGTCGATTTGGCTGAAAATCAAGGGCTTATCCAACTGAAACCGGAACAGAATGGCGACTGACCTCATCCCCCGCGTCAAGGGTGTCAGGGATTTCTACCCTGAAGCCTGGGCACTGCAAAAGTGGCTGCGTGAAACCTGCATCCGGCTTGGCGCCGGCTTCGGCTATCAGGAATACGAAGGTCCAGTCATGGAGTACCTGGACCTTTACCTGGGCAAGACGAGCGAGGAAATCGTGGGCCGGCAGACATTCAGGTTGTCCGGCCGCGACGAAAAACCGCTGGTTCTTCGTCCCGAACTTACGCCGACCCTCGCCCGCATGGTCGCCCAGCAGGAAGACCGGCTTGTCTTTCCCTTGCGCTGGCAATCTTACGGACGATTCTATCGATACGAACGCCCGCAACGCGGCCGGGGACGGTCGTTCTTTCAGTGGAACATCGACCTGCTCGGAAGTGATACGCTCCACGCGGACGTCGAAATTATCACGATCGCCTGCGAGCTCCTGCGGACCCTCGGGTTGTCTCCTGATCAGGTGACCGTTCGGCTCAACGATAGACAGGGCCTCGAATCTCACCTCATCCGCACCCTTGGCCTTCCCTCGGACCAGATCCGGCCCCTGTTCGCCATTGTCGACCGGATCGACAGGATGCCATTCGAAAAATTCAGCGGCGGGCTGGAAGAACTCGGTCTGGATACAGCGCAGATCGACGGGCTTGTCGACGTACTGGAGAGCAAAGACCCGGTGTTTTCACCACGGCTTGAACGTGTCTGCCGGCTGCTTGAAATGAATGATGTATCGGAATATGTGGAACCCGACCCGAAAATCGTTCGCGGGTTCGACTATTACACCGGCGTTGTCTTCGAAGCCTGGGCGAAGGGTTCACTCAGGCGCGCCCTGTTCGGCGGCGGGCGATACGACAATCTGACTTTGCAGGTCGGTGGGAGAAAGCCGGTACCCGGCGTCGGTTTTGCGGTTGGCGACATGGCAATTACCGAATTGCTGACAGAATCCGATCTGCTCGGCCATTTATCCGCGCCGATCGCGGAACTGCTGGTTACGGTATTTTCGGAAGACACCGCCGAACATGCCGCGGCATATGCGCGTCTGGCCAGATCACATGGTCTCACCGTGGAACTCGGCCTGAAACCCGGCCAGCGCCTGGACCGGCAACTGAAATACGCTCACCGTAAGGGAATCCCGTTTGTCACGATTATCGGACCCGATGAAATACGGTCAAAAACCGTCAAGCTGAAGAGCCTGGCAACCGGCGAACAGACCGAGCTTCCCGCCGACAACGTCGGCAAGCTTGCGGAACGCATCAGGAATACGCGTAAACGCTAAAGACATGAAGCGCGGGAAAGCGGCATTCCCGCGCCAAGATTCGTCCAATTAACGGAGCCTTGAATATGGCGGAATCCCTTGGCGACTGGAAACGCACGCACTCCTGCGGCGACCTGCGCGCCCGCGACATCGGCATCCAGGTCACCCTGATGGGGTGGGTCTCCAAACGCAGGGACCACGGCGGCGTGATTTTTGCCGACCTGCGCGATCGGCACGGGCTCACGCAGGTCGTGTTTCGGCCCGATCTAAATCTTGAAATACACAGGAAGGCGGAAGCCATACGGAATGAATTCGTCCTGGCGATCAGGGGAAGGGTGGAGTCCCGGCCGGAAGGCATGGCCAATCCCAACCTGCCCACGGGCGAAATCGACGTCGAAGCATCCGAACTGAGAATTCTGAATGAATCGGAAACGCCGCCCTTTCTCATCGAGGCGGAGTCGGACGCCAACGAAGAGATTAGGCTCCGACATCGATACCTCGACCTTCGTCGACCGGACCTGCAGGCCGACATCCTGCTGCGGCACCGCATATCGCAGGCCACGCGAAGATTCCTCTCGGATGACGGCTTTGTCGAGGTCGAGACCCCGTTTCTGATGAAGAGTACGCCGGAAGGCGCGCGCGATTATCTGGTGCCCAGCCGGATCAATCCGGGCCGTTTCTACGCCCTGCCACAATCCCCGCAAACCTACAAACAGCTGATCATGGTGGCCGGATTCGACCGCTATTTTCAGATTGTGCGCTGCTTCAGAGACGAAGACCTGCGTGGCGACCGTCAGCCGGAATTCACGCAGATCGACATCGAAATGTCATTTGTCAATGAAGAAGACGTCATGGAAGCGGCCGAGCGGCTTACCGCCAGCCTTTTCAGGAAAATTCTGGATATCGACCTGCCTCGACCCTTTCCCCGCCTTACCTACGCGGAAGCGATGGACACCTACGGATCCGACAAACCGGACACCCGGTTCGGGATTGAAATCGTCGACCTGGCCGCGCCAGCCGAAGCCTCCGACTTCCAGGTGTTCAAACGCGTGCTCTCCAACGGCGGCCAGGTCCGTGGAATCAACGCGAAGGGATGCGGCGGGTTCTCGCGCAAACAGATAGACGATCTGGGCGCCTTTGCCAGCGGATTCGGCGCGAAGGGGCTCGCGTGGATCAGGGTGACAGACGGCGGTATGGAATCGGCCATCGTCAAATTCTTCCCGGAACAGGCGCAAGTCCTCCTGAAGCGGGCATTCAATGCCGAACCTGGCGATCTGCTGCTTTTTGCGGCCGACCAGCCGGCCGTTGTGGCCGAGGTCCTCGGCAATCTTCGTCTGAGGCTGGCGGGCCAGCTGAATCTGCTTAACCGCGATCACTTCAACTTCATCTGGGTTACCCGTTTCCCCCTCGTGGAATGGGATTCTGGCGAGAAACGGTACGCGGCGAAACACCATCCGTTCACCTCACCTCTGGACGAAGACCTCGAAAAGATGGCTACCGACCCGTCAGGCGTGCGGGCGCGGGCGTACGATCTCGTGCTGAACGGGAACGAAATAGCAGGAGGCAGCATTCGAATCCACCGCCGGGAGATCCAGGAAAAAATGTTCGACCTTCTGGAGATCTCTCCGGCTGAAGCGGAAGAAAAGTTCGGGTTTCTCCTGGATGCGTTCCGCTATGGCGCGCCTCCCCACGGCGGGATCGCCTTCGGGTACGATCGCCTGGTCGCCCTGATGGCGGGCCGGGACTACATCCGGGACGTGATCGCCTTTCCCAAAACCAACAATGCCGCCTCCCTGATGGACGGCGCTCCGTCCGCGGTCGACGCGGGTCAGTTGAGAGAACTGGGAATCCGGCTGGTGGGCGGCGAATCGACGCATCCGTGAACCCGATCGATACGTTTTCCTGCAAGCGTTCATCTGGATTTTTTACTTGACTTCATCACACGCTTGTAGTAATTTGGGGGCATAAATGTAGCCCCTTGAGGCGGTGATTTGGCGCGTATTTTGTTGCGTACACCGTAGTCGCCGTTTTCAGTTTGTCTGTCAATTCATCGTCCTTTCAACGCATGAACACGTGTCCCCAAGGAGACATCGAGGGCAAAGCGCAATTTGATGGA
>LXNJ01000785.1_pt1 | contig 20590 bp, 19 predicted proteins | sample 809081 | NCBI WGS metagenome assembly LXNJ01 (sample SAMN04870510, study PRJNA318959) | sponge metagenome | biome: sponge; feature: marine sponge reef; material: water | host: Petrosia ficiformis | place: Greece: Milos, Mediterranean Sea | collected 2013-05-29 | depth 5-7 m | reverse complement strand
GTTGCGGTTGATATCGGACAAGGCGATGCGCGGGGTGTGTGAGGGGAAGCGGCAATGATCGAGAAAGTAGCCGGTTCCGACGCCGACATCGAGATGGTTCGCCGTGATGTGTTTGTTGTAGTGCTCAACCAGCCGTTGCGTTGGGCATTTCCAAATGAGATTGTTTGTCAGGCCAAGCACGACGAAGTCATACAGGCGCAGGCTGCGCCTGGTGTAGACGGCCTGTCCAGCCCTGACCTGTTCTTCAGGAACGTTCATGTGTTGCTCCTTGTTGCTGGCCGCATCGGAGAGCGAAACCGACATCATTCACGGCTGTTGCGGGGCTTTTGTTCAGACGGATGTGACTCTTCGGGGGGAATACTATGCTTGATTCAGAATTGTTTTTGTCAGGCTGTTTACCGGCCGACAGGTTGCCAAGTCTGTATCCTAGAATTGTTTGGATTTTGGGTGGCAGAGGTGAAAAGTTTTTGCGTAGTCAATCCAAGACCGACCTACACACCTTCATACGAACTATTATAACTGTACACTCAAAACACTATAAAAGGTTCAAATGACCATTGCCTCGCGCTGAAATGCTGCCAGGCTGACAGCAGGCAATCTGAATATATGAGGACGCCGGTTCGGACTATGAACCGGCGTCCTCGCGTCTGCAGGCGGGTGTGCTTCCGGGGCTGATCGGTGTAGTTGAGATGAGCGTGCAAGTTCGCGATAGCGGGCTGCGCGGCGGCGGCCGTGATGGGAGTGAGGCGCGTGCGTCCCCTATTCGGCAGGCTGAAGACGGTTCGATGCAAAATTGCCACGATATTACCATGGAAAGGGGGCCGAAATGACACCTTGATGACATATGGGCAGTGTATTATAGGGTGTTGAGGCGTTGCTGCGAGACCAAGCGCTGTTGACGGGGAGATATAACGTCAGTTCCAGTTGTCAGCTTACCGCCAGCGCTTAGTTGGAGAGGGCGTGTGAATCGCGGCGTTCCTTTGGGGTGTAGCGGTGGGATCTGCAGCCCGTTGCTCTGAACTGCGTTGGGACTGGGATCCAAAGGTCTGTCGCGGCGGCGAACAGAACGGGCAGGGGACACAGGGGACCGGTTTGTGGCGGGCTTCTGTCCTGCCATGGCCGGATTTCACGCTCCCGCCGCGATTGGTTGCATGGGTATTCAAGCGTAAGGGGAAGTTCCGATGGAAGTTGATTCGGGGTTGATCTTCAAGATTTTATCCCATATCCGGCAGCACGGGGGATCCCGTGAAACTGATCTGCATTATCAAGATATTCCTGGGGATTACGCGTATGCGCAGGTGCACTTTCATGTGGAGCAGTGCGTTGAGCAGGGTCTGATCATCGGAAGGGGCGTTCTTTCCAGGGATTGGGCCATTGTCTCTTTGACGCAGAAGGGCTGGGACTATCTTCGCGACGTAGAGACTTGACCATCTCTGCAGAGTCGGACGAAGCCGATGCAGTAAAGAAACCTGTAGCTCTCCTCCTGAACTTCGAAGAATGGCATGGTTTATCGTGGAAGAGGAGATGTCTTCCGGTGGAGAGATAACGTATCAAGTCAATTACCCGGTCGGCGCAAGAAGGAATTAAGGAAAAGAGATTTTGCCAGTATACACGCAATATCATTGGGGAAAGTCAGATAGACAGGATCAACAGCGCGTTCATCTGCTGGAGCATCACCTTGCGGATGTGGCGGCCTGCTTTGAGGCGTTGCTGGCACAGCCGACGATCCGGAAGCGATTGGCGCGCGCGGGCAGGCTGAGTGACCTGGACGGGACGACTGCAGCGCGGCTGTGTGTGCTCGCGGCGTTGCATGACATTGGCAAGGTGAATGTCGGGTTTCAGGCCCAGATCTGGCGGACCGAGGATCTGCCTCCGCAGCGCAGGAAGCCACAGCGCATGGGACATGTCACGGATCTCGTGCCGGTTTTGGAGGATAAAGACTCAGAGACGGCGGACTGGTTTTTCGAGGCTCTAGGCGCGCCCGAGATTATGGAATGGGATGACGACGACGGGTCAACTGCAAGCAGCCTGTTGATCGCGGCGTTTTCACACCATGGCAGCCCGCTGAATCGATTTGCCAACTGGGCGGCCAACCCCGCGGTCTGGCGACCGTTCGGCAGCCTCAACCCCCGACAATGTGTCGGGCGCATCGTGCGGCTTGTACGCGACTGGTTCCCGGCGGCTTACGCGCCGGCAGGGGCGCCTTTGCCGGCTGCCCCCGGTTTTCAGCATATGTTCCTGGGCCTTTGCACGCTGGCAGACTGGCTCGGCTCTGATGAACGGTTCTTCGAATTCTGTGACCAGCCCCGAGACGATTACATGATTACGGCGCGGGAACGGGCCCACAGGGCTGTTTCTGCCATCGGTTTGGACCTGGAAGCGCAGCGGAACGCATTGACGGATTTGCCTGGCTTCGGGGCGCTGTTCGATATCGACGGCCATCCCAACGCCATGCAGCAGCGGGCTGTTGATCTCCCGCTGGATGAGCCTCTAGTTATCATCGAGTCGGAGACGGGCTCCGGCAAGACGGAGGCAGCTCTCTGGCGCTTTGCCCGCATGTATGAAGCGGGGTTGGTGGACGGCCTCTACTTTGCCCTGCCGACCCGTGCGGCGGCCTCTCAGATACACAACCGTGTAACAGACTTTGTTCGCAGTATGTTTCCGGCAGACCATTTTCCGGAGCCGATTCTTGCGGTTCCCGGCTATTTGCGGGCCGGCGCGGTGGAGGGTAAGCATTTACCGCATTACGAGGTCTGGTGGGACGACCAGGACAGGGCAGCCGATCCGGTAGTCAAGCGACGGTGGGCGGCTGAGAGCGCCAAGCGTTACCTGGCGGCGCAGATTGCGGTAGGGACGGTCGACCAGGCGATGATGGTGGCGCTGCAGGTCCGGCACGCGCATATGCGCGCGGCCTGCCTGGCCCGTAACCTTCTGGTTGTGGACGAGGTGCATGCCTCAGATCAGTATATGCGAGTCGTTCTCGAGGGGCTGCTGGAGGCTCATGTCGGCACCGGCGGCTATGCTTGCCTGATGTCGGCCACGCTTGGCTCGGCTGCCAGGCAGCGGTTCTCTGCGCCGGGCCGTTGTGCCGCCGGGGACGGCCTTTCTCTGAACGAGGCGCTGGAGTTCAGCTACCCGGCCATCACCATGCGCGGCGCGGAGGGGGAGAAGGTGGTTGAGGTTGGGGAGAGCGGCCGGAGCAAGGCGGTTCAGGTTGGTACGTTGCCGGCGATGGAGGAGTTTGCCGCGGTGGCAGATCGCGGCTTGGAGGCGGCGCGGGCGGGCGCAAAGGTCTTGATTGTTCGCAACACGGTCAGCTTTGCGGTCCGGACCCAACGGGCGCTGGAGGAGCGGGCCGGGCCCGGTGAACAGCATCTGTTATTTGGAGTCGATGGCGTATTTACGCTGCATCACGGCCGCTTCGCGGTTGAGGACCGTTGCCGCCTGGACGCGGCGGTGGAGGAGCAGATCGGGAAGAGCCGCGGACCGGGCGGGCGTGTCATTGTCGGCACGCAGACGCTGGAGCAGTCTTTGGACATCGATGCCGACCTGTTGATCACTGATCTTTGTCCAATGGATGTGTTGCTGCAACGGATCGGCCGTCTGCATCGCCATGCGCGCGATGGGCGCCCTGCGGATTATCGCAGTCCGGCCTGCCTTGTATTGATGCCCGAAGATGATGACTTGTCGCCCTGGCTGACGCGCAGGAAGGATACGAACGGTCTGGGGCCGAACGGCTTCGTTTATGAAGACCTGCGTATTTTGGAGGCGACGGCACGGCTGGTGGCGGAGCACGCGGCCAACAGCACATCCTGGAACATTCCCTGTATGAACCGGGCGCTGGTGGAGCGCAGCACACATCCCGAAGCTCTGACGGCGATCACGGAGGAGATGGGGGAGGGCTGGCGCGAGCACGCCATCAAAATGGAGGGTGCGCACATCGCCAACAACCTGACCGCCCAGCAGGTGATCATCCGCCGCGACCGCTCCTTCTATGAGGAGAACCGGGACGTCGTATTTCCCGATGTGGAAGCGAGGATTCGTACCCGGCTTGGTGATGAGGGAGTTGAGATCACGCTGGAACCGGCGGCTCCCAGCCCCTTTGCCGCCGACGGCATTATTCCTCACATCGTGATTCCCGGCCATATGGCTCATGGATTAACGGGAGAGGAGCCGGTTCCCTGGAAAGCAAGGGAGGGTGGATTCGAGTTTATGGTTAGCAACAGACAGTTTCGCTATGACCGCCTGGGCTTGCGCCGACTGTGAAAAAATCAGAGGAGACCTATGTCAGATGGATCACAATATCCTGGAGGATCCGATTATACGGTTCTCCACTTCAAACGGACCAACGGTTCATGCGTCGTTGCCGGCGGTCTTTGCCGCGTTGATACGGGACGAGGTTGACGCCTTCCTTGCGCTCAGACCTCATCAGCGCCATGCGTGGCACGCTTTTTTGGTGCAGTTGGGTGCGCTGGCGGTACACCGCGCCGGGCTGAACGAGCCACCGGACAACGATGAGGAATGGGAACCCTTACTGTGCGGTCTCACTTCCGACTTCCCCGATGATGAGCCCTGGCATCTCGTTGTGGATGACATTACCAAACCGGCATTCATGCAGCCGCCTGCCAGATCGGACGACAAGCTAAAAGAATACAAGACCCCAGTGCTGACCCCTGATAGTTTGGATATGCTGGTCCTCTCAAAGAATCACGACATTAAGTCGGCTGTAGCAGTGCAAGCAGAAGCGGACGACTGGATATTAGCGCTGATCACACTGCAGACGATGGAGGGCTTCAGCGGCGCGGGCAATTACGGCGTCTCAAGGATGAATGGCGGATTGGGCAGCCGGACAGCCTTCTCTCTCACGCCCTCCACAAGGCTCGGTGCCCATCTGCGGCGCGATTTGAAGGGTCTGTTAGAGAGGCATGAATCCCTGGTGACCAACTATCCTATGAGCGATGATGGCGTTGCTCTGCTTTGGACGCTCCCATGGGACGGGATGAAGAGCGAAGCGCTGCTCCCGAACCGGTTGCACCCATACTATATTGAAATCTGCCGGCGCATCCGCTTGCGCATCAATGCTGGCGGCGAATTATACGGTCTAAGAACAAGCTCGAAGGCGGCGCGCATTGAGGCGAAAGACTTGAAGGGGATTACGGGCGACCCTTGGATGCCGATAAACCGCAAAGAGAGTAAAGCGCTGACGCTTGCCAGCGGAGGATTTACTTACAGACGGGTGACTGAATATCTCACCTCAGCGAATTGGGAGCAACCCACCCTCATGCAACCGACTGATTCTGAGCAGAATGCGTCGGCGCCGGCGTTTCTGCTTGCGCGTGCGTTGGTGCGGGGGCAGGGCAAGACCGAAGGCTACTATGAACGCATCGTCCCAATCAGCCACAAGGTCAAGCGGGCGCTGATACGGCGCGAGAGCATGAATGAATTTGGCAGAATCGCACAGGCGCGCATCGAAAATGTCGGCACGCTCCAGCGGATTCTCAGCCACGCGATCCAAGTCTTTGCAGCCCGAGGCGATAGCCAGAATTTGAGCGCGGAGCACCGCAACCTGGCCCGCCCGTGGCTCAACAGGCTGGACGGATTCGTTGATGCCCGCTTCTTTGACGAGTTGCAGGCTGAGTTTGAGAGTGATGATAGCGACGGCCGCAGCCGTATTCGACAGGAATGGCTGCTGGATGATGACAACGGAATCGTGAACCGGGCGCGCAGGATCCTGCAAGAAGCTATGGAGACGCTGCCCTGCCCGGCCATCCACCGCTACCGGGCCCGCGCCAACGCCGAGAGTTTGTTCGAGGGCAGGATTCGAGGGCCGCAAGGATTGGCGTTCTTATTTGCCGACACAGATCAAGGAGAAGATGAGTGACGAGCACACAGACTGTTGATACGGCCGAGCTGCCCGCGCAGGAACGCCGGCCGGCAAATTGGGGGGACATTGCTGTGACTTTCGCCCGCACTCTGGCCAGCCCCGACTTTCCCCGCGGCGACCTGGCCGAACTGCGGCGCATGGCCCCGGACGTACCGGATGCCGCGGTCGTCTGGCGTCTGCTGGCAAGGTATGAGCTGCTGGGCAGCCCGCGAGTTGAGAACAAGTGGGCGCTCATTCTGCACGGTATCGCGCTGATGACTTCCACCGGCACAGGAGATAGGACCGGTCGCAGCGCGCATGACGGGGCAATGCCGGTCGGTCGGGCTATCTTTTCTGGAGGAGACAGTCAGCGGAGCAGCGCCTACTACAGCGAATCCCGGCTCAACCGGCTTCTCACCGCGCGCGGCCCGATCCTGCGCACGTTGTTGGCCCGGATGTTCCGTATGGTGGCGGCCGCGGGTCAACCGTTCAACTGGAGAGAAATGGCTGCATTTATCCTAAGCGAAGGGTATGACGAGGAAGCCGCGGAAGGAGCGCGCCGCCGGATCGCCCGCGAGTATTACCGAGCGGAACGACAGAGCGCGCCATCAGAGTAAATTCATCCTGAACAGACAGGCACCATTGAAAGGTTCTACAACCATGTCCGTTTCACGTTTTTTGCAGATTCACAGTCTCCATTCCTACCCGGCCGCACTGTTGAACCGCGATGACAGCGGTTTGGCTAAGCGTATGCCGTTCGGGGGCGCGGTGCGCACGCGCATTTCTTCGCAGTGTCTCAAGAGGCACTGGCGCACGGCTGACGACGACTACGCGATCCACAACATCCCCAATGCGGCCAAAGCGATACGCTCCCGCAATGTCATTGACCGTACGGTGATCCAGTCGCTGCGAGAGGGCGGCGGGATCGCCGAAGAGGTTCTGTCTGCGGTTGAAGAGGCATTCAACGTCGGTGTGTACGGCAACAGCGGCACAAGCGAATCTGGTCGTCAACCCCTTCTACTCGGTCTGCCGGAGGTGGCGTATCTGCGCGAGAAGGCTGAGGTCATCTGTCGCGAGCACATGCACGATGCCAAGGCCGCCGGCCAGAGCGCGAAGGATTTGTTCGCCAAAGCGGAGCGCGGCAATTTCAAGGCATTTCGCGAGGAGACAACTCTCCCCGGCGGGCTGGAAAGCGCGCTCTTCGGCCGCATGGTTACTTCGGACCCGGCCGCCAATATTGATGCGGCTGTCCACGTGGCCCATGCTTTCACCGTCCATGCTGAAGAGAGCGAGAGTGACTATTTCTCGGTCGTCGACGACCTGCAAAGGGACGATGAAGATGCCGGGGCGGCCCATATTGGCGACACTGAGTTGACCGCGGGTCTTTTTTACGGCTATGTGGTAGTCGATGTTCCCGGCCTGATTTCGAATCTGCAGGGGTGCGAGGCCGAAGCGTGGCAGAGCGCTGACCGGTCGTTGGGTGCACAGGTGGTCGAGCATCTCATCCATCTCATCGCCACCGTATCGCCCGGCGCCAAGCTCGGATCCACTGCGCCGTATTCCTATGCCGACCTGGTGCTGATTGAGATCGGGACACGGCAGCCGCGCAGCCTGGCGAACGCATTCCGTAGCCCAAGCCCCGCCCAGACAGTTGACGCGGCCGCGACCCTGGTTACATATCTGACCCAACTCGACAACGCCTATGGCGTGCGCGAAGCCCGGCGGATGATGTCGGTCGCTGACTGCGACATTCCCAATGCGGACCGCCTTAGTTTGGACGACTTGGCCTCGTGGGCGGCGGGCGCGGTCCGATCTGGAGAGGCGGATTGACATGCACCATTTGATACTCGCGTTGGAAGCGCCGTTGATGGCCTTTGGCGGGGAGACGGTGGACAATTTCGGTGTCGTCCGCTGGTTTCCCGCCACTTCGATGCTGACCGGTCTCCTGGCCAATGCCCTGGGCTGGCGGCGGACTGAGGCTGAACGGCATCAGGGACTGCAAGAACGGTTGATTTTCGCGGCCCGCATTGACCGCGAACCGGCTGGCGGCGTGAGGTTGACCGACTTTCAGACGGCCGCCATTTCCAACAAGGACAGTGGATGGACGACGCGCGGCGCGGCGGAGGGACGAGAGGGCGGCAATTATACCAACTGGCTGCGCTACCGCGACTACCTGGCCGATATGCGCGTCACAGTCGTCCTGCGGATGGAAGAGGGCGAATTTGAACCCGGTCTGGAAGATCTGGCGGAGGCGCTCGAGAGGCCTTTGCGGCCGCTGTTCATCGGACGCAAATCCTGTCTGCCTTCCGTGCGGTTGTTCCAGGGCTTCCAGGAGGGCAAGACGGTCTTGGCGGCCCTGCTGGCCGTGCCCTTGGGCAGATGGGATGAACACGGGGAGAGCATTCGTGTGCTGTGGCCTGCTGGCGAGGGTGTAGAGAGCATTCAGCCCAGCCGCAGGTATATGTTGACCGACGAACGCAATTGGGTATCCGGTCTTCACGGCGGCGGCCGCAGCGTGTGCGAATCCGCTGTTCCCGCGGCCCTGTTTCCTGCTGTCGACAGCGGCGATGCGTTAGCGGAGGGGGGAAAACCAGCATGACAGTTCAGGAGAGCAGCGTGGTGGCGACGCAACAGCTGCAGATGATCCGAGGCAGCGTAGATCTGCGCTCCTTCCAGAATTGGGCGGGTTCGAGACAGATGATGAGCCGGCAGGCGTTTGATGAGGGGTACGCCATGCATTGTTTTCTCGCCGGCGTATTCGGGGATCTGGCGCCACAGCCATTCCGCTTGATCATCCCCAGGGGCAAGGGCAACCGGCGGGGCGTGTTCTACGGCTATGGCCGCGCTGACGTCGAGGCGTTGCGAGGAGCGGCCGCACAGTTTGCCGACCCGCTCCAGGCCCGGGTGCTGCCCGGTTCGAGTCTGGACAGCAAGCCGATGCCGGTGACGTGGAAGGCGGGTACGCGGCTGGGATTTGGGGTTCTCACCCGCCCTACCGTACGCCGCGCGCGAGGAAGCAGGAATCCTGGCGGTGAGGTCGATGCCTTCCAGCGGGAAGCGGAGCGTTATCCGCCCAGAGCCATGCCGCGCAGCAGGGAGGAGGTCTATACCGATTGGCTGTCGGAGCAGTTTGAACGCCACGGCGGGGCGGAGCTGGAGTCGGCAAGTCTCGTGTCTTTTCAGCGGACCCGTTCGATGCGGGCGTTGAGACGGAGGCCCTTCGAGGGGCCAACCGCGCTATTGCGGGGTACGCTTACGGTTACCGACAGCGATGGCTTCAGCAGGTTGTTGGGACGCGGCGTAGGACGACACCGTTCTTACGGGTACGGAATGCTGCTGTTGCGTCCTGTAGGGAAGCCGGCTTGACGGATGCAGTTGTTCTGTTTGAAAGCGCACATTAACAATTGAATATTCACAATCTCCTGGTTCCCCCGCAGACGCGGGGTTAGATCTGTTCATTCCATCGGAAAGGGAAGAAGATGTTAAGAGGAAGACTAGGACTGGAAACTGCACGCATCCCCCACGCCGACCGTCATGGCCTATTGTGGTTGTCCCGGGGCGCCCTGACTGTGCGGGATGGGACGCTTCGTTTCGAGCGGGACAGTGCGGCCGACTCGAAAAGCCCGCTAGAGAGTGGGCAGTACGGGATTCCGTTTCAATCGCTTTCGATGATCCTACTTGGGCCGGGTTCGACAGTGAGCCATGACGCTTTGCGTCTGATGGCGCGTCACGGCACTGCGCTCGTTGCGGTAGGAGAAGATGGCGTCAGGTGCTACACCGCGCCGCCGCTGATGCCAGACAGTTCCGAGATAGCCCGCCGGCAGATGCGGGCCTGGGGTGACGCCAGCGGCAGCCGCATTACCGTCGCGCGCAGGATGTACGCGATGCGTCTGGGTGAACTGGTTCCGCATACGGAAATAGACATCCTGCGGGGGATTGAGGGCGCCCGTATGAGGCAGACGTACAAGAACCTGGCCCAGCGATACGGCATCCAATGGCAGGGACGGCGCTATGACCGAAAAAAGCCTTTAGCAGCAGATATTCCAAATCAGGCCATCAACCATGCTTCGGTCGCGGTTACCTCTGCCGCAGTGATTGCGGTCATGGCAGTGGGCGCGATTCCACAGTTGGGCTTCATTCATGAGCATAGCGGTGATGCTTTCGCGCTGGATATTGCCGACCTGTTTCGCGATACGGTTTTGCTGCCTGCCGCGTTCCAGTCTGCCAAGGCGGTGATGGAGAATCCGAAGCTGGATATCGAGAGACAGACCCGAAGGAAGACAGGAGAGATGCTTCGAAGCGAACGCGTCGTCTCGAAGATGATTGACCGCATCAAGAAGCTGTTTGAGGACGTGGATTCCGTCCAGGAGTCGCCGGCTGGCAGATTGGGCGAGAATCAGGGGGGCAGCAGATGACGGTTGTGGTTACGATCAACGTTGCGGCGCGGTATCGAGGTTTTCTCGCTTCGGCCATGTTGGAGATAGCGCCGGGTGTATACACGTCGCCTAACATGACAAGCGGCATACGTAAGAGGGTCTGGGAGGTACTGGCTGGGTGGTATGACGAGATGCAGCAGGGGTCGATCGTGATGACCTGGCGGGAGCCGTCCGCGGTGGGCGGACAGCGGATACAGTTGCTGGGAGAGGCGCCGAAGGAGATAGTCGACGCTGATGGGGTCTACCTGGTGAAGTACAATTAGGTAGTAACCCTTAGCAGGAGTGACAAAAAAAGAGCGCTTAGAGGTTCCCCCGCACACGCGGGGATAGACCCCTGCACCGCCGGGTGGTGGGTACTGTTGTTGAGGTTCCCCCGCACACGCGGGGATAGACCTCGACCTGACAGCCGAGAACGCACCAGCAGAAGGGTTCCCCCGCACACGCGGGGATAGACCTCTGGACGAAGGCAACTACGAGGCACAGTTCCAGGTTCCCCCGCACACGCGGGGATAGACCCGACGGCAAGACGGTCACCGTGAATGTCGATACGGTTCCCCCGCACACGCGGGGATAGACCGCTGGATATTGCCCGTCTCGATTTCGCCAATGTGGTTCCCCCGCACACGCGGGGATAGACCTCTGAACGCCTATCCAGCAGAGGAAAAGACCATGGTTCCCCCGCACACGCGGGGATAGACCTGGCTGGCAGCCAACCGTGACCAGCTCTTTGCTGGGTTCCCCCGCACACGCGGGGATAGACCCCATGTGCCGGATACGGCGGACTATCTCGTGTAGGTTCCCCCGCACACGCGGGGATAGACCTGTCCATGACGTGTACTGGATGACACACAGGGCGGTTCCCCCGCACACGCGGGGATAGACCTTCCCAGGCCGGAAACCGATGCCCATTGCACTGGGTTCCCCCGCACACGCGGGGATAGACCCCGTACTCTGGGCGGCCCGCTCATAGGCTTCTTGGTTCCCCCGCACACGCGGGGATAGACCTTGTAGCATTCGGCTGTAGTGTATGATGGGGTTGGTTCCCCCGCACACGCGGGGATAGACCCAGTACCTTGACCCCTACGACGGCAAGGAATGGGGTTCCCCCGCACACGCGGGGATAGACCGCTTCATCGCCATCGAAATCTGGGTCGTGCACCGGTTCCCCCGCACACGCGGGGATAGACCCCGGGCCCGGGCAGATCCCGAGTACGCGCTCAAGGTTCCCCCGCACACGCGGGGATAGACCCTGCGCGCCCTCTACCCGCCCGACTGGCCCGCCGGTTCCCCCGCACACGCGGGGATAGACCTTCTTATATCGAGGGGTCGACAGCCATCGACCAGGTTCCCCCGCACACGCGGGGATAGACCTTCATGGGCCAGGTTGTACAGTCCGCCCCGGATGGTTCCCCCGCACACGCGGGGATAGACCTTGCGCGGCAACGCGCCCCAGCTTCTCTTTTCGGGTTCCCCCGCACACGCGGGGATAGACCCTGGGTGGGAGAAGTGGCGCCGCTGACGGAGCTGGTTCCCCCGCACACGCGGGGATAGACCATGCGGTTGGCCTGGTCGATGGCTGTCGACCCCGGTTCCCCCGCACACGCGGGGATAGACCACTAGAAACACCCCGCTATCGTGGCAGGCCACCGGTTCCCCCGCACACGCGGGGATAGACCGTTGGTATGCTTCCGGGCTGGGTAGTTCTTCTTGGTTCCCCCGCACACGCGGGGATAGACCGCATAGTATGTCAGCAGTAGTTAGATCACTGATGGTTCCCCCGCACACGCGGGGATAGACCGTTCGCTTGTCTGTTCGGGGCAAAAAAAAAGCCGGTTCCCCCGCACACGCGGGGATAGACCCCATCGCACACGACGACGCTGGAGCCGGCCGCCGGTTCCCCCGCACACGCGGGGATAGACCTGTATGTTCTGCTGCCGCGTTGCTCACTGACTGGGTTCCCCCGCACACGCGGGGATAGACCCAGACAGATTGACGCAGAGATTGACGCAGCAGCGGTTCCCCCGCACACGCGGGGATAGACCCGATCTCTAGGTTACGTCGTATGTACTGCACTGGGTTCCCCCGCACACGCGGGGATAGACCCGCGAAAAACTCGAAGAATCCATCACACAACGCGGTTCCCCCGCACACGCGGGGATAGACCCACGAATCCCGGCCATGTATAGCGACGACGACAGGTTCCCCCGCACACGCGGGGATAGACCGGCGAATTGGCAGGCGAAACGGGCGCGCTGGAGGGTTCCCCCGCACACGCGGGGATAGACCACGGTGCCCGTGCGGCGACTGCGCGCAGGGCCTGGTTCCCCCGCACACGCGGGGATAGACCTCTCTGATATGTCGTAGATCAACGTGTCAACGTGGTTCCCCCGCACACGCGGGGATAGACCTTCTTGATACTCTTGCCAAGCTGCCTTTTCTTGGGTTCCCCCGCACACGCGGGGATAGACCTTGACGGCTGACCAGATAGTGGGTGATGCAGCTGGTTCCCCCGCACACGCGGGGATAGACCCTCGGAGCGGCTCTTACTGTAAATGTCGAAAATGGTTCCCCCGCACACGCGGGGATAGACCCACCGGCGCTGAACAACGTGCATCTGGGCATCGGGTTCCCCCGCACACGCGGGGATAGACCGGGATGGAGTACTGGTCGGAAGATCTCGGTATGGGTTCCCCCGCACACGCGGGGATAGACCTCCCCTATCGAATACCTGCGAGTATATCCTGGTGGTTCCCCCGCACACGCGGGGATAGACCTTACAGTGGGCGGGGGGGCTCTGGCTGTCTGCTGGTTCCCCCGCACACGCGGGGATAGACCCGTGGATGACTGGCCGGTGTCGCCGGGATCGGCGGTTCCCCCGCACACGCGGGGATAGACCGTTAGGCTTGTGGCAGTAACAGAATCTTGACTAGGTTCCCCCGCACACGCGGGGATAGACCTCTGCATCTTCTTGGCCGCCTTCTTCAGCCGCCGGTTCCCCCGCACACGCGGGGATAGACCTCTGCTGTCATAGCCTCTGCCGCCTATGTGATAGGTTCCCCCGCACACGCGGGGATAGACCGTAGTTGCCCAAATGACGCCAGACGCCTACAGCGGTTCCCCCGCACACGCGGGGATAGACCTCGGGAACACAGTCACAGTGCGCGCATCCTCGGGGTTCCCCCGCACACGCGGGGATAGACCGCGGCCTCTAACCTTTCCCCAGCCCGTGCTAAGGGTTCCCCCGCACACGCGGGGATAGACCGCTAACGAACGCAGCCAAGCAGACGGTGGCCACGGTTCCCCCGCACACGCGGGGATAGACCGCTCACGCCGAAACGTTTTTCCAGCTGCATCACGGTTCCCCCGCACACGCGGGGATAGACCTTTTTGTGATCATCGTGTGTCTCCCGTGTATGTGGTTCCCCCGCACACGCGGGGATAGACCTCAGAATCGGGAATACGGTCACGGTGCGCGCATGGTTCCCCCGCACACGCGGGGATAGACCCATACCCTCGGCTAGCTTTTGAGGCAGGACCCCGGTTCCCCCGCACACGCGGGGATAGACCCGCTCAGGCGGAAACGACGATCCTGGCGCCAAGGGTTCCCCCGCACACGCGGGGATAGACCTTTCAGAGTCGGGGGCAAGGGGGGCGAAAGCCTGGTTCCCCCGCACACGCGGGGATAGACCTCGGGCCGCGCCGCCGTGTATCTCGTACTTCAAGGTTCCCCCGCACACGCGGGGATAGACCTCATTGAAACGGGGGCGGGGATAATAGCAGAGGGGTTCCCCCGCACACGCGGGGATAGACCTGCGGCGCGCACTGCGGTCGAGCAGGTCGGGCAGGTTCCCCCGCACACGCGGGGATAGACCGTATTTTTTTTTGCCCCGAACAGTGGGGCGAAAGGTTCCCCCGCACACGCGGGGATAGACCTGCTTTGGCGAATAGCGCGGCGTCTATATCTATGGTTCCCCCGCACACGCGGGGATAGACCTCTGTCGTCGCCGTGCTGCCGCCTCAAGCTCTCGGTTCCCCCGCACACGCGGGGATAGACCACTCTAGTGCTGGCAGTATGGCTGGCTGGCTGTGGTTCCCCCGCACACGCGGGGATAGGCCTGTCTGCGTTCACCGTATCAATGAGCAGCTGCAGGCCTGTGTCTTCGAGACCGGTGTCGATGAGGTCGCGCGCTTGTGTCCGTGTCATCTCGTTTCACTGCCAGCGCCATGTTCCGGTCTTTGTTTACTGTCGGGCGCTGCCGGCAGATAGTCGGAACACCTGGCCTGCTCTATGCGTTTTTCCATCTCGTCAACGATGGCATTGACTGACGCGGCCCTTGACGCAGGACTGTGTATTGTCAGGCCGCAGGCTGCCAAATCTCTTGCGGCCTTGGTTACCGCAATGAGGATTTTCAGGTACCCTACCTCAGTCATGCAAAGGGTCTCGACTTCCTCTCCAACAGGGCTGGAATCCTAATCCGGTCGGCAGGCCAGGACATACCGGTCACAGCTGTCGGTGGGTCTGAATCTGTGCTTGAGGATACCCCCCAGGAGTGAAGGATTTAGTGGGTCAAAGAGGTCATCGAATCGGGGAAAGCCAATGCGGGGTTCAGGGTGCCGGGGGGGCAGGCGTCGCGGTGTATGCCCATCTCAAGTTGTGATCGGTGGGCACGGTAAGGTCGCGATCAGAAAAGCCCGCCCCGGGCCCGCAGGTCCACACGCGCGGGCGATCAGTTTTGTATTCGGCTCCCCAGGAATGCTCTGAACCGGACCGGCATACTCTGCTCAATTCGAACAACGGTGGTCATTTGACTCACTCCCTTGTGTAACGATGTAATCGTGCAAGACAGTTCCAAATTTGCCCGGGTAAACGTCGGCGGCGGGCGCTTTCCTCGATGTGGTGGTGGTCAAGAACGCTGAGGGGCGGGATGAATTCCTGGGGGTCTGCCGCAAACACGGGATTTCAAAGCTTCCCGACGGGCGGAAGGTGGAACGGGAGGAACAGGTTATGCGCGCTGAAACGGAGCGCCTGCAGGCGCTGTTTATCGTCTTCAACGAGGGCGGTTCATTTATGACGATGGCCGAGGGTGACGAGGAGCCGATCATGCTGGACCTGGTCGACAGCTACCTGGTCACGCGGGCGGCCGGGGATTCGTTCTGGCTATTCCACAAGATGATCGGCTATAACAACGGCTGGCAGCATGCGCATACCATCAAGGTTGTGTCCTGGTCCCAGGACGATGTCTGGTTTCTGGACCTGGTCGATGACCGCGGCCGGCGTTTCCATATCGAGCTTATCATGCCGGAGACGGAGCCGGACCTGGTCGAAACGTGGCGGCGCTGGCAGGCCTACCGGGCGCGCCACCGGGAAGGGTTCGCTCAGATCGACTTGACCAGCACATGCGCATTGCTCTGGGGTGGGCGTCATGAGGCTGCGGTAGATGGAGAACGGCTTAACTGCTTTTGATCCGCGAAGTGGCGCGAAAGGACGCGGAGGAACAGCAAGAGCCTCCTTTCTGTCCTGGCAGGGTCGCTGAGGGCCTATATCTGTCACATTTTGAATGGCTTTCGCCACGTGTCAACGAAACCTGGACACGCAAAAGGGAAGAATATACGAAAGCCTACGCTTGCCCCCACCCTATACCATGCGCTTCACAGGCGCTGGCTGTCCATCCGGCAGTTTCCCACCATAGCCATACCACCGCTACAATCGCGGCGGAGGCATAGGCGCCAAGAACGTCAATCCCACCGGTAAAACGTATCTCTCCCTCGGATCACATCCAGGGTTACACTGCCCACCGCGAAAATCGTTCCGTACAAGAGGAACAGCTTCCCTGGTGGAGCGAACCCGGCCGCCTGCCGTTCCACAGGGCAAACGTGACACCCCTGGGTACACGCTCGCGAAGCGCACAGCAGGCTGGCCGGCGCTCATACCTCAGTGCTTAGCGTCACCGCATCCGATTGGCGGCCACCTGGCTAGAGGCGGAAGCGCTCTCGTCATCGAGCCAATGGTTGACCATCTCACGCAGTGGCGCGGGCAGCCGGTAAGAGAACTCATTGCTCTCTGCCAGCCGCAGGCCATCGAGGATATGGTAGATCTTGTCCTTCTTTTTCATCCGGCACAGGCTGCAGTCGCAGGCGTCGTAGAACTTTCTCCACAGCTGCCCCCAGGCGTTGAAGAACGGGCCGTGGGGCAGGCCGCTCGCTTCGTGCAACACTGAAAGCGGGACGAACTCGTTCCCGCCGGCTGCCAGCATTTCGAGGATGCGCGCTTCCACGGCCTCCAGGGGAGGCGTTGCATACAGCGCATCCTCGAACCGATCGGGGTCCATCATCAGGTTTGGCTATACTCCTTGTGCGTACTGTTCAGGTTCCGTTGATATTTTTGGAAGGCCGGTCAACAGGACAAGGAACGACTGCGGGCCTGTTCGGGACGTTTTTCGCTTTAATCTTGTGGGAAACCGAATCGGTCGATCCACGGAGGGCCACGGAGGGGCGCGGAGAACAGCAAAGGCGTTTCGGGTTCTCTTTGCGTGACCGTGCGGCTTTTCGGCTATTTGCTGCACTTTACCAGAGAAAAACAGTGATCAGACAGACGTCAACGGGCCCTAGTCTATCAACAGGCACAAGCCGCGGCAAACTGCACGTTTCACTACCTACCCAATCGAATCCGGCCGCAGGTCTGCCACCGCGGCCGACGGTTTGCCCGGGCTCGAAGATCGACCTGGGCTGTCAACGCGTCCTAGCTGGCGCCGGTCAACACGAACGCATTGCCATCGATGGAGAGGCGCCGGCGGTGCCAGGCCTGCATATTCTTGACGGTTGACAGGTCCGGTGGGCTTGCAGACAATGCTTCAGTCGGATCAAATCCCATTCAATCGCTTTCGCCCACACCAGGAGATGATCGATGAGAAGGTACTGGATTATTACGGCTATCCTCGTTGTTCTGTGCGCAGCGATTCCTGTCGCGGCCTCGGAGGTGCTGCCTACTTTGGAAGAACAGGTGAAAGATATACTTGTCCGCCTGGAGAAGGTGGAGGCGCAAGAGGAACGCATCGAGACACTGGAACGCCAAGTCGCTGAATTGCTCGCCTTGTCCGACGTGACACCCGAGACCCCATCTGAGGGCGTTGTCGAGATGACCGCGGTTCAATACAGGGATTGGATCGCTGAGGAGATTCTTCGCATCTCGCTTCTCGTTCCGGAATGGGAGGCGGCCTTTGAATCTGATGATATCGACGAAGTTTTCTCTACGCTGTTCGACGTTCTGGACACGGCATTCGGATTCTACGATGCACATAGTCGAATCGTTACGCCTGACCCTTCTTATGAAGAGACTCAGTCGGATCTCACCTGTTACATGGGCGTGCTTGAGCCATTCCGAGACTTGGAAAACGCGACCATTGCGGAGATTATGTCCTTTTTCGTGGTCCTTGGCGAGGACCCGGATTCATTCTTCGCGGATTGTGATCCGGAAGCAATCGAAGTGCTGGAAGAGCTGTTTTCACTTGAATGATACTGCGGCAAACGCCTTTCCTTCAGACGGGCCTCAACTGCCCGACGTTGCGCTTTTGCGTCGTGCGTTTTGTGGTATTTGTGGCAGTGCGCGGCCAGGGTTTCCCCGTATGCGCGGGGATAGCCCGCAATCGTATCAACAGGACACCGACCGGACAGCGGTTCCCTCGCAGACGCGGGGATAGACCTTCTTGCCATTGCCGCTACCTATCCCGCTTCAAAACAATTGTATCTCGTCCGGCCTTTCCTTACAATCTGTTCTTCGCGGCGAAGATCGAGCCGCGGCCGCCACTTACAAGGAGAAACCAGATGAACCGCAAACTTCCTATTGCCTTGTGCGTGACCCTCGTCTTGTGCGTGATTCTCGTTGTCATCGCTCCCGTCCGCCTCTTCGCTCAGGAGGACATTACACTGGCAGAGCTGGCCCAGCGCATTGTCGAGCTCGCCGAACGTGTCGGATCGATTGAAGCCCTCTTTACCAGTCCTGCTCACGCCAGAGACTTGGACGGCGACCACTGCCTGCTCGGTTTGAACAAAGCCATTCGCAACGAGGCCTTTCTCAAATTCAAGCGCCAGTGGGGCTATTGGCCTGATGAAGACCAAATCCGGATTCACCACGTGACCTTTTCCCGCCAATCCGGACACATGCACATCGTCTACCAGGCGTACGATTTCTGGCCCTACACGCGTGTTGACGAGGTCTGGGACGGCTGCACATTCCTTTACGCTACAGATTGGTACACTGTCGAATGACGCGCACTACCGCACCATGTTAATTGCCAACTGCATCCAGCCAACCGGCCAACCAAACCCCTTTGCGCCCGCCGGCGGATTCTGCGCATAACCTTTGAGTAGATTCCAGGTTTGCGTTGATGATCTTCATTTCCGCAAGAGCTGATAGCCAGTGGCGACCATGCGGCCAGGACCGTCACCTTATGGAGCAGGCGTGTGTCAGGCTTGACCAGCTGGGGGGTGCGCCATAGAATTTTGCATAAAGACTCATATTTGCATCAGAGGAGGTGATGCCCTTGAACCAGATCACGGTCAGAGGGTTTGACGATGAGCTGAGCGCGAGCCTGCGCCGCCTGGCAAAGCGGGAGGGGATCTCTCTGAACCAGGCCGCGCTCAGGCTGCTGCGAAGAGGGGCCGGCCTGGCGGATACTGTGGGTGCTTCATTTGACCATCTGATAGGGAGCTGGACGCAGGCGGATGCGGACGGGATGGTGGCCGCGCTCGAGGAGTTCGAGACCATTGACGAGGCGGCTTGGCGATGAAGGTACTCCTGGACTCCAACGCCTACTCTCTGCTCATGCGGGGACACGGAGAGGGCTGGGGAGAACACTTTTTTTGATCCGCGGAGTAACGCGGAGGGGCGCTTCGGGTACTCTTTGCGCAGATGGGTGGTTCTGCGCGGATCAGCCGTAACCGGCATAGTGGAAGAGATTTGCCTTCTTCGCGTAGTCAATCAAAGAGTCTCAATATATTCCTCATCATCCAAACAAAAACGCCACAAGAAGCCCGTAGAGCGCCTAAGATCGCATGAGGGTACCTACAGTACCTTATAATCCGCAGCGTCCGCCCGCTAACACCAGCTTTGAGAGTAGGGGTTTTGAGGTTGCAGGGGCGACGGTCCGTGTCGAGTGCTTCGCTGAGGCCGACCGGACCCGTCCGGAATGGCACTCTTGTATGTAAACCCCCAATTTTTCGCTCCTTCATCGTTCACAAGCAGATCCGGTCTGCCTGCCGTAATGCACGGAAGACAGACCGGGCCAGAACGGGAAGGCCTCAACCAGGTTGGCATGCGATGCCGTCCTGTCCAGCCAATGTGTCATAGGCCCAGAACAGAAGGGTTGATTCGCGAGTAATAGCAGGAATCTGGCCGGAGAGCGTGAGGGTGTTGTCTTCGTAGGAGACGAGAAGACGGGAGTTCCCGTTCAGATGCTTGTGTGTAAGGTTGTTGTTTGCCGTGTCATGCACGAATTCCAGGAGCAGCGGATTCATTACGTCTTCGAAGGGGCCGGTTGTGGGCAGGGGATCCGAGGGGGACTTTTCTGCGCTGTTTTCGGCTCGGAGGGTGTAATCGAAGAGTGAGTAGTCAGCAGATATGTCTCTGACTTCGCCATGTATGTCGATGTCAACATTCCAGCCATAGTCTTGGTGCATGTGATGAACACCTTCTCGATTGACTGTCAATTCTTGTGGAATGTTTCTCAGGTGGAAAACAGCTGTCAGCGTCTCGTCCTCCAGTCTGGATGCTACGCTGAGAATATCGACGTGCCCTGGCAACTCGTCTGACGTTGGATCGCCGCTGCTCTGTCCGACCTGCAGCGTCATGTGGTCAGGGGCACAGCTGTAAGATCGTTCGGTCATTTGAGGGGACGCGGCCGGCGGTTCTGCCGGGATAGGCACACAGGCGGCGGTGAGAAGCGCGAGTGCGATAATCAGTGATCTCTTGAGCATGGCTTCTTCTCCTGGAACGAATGAAGTGGGAGGCTGGTGTCTACAGAGCCAGCCTCCCTCGGTTCCAAATATGATACATGAATAAGCTTCTTGCAGAAACCTCCTACTGTCCTGGGTGGACGGGGAAAGCGCACTGTACAGCTGCTCGAGGATGCGTCTCGTCCTTTCCGAACTACGTTATGATTGGGAAAGAGGTGGCTGTTGACAGAGCTGTTTTCCAGTGTATACTGGGCTATATAAATAGACGTTAAGTCAAATTATCGCGTGTTTATGCGGATAGGCTTTTTTATGGGAATCTACAGGCAGGGGACAGGACGAT
>LXNJ01000784.1_pt1 | contig 20606 bp, 16 predicted proteins | sample 809081 | NCBI WGS metagenome assembly LXNJ01 (sample SAMN04870510, study PRJNA318959) | sponge metagenome | biome: sponge; feature: marine sponge reef; material: water | host: Petrosia ficiformis | place: Greece: Milos, Mediterranean Sea | collected 2013-05-29 | depth 5-7 m | reverse complement strand
ACCGAAGGGCGAGCCGGGGTCCAGGGGCCACAGGCAGAGGACCGGCGGCGCGGCCCTGGACCCCGGATTTCCGCTGCGCTCCATCCGGAGCGACCGGAGAGCAATCCGGGCGCAAGACGCCGGTTTGACCCGGCTCGCGGCGATTGATCGTGAGATGGCGGCCCACCTGCTTTATCGCCACGGGCGGGCGGTTGAGGCTTGGCAAGGCGGCGCGGTTCGGGGAGGTTCGGGCAACCGTGCCGGCAATTCTCCGGGCGCGGTAGCGCCAGACCCGAGACCAGTGGAAACAGCAGCCGATGGACGCAGGCCGGACCCATGTCATTGTCGGAGCGGGCCATGCCGGCGGGCGCGCGGCCCAGGCCATGCGGCAATGCGGGTTCGAGGGCAAAATCCTGCTGATCGGCGAGGAGCCGCACGTGCCCTACGAGCGGCCGCCGCTCTCCAAGGACCTGATCGTCACCGATGCCGGCCTCGAGAAGGTCCGGCTGCACGATGCGGCCTGGTATGCGGAAAACCGGATCGAACTGATCGCCGCCAACGCCGCGACCTCCATCGACACCGCGGCGAAGACCGTCGGACTGGCCGACGGGCAAGCGATCGGTTTCGACGGGCTGATGCTGACGACCGGCGCGCGGGTCCGCAGGCTGCCGGTGCCGGGCGCCGATCTCGACGGCGTTTTCTACCTGCGCACGATCGAAGACAGCGCAGCGATCCGGGCGCAGATCGCAGCAGGAACCGAAGTTGCGGTGATCGGCGGCGGATTCATCGGCCTCGAAATCGCGGGCAGCGCTGCCAGGCGGGGCGCCAGGGTGACCGTGCTCGAAGCGGCCGACCGGCTGATGGGCCGCAGCGTGGCGCCGGAGGTGGCGGACTGGTTCGCCCGGATGCACCGGGACCGCGGCGTCGATCTGCGGCTCGGCGTATCGATCGCCGCAATCGAAGGAGGCCGCTCCGCAACCGGCGTCCGGCTGGGCGACGGCAGCGTCGTCCCGGCCGAGGTCGTCGTCATCGGCATCGGCATCCTCCCGAATGTCGAGATCGCCGAGGCCGCGGGGCTGGCGGTCGACAACGGCATCGTCGTGGACGACCGGGGGCGGACCTCCCACCCGGACATCTGGGCCGCCGGCGACGTCACCAACCAGCCAAACGCCTTCGCCGGCCGGCGCCTGCGGCTCGAAAGCTACCAGAACGCGCAGGACCAGGCGGCGACCGTCGCGCGCAACCTGTGCGGCGCGGACGAGGCCTATGAGGACTCGCTGTGGGTCTGGTCGGACCAGCACGACATCAACCTGCAGATGACCGGCGCGCCGGAAAGCTGGGACAGCCTTCTCTGGCGCGGCGATCCGGACGGCGGCCGGTTCACCGTGTTCTACATGGCCGGGGGCAGGATCGTCGCGGTGAACACCGTCAACAACGGCCGCGAGATGCGCCCGGCGCGGATGCTGATGGAGAGCGGCAAGGTGGTCGATCCCGCCGCGCTTGCCGATATGTCGGTCAAGCTCCTGAAGCTGGCGAGAGGCTGAACCGGCCCCATGACCGCGGATATCCATTCTCCCGACCGGCCGCCTGTGATCGGCGTGATCGGCGGCAGCGGGATCTACGAAATCGACGGTCTTGAAGACCGGCGCTGGGAGACCGTGGATAGCCCGTTCGGCGCGCCCTCGGACCAGGTGCTGTTCGGACGGCTGGGCGACGTCCGGATGGTGTTTCTGCCCCGGCACGGCCGCGGCCATATCCATTCGCCGACCTCGATCAACTATCGCGCCAACATCGACGCGATGAAACGCGCCGGGGTGACGGAAATCCTGTCGGTCAGCGCCTGCGGCTCGTTCCGGGAGGAGCTCGCGCCCGGCACCTTCGTGCTGCCGGATCAGTTCATCGACCGAACATTCGGCCGGGAGAAAAGTTTCTTCGGCGAGGGTCTCGTGGCCCACGTCGCCTTTGCGCATCCGGTGTGCAACCGGCTGAGCGGCGTTCTTGCCGAGTCCTGCGCGGCGCTGGACATTCCGTTCAGCGCCGGCGGCGTTTACCTCGCGATGGAGGGACCGCAGTTCTCGACGCTGGCCGAATCGAACCTGTACCGCTCATGGGACTGTTCGGTCATCGGCATGACCAACATGCCGGAAGCCAAGCTCGCCCGGGAAGCCGAGCTCTGCTACGCGACCGTGGCGATGGTAACGGACTACGACTGCTGGCATCCGGATCACGCTTCCGTCTCGGTCGAAAACGTCATCGGCGTGCTGCTCGCGAACGCCGGCAGGGGCCGGTCGCTGGTCCGGGACGTGGCGCCAAGGCTGGCCGCCCGGACCGGCGCCTGCGCCCAGGGCTGCCACACGGCGCTGGAACACGCCATCATCACCGCGCCGGACGCGCGCGACCCGGCGATGGCCGCCATGCTGGATGCGGTGGCCGGGCGCGTTCTCAACCGCTGAGCCGATATGGCCCCGCCGCGCCATCTGAAGTTGCGCAAGGCGGTCATCGCGGCGGCGCGGCAGCTGGAGCCGCTCGGCATCAACCGGGGCACATCCGGGAATGTCAGCGTGCGGGCAGGCGACGGGCTGCTGATCACGCCGACCGGCGTTCCCTACGACGCGCTGACTCCCGTTCAGGTCGTCTGGATGGATCCGGACGGCCGTTACGACGGCGACTGGCTGCCCTCCAGCGAGTGGCGCTTCCATTGCGATATCCTGCGCAGCCGCCAGGACCTCAACGCCATCGTCCACACCCACGCCGTCCACGCGACAGCGCTCGCCTGCCACGGCAGGGGCATCCCCGCCTTCCACTACATGGTCGCGGCCGGCGGCGGGCGGGATATCCGTTGTGCGCCCTACGCCACCTTCGGCACCGCCGAACTGTCGGCCAACGCGCTCCGCGCGCTCGAGGACCGGCGGGCCTGCCTGCTCGCCAATCACGGCCTGATTGCGTGCGGCTACACGCTCGACGCGGCGCTGGCGCTGGCCGTGGAGGTCGAAACGCTGGCTGCCATGTATCTCAAGGCGCTCGAGATCGGCGAGCCGGCTGTACTGGACGACGCGGAAATGCAGAGAATCCTTGGAAAATTTGCGACTTACGGCCAGAAACCCGGCTCCGCGCGCCGATAGCTTCCGCAATATCCGGCAAGGTGTCGCAGGGGCCGGGTGCCGCAAAGCCTCGCCCCGTTCCGGCGTCTAACCTTCGGGCACTCGAACCCCGTCAGACTGGATATCCGGAGTCTCATGCCCGTTCCGATTACCGGAATCGACCACGCCATCGTCGGCGTCCGCAAACTCGAAGCGGCGCGGCGGCAATGGGCGAAGCTCGGCTTCACGATAACCCCGCGGGGCCGGCACAGGGGCTGGGGCACAGCGAACTACTGCATCATGTTCGAGACCGACTATGTCGAGCTGCTGGGCATCGTCGATCCGGAAAAATTCACCAACAAGCTGGACCGGTTTCTCAAGCTCCGCGAAGGGCTCATGGGCCTCGCCTTTTCCGCGGACGAGGCGGAGGCCGTCAGCGCTGCGCTCGAAGCCGCCTCGATCGGCTACAAGGGGCCTGCCGACCTGTCGCGCCTGCTGGAACTGCCGGAAGGCGAGGTCGAACCGGCCTTCAAGCTGGTCTACCTCAACGGGGCGACGCCGGGCGTATCGTCTTTCGTCTGCCAGCATCTGACCCGCGATCTGGTCTGGCGGCCGGAATGGACGGACCACCCCAACGGCGTTACCGGGATCGACTCGATGACGGTCGTGGTCAGGAGCACCGACGCGGCCCAGGCCGGCTGGAAATCGTTTCTGGGCCGGGACGCCGTTACCGAGATCGGCGGGCAGGAATTCAGTGTGAAGGTCGGCCCGACCGAATTGCGTTTCCTGACCGAGGACGCCGCCAGGGACGCCCTGCCGGAACTCAGTCGGCGCAAATGGCGGCCGCCGTTCGTCGCCGGCATGGCGCTTTCGGTGACCGATCCGGCGGAAACGGTCAGGGTCCTGGAGGCCGGCGGCATCGGATACACGCGCAAGGACGATCAGACCGTCGCCGTCAGGGGATCGCAGGCCAACGGCGTGAGCCTGGAGTTCTGCGCGCTCTGACCGCGCGCCGGCCGCCCTCAGGTCAACGCTTCGAAGAACGCCAGGGTGCGCCGCAATGCCAGGCCGGCGGCGGCCGGGTCGTAATCCTTGCGGGCGTCGCAGTTGAAGCCGTGGCCGGCATCGTAGACATGGACCGGCACGCCCCTGTGGGCCTCGCGGATCGTGTCGACATCGGCCATCGGGATCGCATGGTCCCGTTCTCCGAAATGCAGCATGACCGGCGCCTTGGGCTGTTCGTCCACCAGCCCGGCGGTGCGCCCGCCATAGTAGCCGACCGACGGGATGGCGAGGCGCGTCGCCGCCAGCCAGGCCAGCGTGCCGCCCCAGCAATAGCCGACGCCGAACGCCGGGCCGCCGCAACCGGTTGCCGACGCGGCCACCTCCGCCGCGGCCCGGACGTCGAGCAGCGGCCCGTCCCAGCCCAGTTCGCCGACGACGCTGCGTCCCTTGGCAAACCCGTCCTCGTCGTAGCCCAGTTCGACGCCGGTCTCGACCCGGTCGAAGACCGCCGGCGCGACCGCGACATAGCCGTGGCCGGCGAACTTGTCGGTATCCCGGCGGATATGGTCGTTGACGCCGAATATCTCCTGCATGACGACGACGATGCCCTTCGCCGCGCCCTCCGGCCTCGCGAGCCAGGCCCGGCACTCGTGGCCGTCTTCTGCGGCTACAGCAATCCATTCGCCCATCGGTATCTCCCTACACGTTGAAGCGGAAAAGTATGATATCGCCGTCCCTGACCGGATAGTCCCGGCCTTCGCTGCGCATCTTGCCGGCTTCGCGGGCGGCCTGCTCGCCGCCAGATTCGAGAAAAATCTCCGAAGAAACGGTTTCCGCCCGGATGAAGCCGCGCTGGAAATCCGAGTGTATTTCGCCGGCCGCCTCATACGCCGTAGCGCCGCGCGGCACCGTCCAGGCGCGGGTTTCCTTCGGCCCGGTAGAGAAGAAGGTGATCAGGCCGAGCAGATCGTACCCGGCGCGAATCACCCGGTCGAGACCGGGCTCGCCAAGGCCCAGCGATTCGAGGAACGCCCGGCGCTCGGCGGCGTCCTCGAGCTGCGCCAGTTCCGCCTCGATGTCCGCGGCGATGACCACCGAGGCCGCGCCGTTGGCGGCGGCAAAGTCCTCGACCTGCCGGGAGTAGCCGTTGCCGGCCGCCGCCGACTCCTCGTCGACGTTGGCGATGTAGAGGACCGGTTTGGCGGTGAGCAGCTGGAGGTCGCGAAACGCCTTTTCCGAGCCGGCCGGGATATCCGCCTGCCGCGCCGGGCGCCCGGCCTCGAGAGCGGCCAGCGCCGGCTCCATCGCCTTCAGCCGATCCCGGGCTTCCGTGTCGCCGCCGGTGACGCGCCGCCGGGCGTTTTCCGCGCGGCCTTCCAGGCTCTCCAGGTCGGCCAGCATCAATTCGGTTTCGACGGTCTCGATATCCCGCACCGGATCGACCGCCCCTTCGACGTGGTGTACGGCGCCGCTATCGAAGCAGCGCACGACATGGGCGATGGCATCGACCTCGCGGATGTTGGCGAGAAACCGGTTGCCCAGTCCTTCGCCCCTGCTCGCCCCGCGCACCAGCCCGGCAATATCGACGAATTCCAGCTGCGCCGGGACGGCGGCGGTGGAACCGGTGAGGGCCGCGATCGCCGCCGGCCTGCCGTCCGGCACCGCGACGCGGCCGATATTCGGCTCGATGGTGCAGAACGGATAGTTCGACGCCTCGGCGGCCGCCGTCGCCGTCAGGGCGTTGAACAGGGTCGACTTGCCGACATTCGGCAGCCCGACGATGCCGCAGCGGAACCCCATCTATCCGGCATCCCCCTCGGCGCCCGGCGGCGCTGCGGGGCCTTCGGGCGCCGGCGGGCCCTCCGGTTTCGGGGGCGGCTTCGGGTTTGGCGGCTTCGGGGGCGGCGGATTCATGGTCTGGCTGACCTTCGTCATGAAGCGGTTGTCGTCGCCGCTGATCAGCAGTGGCAGGGCTTCGGCAACCGCGTCGATCAACTCGCCGGCGATCCTGCGCTCCGCCTTGGTGAAATCGTGCAGGACATATCCGGTCACGCGGTCCCTGTCGCCCGGATGGCCGATGCCGAGCCGGACCCGGCGAAAGTCCGGACCGATCCGCGCGGCGATATCGCGAATGCCGTTGTGGCCGCCGTGGCCGCCGCCGGTCTTGACCCGCATCTTGCCGGGCACGAGATCGAGTTCGTCGTAGAGAACGGTAACGCCGGCCGGGTCGAGTTTGTGGAAGCGGACGGCTTCGGCGACCGACCGGCCCGACAGGTTCATCCGGGTCAGCGGCTTGAGCGCCAGGATGCGCACCCCGGCGACTTCGCCGGCCGCAGCCGCGCCGGCAAACCGGCCGCGCCAAGGGCCGAAGCGGTAGCGCCGCACGATTTCGTCCAGCGCCATGAAACCGAAATTGTGGCGATGGCCGGCGTATTTCGGCTCCGGATTGCCCAGTCCGACCAGGAGCAACATGGCTGCGCCCTATATTTCGGCCCGCCGCCCGAGGCGTCTTGCAAAAGCGGGCGAACCGGCGGCCGGCTAGTCGTCTTCTTCCGGTTCGCTCGCGGCCTCGTCCTCGGCGACGGTCGGGACGTCCATCTCGTCCTCGTCCACGTCCTCGTCTTCTTCCTCTTCGACGATCAGCGTCGGAGCGCCGATCGATGCGATGACGAAGTCGCGATCGGCGATCGTCGGCCGCACGCCCTCCGGCAGCGTGATGCTTCCGATCCGGACGGAATCGCCGATCTCCATCCCGGCGAGATCGACGGTGATTTCTTCCGGGATGTTGCCGGCGGCGGTCGCTACTTCGACCGTATGGCGCACGGCGCTCAACACGCCGCCGACCTCAAGACCCGGCGCAGCCTCCTCGTTCAGAAAGCGGACGGGAATTTCAACCGTCACCCTGGTCCGGTCGGTCACGCGCAGGAAATCGACATGGATCGGATCGTCCGTGACCGGGTGGAATTGCACGTCCTTCGGCAGAACCCGGTGCTGTTCCCCGGCCACATCGACATGGAACTGGGTTGCGAAAAAACCCGTCCTGCGCATCCGGGCGTTCAGGACTCGGGGGTCCATTGTCAGCAGCACGACATCCCGGCCGCCGCCGTAGATGACGCCCGGCACACGGCCTTCGCGGCGGATCGCCCGGGCGGCCCCCTTACCGGCCCGGTCGCGCACCGCGGCTTCGAGCACAGCGTAGTCGCTCATCGATCGTCTCCAGAATTCGTCAGAGCCCGCCCGTCCGGCCTCCCCTCCGGCCTCTTGGGGGTGCCGCGCGCGGACGCCGCGATATGGGGACCGGCCACCGCGCCGATCAAGGGACAGGAGGCCGCGGCGAATCGCGGGCAGGGCCTGCGGCGGGCGCAGGCGCTTCAGTTGAACAGGCTGCTGACGCTGGTTTCCTCGCTGATCCGGCGGATGGCTTCGCCGATCAGCGGCGCGATGCTGAGCGGCCGGAGCTTGTCGGACACGCGGACGGCCTCGGTCGCCTGGATCGAATCGGTGATGACCATTTCGCGGATGGGCGAGGCGGCAATCCGCCCCGCCGCGCCGCCCGAAAGCACACCGTGGGTCACATAGGCCGCCACCGATTCCGCGCCGGCATTCATCAGGGCGTCGGAGGCGTTGCACAGGGTTCCGGCGGAATCGACGATGTCGTCGACCAGGATGCAGACCCGGCCCTTGACGTCGCCGATGATGTTCATCACCGCCGAAACGCCGGCCCGTTCGCGGCGCTTGTCGATGATGGCGAGGTCGGCGCCGATCCGGCGGGCGATGCCCCGGGCGCGCAGCACGCCGCCGACATCCGGCGACACGATCATCACCTCGCTGGCCCCGTTGTCCTTGCCGTATTCCCGGCCGATGTCGGCGGTGAAGACCGGCGCGGCGAACAGATTGTCGACCGGAATGTCGAAGAAGCCCTGGATCTGCCCGGCGTGGAGATCGATCGTGAGCAGCCGGTTGGCGCCCGCGGTGGTGATCAGGTTTGAGACCAGCTTTGCCGATATCGGCGTACGCGGGCCGGTCTTGCGGTCCTGCCGGGCATAGCCGTAATAGGGCACTGCGGCCGTGACCCGGCGCGCCGACGCGCGGCGCAGCGCGTCCAGCATCACCAGCAATTCCATGAGATTGTCGTTGGCCGGGAACGAGGTCGACTGGATGACGAAGACATCCTCGCCGCGGATGTTCTCCTCGATTTCGACGAACACCTCCATGTCGGAGAACCGGCGCACATTGGCCTGCGTCAGCGGGACATTGAGGTAGGCGGAGACCGCTTCGGCGAGCGGCCGGTTGCTGTTGCCGGCGATCAGTTTCATGAAATTCCCCGCCACGCCCCCGCCACGCCCCGGACCGGGTTATTCCTTCCCGGCCGGACCTGCGCTTCGTTGGAGCCGCTCGACCGAGCGACCCGCACGCGATGGGGCGGTTCTAACAAGCCGTCATAACGCTGTAAACGTGGCCGGCGGCGCTGCAGACCGGCAGCGGGCGGCGCCGGTTCCGGCCAGAGGCCACACAGAATGAGGCCCATGCCAAACCCGCGCTTGGCGTCCCGCGCCGATACACTTAGGTTACGGCACACGCAGGATTTGCCCGAAACGGAATTCTCAAGCCCATGGCCGCCACGCCGCAGCGAAAAGTTACACTCGAAGACAAATACGAACTGGAGGAGGGCCGGGTTTTCCTGACCGGCATCCAGGCGCTGGTGCGGCTGCCGATGATGCAATGGCAGCGCGACCTGGCGGCGGGCCTGAACACCGGCGGCTTCATCAGCGGTTACCGCGGCTCGCCGCTCGGCACCCTGGATATGAACCTGTGGCGCGCGCAGAAATATCTCGAACGGCACCACATCAAGTTCGAGCCGGGCGTCAACGAAGACCTGGCGATGACGGCGGTCTGGGGCAGCCAGCAACTGCCCCTGTTTCCGGACGCCGCCAAGGACGGCGTCTTCGCTATGTGGTACGGCAAGGGCCCCGGCGTCGACCGCTGCGGCGACGTGCTGAAGCACGGAAATGCGGCGGGCTCTTCGAAGCATGGCGGAGTCCTGATCTGCGCCGGCGACGACCACGGCGCCAGCTCCTCCACCCTGCCCCACCAGTCGGACCACATGTTCATCGCCGCCATGGTGCCGGTTCTGTATCCGGCCAACGTCCAGGAGATGCTGGATTACGGCCTGATTGGCTGGGCGATGTCGCGCTATACCGGCGCCTGGATCGGCTTCAAGACGGTCGCCGAGGTCGTGGAGAGCGCCGCGTCCGTCTCCGTCGCGCCGGACCGGGTGCGCATCGACACGCCGAACGCCTACACCCCGCCGGACGGCGGCCTGAACATCCGCTGGCCCGACGGCATCCACGAGCAGGAAGACCGGCTGCTCCGGCACAAGGCGTATGCCGCGCTCGCTTTCGCCCGGACCAACCGGATCGACCGGGTGGTTATCGACAGCCCGCGGCCGCGCCTTGGCATCGCGACTTGCGGCAAGTCCTATCTCGACGTGCGCCAGGCGTTGCAGGATCTGGGCGTCGATGAAGCAAAGGCCGCCGCGATCGGCATCCGGCTCTACAAGGTCGGCATGATCTGGCCGCTTGAGAAGGACGGCGTACGGGAATTCGCCCAGGGACTTGAAGAAATCGTCGTCGTCGAGGAGAAGCGCGCGCTTGTCGAGAACCAGTTGAAGGAGCAGCTGTACAACTGGGACTCGGCGAGCCGGCCGCGCGTCGTCGGCAAATTCGACGAGAAAGGCGACTGGCTGCTCCCGGCGTCGAACGACCTGTCCCCCGCCGCGATCTCAAGGGCGATCGGCGAGCGGATTCTCAAGTTCCACGACGACGAGAGCATCCGCAGCCGTCTCGAATTCCTCGACCGCAAGGAAAAGGCGCTGGCCGCCAAACCGGTGAACTTCGACCGGACGCCCTATTTCTGCTCCGGCTGTCCGCACAACAGTTCGACCCGGGTGCCGGAAGGCAGCCGGGCGGTGTCCGGCATCGGCTGCCATTTCATGTCGCAATGGATGGACCGCAGCACGGCGACCTTTACCCAGATGGGCGGCGAAGGCACGCCATGGATCGGTCAGGCCGCCTTCTCCAACGCCGGGCATATTTTCGCCAACCTGGGCGACGGCACCTACTATCACAGCGGCCTGCTGGCGATCCGGGCCTGCGTCGCGGCCGGCGTCAACATCACCTACAAGATCCTCTACAACGACGCCGTGGCGATGACCGGCGGCCAGCCCGTGGAAGGCCAGCCGACGGTCGCCGATATTTCCCTCCAGGTTTACGCCGAGGGCGCCAAGAAGGTCGTCGTCGTTTCCGACGAGCCGGACAAGTATCCGACCTCGATGCATTTCGCGCCGGGCGTCACCTTCCACCACCGCGACGATCTCGACCGGGTGCAACGCGACCTGCGCGAATGGAAGGGCGTGTCGGTGCTGATCTACGACCAGACCTGCGCCGCCGAGAAACGCCGCCGCCGCAAGCGCGGCGAATTCTACGATCCGCCGAAGCGGGTCTTCATCAACGAGCGGGTGTGCGAAGGCTGCGGCGACTGCTCGGTCCAGTCGAACTGCATGTCGGTCACGCCGGTCGAGACCGAGTTCGGCCGCAAGCGCAAGATCGACCAGTCGAACTGCAACAAGGATTTCTCGTGCATCAAGGGCTTCTGCCCGAGCTTCGTGACCGTGCACGGCGCCGCGCCGCGCCGGGCGGCGGCATCCGTGCGGCCCGCCGACCTGCCGGACGAGGCGATCCCCGATCCGGTCATTCCGGACTGTACCGAGCCCTATGGCATCCTGGTGACGGGCATCGGCGGCACCGGCGTCATTACCGTGGGCGCCCTGATTTCGATGGCCGCCCATATCGAGGGCAAGGGCGTCACGACGCTCGACCATACCGGCGTCGCCCAGAAGAACGGCGCGGTGATGAGCCATATCCGCATCGCCGACCGGCCGGAGGACATCCACGCTGTGCGGATCGCGGCCGGCGAGGCGGATGCGGTGATCGGCTGCGACCTGGTGGTGACGTCGAGCAACGCTGCGCTCGCCAAGATGGGCGCGGACAAGACCCGCGCCATCGTCAACACCCAGGAGACGATGACCGCCGGCTTCATCCGGGACAAGGACCTGCAGTTTCCGAGCGAAGCCCTGCTGGACATCGTCGCGCAGACGGTGGGCGAAGGCGGGTTCGAGGCGCTCGAAGCGACCGCCATCGCCACCCGCCTGATGGGCGATTCGATTGCGACCAACATGTTCATGCTCGGCTACGCCCTGCAGAAGGGCATGGTGCCGTTGCAGCAGGACTCGATCCTCGAGGCGATCGAGCTGAACGGCGTCGCCGTGACCGCCAACAAGCGGGCGCTCGACTGGGGCCGTCGTGCTGCGGTCGACCTCGATGCGGTGCGCAAGATCGCATTCCCGGTTGCGCCGCTCGAATTCAGGCCGAAACGGGCCGAGACGGTCGACGAGATCGTTGCGATCCGGCGCAAGAACCTGACGGCCTATCAGAACGCCGCCTGGGCCGACCGGTACGAGAAACTGGTGCGGGCGGCCGAGGCGGCGGAGCGCGACAACGCGAAGGGCCTGTCGGGCCTGGCGCTCGCCGTGGCGCGGAACTTCTACAAGCTGATGGCCTACAAGGACGAGTATGAGGTTGCCCGGCTCTATGCGAGCGGCGATTTCCGCCGCCAGGTCGCCCAGGCCTTCGAGGACGGCAACCACCGCATGACGGTCCATCTCGCTCCGCCGCTCCTGGCCCGGCGCGACCCGGAGACCGGCCATCTCGAGAAACGCGAATACGGCCCGTGGATCTTCACCGCTTTCGCCGTGCTGGCGAAATTCAAGGGCCTGCGCGGCGGGCCGTTCGACCCGTTCAGCAGGACGGCGGAACGCAAGGCGGAGCGCCGGCTGATCGGCCATTATGAGGCGACGGTCCGCGAACTGATCGACGGGCTCGACGCGGAAACCCACGATCTGGCGGTGCAGATCGCCGATATCCCGGAAGACATCCGCGGCTACGGCCACATCAAGGAAACGAGCATGGCCTGCGCCGCTGAGCGCGAGTCCGAACTGATGCGCCTGTTCCGCGATCCCGCCGAGCGGCGCAGGGCCGCGATACAGGAAGCCGCGGAGTAGACGAGCGCACCTCCGCGCGGTCCGGCGGCGCCCCCGCTGCGTCGCGGGCGCCGGATACCTTCGGTCGCATTGTTGGGGCTCCGGCCCGCCCATAGCTTCGCGCGCGCCCTGTTTCACCCGCTTTCGGAGAAAAGCCGATGCCCCTCGACCAGCGATCCGAAGATCGCGGCCCGGCCTATGCGCCGGTAACCAGTGAAGAACTCCACGGACATTATTTCGAGGATCTCGAGATCGGGATGACCGCGGTCTATTCGCGCACGGTCACCGAAGCCGACATCGCCAATTTTTCGGCAGTTTCGGGCGATATCAACCCGTTGCACCTGTCGGAGCAGTTCGGCGGCGAAGGGCTGTTCGAAGGACGTATCGCGCACGGCATGCTGTCTGCGGGCTTCATCTCCGCGGTGATCGCCAACAAGCTCCCCGGGCCGGGCGCGATCTACATGAGCCAGTCGCTCCGCTTCATGGCGCCGGTCCGCGCCGGCGACACGGTGAATACCAGGCTCACCGTCCGCGAACTCAACGAAGAGAAGTGCCGGGCCATTCTCGACACGATCTGCATGGTGAACGGCGAGCCGGTGATCGAAGGGGAAGCGATGGTCAAGGTGCCGTCGCACGACGGCTGACCCGCCGCGCAATGCGGCTGATCCGGACATGGCGGGAAATCCAGGACGAGGCGGCCGGCGCGGTCGTCGCGGTCGGCAATTTCGACGGGGTGCATGAGGGCCACCGCGCCGTGATCGGCGCCGCGGTCGAGGCCGCCCGGAGCGCGGGTGCGCCGGCCGGCGTACTGACCTTCGAGCCCCATCCGCGCACCTGGTTCCGGCCGGAGCAGCCGCCGTTCCGGCTGACGCCGCTGCGCTCCAAGGTGCGCCAGATCGAAGCGCTCGGCATCGACCTGCTGTATGTGCTGCCGTTCGACGAAGAGATGGCCGGACGGACGGCCGAAGCCTTCGTCGAGGAGATCCTGATTGCAGGCCTGCAAATCGCCCGCGTCGTCGTCGGCTACGATTTCGTCTTCGGCAAGGGCCGGGGCGGTTCGGTCGCGACCCTGGAAGACTACAGCGCGGCCGGCCGCTTCGGCCTGACCGTCATCCCCGCCGTCGACGACGAAACCGGCGGGAGCTATTCCTCGACCCGGATCCGCCAGGCGCTGCGCGACGGTGACCCGGCGACCGCCGCCGCCCTGCTCGGCCGGTCCTGGGAGATCGAGGGCCATGTCCTGCCCGGCGACCGGCGCGGCCGGACCATCGGTTTCCCGACCGCGAACCTGGATATCAGCGATTACCTGCACCCCCGGTACGGGGTCTACGCCGTTCTGATCGCGCTCGACGAGCCTGGCGGCGGCGCGCCGGTCTGGCTGCCGGCCGTCGCCAATCTGGGAAAACGCCCGACGATCGGCGACGACAAGCTCTTGCTCGAAGTCAACATCTTCGACTTCGACCGGGATATCTACGGCCGGCTCGCCAGGGTACGGTTCGTGGATTATGTCAGGCCCGAGAAGAAATTCGATGGACTGGACGCCTTGAAAGCGCAGATCGCGAAGGATGCGGCGGCGGCGCGCCGAATTATCGCCGCCCTCCCGGCGGGGCGCTAGACACGCCGGGCGCTTTCACCGCTCCAGTTTCATACCGGGCGCGTCCGGCCCGGTTCCATCCCGGAAATACCCGATGACCGTCGACTATCGAGACACAATTTTCCTGCCGCAAACCGACTTTCCCATGCGCGCCGGCCTGCCGAAGAAGGAGCCGGAAATCCAGAAGCGTTGGGAAGACGAGGATCTTTACGGCCAGCTGCGCCGGATCAGCGAGGGCCGGGAGAAGTTCATCCTGCACGACGGGCCGCCCTATGCCAACGGCAACATCCATATCGGCACCGGGCTCAACAAGATCCTCAAGGACCTCATCAACCGGACCCAGCAGATGCTGGGCAAGGACGCCAACTACGTTCCGGGCTGGGACTGCCACGGCCTGCCGATCGAATGGAAGATCGAGGAGCAGTATCGCGCGAAGGGCCGCGACAGGGGCGCGGTTCCGATCAACGATTTCCGGCGCGAATGCCGCGAGTTCGCCGAACACTGGATCGATGTCCAGCGCGACGAGTTCAAGCGCCTCGGCGTGATCGGCCGGTGGGACGATCCCTATCTCACGATGAACTTCGACTCGGAGGCGCTGATCGCCGCCGAGCTGATGAAGTTCGCCGCCAACGGCATGCTCTATCGCGGCTCGAAACCGGTTATGTGGTCGGTCGTGGAGCGCACGGCGCTCGCCGAGGCGGAAGTCGAGTATCTCGACCACGAATCCGACACCATCTGGGCGAAGTTTCCCGTGGTCGCCGGGCCGGAGGAACTTTCCGGCTCTTCGCTCGTCATTTGGACGACGACGCCCTGGACGATCCCCGGCAACCGCGCGATCTGCTATTCCGGCCGCCTGCCCTACGGCGTTTACGAGGTCACGGCGGCGCCCGACGGCAACTGGGCACGGGCCGGAGACAGACTGATCCTCGCCGATGCGCTGGCCGGAGACGTAATGACGGCCGCGCGCGTCGACGGCTTCGAGAAGCTGCGAACGGTGACAGCCGAAGACCTCGCAGCGGCAGTCTGCGCCCATCCGCTGCGCGATGCCGGCCTCGGCGGCTACGGGTTCGACGTGCCGCTGCTGGCCGGCGAGCATGTCACCGACGACGCCGGCACCGGCTTCGTCCACACCGCGCCCGGTCACGGCCGGGAGGATTTCGAGGCCTGGACCGGCGCGGAAGCCGAACTCGGGACCCGGGGAATCGATACGACGATCCCCTTCACCGTCGGGACGGACGGCGCGTTCACCGAAGATGCGCCCGGTTTCACCGGCGAATTCGTCATTACCGACAAGGGCAAGAAAGGCGGCGCTAACAAGGCGGTGATCGACGCCCTGGCGGCGGCCGATGCCCTGATCGCCCGCGGCCGGCTCAAGCACCAGTATCCGCATTCCTGGCGCTCGAAGAAGCCGGTCATCTTCCGCAACACGCCGCAATGGTTCATCGGCATGGGCGACGGCGAGCCCGAAGGCCTGCGCAAGGTCGCGCTGGACGCCATCGATGCCACCCGCTTCGTCCCGGCGGCGGGGCGCAACCGCCTGTATGCCATGATCGAGCAGCGGCCGGACTGGGTGATCTCGCGCCAGCGCGCCTGGGGCGTGCCGATCGCGGTGTTCGCCGATCCGGCAGCCGGCGAGGTGCTGAACGATCCCGCGGTCAACCGGCGGATCATCGACGCCTTCCGCGCGGAAAGCTCCGACGCCTGGTTCCGGGACGGCGCGCGCGACCGCTTCCTAGGCGAAGAACGCCGGGACGGCCCGTGGGAGAAGGTGGACGACATCCTCGACGTCTGGTTCGAGAGCGGCTGCACCCACGCCTTCTGCCTGGAGCAGGAGCCGGACGAGCTGGTCTGGCCGGCCTCGCTCTATCTCGAAGGCTCGGACCAGCATCGCGGCTGGTTCCATTCCTCATTGCTCGAATCCTGCGGCACCCGCGGCCGGGCGCCCTACGACGCCGTGCTGACCCACGGCTTCGTCACCGACGAGGAAGGCCGCAAGATGTCCAAGTCCCTGGGCAACGTGACGGCGCCCCAGGAGATCTGCGACCGGTACGGCGCCGATATCCTGCGCCTGTGGGTCGTTGCGTCGGACTATTCCGAAGACCTGCGCATCGGGCCGGAGATCGTCAAACAGCAGGCCGATACCTACCGCCGGCTGCGCAACACGCTGCGCTTCATCCTCGGCAACGTCGCCGGCGTCTCGGAGGCGGAGATGGTCGCGCCGGCGCACATGCCAGAGCTGGAGCGCTGGGTCCTGCACCGGCTGCACGCACTCGACGGCGAGTTGCGCAAGGCGTGCGACGCCCTGGAGTTCCACGGCTTCTATGCCGCCCTGCACCATTTCTGCGCCACCGAACTGTCGGCCTTCTATCTCGATATCCGCAAGGACGCGCTCTACTGCGACCGGCCGGATGCGCCGCGCCGGCGCGCGGCCCGGACCGTGCTGGACATTCTGTTCGACTGCCTGACCGCCTGGCTGGCGCCGGTGATCTGCTTTACCGCCGAAGAAGCCTGGACGGCCCGCCACGGCGATAATGCCGGCAGCGTCCACCTGCGCACATTCCCGGATATCCCGGCGGACTGGCGCGACGACGCCCTGGCCGCGAAATGGGCGAAGGTGCGCGCGCTGCGCCGCGTCGTCACCGGCGCGCTGGAGGAAGAGCGGGCGGCCAAACGGATCGGCTCGAGCCTGGACGCCGCCCCGGCGGTCGAAGCGACGCCGGATTACGTCGAGGCCATGAACGGCGTCGACCTTGCCGAAATCGCGATCACCTCGGCGGCCACGCTCACGCCGAAGTCGGATCCCTGCGGCGCGTTCTCGATGGCGGAAATCGCCGGCGTCGCCGTGACGCCGGAGCCCTCCGGCGATGCCAAATGCAGCCGGTGCTGGAAGAAACTGCCGGACGTGGGCGCCGATCCGGAGGTGCCAGAAACCTGCGGCCGCTGCGCCGACGCGGTCCGGGCCCTGCGCTGAAGGGCCGATATGGCCGTCCGGCGATACGGCTTCGTCGCCGGCTTCGGCGCACTGGTCCTGGCGCTCGACCAGATCAGCAAGGTCTGGGTTCTCGGCACACTCAGCGCGGCCCGGCCGGCGGTCGAGGTCACCTCGTTCCTCAACATCGTCCTGGTCTGGAACCGGGGCATCAGCTTCGGGCTGTTCAACCGCGAATCGGATTGGCAACCCTGGTTTCTCGTCGGTCTGAGCCTGGTCATCGTGGCCGGTCTGCTGGTCTGGCTGCGCACGGCACGGGGCCGGTGGATGACGCCGGCGATCGCCCTGGTCGCCGGCGGCGCCATCGGCAATGCGGTGGACCGTGCACGGCTTGGCGCCGTGGTGGATTTCGTCGACTTTCACATCGGCGGCTGGCACTTCGCAGCGTTCAACGTGGCGGACGCGGCGATCACCTGCGGCGTGGTGGTCATCCTGGCCGTTTCCTTGTTCGGCGGCCGGAAAAACGTTACATAGCGTGACGAATCGGCCCCCCGGAAAATTCCGTGGAACGATGGAGAGGCGAAGGCGATGACGAGACACGAGTGCCCTGTCCGGCGGCCTTTCGGGATTGCGGTCGCCCTGGGTGCGATGCTGGCGCTGGGCGGCTGTGAGACCCTTGGCGAGGCCTTCAGCGGCGTCAATCCGATCGCGAAGGAACTCAATCAATCGGCGACCAAGGGCGACGGCAAGACGGACCGGCTCGCGATCCCGCCGGGTTACGGGCAGCGGCCGACAGCCGGCAAGGCCGCAGGCGGCGATACCCGCAAACCCGGAGACGCGCCGAAAGCCGGCGCCGGCAAGACTCCGGAAAAGATCGGCGATCCGAAGAAGATCGACCTCAAGACCGGCGCCGCCGGCGAAGCGAACAGGGGCCGGACGCTGAACACGAACGGCCGGGTCGTCCGCGAGGACCGGGTCGAGACCCGCGGCAAGGAGATCGTCAACGAAGGCGATCCGAGCAAGGGCGAGAAGGAACTCCTGAAGCCTTCGAAGAAAAAGAAGAGCTAACCCGGATTTCCCGCCGCAGTTGCGGTCTGCGCGGCGCACAGGCCGGCGGACCGCGTCCCGGTCGATATCGTTGCCACATCCCGGCCACAAGTTGCGGCCATGAAACGCCCGCAGAGCGTTGGGCGGGCGGTTTTCCCTGCCGCCGGGCCCGTCAGCCAATGCAGGAGAATTCCTTGATCGGTCGACGAATTGTGCGCCGCGCGGCGCGTACGGGGCCGGCCCTTGCCGCCCTGATGCTGATAGGCGGGTCGATTGCAGCCGGCGTTCCGGCCGCAGCGGCCGAGCCGCAAAGCCAGGGCATGTTCAACGCGCAGACCTTCACCCTGAAGAACGGGCTTCGCGGGGTCGTGATCGTCAACCGGCGGGCGCCGGTCGCCCTCCATATGGTCTGGTACAGGGCCGGCGCCATCGACGAACCGCCCGGCAAGTCGGGCATCGCGCATTTTCTCGAACACCTGTTGTTCAAGGGCACAAAAACGCTGAAATCCGGGGAATTTTCCAGGATCGTCGCCGCCAATGGCGGCCAGGAAAACGCCTTCACCAGCTGGGACTACACCGGCTACTACCAATTTGTCGCCCGGGACCGCCTGCCCCGGATGATGGAGATCGAGGCGGACCGCATGGCGAACCTCGCGCTCACGCAAGACGACATCGTGACGGAACGGCGCGTCATCCTTGAGGAACGGCGCTCGCGTATCGAGGCCCGCCCCTCCACGATCCTGTGGGAGCAGGCGCGCCGCACCCTTTTCCTCAACCATGGCTACGGCCGCCCGATCATCGGCTGGATGCACGAGATGGCGCAGCTGTCGCGGCAGGATGCGCTGGACTTTTACAGGCGGTTCTACGGTCCCAACAATGCCGTCCTGGTCGTCGCCGGCGATGTCGATCCCGCTGAAGTGCGCCGCCTGGCGGAGACATATTACGGTCCGGTGCCGCGGCTGAAGGCGCCGCCGCACCGGCGCCTGCTGGAGCCGCCGCAGCGCGCCGAACGCCGGGTGATCTATCGCGACCGCCGCGTGCGCCGGCCTTCGTTCAGCCGGATGTACTATGCGCCTGGTTACAACAGCAGCGGCGCGGAGCACGCCTACGCCCTTCAGGTGCTGGCGCGGCTGCTCGGCTCGTCCTCCACCAGCCTGCTTTACCAGAGCCTGGTGGTCCGCCGGAAGCTGGCCACCGCCGCCGGCAGCGACTATGGCGCGAGCCGGCGCGGACCGTCCAGTTTCTACCTGTTTGCGTCGCCGCGGCCGGGCGTCGGCATCGACCGGCTGGAAAGGGCGGTCGACGACGAATTGGCGACGATCCTGAAAAAGGGCGTGCCGAAAGAGGACGTCGAGGCGGCGAAGCAGCAATTGCAGGACATGGCGATCTTTGCCCGCGACAGCCTTCGGACCGGCGCCAATGCCATCGCAACGTCGCTGACGATCGGCCGGACGGTGCAGGACGTCGAGGAATGGCCGGCACGGATCGGCGCGGTCACGGTCGACCAGGTCAACGCCGCGGCGCGCCACGTCCTGCAACGGCGCAAGTCGGTCACCGCCCTGTTGCTGCCGGAGAAGCCTGCCGGAACGAACGAGGCCGAGGAGCAGAGTCAATGAGCGCCCGTCAACGCATCGCCGGACTGGCGGTCGCACCCGTTCTCGGCGCGCTCGCCCTGTTTGCGGTTTCCGCCGCATCGGCCTCGGTCGAGGTACGCAAGGTCGTCAGCCGATCGGGCATCGTCGCCTGGCTGGTCGAGGATCGCAGCAACCCGATCCTGTCGATGAGCTTCGGGTTTCTCGCGGGAGGCTCGTTCGATCCGGCCGGCAAGGAGGGATTGGCGGAACTCACATCGATCCTGCTGGACGAAGGGGCCGGGCCGATGGATGCCCTGACCTTCCAGAAAAAGCTCGAAAGCCTCTCGATCCGGCTGGGTTTCGAGGTCGGCCGCGATCAGTTCCACGGCTCGCTCAAGACCCTGAGCCGCAACAGCGATACGGCCTTCGGGATGATCGGGCTGGCGCTCACCCGGCCGCGCTTCGATGCCGACGCGGTGGAGCGTATGCGGGCCAGCCTGCTGTCGGGCTACCTGCGCGACAGCCGCCGGCCGCGTTACCTGGTGCGGCGTGCCTTCTGGTCGTCGGCCTATCCGGGACATCCCTACGGCCGCCCGGTTTCCGGCACGACAGAGAGCCTGGGTGCGATTACCCGGGCCGACCTGCAGCGTTTCGTCGCCGATAATTTCACCCGGGACAACCTGTTCGTCGGCGTCGTCGGCGACGTGACGCCCGCCCGGCTCGCGACGCTGCTCGACAAGGCCTTCGGCGGCCTGCCGGAAAAACGGAAAGCGCGCCCGGTGCCGGCCGCCGCGCCGAAGCTCGCGGGCGGAATTGTCGTCAAGCGGTTCGACACGCCGCAAAGCGTGGCGATGTTCGGACAGCCGGGCCTGCCGCGCCGGCATCCCGATTACTATGCGGCGTATGTCCTGAACCATATCCTCGGCGGCGGCGGCTTCACATCCCGCCTCAATGTCGAGGTGCGGGAAAAACGCGGCCTGGCCTATTCGGTTTTTTCCTATCTCTGGCCGATGCGGCGCACGTCCCTGTTGCTCGGCGCGGTCGCGACCGAGAATGCGCGGGTCGCCGAATCGGTCGCTATCATCCGGTCGGAATGGACCCGAATCGCTGAAACCGGCCCGACTGCCGAAGAACTGGCCGCGGCCAGGAAATACCTGACCGGCAGCTATCCGCTGCGCTTTTCCGGCTCTTCCCGGATCGCGGACATGCTGGTCGGTCTGCAGTTCGAGGGCCTGGAGCGGGATTATTTTTCCAGGCGCAACGGCTATATCGAAAAGGTCACCCTGGCGGATGTCCGGCG
>LXNJ01000783.1_pt1 | contig 20606 bp, 15 predicted proteins | sample 809081 | NCBI WGS metagenome assembly LXNJ01 (sample SAMN04870510, study PRJNA318959) | sponge metagenome | biome: sponge; feature: marine sponge reef; material: water | host: Petrosia ficiformis | place: Greece: Milos, Mediterranean Sea | collected 2013-05-29 | depth 5-7 m | reverse complement strand
TATGTGGGGCCTGCCACATTGCTTCGTCATTTCTTGCCAGCGCACCCCTTTCAGCCTCTAAACTTCGCGGATTTAATCAGAGTATCCGTACGTCATTCCTTGCGATGATGTGCATGTTCGTTGCATGCACCGTCACTCCCCGCCTCGCCCAGGCGCAGATCGCGTTCGAGCATGTCAACGTCCTGCCCATGACAGACGAAGAAGTACGGACCGATTGGACCGTGCTTGTCGAAGGCGACCGGATCACGGCAGCCGGCCCCACCGCGGAAGTGGAGGTCCCGGAGACGGCCGAACGGATCGACGGAACAGGAAAATACCTCATTCCCGGACTGGCCGAAATGCACGGGCATGTCCCGTCCCCGAACGAATCCGACGAATACATTGCGTCCCTTATGTTTCTGTACGTCGCCAATGGGGTCACGACCGTACGCGGCCTGCTTGGAGAACCGGGCCAACTGGCATTCAAGGAAGCCACGGCGGACGGAAGCCTCCTGGGCCCGGCGCTGTATCTCGCGGGTCCCGCTTTCAGCGGAGGCACGATTTCCTCGCCCGAACAAGCCGACCAGCGCGTGCGGGAGCAAGTCGCCGAGGGATGGGATTATCTGAAGGTGCTACCGGGACTGACCCGTGAGGAATACGACGCCATGGCCATGGCCGCGAACGAAGAAGGCATTCCCTTTATCGGGCATGTGCCCTTCCAGGTGGGGCTGCTCCACGCCATCGAAATGGGACAGCAAACGATCGATCATCTGGACGGCTACATAGAATATCTGAGGGACGGAGGAGACGCCGTCGATCCGGAACGCCTCGAAACCGCCATCGCCATGACGAAGGAACATGGGGTATGGGTCATTCCGACCATGGCGCTCTGGGAAACCATCCTTGGCGTACCGTCCACAGCGGATATGGAGAATTATGAAGAACTGAAATATATGCCGCCGGATATGGTAGCCGGGTGGGCCCGGTCCCAGGACCGGCGGCGGGCAGGCGATGGGTTCAGCCAGGAGCGCCAGGACCTGATTGCAGCCCAGCGCATCGACTTGCTGAGAGCGCTCAACGAGGCCGGCGCCCGCATTCTCATGGGGACGGATTCTCCGCAGGTGTTCAGCGTACCGGGCTTTGCGCTGGTGCGCGAACTGCCGTTCATGGTGGACGCAGGCATGTCGCCGTACGAAATCCTTGTTTCCGGAACCCGCGCGGTCGGGGACTACCTGCACGAAAAGGACACGTTCGGAACGATTACGACGGGAAGCCGGGCGGATCTCATCCTGCTCAACAGCAACCCGCTTGAGGACGTAATGCGCGTGTTCGACCGGGCCGGGGTCATGGCGCGCGGACAGTGGGTATCCGAGTCGGAGATACAGGAACGCCTCGCGGAAATTGCGGCGGGGTACCGTTAGTATCTCAAGGTACGCCGCGAATACGCTCTGTTACCGCTTCCGCACTAGCGTTACGCCGTCTGCAATGGGCAGCATGCAGCAATCCACGCGGTCGTCGCGCGCAATGGCGGCGTTAAGCGCAGCAATGGCGCGGGTGCTGGCGTCGTCTTCGGCAGGATCGAGGACGCGCCCATCGCGCAGCACGTTGTCCAGGGCAACGACCCCCCCCGGGCGCAGGAGCTGCAAGACCAGCTCGTAGTAGATCCCGTACGACGTCTTGTCTGCGTCAATGAATGCAAAATCGTACGTGCCTCCGCGCGCTTCGTCAAGCAACGCCCGCAACGTATCCGCCGCATCGCCTATACGGAATTCGATTTTGTCTTCCACGCCCGCCTTTCGCCAGTTGCGGCGGGCTATGCTCGCATATTCCTCGCTCACGTCGCATGCCGTCAGGAGGCCGTCGTCCGGAAGCGCCCGAGCGACCACAATGGAACTGTATCCGGTGAACACGCCGACCTCCAGGGCGCGTCGGGCGCCGGTCATGCGCACAAGCATCTCCATGAACGCCCCCTGTTCCGGCGCAATCTGCATTTCGGCTTCCTCCATGGACGCCGTCTCTTCCCGCAATCGGCGCAGCACGTCCGATTCGCGGACGGCGTGACGGACCAGGTATTCGTGGAGTTCGGGGGAAAGTCCTATGCTTCGGTTCGACATGGAAGAAAGAGGTTAAACGGAAAAACGAATACGCTCCGACACGGGTCGCCTCCCGGCGAAACGGCATACGTTGCAGTCCCTGCTGTAAAAGTATCCGCTACAGGATGTACAGGACGTACCTATTAACATGGTCTATGTTGGTCTATATTATGGAGTGCTCTGATTAAAACCGCCTCGTCTTCTACACGCCCGCGTCCTCGAACACGCGCCGGACCATAGCCTGCGCCTCCTCCTGGATTTGCCGCAGATGCTCTTCCCCGAGAAAACTCTCCGCGTAAATCTTGTACAGTTCTTCCGTACCGGAGGGTCTTGCGGCAAACCACCCGTTCTCCGTAACCACCTTGAGCCCCCCGATCGGCGCATCGTTGCCCGGCGCCCGCGTGAGCTTTGCGGCGATCGGCTCGCCGGCAAGCCCGGCAGCGGTCACCTGCTCGGGAGAAAGACTCGCAAGGACCGCCTTCTGCTCCCGGGTGGCGGGCGCATCCATGCGTTCGTATACGGGCGCCCCGAAACGGTCCTCCAGAAGCGCATAGTGTTCAGCCGGGTCCTTGCCCGTGACGGCCGTCATCTCCGCAGCAAGCAGATTGAGAATGATCCCATCCTTGTCGGTCGTCCATACCGAACCGTCCTTGCGCAGGAACGACGCCCCGGCGCTTTCCTCGCCGCCAAATCCGTAGGACCCGTCGACCAGCCCGTCCACGAACCATTTGAACCCCACCGGCACTTCCGCAAGGCGCCGCCCCAGGCCGTGAGCCACCCGGTCGATCATGGAACTGGACACGAGGGTCTTGCCGATCGCTGCGGTTTCGGGCCATAGAGAACGATGCTGGAACAGATAGCCGATCGCCACGGACAGGTAATGATTGGGACGCATCAATCCGCTCGTCTTCGTCACAACGCCATGCCGGTCAAAATCGGGATCGTTGCCAAACGCGATATCGAACCGGTCTTTCAGCCCGACCAGGCTTGCCATGGCGTACGGCGAAGAACAATCCATGCGGATTTTGCCGTCCCTGTCGAGCGTCATGAACGAAAAGGTCGGGTCCAGGACGGGGTTGACCACCTCGATGTCGAGCCCGTACCGGTCCGCCACAGGCTCCCAGTAGGCCGCCCCCGCCCCGCCCATGGGGTCGGCGCCGATCTTCAGACCGGAGGACGCAATGGCGTCCATGTCCAGCACCTGGGCGAGGTCCTCCACATACGGTGTCATGAAATCGACTTCGCGGGTCGTAGCCGCCTTGCGGGCCTGCATGATCGTCGTGCGCCGGACCCCCTGCAAACCGGTTTCGAGGAGTTCGTTCGCCCGATCCTGAATCTGCCCGGTCGTGGCGGCATCCGCCGGGCCGCCCGTAGGCGGATTATACTTGAACCCGCCGTCTTCCGGGGGATTATGGGACGGGGTGATGATTACGCCATCCGCCGGACCGCCTGTGTGGTGTGCGTTGTACCGGAGAATAGCATGCGACAGCACAGGCGTGGGCGTACAGGTCTGTCCCTTTTCCATGTGCACGATCACCCCGTTGGCCGCAAACACTTCGAGGGCCGTCGTAAAGGCCGCTTCCGATAAGGCGTGGGTATCCATGCCCATCAGGAGCGGGCCATCGATCCCGTTTGCGGCGCGCACCTCGGCGGTGGCCTGGCATATTGCAGCGATGTGATCGTCGTTGAACGATCCCATGGACGACGTGCCGCGATGCCCCGACGTACCGAACGAAATCCGCTGCCCCGGTTCCCGGGGATCCGGTCTTACCGAAAAATAGGCGGCGATCAGCCGGGGAATGTGGACGACAAGGTCGGGGGGGACAGGCTTCCCCGCAAGGGCATGGTGCGCCATGGTCCGGTAGAACGTAAGCGTAGGTGGTAGTGCCGGGCATAAGGTACGACAATATCGCCTTTCCATAGGAACACGAAGCGCCTTCCCGAATGTATGAAGGCCGGTTGCGAAGTACGGAAAACGCAACGCGAACATACTATAAGGATACTCTGCGCGGCGCCCCGCCGCGCATCGCAGCAAGCGCCCACGCGCACAACCCTATGCCCGGCAAACCGAAAATCCTGTGGGCGGACGACGAGATCGATCTCTTGCGTCCGCATATCCTCTTTCTGGAAACGAGGGGGTACGACGTCACCAGCGTGACCAACGGGGCCGACGCAATCGGTCAGGCGGACCGCACCCGCTACGATGTGATCCTGCTGGACGAACAGATGCCGGGCATGGGAGGCATCGATATTCTTGAAGAAATCAAGCAGAAGGCCCCGGAAACGCCGGTAGTCATGGTCACGAAAAGCGAAGAGGAACGCCTCATGGAAGAGGCGCTCGGCGGACGGATCAGCGATTACCTGACCAAGCCGGTCAACCCGAGCCAGATATTGCTCACCATCAAGCGGCTGCTCGACCGTAGCCGGCTTCGTACGGAAAAGGTCTCCCGCGATTATCTGCAGTCGTTCAACCGGATCACCCAGGCCCTCATGAACCCGCTCACGCACGCGGAGTGGGTGGACGTGTACAGACAACTGGTGCACTACGACCTCGAACTGAAAGGGGACGAAGGCGCCCGGAAGATTCTCGAGGATCAGTACCGGGAAGCGAACCGGGCATTCGGCAAGTTTATCGAAGACGAATACGCCTCATGGATTCATGCGCGCCCGGGCGAGGAACGTCCGGCGCTCTCGCACGAAGTGATTCCGAAATACGTCATTCCAAAAATGGAATCCGGAAAGCCGGTCGTCTTTCTGGTCATAGATTGTATGCGGTACGACCAGTGGCTGGAACTTGAAACGCTGTTGTACGACCTGTTCGATATAGAAAAGGAATTCTACTACTCGATCCTTCCGACGGCGACCCCGTATTCCCGCAACGCCATTTTCAGCGGCCTGTTGCCCGCGGACATTGCAAAGCGCTACCGGGAAATGTGGGAAAATGGAGAGGACGACGAGCACAGCCGAAACCGCAACGAGGAGCAGTTTCTCCGGGACCTGATGAAACGGCATGCCCTCGATCCGAAAATACGCTACGAGAAGCTGGTCAAGTCGCGGGAGGGGCACGAATTCGCCCGACAGACGGATGCGTTTGTCTCGCAGGACCTCAGCGCGATCGTGATCAATTTCGTGGATATTCTGGCGCACAGCCGTTCCGACTCGGATGTGCTCAAGGAAATTGCTCCGGATGAGCGGGCCTACCGAGCCCTGACGCGCACCTGGTTCGAACATTCCTGGCTATACCAGGCCTTTGCCGAATTTGCCCGAACGGAATGCACCATCGTGGTTACGACCGATCACGGAGCCATCCGGAGCCTGCGTTCCGCCAAAGTCCATGGCGACCGGAATACCTCCACGGCGCTACGCTACAAGTATGGCCGTAACGTGAAATGCAATGGAAAACATGCGATTTTAGTAGAGGACCCCAATGCGTACGGCCTCCCGAAAAACGAGGCGAATACGAACTACATCATCGCCAAGGAGGACTATTATTTCGTGTATCCCACGAATTTCCACCATTACCAGAATCTGTATCGGGACACGATGCAGCATGGAGGCGCCTCGCTCGAAGAAATGGTGCTACCTATCGTGACTCTGCACCCCAAGGCATGAAAAATCTTTTCCCTGCACACACTTCCAGTGCAGCGGAAACCCGCCGGCTTGGGCGCACCGTTGCAAAACAACTCCGGGCGGGGGATGTGATCGGCCTGTACGGAAATCTGGGCGCGGGAAAGACGGTGTTTACGCAAGGGTTGTGCGAGGGTCTCGGACTGGCCAGCGAACAGGTTACCAGCCCGACATTCTCCCTTCTCCACGAGTACGACGGCGGTACATGGCCCGTCTATCATTTCGATGCCTGCCGTATTGAAAAGCTGGACGAATTTTTCGACCTCGGGTACGAGGAGTATTTCTATGGACACGGCGTATGTATCGTCGAGTGGGCCGAGCGCGTCGAGCCGCTGCTGCCCCCGGAAACGTTGCGGTTTCGCATGAAACACGAAACCGGAAACGGACGAAGCATCCACTTCGGCGGGATTGCGCCATGATGCGCGAGATCGACGCACTGCTTGCACAACTCCCCCGGTTTGCAGACCAGGGGATATGGAAACCGGGGCTCGAACGTACGCAAAAGCTTCTCGACGAACTTGGACGCCCCCAGGATGCGTTCGATATCGTGCATGTGGCCGGTACGAACGGCAAGGGGTCCACCGCATCGTTTCTCGCCGCAATGAGCTGCGCTGCAGGATTACGCACCGGGCTTCATACGTCGCCGCACCTGTGGCAGGTGACGGAACGTATGCGGATCGACGGAGAGGCTGCGCCGGAAAATTGGCTGGCCGCCGCCCTGCGGCGCACACAGCCTCTTGTCGAGAAAACGCAACCGAGTTATTTCGAACTGACCTTCGCACTCAGCCTGCTGTACTTTGCAGAACATGGCGCCGACCTGGTCGTCGTCGAGACGGGTATGGGCGGGCGACTCGACGCCACGAATGTACTCGCCCCGGTGCTGTCGATCATCACCGACATCGGCCTCGATCACACCCGGTTTCTGGGGCATACCATCGAACGTATTGCGCAGGAAAAGGCAGGGATCGTCAAACCCGGTATCCCCGTGGTAACGAGCGCCCGGTCCCCTGCCGTCGAAGCGATCGAGGAAATTGCCGAAACGCGCGGCGCTCCCGCACACCGGGTCGAACGGGATATACAGGTGCTGTCGAAAACCATTGCCTTAAGGGAGTCGACGGTCACGGTATCCACGCCGAATCGAACCTTTCGGGATCTGCGCGTGGGATTGGCCGGGAAACATCAGATCCGGAATGCCATGACCGCGCTGCGAGGAGCGGAATTATTGCATATCGGCAAACGCGCCATGCACAGGGGCATGCGAGAGGTCTGCACACTAAGCGGACTACATGGCCGTTGGGAGGTGCTGGTCGAACGGCCTCTCGTGGTGACCGATGCAGCGCATAATGCGGATGCGCTGGCGGCGATTCTCCATCATCTGGAGTCTTTCCGGCAGACGGGAAGCGCCTTGACCGTGTTGTTCGGGGTCATGCGGGATAAAGATACAGGGGCCATGGGGAAACTGCTCGCAGAAGCCGGCGCGTACGTCCGACCCGTGAAGCCACCGTCCGATCGGATGTGCATCCCTGAGGAACTGGCGGGGGTACTCCGGAACGCGGGCGTCCGGGTCGGCGCACCCTGCACCGTCCGGGAAGGTATCCGGGCTTTCCTTGCCGAAGCATCTACTGAGGACACGTTGCTGACGACCGGTTCACATCGGATTGCAGTACGCCCGGAAGACCTGCCCCAATGAGCTTGCTCAGAGATACATTGTGTAATTTCTCATAACGATAATTTGACTTCCCGCCGGGAAAACCTATCTTATCGCTTGGTGAGCAATGTATTACCCTGTGCTCGCTATCGAAAATTCCCTGGTTTCGGCAGCCCATCTTTCCTGTCTGGACCACGGCGAATCATTCATCCCACCGATTTTTTTTACCCCCGTCGGGCGCTGTAGCGTCCATTGTGAAGCCGGAAAAAATAACGCGGAGCGCTTTTCCGATCGTTTATCCCGGCATTCATCCTCCGTACGGATCGACCCGATCCATTCTCAATCCCTTTTTTGGCAACGATGAACATCCACGAATTAGAAAAGAAGAAACTGCCGGAGCTCAAGGAAATCGCTCGTGGTCTCGGCCTGAGCGGCTATTCCCAGAGCCGCAAGGAAGATTTGATCTATCGCATCATTGAAGCGAATGCAGAGGTCGTTGCAGGCAACGGCTCCCTGAGAATCCGCCCGGCTCGTCCGAATCAGGATCGCAGCCAACCATCCGAAGACCGCACCCGCCCGGAAGACCGTCATGCGCGTTCGGCGGATAAGCATACCCCCTCCGGGGAAAACCAGCCACCGGCCCCAGCCGATCCTGCTCCACGCACTCGCTCGGACAATGAGCGCGCTCGTCCAACGGCCGGCCGCGCAAGTCCAGACGACGAACACCGCTCTCCCAAAAAAGAAAAGGACCCGGAACGCAAGCCCCGGCGAGAACAAACGCCTGCGCCGGAACGCAAACGCCCCGCTCGGTCATCCGACGAAATGCGTCGCGGCGAAGCGCCTCGCAATCCGGCCGGACATGGTTCGCCTCGACCGAATGACGGAGGTAGAACGCACCAAAAAAACGCGCCGGGCGGCGAGCGCACGAAACCGCCTCTCCGCGAACCCGGCGGAGAAGAACGAGAGCGCCCGGACTATCGCGATCACGGCAAAGACGATCGACGCAACAAGCGTCGTAATCAGGATCAGCGCAAGGGGAACCGGCGCGGCCGGGACCATCGGCAGGGCGGCAACGGACACGAAGCCCGACGCAGAAATGTCTACGAAGGGCGGCCGGAGTACATGGCCGCACACGATCCGAGGAAAACCGAACTGGAGGGCATGATCCGAAAAATCGGAGTGCTGGAAGTGCTCCCCGACGGGTACGGTTTCCTGCGTTCGGCAGAATACAATTACCTGCCCAGCCCGGACGATATCTACGTTTCCCCCTCGCAGATAAAACGTTTCAGCTTGCGGTTGGGCGATACGGTCGACGGAGAAGTGCGCCCCCCAAAAGAGGGAGAGCGCTTCTTTGCGCTCATCCAGGTGAATACGATAAACGGACACAAACCGGGAGAAATCGAAGAACGGAACGGTTTCGATTATCTCACGGCGCTTTACCCGACGGAGCATCTCCGACTCGAAACGCACCCGAGCGATTACAATACCCGCATTCTCGACCTGTTTACGCCTGTTGGAAAGGGGCAGAGGGCACTGATCGTAGCCCAGCCGAAAACGGGTAAAACCGTTCTGTTGCAAAAGATCGCCAATGCGATCACTACAAACCATCCGGAGGTGTATCTGATTGTACTCCTCGTGGACGAACGACCCGAAGAAGTCACGGATATGGAGCGAAACGTTCGCGGCGAAGTCATCTCTTCGACCTTCGACCAGAAAGCCGAGCAGCACGTCCAGGTTGTGGACATCGTGCTGGAGAAAGCCAAACGGCTTGTCGAGGCAAGACAGGACGTGGTCATTCTTCTCGACTCGATCACGCGTCTGGCGCGAGCACACAATACGGTTACCCCGACAACAGGCAAAACCCTCTCCGGCGGCATGGAGGCAGGCGCGCTGCGAAATCCCAAACGCTTTTTCGGCGCGGCCCGAAATGTGGAAGAAGGAGGATCGCTGACGATCATCGGCACGGCCCTCATCGACACGGGAAGCCGGATGGATGAGGTCATCTTCGAGGAATTCAAGGGAACGGGCAATTCGGAGATCGTGCTGGATCGTAATCTCGCCGATCGCCGGGTATTCCCTGCTATCAATGTGATCATGTCGGGCACGCGCCGGGAAGAATTGCTCGTGCCCGACGCCAGACTCGGGCGCATCTGGATCCTGCGGAAACTCCTTGCCGATATGTCGCCGATCGACGCCATGACGTTCCTGCTCGACAAAATGCGCGGCACAAAAAACAACGACGAATTTCTCGTCACTATGAATTCATAGCGCATATGCCGGGCAATACCGAGGTCAAGGCGCTTTTCTTCGACATGGACGGCGTGCTCGTGGACGTGTCCCGTTCCTATAGGCGCGCCGTGGAAGAAACGGTGGAGCAATTCACTGGCCGTCGGCTTCTCCCCAACACAATCCAGCGCTACAAAAACATCGGCGGCTTCAACGACGACTGGAAACTGACGCACGCCATCATCGCCGATACGGGAATGAGCGTGCCGCTAAGCCGTGTGGTGGAGGCTTTTCAAAAGCGATATCGGGGAGATGAATGGAACGGCTTCATTGCGGAAGAACCTGCGCTCATACAAACGACTACACTGAACCGGCTCCACACAAACGGGCGTGCTATGGGCATTGTTACGGGGCGTCCGGAAGCTGAAGCGAAGTGGACCGTAAACCGTTTCGGTTGGAAAAAGTATTTTCCCCTGATTGTCGCCAAGGAAAAACAGGAGAAACGTTTCAAACCGGATCCATTCCCTCTCCAGCATGCGCTGGCCATGCTCAACGCGGCAGGACGCACCGTTCATCCTGAAATGGCCGTGTATGTCGGCGATTCGGTGGACGACATGACATGCGCCCGAAAAGCCGGGGTACGGGCGATAGGTTTCATCCCCCCCTATATCAAGGACAAGGAGGAAATGGCATCTTTGTTGCATGAGCGGGGGGCGGATGTCGTCATTGACGCCCTCGAAGAATTAATGGAACTCGTTGACCAATAGCGTACAGCCCCATGCAACGGCACGCCCCGCGCTTGACGAGCGCCTTTCTGTACGTCTGCGGCGCCCTTATCCCTTTTGCCGCCTCCGCCCAGGCGCCGGATACGATCCGCGTACGCCTCGAAACGGCGATCCGGCATGCGCTGGAAGTAAGCCCGGAGGTGAACATCACTGCCTCGAATCTCGATTTTGCCCAGGCACAGGAGCGACTTGCGCGCGCAAGCCGATTCGCCACCGAGTTTTCACTCCAGACAGCACATGCTGCCGCACCTGGACTTCGCAACATCCCGTCCGGCGTCTCCGAAGACAATCTGTATCTCCATCCCAGGGTTCGGAACGACTGGGAATCCCTGCGCCCGCTGAACCGGTTCGAGACCAGTCTGGTGCAGCCCCTGTACACATGGGGCGCCCTGCAAGGAACCCTCGAGGCGGCTCGACAGGGCGTACGTGTGGAGGAGGCATCCGTAAGTAAAAAAAAGAGCGAGATCGCGCTCCGCACCGGTACGCTGTACTATAACCTCTTGCTTGCGAAACAACTCGTCAGGCTAACCGCACAGGCAGGCGATATCCTGGAGCAAGCCAAGACGGAGATTCGCCGTCTCCTCGATGAAGGTGCAGAGGATGTGGACGATGCCGACCTTTTCAAGGTCCGCATTACGGAGCAGGAATTTCTACGACGAGTGGTTGAAGTCGAACAGGGGCTGCGCACGGCGCAAAGCGCCCTTGGGCATCAGTTGATGTTGCCAGAAACCACGATGCCCGAACCGGAAGAAATCGTGCTGGAGCCTATGTCTTTCCTGCTCGATTCCCTGGACAACTACCTGCGTATTTCCCTGGAACATCGCCCCGAAATCAGCCAGGCCACTGCGGGACTGGCAGCGCGGGAAGCACAAATCAGGGTTGCGCGCGCAGATTATTTCCCGCAACTTTTCTTCGGCGTCGACTGGAGAATTACCCTGACGGCAGGGCGCTTCCGCCAACCGAATCCTTATGTCAACGATCCGTACCTGGGACGTAGTCTACGTGCGGGAATAGGCTTGCGCCTCCCGCTCAACATGGCGCAAACGCGCGCCAGGGTAGCCCGGGCAAAAGCGGAGCGCAACGAGGTCCGTCATCAGCTGGCTGCGGCCAGACAACTCATCCTGTTCGAGGTAGAAGCAGCCTGGCGGAACGTCATCACGGCGCGCGCCGCCATGGAAGCGCAAAGCGAAGCCCTGACCATCAGCGGAGAATGGCTGCGCACGGAGCAAATCAACTTCGATCTCGATCTGGGCGATACCGAAAATCTTGTGGATGCCGTCCAGGCAAACCTTGAGTTGAGAGCCATGTATTACGAGCGCGTGCGCGCATTCAACCTTGCCGTTTTGCGGTTATGGGCAGAAACGGGCTGGGCCGGCGTCGGCCCACCGGCGCTGGGCGGTACACTCCCGGAATAAATTATTATGCGATATTCCGGCACGATTGTTGTCAAATACCTTTCGGCTACATATATCTTGTATATGTGTATGCGTCCCTTTGCTTCCGCAAACGCCGAAAAACCGATACGCTCATGATACGCAGCGCTTTTCTTCTCTTCATCCTCTTCGGTATCCTGTTCGAATCGCAAAGCCCGGTTCAGGCCCAGGATCGATCCGCTGAAGTGCTTCGGTTCCTCGAACATCGGGATCGCGAGATCAAGGATGTGCTGGGCGGCCGGGAAACCTTAACCGACGAGCAGCGCGAACAACTCAAACGCGTTATCAACGACGGCATTGATTTCACTGCGATGGGGCGTACGGCGCTCGGACCTTTCTGGACCGATCCGGCGCCGGCTCAACGGGAGGAATTCGTGGATGTATTCAGCCGGATCGTCCGGAATCAGTCGCTCTCCGATCTTGACGTCTACCGGTCTGTGGTTACCTATGGAAACATTACCGCCAACGACACCTTGGCATACGTAACCACTACCACGGTCTACAAGGACATTCCGACGAAAGTGGAATATGTGCTTGGACGTACGGGCCAGCAATGGAAAGTCCGGGACATTATCCTGGACGACGTAAGCACCTCGGAAGGATACGCACGATCCTTTCAGTCCGTCGTTCGCAAGCGCGGTTTCGATTCCCTGATGAACAGTCTTCGAAAAAAACTGGACAGGATGCGTTCGTAAGCCGAGCCGCCGGACGCGCGCCAAACAGCACGTCGGGGAATAGACGGCGTAGACGAAAACAAGCCATGCATACTCCGAAAGAAGGCTACGTGCTGCACACATACGGACCGGAACGGTTCGTGCGCGATGCAGCGGCTTCTATCATGACGCTCAGGCGTCACGATGCCCATCGACCCGTTGCCCTCTTCTGCCCCGAAACACACCGGGAACACCTGCGAAGGCACGGCAAGGAAGCACTTTTCGAGGATATCCATGTCCTGCCGGAGAAACACGCCTCCATTACGGGTTTCAAACACCACCTGCACCGGTTCATGCCGTACGAACGCACCCTTTTCGTGGATGCGGATATCGTCTGGTGCCGTAACCCCGATCCGCTCTGGAAACAACTACAGGCATATCCCTTCACCGCAACAGGCATCGAATGCGCCGATTTTTTCTTCGGGGGGCCCAAGAATTGGCGCATCGCGATCGATGTGATCCTTAACCGCCGGCAACGCACCATGAAGCGGTTCGGAATCACCCACCTGCCCCGCGTTCAGGCCGGTATGATCTATTGTGCACATCGGGATATGGCCCAAAGCGTGTGCGAAACCGCTGTCTCGCTCCTTGCAAAGAGGACGCAAACCCATTTCCGAAGCCGCCTGGCCGAGGGGCGCAGCGAGGAATCCTGCGAATGGAGCCTCGCAATGGCCATGAGTCAACACAACCTTGAGATTTTTCCCTGGCTCCAGGGACGGCTGAGCCCCCAACTGGACTTTATCGAGGGATGGACGACATACGATCCGGTCTTTCGTGAGGTCACCTGCCGGTACTACACCGATCGTTCGGTCTATGCGTTGCGAGGCATCCGGAACCGGGTGCTGCGCACCTTCCTGATAGATATTGTGTCCAGCTTGCCGGGACGAGGCGATTACAAGGAGTTTACGCCTGTCTCCCTCCATTTCAGCTGGCTTCATTACAAGAAACCCTTTCAGGAGTTTTCCGAGAGGATGTGGACAACGCCTGTCCAACACGGTGAGCGCGCAGCGACCGCAACGCGTTGAACTTTAGGATGCTCTGATTAAGTCCGCAAAGACTCAGAGGCTGAAAGGGGCGCACTGGCAAGGAATGACGAAGCAATGTGGTAGGCCCCACATAATTGAGGAATGACACAGCCAGCGCGTCTCTGTCTGCCTCCCGAAGGGCGCTTCACGGCCGAGACGACCCGAATCCGCCGTGTTTTTCGCTAATTCCGACGATGCAAAGATATCGTCCTTTACGCGTGAAAGTGAAGCGCTGATCGAAGTGGACTTGATCAGAGCATCCTTTACTATTGCCTCAGCGCAGCATGCCACACAAAGGAAACCTCGGACGGATGCCTGAGCAACGTATTAAACAGGAAGATCGACACCCACACAAAAGGATAGAGCAAGGCGCCCAAAACGAGTGGCCAGATCGATACCCGCGCCATCAACCATATATCGATCAGGATCTGGATGAAGGAGAATATACCGAAACATATCCAGGCGATGGCCAACATGGAGGCTACCTGGCCGCTCGGCGCCGGAAGCGAAGAGGCAACCATGGCGCCTGCCATGACAAGCAAATACGGCCAGTGCGCCCATACGATGAGCATGAAAACCTGCCGGACCCGTACTATCCGGGGTCCGAGACGCAGAAGGAGCGACCATGCGATAGCCCATATTCCCAGAGCAAATGCATGGATGCCCCCTGCGAGCAAAAAACAAAGGACAGGCTTGCCGATCATCTGCCCCGCTAAAGATTGTACGAAGGAGGGCAGACGATGCATTGCCACCATAAAGGCATCCGTCACGGCCAGGTTGTAGAGGATCAAAAATCCGGTTAATCCGCTTGTCACAACCACCATGCAAAACGTCGCGAAATTTACCCCGGAAAGATTCTCTCGGTTTGCGTGCACCGCCTCGACAAAAAAGGCATGCGCTCGAAAATACCTGGGTAACATATAGCGAAACCGGGGGGATAACGCATACCCTGTCCCAAACGCAAGAATAATCGTCCAGCCGAAAAGAATAACCCAGGGGAAGGGTTCAGGCGGCGGTGTACCCTCATCGAACGCGAAAACCGTTCTGCGGCCTGAAAAAAAACCCGAAATCACCTCGAAAGCCGCTCGCGTACGTCCATCCGGCGTATGCAGTCCGTAACGCACAGGATCGGACGCCATGACGGAAGATAGCCTGTCGCGCCAACGGTAAACAAACACAGCCCGCAATGAACTGTCCAGGAGTTCGGGCAGCGCGTTCTCAAAATAGCGGGCTTGCCGCTCCGGCGAAAACGGCACGAGCAATCCACGGAAGTCATCGTACCCGACGCCGGTTCCAAGAGCTCCCACGCCAACCGAAGCCATACCGGCCTTTTCGATCCGGGCCGACGGATCAGACCTGTCCAGCACATCCATCAGAACAAAGTCCACAGCATCCGCACAGACATCGTCTTGCGAAAAGAGGGTTACGTAGTACGTCGATATATCCGGCGCCGCCTCGCGCAAACGGCTCGATAACCCTTCGAGCCAGGCGCATGCCGCCGGGTCGGATGTATCGCTATGCCCGGCGAGCCCTATCGCCCGAATCGAAGCATGCCGACGTGCTACATCCAGAGCAGCGTCAAGAGATGCCTGGGCAGAGGCAAGCGTGTCCGCCAGTTCGGAAACCGACAAGTAAGAGAGGGGAAGATCGAGATAGATGTGCAGCCCAAGCGTATCGGCGATACCCAAGACCTCGTCATTGCCGAAAAAGTCTGTGCGTACCGCTTCCACGCCGGCTCCCGCCATGGCGTATATATCCTGCACGGCTTGTATGCGGTCGCCGGGAGGCGTCCACACCATGCCCTTCAGGGGCGCCTGCTGTGCAGCGACGGGTCCCGAAAAAAGAACCGCGAGAGCCCAGAACGTCGCTATATACGCTGAACGGAGAAAAGCTATCGGCAACACAGGCACCTCATACCCCGTTTCAGTCCATCATCTTCCGCAAAAATGCCGGCGTATCGATATCCTCTTTCCGGGTTTCCTCCGGGTGATTGCGCAACTCATCCCCATGAAGCCTGTTGATCTTTGTCCGTTTTACCTCTTCTTGCGCCTTCTTTTCCTGATCGGATCTTTCCGAATCCTCGGCCTTCCGGACAACCTGACGACGCCGATAGGCAGGTTCATCCAGCACCTTCAGATTGTTCTCGCCCTTGTAACTCGGTACAACGCCGGGTTGACTAAGCGGCACCGTCCGGGCATACTTGTTATGATTGAGCGACTCCCGGGACAGATCGAATCCCGTAGCAATAACCGTAACGCTGAGCTTGTCGTCCATTGCCTGGTCTATCACCGTACCGAAAATGACCTCCACCTCTGCTCCCGCTTCCTGTCGAATAATGTCAACCGCCGTACTAACCTCCTGGAATTTGATGTTCTCACTGGAGGTAATGTTGACAAGCACATTACTGGCCCCTGTTATGGACAAACCGTCAAGAAGCGGGCTCGAAATGGCATCCTTGGCCGCCACCTCGGCTCGTGCGGCTCCGCTTGCCTCCGCTGCTCCCATGACTGCCTGGCCACCAACTTCCATAGTGGTCTTGACATCCGCAAAGTCGAGGTTGACGAGACCATGTACGGTGATCAGATCGGATATGCCTCGCGCCGCATTGTAGAGCACATTGTCCACCATGCTGAACGCCTCGAGCCAACTGGTCTTGTCGTCCGATATTTCCATCAGGCGTTCGTTGGGAACGACAATCAGCGTATCGACGATATCGCGAAGCAGTTCGATGCCCTCATCGGCAGCTTTTCTGCGGCGAGTGCCCTCGAAGTCGAATGGCTGAGTAACGATTGCAACCGTCAGGATGTGGAGTTTCCGTGCGATCGCAGCTACAACGGGAGCACCCCCGGTACCGGTGCCACCTCCCATGCCCGCCGTAATGAAAACCATATCGAAGCCCTTTAGCGCCTGCTTGATTTCCTCTCGACTCTCTTCGACCGCATCGGCGCCGACGGTAGGCCGAGCACCGGCCCCAAGGCCTTTCGTCAGGAGCGAACCGGCTTGTATCTTCACCGACGAAAGATTCTTCCGAAGCGCCTGCGCGTCCGTATTGATCGCGATGAATTCGACCCCCTTGATCCCGCGGGTGATCATATCGTTGACAGCATTACCGCCGCCGCCACCAACGCCGACCACGCACAATTTGGGATTGTCGGTCAACGAGCCGTTGAACTTGAATGAGTTGCTCATGGGTTTCTCCATTATTTCCATGGGTGAATACCAACCGGTGCATGCGCTTGGCGGCAAAGTCGGCAATTGTTATAGTTCGTCGAACCAACCCTTCATTCTCGTCGCAATTTTGTTGACGAGAGAATCACGAGGGACACGGTCTTCTCCAAGGCGCGCCAGCCCCCCGCTGAATATCGCACCATCTCCGGCCCCGAATTGCAGCCCGTAAAACACGAGCCCGACAGCCGTGGAATACTTGGGGTCGCTTACTTCCTGCACCATCCCGCCAGCCAGGCCGGTCGGCCTGCCTACGCGCGCTTCTATGCCGAGTATGTCGGAGGCAAGATCGTCCACGCCGGGAATGAGCGAGCCGCCACCGGTGAGCACCACACCGGCCGCCAGACTTCCCGTGTAGCCGCTGCGCTTGATCTCGATGGCTGCGATCTCCAGGACCTCCTCCATACGAGGCTGGATAATTTGTGCAAGCGGACTGCGTCCGATACTCTTTTCCGGGCGCCCCCCCAATCCGGGTATCGTGATTTCCTCCTCTTCGGAAGCCATGTCGATGAGTGCGATGCCAAAGCGGCATTTGAGTTGCTCAGCCTGGTCGCGCATCACGCCAAGACCTCGCCGGATGTCGTCGGTTACGTTGTTTCCGGCGATGCCGATGACGGCGGTATGACGGATTGTATTATCCTCGAACACGGCAATATCCGTCGTGCCCCCACCTATGTCGATGAGCGCTACGCCGACTTCCTTTTCGTCCCGATGGAGCACCGAGCAGGACGAAGCCAAGGGCTCCAGAACGATATCCTCGACCTGATAGCCCGCTTTCTCAATGCAGCGATAGACATTTTTGGCTGCGGATACCAGTCCGGTGATGATATGTACGGTCCCCTCCAGACGCACTCCGCTCATCCCCACAGGATCGGCTACGCCATCCTGACCGTCCACCACGAATTCCTGCGGGATGACATGCAGAATTTCCCGATCGGCGGGCATGGCCACATGGGTGGTGTCCTTGATGAGACGCTGCACATCGTGCAACACGATTTCCCGATCCCGAGGGGATATCGTGATGACGCCGTTCGTCCGAAAACTCTGGACATGATCCCCGGCGATCCCGACGATCACGCTGCGAATATCCACGGCGGCGGTCCGCGCCGCCTCTTCGACGGCAATCCGAACGGCGGCCACCGTCTTGTCGATGTTCACAACGACGCCGCGATTCAAACCGTCCGATTCTGCAACCCCGACCCCCAGAATGTTGATGCAGCCGAGATTGTCGACAGCCGCAACCACTGCACACACCTTGGTGGTGCCGATGTCTACACCGACTACAATACGTTCATTCATGCTCGTTTCCATAAGCAAATACCCGGCGAAGGGTCAGCTTTCTTTCGTGACAATTTGACCGTCAAAACGGAGATCGATGGTGGTAAAGATTTTGTCCGGACTCGGCAATACGGCTTGCATCCAGAAGGCATGTAGTCGCCTGAATTTCTCGGTATAGTCGCGGCTTCCAAGCCGCACTGCAATCGCTTCCTTACTACCGGGAATCGCCGCATACATCGTGATGCCGCCGGCGCGATCCACTTCGAAGGAGGACACAAGTACATCCTGCAGCGGATCGGATTCCGGCAGCGTAGCAAGCAGTTCGCGCAGAGAGGCTTCACGCAACGGTTGCGTCCGATTTTCGGGCAACACGGCGCCCCACACCAACGGTACGTCCCAGGCAGCGTCTCCCGACAATGGCATGGCATGACCTTCGGCGTCCAGCCAGGCTGCCGGTTGCCCGTCGGAAGTAAGCGCCAGCGCAACGGGGAGCCGTTCCTTTACAGCAATCCGCACCACGCCGGAAGGAAGCCTTCGGACCACACCGGTTTGCACCCAGGGATGCCGGACAACACGGTCGGCGACTACCAGCGGATCTACATCCAGCACTCGCACGCTCGTGTCGACGGCGGTCAGAGCAAGGAGCGACTCCTCATCCGCGTACCGGGCGCCCTCGACCATAACCTCGCGAACGACTATCCGGTCGACCCAGGCCCACCCGGCAAACGACAGCGCCCCTGCGATCGCTACGACCGCCACCAACCCCGCCATGCGCACCGGAATTCGTTTTACTTTACCCATCTTTCCGCTCTTGCAATATTACTGTTGTTCGAGTTTCGCAAGCAATGTGCCTCCGCAACGCCAGATATCCCCAGCGCCCATGGTCACGACGATATCCCCCTCCCGGACCTTGCCCGCGAGAAAGCCTGACACTTCTTTCCTGTCAGCGACATAATGCACATTCCGGTGCCCGTACTGTCTGGCCAGATTGGCCAGTATTTCTCCATTAACGCCGTCAATGGGCGTCTCCCGGGCAGCGTACACATCGGTAAGCACCAGTATGTCCGCATTGAAGAAGGCCTTTGCGAAATCGTCCATGAAATCGCGCGTACGCGTGTAGAGATGCGGCTGAAAGACCGCGATAATACGCTTGTCGGGCCACATCTCGTGCGCTGCTTCAAGCGTCGCCGTAATCTCGGTCGGGTGATGCGCATAATCGTCCACGACCATGACGCCCGCGGCTTCGCCTCTTTTCTGAAAGCGCCGCTGCACTCCCGTGAACCGGCCGATACCAGCCCGAATTTCCTCAAAGTCGATCTCCAGTTCGATCCCGACCGTCACAGCAGCCAACGCATTGCGCACGTTGTACCGTCCGGGTGCATGCAGCGCAATCTCACCGAGGCTCCGGTTGCGACACAGCACATTAAACCGGGTCGTCGCGCCATCCTGCCAGACCTTGTCGGTGCGTATCTCCGCCTGTCGCGACGTACCGTACGTAACGATCCGGCGATCTATCCGACCGACGATTTCCTGTACGATCGGATCGTCAAGGCAAAGCACAGCCGCTCCGAAAAAAGGCACGCTGTTCGCGAATTGCGTGAATGCATGCTTGATGTCCTCTAGATCCCTGTATGTATCGAGGTGTTCCGCCTCGATGTTCGTAATGACGGCCAGAGAAGGAGTGAGCCTCAGGAACGTACGATCGTATTCGTCGGCCTCGATCACGATGACATTGCCTTCGCCGACCACCGCGTTCGAACCGAAAACCGCTACTTTGCCCCCCACGATAATGGTGGGATCAAATCCTCCCTCTGCAACGACCAGGCCAACCATCGAGGTCGTCGTGGTCTTGCCGTGCGTACCGGAAATACCGACGCCAAACTGCATGCGCATCAACTCCCCGAGCATCACCGAACGGGGAATAGCGGGGATACGCAGCCGTTCTGCCTCCACAGTTTCCGGGTTATCTTTCAGCGCTACGGCGGAGGAATACACGACGACATCGGTATCCTGCACGTTTTCGGCGGCATGCCCCTCATGTATGACAGCGCCAAGCGAGGTCAGCCGGTCCGTCACTTCCGATAGTTGCAAGTCCGAGCCGGTCACTCGATACCCCCGATTGAGCAACACCTCTGCGATGGAACTCATGCCGATACCGCCGATGCCCACCATGTGGACCTGCCGGATACGACCCAGAGCCGATTGCCGTTTACTTTTCATCATTCAAACACGTATCGCTTGCCGACCTGTCATCGTCGATTCGTTTTCGTCCGTTTTCTCCTCTGCGGCGAAACCCGCCAGACGCAACACGTCGCTGGCAATCCGATCGGCAGCACCGGGCCGGGCCAGAGCAAGCGCCGCTTTCGACATATCCCGAAGGAGCTCGGGGCGCATTCGCAACCGGTCTATCGCCCCAGGCAAAGTATGGACCATCATAGACTCGGAAATCATCTCCGCCGCCCCCGCACCTACCATGCTCCGGGCATTGCGGGTCTGATGATCTTCCGCCACATTCGGAGAAGGAATGAGGATAGAAGGCGTGCCCGTGATCGCCAGTTCGCTGCACGTGAGCGC
>LXNJ01000782.1_pt1 | contig 20631 bp, 18 predicted proteins | sample 809081 | NCBI WGS metagenome assembly LXNJ01 (sample SAMN04870510, study PRJNA318959) | sponge metagenome | biome: sponge; feature: marine sponge reef; material: water | host: Petrosia ficiformis | place: Greece: Milos, Mediterranean Sea | collected 2013-05-29 | depth 5-7 m | reverse complement strand
CCTGCCGGGAAGTAGGCTCCCTTGTTGTTCGGGAAGTCGACTTGGCCGGGCCAGTTCTCCTGGATCTCCGCCAACGTGCCGAAGTCTCTCGGGTGGAACTGGACGTTCACGCCGGAGACGGTGCCTGGAGTCTTGGGCAGCGACTCGCCGAGCACGTAGCGGTGCGCCTCGACGCCTGCCAACCCGGACCCGGGTGCGCCGGGACAGACGTTCCAGTCGCCAGACACGATTCCGATTCCATCGCCTTGGGCGGACATCGACCGCGAAGCCGCCGCGACGTCGGGGACCTGCACGATGGCCATGTAGCCGCAGTCGCCGTTGCGATCGAGCAGCCTGGTCTGGGTGGTGGAGCGTTGCCAGGCGAGGTCCGTGGGGCAGACGGTTTCAAGGAACGATTCGCCGAGGCGGATGTGCGTATTGGTGAGATTGCCACCGGCGGCCATCCGCGGATCGCGGAACACCACGGGCGCATCGAAGGCCGTGGAGAGCACGTTGGACGTCCACTCCAGGTCGCGTGCGAGCAGGCAGATCTGGCGCAGGCGTAACGCTGGGTGGGCCATCAGTCGACGTGGGTTGCGGTGTGTGTCATGAGACCTATTCTCCCTCGAAAGGCACCCGGAATGGCAAGCGCCCGGGCGCGCCTATGCTGACAGGTGCGTGCATGCGCGCGTATGCGCGACCACCTTGCCGCCGCGGGTGATCGGTATGTTGTCGGCCTTGAACGTATTGCGTCCTTCGATGTCGATGCAGTCGAGCGAGCGGTAGGCGTTGATCAACCCAATCTTGCTCACCGGCGTGTAGTTCGAATTGGCGCGGTGCATCAGGCAGGGGTGGAAGATGAGCACGTCGCCGGGTCGAAACTGCGGCGTGACGACGCGCGTTGCGTAGGGTCCGAATCCCACGATGATACGTTTCTTGACCGGCCACCCGGGCATCTCGACGTAACCGCGTTCGAACAGTCCGTCGCGGTGGCTGCGGGGGACGAGGGACGTGCCGCCGGTATCCGGGCCCATGTCGCCGAGGTAGGTCAGGGCAGAGGCGAGCTTGTCGTTGGACAGCGGAACGTAGTCGGGCGCGTCCTGATGCCAGCCCTGGAAATCGAAGTTCATCATGGCGGGCTTGACCACCGTGGCGGACTGGTAGGCGTCGATGTCGTTGTCGTAGAGGTCAACGAATGCGGCCGCCAGTCTGGGATCGCGCATGTGGTCGTCGAGGCGCGGGTGCTCGAGGAAGATGTCGTTGTAGTAGTAGACCCGGTTCGGGTTCAGTGCATCCCCGGATCCGCGCGTCCACGGATCGAAGCCGACGCCCCGGGTGCCTCGCTTCGCGCGGCCGAGAACCTCCGCGGTGGCTTCCTTGAGTGAGTCGACGTCGTCGCGGCCGAAGAGGCCGCGCAGGACCAAGTAGCCGTCCTCGGCATAGCGCTCGATTTCGCCGCTGTCGAGGCAGCCCATGGTGCCGGCCAACGCCTACGGCGCCACCACCTCCATGACCTTGCTGTAGATCGTGTAGCCGGCAAACGCGATGTACATGGCCGATGCGAGCACCATGAAGAAGATGTTGATCCACCCGGGACGGGCCGACTTCGGCAGGCGGGTGAGGTTCAGGTAGAGGATCATGGGCACGTAGATCGCCATGACGAAGCCGCTCATGAGCGCGGCGATGAACAGGAAGTCGAGCCCGGCGATGTCGTACTTGCCGAAGAACCAGACGCTGAAGACGCCGATTCCCATGGTCGTCCCGACCAGCACGAGGTACCACTGTTCTAGCTTCAACCAGCGCCCGAACTTGAAGTTGGTGTGCAGCAGGTCGGCGAAGATGCGGCTACCGCCGTCGACGCCGCCGAGCTGGGTGCTGAACAGCGCGGCCATGCCGACGATCAGGAACAGGTAGCGGCCGAACGTTCCCATGCTCTGTTCCAGGATGGACGCGAGGTCCCACACGAGACTCGCACGGTCCGGCACGAGACCGATGGGATGCAGGACGGCAAGAGCGCCGAACACGAACAGGAACATGGTGAAGCTGCCGAGCAGCCAGAAGAACAGGGTCTGGTCGACCACCACGTAGCGGAACCAGTCCTTGAAGCGGCGCCGGTTGTCCGCCGTGTCGGCATACAGGTAGCCCGTGTCCAGTTCCTTGACCTCGTGCTTGTGCACCGCGCTCATGAGCGACGGCACGCGGGCTCCCATGCCGATGTCCTTCTCGCGCAGGTAGTAGGCGTAGTAGAGATTGCCGAGCCCGCCGGCGCCGGCGAATACGACCGCGCCGAAAAAGCGGTTGAAGGTCAGTTGATCGCGCACCGAGCCGTCTTCGGCGAGGACGTCTACGGGGAAGTCCGGGAAGCTGAAGATGCTGACGACGCCGCGCCACATCTCGAGGAAGATGTCGGCCGATCCGATCTCCCATACGACGTACAGGAGCCCGGCGACGATGACGACGATCAGTCCCATGATGCAGCGTTCCACGGCGGTGTAGATCACCTTGGGGCCGAACAGGATGGCCGCCACGAGTGCGAATACGAGCGCGGTCCAGAGCCATGGCGGGCTGTCGTGTTGCGGTCCGAAGATGAGATCGCGCAGCGCGATGCCGGTCTCGCGCGCCCATCCGGGCAGGAACTTGCCAACGAAGATCACGAAGACGAACAGGTACACCACGAGCTTGATGACCCGTGCCATGCCCGTGAATGGACTCTCGCCCGTGGCGATGGACCAGCGACCGATCTCGATGTTCACCCACAGTTGCAGGAAGATGCCGATCGCGGCCGCCCAGAGGAGCTGCGCGCCGACCACCGACGTGATCCAGGGCCACATGATGAGTTCGCCGGAACCGATGGCCAGTCCGGCCATGACCACGCCCGGGCCCGCCATCTTGAGAATCGGCTTCGTGCGTTCGGGCAGTTCCGCTTCCTTGAGCGGCTGGATCGGGATCAGCATGTGGACGCCTGTGCTTTGAAGGATTGGGACGGAGACCACGGCAAGACTAGCAGCCCGGCGGGCGTTTGCGGCGAGGACGCTCGGACACCTACCTCGGTCCGCTGTGCGCCCGGAGCAGGCGATCCGGAAAGTCGCTGAATACGCCGGTGACGCCCATGGCGCGCAACGCCACGGCCCGCTCGACATCGTTGACGGTGTAGACGAGGCAATGGCAGCCGGTGGCGAGGACGGCACCCACCGTCGCTGTCTCGGCGATCCGATCCGCCAGGTTGACCGACCAGGCGCTGAGCGCGCGCGCGGTGTCGAGAACGCCGTGCCGCCACCGGGCAAGCAGCGGCGCGCATGGGATGGTGGGACATAGGCCGTGGAAGCGCGCCAGTTCGTCGTGGTCGAACGCGGACACGAGTAGCGGCCGCTCGCGATCCGCAACGGCACGGGCCACGGGTGCCGCGGTGCCGCGGCCCTTGAGTTCTATGTTGACAGCGACGCGGGCGGGCACGGCTTCGAGAACCTCGTCGAGTGTCGGCACACGCTGACCGGCGCCGGCATCGAGGGTGCGCAGAACGTCGAAAGCCGTGGCGGCCACCTCGCCTGTTCCGTTCGTGGTCCGGTCAACGCGCTCGTCGTGGATCACGACCAAGTGCTCATCGGCGCTCAGGTGGACGTCCAACTCCACCGCGTCCACGCCGAGACGAACGGCGTGCTCGAACCCGGCGAGCGTGTTCTCGGGTGCCAATCCCGCAGCACCGCGATGGCCGATCACCCACAGCCCATCGTGGCGTTTCGGATTGGTGGACAGTGTCTCGCTCATCACGAGCGCCCCAAGTGCGCCTGGACGTTCAACGCGACCCTGCGCAGAACAAACGCGTACAGAGGGACGGGTGTGGTTTGCGTTACCATTTTCTCCGATCATGAGCTATCTGGTGTTGGCGCGGAAGTACCGGCCTCGCGCGTTCTCGGACGTGGTGGGCCAGGAGCACGTCGTGCGCGCGCTCGCCAACGCCCTTGACAACGCCCGATTGCACCACGCGTACCTGTTCACCGGCACGCGGGGCGTCGGCAAAACGACGTTGGCACGCATTCTCGCCGCGTGTCTGAATTGCGAAACCGGCGTGACGTCGACACCGTGCGGCAGTTGCCCGGCATGCGAGGCGATCGCGGCGGGCCGGTTCATGGACCTGGTCGAAGTGGACGCGGCCTCGCGCACTGGGGTGGAAGACACTCGCGACCTGCTCAACAACGCGCAGTTCCTGCCCGGCCAGGGGCGTTTCAAGGTGTATCTGATCGACGAGGTGCACATGCTGACCGGGCACAGTTTCAATGCCTTGCTGAAGACCCTTGAAGAGCCCCCGGAGCATGTGAAGTTCCTGCTGGCCACGACCGAGGCGCGCAAGATCCCGATCACGGTGTTGTCCCGATGCCTGCAGTTCCACCTCAAGAACATGCTCCCCGAGACGATCGAAGGGCAGCTCGCGCGAATTCTCGCCGATGAGGCGGTGGAGGCGGAGCCTGCGGCCTTGGCGGCGATTGCTCGGTCCGCGCGCGGCAGCATGCGCGACGCGCTTTCGATCGCCGACCAGGCGATCTCCCATGGTGCGGGCCGGATCGAAGCGCAGAGCGTGAACGCCATGCTCGGTATCGCCGGTCGCGACGAGATCGGCGTGCTGCTCGAAGCCCTGGCGGCGCGCAATGGCGACTCACTGCTTGCGGCGGCCGACGAACTCTCCCGGCGTTCACTGGATCTCGCCGCCGTGCTCGGCGAACTGCAGCACGCCTTCCACGACTTGGCGGTGGCCGCCGAGCTCGGCACTGACCCGGAGCCGCCGTATGACCGGTTCGAGCGGTCGTTCTCGGCGGAGGACCTGCAGATCTACTACCAGATCGCCCTCGTCGGCACACGCGATCTGCCGTTTGCACCGGATCCCAAGGTTGGCTTCGACATGACCCTGGTTCGATTGCTGTCCTTCGAGCCGCTCGGCAGTACCCCGGATACCGAATCGAAGGTGTCGGGGACATCGCGAGCGCAAACGACGCCGTCGGACGAGGGTGGCGCGGCGCTGGCGGTTCCCGATGTCGGCGGCCCCGAAGACGCAACGGCTGCGCAGACGGCCCCGGCGCCCGGCGCGGCGCCGCCACGGGACTCGGTTGATACGCCGGGCCCGGAGTTGCCGGCGTGGCATGACTTGGTTGCCGCGATGGCGCCGCAGGGCGTCACGCTCATGATCCTGGAGCACGCCAACCTCATCGCCAAGGACTCAGGGCTTTGGACCATCCGCCTCGCGCAAGACCATCATGCGCTCCTCAACGACACCCAGCGCGATGAGATCCGAGCACTCGCCGGACGTCACGAGGGTCGGCCGGTCGAGGTGCGCTACGAAGTCGGCGAACTCGCCGCCGAGACCCCGGCGGCACGCAAGGCACGACTCAAGAGCGAGCACGAGGCCGAGGCCAAAGCCGCTCTGCTCGGCGACGCCAACGTGCAGGTCCTGTTGTCGGAGTTCGACGCCCGTTTAGAGTCGCCGCACCTCGATGCCCGTTAGTGGCGCTGTGGGCGGAGGGCGGACAGCAGGAGGGCGGACAGCAAAAGCGCGTTCTAAATCCGCAACCCCCGCGCGAGGCTTCGCTACAATCGACCGGCACGAGGACGAGAAACGTGGTTCCATGAAGCTGGAAGACTTGTTCAAGCAGGCACGTTCCGTGCAGGCCCAACTCGGCGAGACCCAGGACGCGATCAAGGCGGCGCGGGTGACCGGTGAGAGTGGCGGCGGGTTGGTCAGAGTGACGCTGAACGGGGCCTTCGAAGCCTTGCAGGTCGAGATCGATCCGATGACGGCCGATGAAGAGCGCGGCGTTGTGGAGGATCTGGTTGCGGCTGCGATCAACGACGCCGTGCGGCGCGTCGAAGCGTTGCAGCGCGAGAAGATGGGTGCCGTGGCCCGAGGCCTTGGCTTGCCGCCGGGGCTGAATCTGCCGAGTTGAGCGGATGGGGGGCGTGGCACGTCGATGGCTTCTGCAATCTGCCTGGCTCCGTCTCGGTCGGCCTTGGCATTCGCCAACGACGCCATGTGAGCGGAAGCGGCATTAGATGCGGATCAGCCCGTTGATCGACCGTTTGGTCGAGTCCCTGCAGACCATGCCAGGTGTGGGGCCGAAAACCGCGACCCGCACGGCGCTGCACCTTCTGCAGTACAACCGCGATGGCGCGCGGGCACTGGCCGCAGCCCTGTCCGAGGCCGCAGAACACGTGCGGCGGTGCCGGACCTGCCGCACGCTGACCGAGTCTGATCAGTGCGCCATCTGCGCCAATCCAAGGCGTGACAGCAATTCGCTGTGCGTCGTGGAGTCGCCTGCAGACATCATCGCGATCGAACAGACGGCGGGATTCTCCGGACGGTATTTCGTCCTGCATGGGCGGCTATCGCCCATCGACGGCATAGGCCCGGACGAGTTGGGTCTCGCCGAGCTACCGGCGCGGGTACGGGACATGGGGGCCAAGGAGGTGATCCTCGCGACCAACCCCACGGTCGAAGGAGAGGCCACCGCCCATTACATCAAGGAGTCCCTGCGCGACAGTACGGTCGCGGTGACGCGCATCGCACACGGCGTTCCGCTTGGCGGCGAGCTCGAGTACATCGACGGCGGAACCATCGCGCATGCCATGCAGGGCCGGCGCAGCGTGGATTAGAGTTGCACCGGTCCGCGCCTCCTCTCGATGTCTACCGACGGTAAGCCGGGTCGCGATGTCCTCGTCGACCACGACGAGGCGTTGGCGGCCGGAATCGTCGCGCTCGGGTCGACCGTGGGCGTCGACACCGAGTTCATGCGCGTGCGGACCTTCCACCCGATTCCGGCGCTGTACCAAGTCGCCGCCGACACCGGCGTACTGCTGGTCGACGCGCAGGCGGCTGCGACGTTCGCGCCGCTCAAGGCCCTGCTTCTCGACCCGGCACGTCGGAAGGTCATGCACGCGTGCTCCGAGGACCTCGAGGTCATCGCGGTCCACCTCGGCTTGCGCCCCGTGGCGGTGCTCGATACGCAGCTGGCGCATGCGTTCCTCGTACCGGAGTATTCCGCAGGCTACGTCAAGCTGGTGAAGCACTATCTCGGCCGGACGCTCAGCCAGCACGAGACCCGTTCCGACTGGCTGGCGCGCCCGTTGTCGGACGCGCAGATTCGCTACGCTCGCGAAGACGCGGCGTACCTGGTGCCGATCTGGGAACGGCAGCGTGATGCGCTTGACCGATGCGGCCGTCTGCCGTGGTTCGAAGAGGATATGCGGCGAGTCCTGTCAGCGGTGCCGGAGACGCCGGATACCTGGTATCGCACGATCAAGGGCGTTTGGCGGCTGAACCGGCGGGAATTGGCTGTGCTCAAGAGCTTGATTCGTTGGCGTGAACTCGAAGCGCGCCGCCGGGATGTACCGCGGGCGTGGGTCGCCGCGGACGACCGCCTGGCGACCTTGGCCCGACGCGCCGAGTTGCGCGCAAGCGACGTGGCGTCGGTGCTGCCGCGTCGGGTCGCCGCGCGCTACGGCAAGGCCCTCGTGACTGCGCACCGCGCCGGACTGGCGGATCCCGAACCCCCGGCGCGGATACCGCCGCCGCTGAAGCAGGCCGCGACCGCCTCGGTCAAGGACATGCGTCGCTTGGCAGGCGAGACGGCTGCCCGATTGGGCGTGGCGAAGGAACTGGTCGCACGCAAGCGCGATCTGGAGGCGATGTACCGGCACTACCGCGACCATCGGATGTTGCCGGACTGGTTCGACGGCTGGCGTGCGGAAGTCCTTGGCGGCGATCTCGAGGAACTCCTGAGGAGGACACTGTGACCGACCGGTTGCGGACGTCCTTGCCCCCCGGGACCAACGACGCTGGCTTCTGGGAACGTAAGACGCTTGCCGAGATGGACGCGCACGAGTGGGAGTCGCTGTGCGATGGATGCGCGCGGTGCTGCGCGATCAAGCTCGAGGACGAGGCGACAGGCGAGGTCGTGACGACGCGCGTCGTGTGCCGTTTGCTCGACCTCGAGAGCTGTCGCTGCACACGCTATCCCGAGCGGCATCGACTCGTGCCGGATTGCGTGCGCCTGACCGCCGAGACGGTGGCGAGCTTCGCTTGGCTGCCGTCGTCGTGCGCCTACCGCCGGTTGGCGGAGGGCCGGGGGCTCGCCTGGTGGCATCCCCTGGTATCGGGCGATCCGGCCACGGTGGTGGACGCCGGCATCAGCGTGCGCGGCAGCGTCGTCTCGGAGCGTGACGTCCATCCCCGGGACATCGTCGAACATGTTGCAGTGCGCTGGGTCGACGGGCCGCAGGACTCCCCTAGCGGGGCTCCGCCCCAGCAAGACCCCGCCAAGTTCCGACGGCCAGAGAATGCAACCTGACGGCAAACGCAGACCGCGGTCACGCAAACCAGGATGAGTCCGTACGCGATTGCCTGGACCGTGGTCGTGGCGGCAGGCTGCCTTGCGGGCTGGCTCGTGTTCCGCGCGTTGCGCGGTTTCACGTGGCTGCGCTACGTGACCACGGCGCTGGTCGTGGTCTGGGCGGTGACGCCGTACCGGTTCGATGCCGAACACTGGGCGCCCGCCTTCCTGGTGGCGGCGTTTCGAGTTCCATTCATAGACGAAGACGCCAATCCGGCCGAAGCGGTCATGGTGCTCGGCGCGACGACGACCGGCGTGCTGCTGGCCGCATTACTGCTCATTCTCGGCCGGACGCTGGCTGCAAAACGGCGAAACACTGTGGCCAAAAACAGGTAGAGTACGCGCTTTCGCGTCCGCGCAGTCGCGCCACACCCGTCCTGCGCCCACGCCACACGAGGAATAGCGGAAGGCTTGATGATTTTCGACAGTACCGACACCTACATTTCCACCGATGAACTGTCCATGGCGGTGGACGCTGCGGTCAAGCTGGAACGACCGCTGCTGGTCAAGGGCGAACCAGGCACCGGGAAAACGCTGCTCGCCGTCGAGATCGCACAAACGCTGGATCTGCGCTTGATCACTTGGCATATCAAGTCGCAGACCAAGGCGTTACAGGGCCTGTACGAGTACGACGCGGTGTCCAGGCTGCGCGACTCGCAGCTTGGCGACGAACGGGTCGGCGACATCCGCAACTACATCAAGAAGGGCAAGCTGTGGGAGGCCTTCGAGTCGGACGAGCGCGTGGTGCTCTTGATCGACGAGATCGACAAGGCCGATATCGAGTTCCCCAACGACCTGCTCCAGGAACTCGACCGGATGGAGTTCTTCGTCTACGAGACCAACGAGACGATCGTGGCCAAACAGCGCCCGATTGTCGTCATCACGTCGAACAATGAAAAGGAGTTGCCGGACGCGTTCCTGCGCCGTTGTTTCTTCCACTACATCAACTTTCCCGACCGCGAGACCATGGAGCAGATCGTCGAAGTCCACTTCCCGACGATCAAGCAACACTTGGTCAAGGAGGCCATGGACATCTTCTTCGACGTCCGCAAGGTGCCGGGTTTGAAGAAGAAGCCGTCGACATCGGAGTTGATCGACTGGCTGAAGCTTTTGATGGCGGACGACATCCCCGACGAGATTCTCACCAACCGCGACCCGTCGAAGGCGATCCCGCCGCTCTACGGCGCATTGGTGAAGAATGAGCAGGACGTACACCTGCTCGAACGCTTGGCATTCATGAACCGGCGCGACAGCCGCGGCTAGCGCTTGCCGGGTTCGCCAGGGAGCCCAAGAGTCGAACAAGACAACGGACGAACACCGTGCTGATCAACTTCTTCCTCACCCTGCGCCGCTACAAGGTCCCGGCCACCATCCGGGAATTGATGGACCTGATCGCCGCACTCCGGGAGCGGGTCGTGTACAGCAGTGTGGACGATTTCTACCTGCTCGCACGGACGTGCATGGTCAAGGATGAGAAGAACTACGACAAGTTCGACCGCGCCTTCAGTGCCTATTTCAAAGGTCTCGAAGACCTGCACGGCCTGCTGGAGTCGCTGATCCCCGACGAGTGGCTGCGCCGCGAATTCGAGAAGAGCCTCACCCCGGAGGAGCTCAAGCAGATCGAGTCGCTCGGCGGCCTCGAGAAACTCATCGAGGCGTTCCGCAAGGCGCGCGAGGAAGCGGAGAAGGCCGAAGAGGGCGAAAACGGCGAGGATGGGGACGAGGGCAATGCCAACCGACCGGGTCAACGTGGTCCGGGCGGGGTCGGGCGCGGCAAGAAGAAGAAGGCCAAGAAGGTCTGGGACCAACGCCAGTACAAGAACCTCGACGACTCGGTCGAACTGGGCACGCGCAACATCAAAATGGCATTGCGCCGGCTGCGCAAGTTCGCCCGCACGGGCCGCGAAGAAGAGCTGGACATGGACAATACGATCCGCTCGACGGCGCACAACGGCGGCATGCTCGACATCCGAATGCGCCCGGAGCGCAAGAACACCGTCAAGGTGTTGCTGATGCTGGACATCGGCGGATCCATGGATGCCCATGTCAAGATCTGCGAGGAGTTGTTCTCGGCCACGCACACGGAGTTCAAGCACCTGGAGAGCTACTACTTCCACAATTTCATCTACGAGTCGGTGTGGAAGGACAATCGCCGGCGCATGAACGAACGCATTCCCACCTGGGAGCTCCTCAACAAGTACGGACGCGACTACAAGGTGGTTTTCGTCGGCGATGCCACCATGGCCCCTTACGAGATCACGCACGCCGGTGGTAGCGTCGAGCACTGGAACGAAGAACCGGGTGCCGCTTGGATTGCGCGGTTCACCGGCATCTACGACAAACTCGTCTGGATCAACCCAACCCCGCAGGAGACCTGGGAGTATTCGACCTCGGTCGCCATGACCCAGGACCTGGTCGATGGTCAGATGTTTCCGTTGACTGTGCGCGGGCTTGAAGAAGGAATGAACTTCCTGTCCAAGTAGGCGCCATGCGCCCCGCGAAGAAGACCCCGCCCGAGAAACCCGGCGACGCGCCTTACGGCGACGCGATCGAGTTCCCCGCGGAACTGCCGATCACGCCGCGCATCGGCGAGATCGTCGAACTCCTCAAGCGACACCAGGTGGTGATCGTTGCCGGCGAGACCGGCTCGGGAAAGACGACGCAGCTGCCCAAGGCATGCCTCTTGGCGGGCCTCGGCGCACGTGGTGGCATCGTCCATACGCAACCGCGACGCCTCGCGGCGCGAACGGTGGCGTCGCGGATCGCCAGCGAACTCGGCGTGGACCTCGGTGCGGAGGTCGGCTACGCGGTGCGTTTCAGCGACCAGACGTCGCCGCGGACGGTGGTCAAGGTGGTGACCGACGGGTTGCTGCTCAACGAGATCCAGCGCGACCGAACGCTTAAGCGCTACGCCTGCGTGATCGTCGACGAGGCCCACGAACGCAGCCTCAACATCGACTTCATCCTCGGCTGCCTGAAGCTCGCGCTCGCGCGGCGTCGCGACCTGAAGGTGATCGTGACGAGTGCGACGATCGATGTCGCGGCCTTCGCGGACTACTTCGATGGCGCGCCGGTCGTGGAGGTGTCCGGGCGCGGCTATCCGGTGGAGACGGTTTACTTGCAAGCCGTCGATGCCCAGGAATCAGCGCTGGTCGATTGTTTGGAGCGCATCGCCCGGGACTCGCCGGCCGGGCACCGGGACATCCTCGTGTTCCAGTCGGGAGAGCGCGAGATCTTCGACAACGCTCAATTGCTGAAGAAGCGGTTCGCGGACCGGTTCGACATCCTGCCGTTGTACGCCCGGCTGCCAAGCGTTGAGCAACGGCGGATATTCGCACCGGGCGATCGTCAGCGCGTGGTACTCGCCACCAACGTCGCGGAGACCAGCATCACGGTACCGAACATCGGCTACGTGGTTGACCCGGGACTCGCCCGGATCAGTCGGTACAGCTACCGCGCCAAGCTGCAGCGTTTGCCCATCGAGGCGATTTCGCAGGCGAGCGCGGCGCAACGCGCAGGCCGGTGCGGCCGCGTGGCGCCGGGCGTCTGCTACCGGCTGTATGCGGAAGCGGACTACCATTCGCGTCCGGCATACACGGACCCGGAGCTCAAGCGCACCAATCTCGCCGCCGTGGTGTTGACCATGCGGGCGTTCCGACTCGGCGACGTCGAGGCGTTTCCGTTCATCGAGCCACCCGACGGTCGAGCGGTGCGCGACGCAGTACGGCTGCTGCATGAGCTCGAGGCCTTGGCCGACGACAGGCTGACCGAGGTCGGCAAGACGATGGCCCGGCTCCCGGTCGACCCGCGCCTTGCGCGCGTCCTCATCGAGGCAGGACGCACCGGCGCGTTGGCGGAGGCGTTGATCGTCGTGTCGGCGCTGTCGGCACAGGATCCGCGTCTGCGTCCACTCGAGCACCGCGCCGCAGCCGATCAGGCGCATGCGCTGTTCGATCAAGCGACGACCGCTGAGGGTGCCGCCCCGACCGTGGGTGGCGCGCGCCAGTCGGATTTCGTGGCCTTCGTTCGGCTTTGGGACTGGCTCGAAGCCAGCCGGGCGGAGATGTCGCGCAGCGCGTTTCGGCGGCTGCTCGAGGGCCGGTTCCTGAGCCCCGCACGAGTGCGCGAGTGGCGTGCGCTGCACCGGCAGTTGCTGCTCGCCTGTCGTGACTTGGGGCTGCGAGTCAACCGCAAGCCCGCCGACTACGCGACGTTGCACCGTGCATTGCTCACCGGATCGCTCGGCTTCATCGGGTCGAAGCGCGACGTGGAAGATGAGCACGGACGCGGGCCGGGGCCGAAGGGACGACGGCGTATGCCCGAGTACGACGGGCCCCGCGGCATGCGGTTCCGGTTGTTCCCGGGTTCCTCGTTGCGAGGCGCGCCACCGAAATGGCTGGTCGCGGCCGAAATCAGCGTCAGCGCGTCGCGTGCAGGCGATGCGGGGAACACCTACGCACGCTGTGTCGGCGCCGTCGAAGCGGCATGGATCGAGGCTGCCGCGGGGCATGTCAAGAGAACAACCCATTCAGAGCCGTACTGGGATGCGAAACGCGGCCAGGCGATGGTGCGGGAACGGGTCACCGTATACGGTCTCACCTTGGTCGCGGGCCGTCCGCGCCCTGCGCGGGACATCGACCCGGCAGCGGCAAGGGAGATTTTTGTCCTCGAGGCGTTGGTCAGGCGCAACCGCCAGCCCGCCCTCAACCGGGTCAAGGCGGCATTCCTCGACAGGAACGAGGCCCTGGAGCGGCATCTGGAGGAAGGCCAAGCGCGGTCCCGACGGGCGGATCTCGTCGCGGGCGAGAAGGCGCGCGCGGCGTTCTACGCGGCGCGTCTGCCGGCGGACATCGATTCGCTCGATGCTTGGGAGCGCTTCTTGCGCGAGATCGACGACGCGGCTCATGAGGCGCTCGTCATGGGCGAGGAGGATCTCCTCGCCGGTGCCGGCCCGCCGGTCGACGACGACGGGTTCCCGCCGTACCTGCCGTTGGCCGGGCAACGCGTCCCGCTTCGTTACAAATTCGCCCCCGGCGAACGCGACGACGGGTTGAGCGTCCGCGTCGACCTCCCCTTGCTGGCGCAACTCGACGCGGACGCCCTCGACTGGCTCGTCCCCGGATTCTTTGCCGAGAAGTGCGAGGCCCTGCTGCGCGCGCTGCCGAAATCCCTGCGCCGCCAACTGGCGCCAATCCCGGATCGTGTCGAGGCGGTTGTGCGACGGCTGTCGGGCGACGAATACCGTCAAGGGAACCTCTACGGTGCCTTGTCCGCGGCAGTTCGAGCCACGGCGGGTGTCGTGGTTCCCGTCAAGGCGTGGCGTGCCGGCGCGTTGCCCGACCATCTCAGGGTCAACGTCCAGGTTCGCGGGCGCCGCGGGAGGCTCACCGATCAGGACCGCGATGTCGCGGCGCTACGGGCCCGTTTGCTCGCCAAGGCTGAAACGACCATCGCCCGCGATGTCGGTCGCGACCGCGAACGGTTCGCGCTCACCGAGTTTCCCGTCGAAGGCCTCCCCGAGTCGGTCGTGCTTGGCACAGGCGCCGACCGGGTCGTGGCGTACCCGGTACTTGTCGACCGCGGCAACAGCGTCGACTTGCTGCTGCATGCCACCCCGAGGCAACGACACGCGCTGAACCGGGGCGGATACGCGCGCCTGGCGTTGCTCGCCGACGCGCCACGGGCGCGCTACCTGCGAAGGGAGGTGGAGCACGACACGGCCCTGGCGTTGCGCTATGCGCCGATCGGCTCGCTCGCCGGTCTCGCGGACGACGTGATGCTGGCGGCCGCCTGGTACGCCTTCTTCGAAGGCCGGGATGCGCCGAGGGACCGAAGCGCGTTCGAAGAGCGCTTGGCGAGTGCTGGCGCGTCGTTGGTGCCCACGTTCCAGTCGGTCCTGAACAGCGTCCGCGTGATTGTCGACGCCCGCTTCGAACTCGCGCGACGCCTTGACGCGCTCGACTCGCCGGCGTTCGCCGAAACCCGTGACGATCTGTGCGGCCAACTGGACGCGTTGGTGGGGCCTCGCTTCCTGGCGGTACTGCCGAGCGAACGGTTGGCTGACCTTCCCCGCTACCTCGACGGCATGGCCATGCGACTCGACGGGCTGCAGGGCCGCGTCGGCCGCGACCGCGAAGGCATGGCGGCGGTCGCGTCGTGGGAACGGCGCCTCGCGCGCCTCGCTGCGACCGGTGACGACGTGACCGAGTTGCGGTTCCTGGTGCAGGAGTTCCGCGTGGCCACCTTCAGTCAGCGGATCGGAACCAAGGGCAAGGTGTCCGCCAAGCGGCTCGAGAGACGGTTTGCCGCTGCGGAGGCCAACGCAGGCCTCGATGGCGCGCCGGTAGGCGCGTTCGCGGAGGCGAATCGCTGAGGCGAGCCTCTTGAACACATGCTGAACATCGTGTGGATATCTCGAAAAAAGGCTAGCGCACGCTTGCCAATCGCGCTAGCGTTCCACCTGACTGGCTCAACCACGCGAGGCCGAACATACGGCTGGTGCACGGGGCGGTCGTGGTACACGAGGCGCGTACCCTTTACGCGCCCCAAATCAAGCATTGAGGAGAGCATCATGCTGAACCGAAAATTGAAACCCTTGGCCGTGGCGATCGGTGCTGCGTTCGCAGTTTCCGCTGCGACCGGCCTCGCCGTAGCAGACGAGGAAGAGCTTTTCGAGGCGCGCGTACTTGACGGCGTCGTACTGGCCGACGCCCACGGTGGTGAAGGCAAGTGTGGCGAAGGCAAATGCGGCGACGACAAGGAAGGCGGCGACGACGAGGGCGAGGGCGAGGGCGAGGACGAGTCGGAGGAAGAGACCTCTGAGTAGTCGCTTCGCTTCAAGGTAAGCGAGCCCTGACGCCCGTCTGCCGCCTAGCGGCGGAAGCGGAGGCTCGCTTGCCTGCCGTCGCGCGGACTCTTGATTGGGTTGATTGGGCTGATTGGGCGTCGTGCCGATGCCGTCCCATGCCGGCCGAGAGCGGCCCAAAGGAGCTGGGCTGGGGTTGCGGCGAGCCTTCATGGCCGAGTTCGTCGCGGATGACGAGGTCGCCAAGGGTGTCGACTTCTTCGAGGTGGCCCCCGAGAACTGGATCGACGTCGGCGGACGTTATGGACGCTCGTTCCGCGCCCTGACCGAGCGCTTTCCGTTCGTTTGCCACGGGTTGTCGCTGTCGCTCGGGGGACCGACGCCGCTCGACCGTTCTCTGCTCGAGGCCATCAAGCAGTTCCTGAACACCCACGACATCGTGTGCTACACCGAGCATCTGTCTGCGTGCACCGATCGGGGCCATCTCCATGATTTGATGCCGATTCCGTTCACGGAGGACGCGGTCCGCTACGTGGCGGAGCGCATCCGCCGCGTCCAGGATGTCCTGGAACGCCGGATCGGCGTAGAAAACGTCTCCTACTACGCAGCGCCCGGACCGGAGATGCCCGAACTCGACTTCATCCGCGCCGTGGTCGAGGAGGCGGACTGCCTGCTGCTGCTCGATGTCAACAACATCCACGTCAACAGCGTCAACTTCGACTACGACCCGGTTGCGTTCCTGCGCGGCCTGCCCGGGGAGCGGGCAATCTACGCGCACGTCGCGGGCCACGTTCGCGAGGCGGCGGATCTCAGGATCGACACGCACGGCGCGACCGTCATCGATCCGGTCTGGGATCTGCTCGACGAGGCGTACGCTGCATTCGGTCCGATCCCCACGGTGCTAGAGCGCGACTTCAACCTGCCGCCGGTTGCCGATCTCCTGGACGAGGTGGCGCGGATCCGCCGAGCGCAGTCGGCTAGCGCCGCTACGCCCCCCAGGCTGGTTGCGGCGCATGGCTGACCAGCTGCCTTTCCAACGGCTGCAGCAGGACTTCGCAGCGTACGTTCGCGATCCCGAGAACGTCGCGCCGCCGCCCGGCATCGAACCGCGACGCATGGCGATCTACGCACGCCTCGTCTACAACAACGTCGAGTCCGTGCTTGCGAACGTTTACGCGAGCTTGCAGGAGATCGTAGGCGAGGCAACTTGGGCAGCGTTGGTGCGTGACTTCCTCTGCCGTCACACGGTCGACTCCCCCTACTATTCGAAGCTGCCCGATGAGTTCCTCGCGTATGTTGCGACGCGTGAAGGCGGCCCACTGCTGCCGCCGTTCGCCTTCGAACTCTGTCACTACGCCTGGGTGAAGTACGCCTTGCCGCTGGCGCCGGACATGCCCGCGGACGCGTTCGACGACGAACCCTTGAGTTTGGACGACCCGGTGGCCGTCTCGTCGCTCGCATGGCCGCGGCAATACGCCTTCCCGGTCACGGACCTCGGGGTGGATTGCCAGCCTTCATGCCCGCCGGAGCAGGCCACGTACCTGATTGCGTACCGGAACCGGCACGACGAGGTGGGCTTTCTGGCGTCCAACGCCTTGACGCTGAGGTTGTTGGCCTTGCTCGAAGCCGGGTCGCCGCTCGCCAAGGCGCTCGCAGAGATCGCCGCGGAATCGGCCAGGCCCGTCGCCCTGGTGCAGGCCGCAGGTCTTGCCATGGTCAATCGGCTGCATGGACAGGACGTCCTCGTCAGGGCCAAGAGCTGCCAGGACCCATGAAAAGTGGACAAAAAATGAAGAAACAGGTTGTTTCCCCACGACCATGCGAGTAGGGTTGCCGACCAATTTGTAACCACTACCGGATCGTCAATGGCCATTGCGGTCATGGGCGACGACGATGAAGACACATCGTCGCTGATCCTTCGCCTCGGCAGTCTCGGCTTCGATGCCATCCACGCGAGAGCAGGGAGCCGCGCCTTTGCACGGGTGCTCGAGGCCGCCGAGATCATTCTTTGTCGCTCGCTTGACGACGCCGAGGCCGGGGTCGACGCGTGCGGTCATCTGCCGGCGCCTTACCTATTGCTGACGGACGAGCTGCCCGGGAGCGACGAGATGCTCGCTGCCATGCGCCATGGCGTAATCGACATCATCCTTACACCGACCGGGGACGAGGAACTCGACCGGCGTATGCGCAACGGCATCGAGCGTGCGAAGCCGTCGGATCTCAGGATCGCTGGACAGCTCGACACCCTTGAGCGCGATCAACGGGCCGGGCGGTACGTGCAGCAGCGAATGCTGCCCCCGTCGCCGTATGCGATCGGGGGGTACCGGCTCTCCCATCGTGTGCAGCCGTCCATGATCCTGTCTGGCGACTTCGTCGACTACCAGCGCTTGGGGCCCGACCACTTCGTGTTCTACATCGCCGACGTCTCCGGCCACGGCGCCTCGAGTGCCTTCGTGACCGTGATTCTCAAGAATTTCTCCCGGAGGCTGCGGCGCGACGATCAGTCCGGCTACGAGCGCGACCCGAACACCATCCTGGCGGCGCTGAACCGGGAGTTGCTCGAACAAGGCCTTGGCAAGCACGTCGCCATGTTCATCGGCGTCGTGGATCTGGCGGCCAACACCGTGACCTATGCCAATGCGGGCCACTTTCCGCATGCGATCCATGCCGGCGGCTCGGGCGCGTTGTTCCTGGAAAGCCATGGTCGGCCGGTGGGGTTGTTCGACGAGGTGAACTACGACGTGACCACGGTGTCGGTTGGGCCGGGCGAGTCGTTGGTCGCCTTTTCCGATGGGGTCCTGGAATGCATGCACGAGGACGGTCTGCAGGCCAAGGAGTCCCGCTTGGTGAGTTGCGCCGCGGAAAGGGCGCCGGACATCGCAGGATTGTGGAGTGGGCTCGGGTTGACGGAGGGGACTCCTGGCCCGGATGACATGACGTGCCTCGTGGTGGCACGGGAGGCCTGACGTGATTCCAGGAAGGATTCTGGTTGGCAATGGCGACGGCACGTACCTGCTGAAATTCGTCGGTGACGTTCGCTTGAGTCTCGGGGCGGCCTTCGACGAGTTCCTCGATCGCCTGTTCCGGGACCGCAACCTGCGCTCCGTGCTGGTGGATTTGTCTCGGACGGATTCGATCGACAGCACTTCCCTCGGCGCGCTTGCCCGGCTATCCGTCCAGGCGCAGAAACGATTAGGTTGCATGCCGACGCTGGTCTCCACCGAGCCGGATATCAATCGCCTGCTGGTCACGATGGGCTTTGACGAGATCTTCCACGTCGTTCACGAGCCTCTGAGTGACACCCGCCAACTCGGAGAACTGCCAAAGAGCGACCTGACCACGGCTGAACTGCGTCGGCGCGTCCTCGCTGCCCACCGTCACCTGATGGCGCTCAACGAGAGCAACCGGGACGAATTCGAGGATCTGGTCGCAACGCTGGAAGCGGCGGAGTAGCGCAGCCCGTGAACGGGGCAAGCCCGCTTGCGGGCTAGCCCGCGTCAAGCACTTACGCCGCCTCAACCGCGGCGGGACAACGCCTCGACGGTTGTCGAGAAGTACGCAGGAACTCTACGGCGGCGAGCAGACTGTCCAGGTCGGCGTGGGGGTCGCCTTGATGCGCGGACAAGTGGCGGCGATACGCGCGCGCGCCATGGCGGCCGTTGAACAGCGTCAGGATGTGCCGGGTCATGTCGCGCAGCGGGACATCCTCGCCGAGCCGGCGGGCCACGTAGGGCAGGTAGGCGCCGAAGGCCTGTTCCGCGGTTTTCGGCGTGGTGCCGCAGAGGTTGGCATCGAGGCGGGACAGCCACACCGGATCCTGGTATGCCTTGCGGCCGACCATGACGCCCGCGGCCCAATCGAGGTACCCGCGGGCGGTTTGGACCTCCCGGATGCCGCCGTTGACGACGACCGCCAGGTGCGGGAACTCCCGCGCCAGTCTCTCGACAAGCTCCGGACGTAGCGCTGGCACACGTCGGTTCTGTGCCGGGCTCAAGCCCTTGAGGACCGCCTTGCGCGCATGCACGATGAACACGCGGACCCCAGTCCGCGCCACCTCGCCGACGAAGTCGCGCAAGGCACCGAAGTCGTCGTGGTCGGCATCGCCTGCGACGGTGTCGCTGACGCCGATGCGGCATTTCACGGTGACCGGAATGGTGACCGTGTCGCGCATGGCCGCAATGCCGGCCGCGACGCGCTGCGGCTGTCGCATCAGGCAGGCGCCGATGCCGCCTCTCTGCACCCGCGCCGAGGGACAGCCGACGTTGAGGTTGACTTCGTCGAAACCCGCGCGCTCGACAAGGTGTGCCGCCTTGGCGAGGTCGCCTGGGTCGCTGCCACCGATCTGTGCGGCGACGGGATGTTCCGCCTGGTCGAAGGCCAGCAGTCGTGGCGCGTTGCCGTGCAACAGGGCATCGGTCGACAGCATCTCGGTATACAAGCGGGCGGAAGGCGCGACGAGGCGATGCAGGAAGCGGCAGTGACGATCAGTCCACGCCATCATCGGTGCAACGCACAGACGGTGCGCCGTCGCCGCGTCCTGGCGGGCATCACCGACCGGACACGTTGGCTCTGCCGTTGTCGTGGGGGACTCGGTCATGGGGCCTCACTTTGCCTCCATTTTATCTTCATTTTTGTGTCGAATCGGGCTATAGTGCGCGCCTAACTCCCCGTTGATTGTTGTGAATGCTCTGCCAGCGAACGATTGAACGTCCTGCGCACGCCATCGGCATTGGTGTGCATTCCGGGCGCCCAGTGCGCTTGACGTTGCGCCCCGCCGAAGCCAACTCGGGGATCGACTTCGATCGGCTCGACGTCGCATCGAGCCCTGTGGCCGCTACCGCCCAGAACGTCACCGACACGACTTTGTCGACCAGCATTGGCGACCACGGCGTGCAGGTGGCCACCGTCGAGCACTTGATGTCGGCGTTGTGGGGACTCGCCATCGACAACATTCGCGTCGAACTGACCAACGAGGAAGTCCCCATCATGGACGGCAGCGCGCAGCCGTTCGTGGAGATGATCCAAGGCGCAGGCATTCGCGAACTCCCCGCACCGCGGAAATTCATCAAGATCACTCGCGAAGTCTCTGTCTCGCAAGGCGACGCGCACGCTTCGCTGCGACCGTACGACGGCTTCCGCGCCGCCTACACCTTCGTCGCGGACCATCCCGTCTTCAACCGCTACCCAAAGCGCGTTGAGGTCGATTTCTCATCGGCCTGCTACGTGGGGGAAGTCTGTGCGGCGCGGTCCTTCGGCCTGATGCGCGAACTGCCGCAAGCCCATGCGATCCGCAAGTGTCTCGGCTCGAGCTTGCAGAATGCGGTCGGCATCGACGACCACGACATCGTCAACAGCGAAGGGCTTCGCTACCACGACGAGTTCGTCAAGCACAAGCTGCTCGACGCCATCGGCGACCTTTACCTGCTCGGTGTCCCCGTTCTCGGCGCTTTCGATGGCTACATGTCGGGCCAC
>LXNJ01000781.1_pt1 | contig 20668 bp, 16 predicted proteins | sample 809081 | NCBI WGS metagenome assembly LXNJ01 (sample SAMN04870510, study PRJNA318959) | sponge metagenome | biome: sponge; feature: marine sponge reef; material: water | host: Petrosia ficiformis | place: Greece: Milos, Mediterranean Sea | collected 2013-05-29 | depth 5-7 m | reverse complement strand
CCTTGGAGACGTTACCGAGTTCCTGGGCAAGTTGTAGCAAAGACAGCTTGCGGCGCGCTATCTTCTCTGCTTGGACGGTGGTCATTCTGGTTCTCCTGTTCAGTGGTTAGTGAGTTGTTTGAATCACTTCTCAACTAACCCCGGCGAGGCCGGTCTGGCCACCGTCTCTTCTTTGGGCCTACTGTCAGGTGATTGCCGTACCGCAACACTCCGCGCGCAAGCTGCATTCCGCCTGCCCGTACCCCTCGGAGACCGGAGATCGTCGATCTCAGGCGATCCTACGGACCATAGATTTTCCGAAACGCTCCCGTGCCACTCGGAAATCAGCCCCGGAGGCAAGGTCCGGGTCTCCCCGGCATGGCCCGCCATGTGATGCACACGGCGGCGGGGATGGCCTTCCTGACCTGGGCGCGTCAGCGTCTCCGCTCTAAGTCTAAGCGCCAGACGTCAATGTGGTCCAGGTCGAGGCTGTCCTGGCGGATCGTCAGCAGGTGGTCAGGGCCGAAGGCCGGCACGACTCTCTCGCCGCGCGCCGGTGCGGGGAAGCTGACCAGCAGCTTGCCTTCGGTGTCGAAGACCTCCCAGCGGTTGCCTGCGGTGCGCATCACTTCTACCCAGAGCTTGCCGTCTGGAGCGACAAAAAGATCCTCGATGAACGGTTTCGTGGCGGACCGTGTGGGTCCAGAGGGCTCGCAAGAAGCGCCGACCATCTCGGCGCGCCATTCCTGATATTCCTGGTTGCCGGCCTGCCACTCGTCGTCGTGGATCGGTTCGGCCGGCAATGAACGTTCGATCACCCGCAGGGTGTCGGCGCCATCGTTACGGGTGACGGCGATGCGGTAGGTGCTTGTGAGCGCGGAGTAGGTGATGCCGCCCGGCCCCGGGTGCTGAACGAACTGCGGGGCGAAGGGAATCGTGAAGGAGCTGATCATCCTCTCGGACTGGCAGACGATGCCGGACGGCACACCGCCAGGGGGGCCGTCCAGCCACACCAGCGTGTCGCCCGTCTCGCCGCGGCTGTTCAGACCGATCAAGAGCGACTTCAAGGCGGAGCCGTATTCCGACTCGTACCTAGCGCCTAACCCGGGCCGGAACAACTCGTCGGGGCCTACAGGGTACAGCCGTACCCTGCTGACTGGACCCGAATATCCACCCTCCGTGGCTTGCTGCCCGAGCCACTGACCCTCGGCCAACCACTCGCCGATACGGCCCTGGACGGGATCGTAGGTCAGGAGGCGGTCGCCCGCCCACGCCAGCGAATAGAGGCTGCGGAACTCACCCGGCCCCTCGCCCTGTCGGCCGAAAGTGCGACGGTGGGCACCATCCAGACCGAAGACCCTCACCTCGAAGTTGCGTGCGTCGGCCACGAAGACTTCCCCGTCCGGCCCGAGGGCCACGCTGTTCACGCGACCGAACTCTTCCGGCGAGCTCGTGTCGGTCAGGGTTTTGGGCCCGATCGACGCGACAAGTTCGAGGCGCGCCGAGGGCGCGGTGCCGCCGTTGGTGACATGGATGACGTCACCAACGGTGTCGCGGGTGGTGGTGAGGTCGCCGGAAGACACCGCCTCGTCTTGGGCGCACGCGGCCGCGAGACCGGCGGCGAACGTGAATGCCAGAAAGGAGGCGATGCGAACCATTGTTTTCTCCGTGCTAGCAGGCAGGATCTACCGGGTGGGGTGGTAGCGCCACCTCAACATATTGACAGTGGCGGGTGTCTGGCCGTAGATATTCACTCGTTACCAACAAAACTCATACGTCGGCGCTTATACGTCGGCGAAGGCAGGCCGAGAGATCATGAGATTCCTACCTTTAGCCCTGTGTCTTCTTGTACTTCCCTCCTGCAGTGGGGACAAGGGTCCCACAGAGCCAGACCACGCGAACGTAGCTGGTACCTGGGATGCTGTTATTACTGTCGTGGGATCTACGAGCGAGGAGTATGGCGCCACCTTGACGCTGGCCCAGAGCGGGACGCAGCTCACCGGAACGTGGTTGTTGACGCAAGAAGGCCTGGGAGGAGAGATCATCGGCACCGTCGCTGGCCAAACAGTTGCCTTCACCGTACAGCAGGGCCAGCCATGCCCCGGAGTGTTCAATGGTAACGGCACCGTTGATTCGGCTGGCACTACGATGAGTGGTTCTTATTCGGGCTCTGATTCGTGTGTCGGTGCTCTGGCAACCCAATTCTCTGCCACTAAACGCTAAGGCCGCCTAGCACCTAGCCCTCTCTGCCAACATCGGTGAGGCATTCGCTACCTTTGGGATTACTGAAGAGGGCGGAGGTGGAGAACGATGGACGCAGAGAGAAATGGGATGATTTCCATGAAGATGGAGGGGGTTGCCCCGGGGCGCGAGGAGCGTAGCGACGACCGTCCCCGGGTAACCGTCGCGGCAGCCACGCCGGCACTGGATCCGGAGGTCAGGGCGAAGGCGACGAGGCGGCACTTCACGGCGGCCTACAAGCTCTCGATCGTGGAGGAGGCGGGCGCCTGCGAGACTCCGGGCGAGATCGGAGAGCTGCTTCGGCGCGAGGGGCTGGACAGTTCGCACCTGTCGGCGTGGCGCAAGGCGGCGCGGGAGGGTTCGCTGCAGGGGCTAGCCAAGAAACGCGGTCCGAGGCCGCCGGTCGGTAAGCGTGAGGCGAAGAAGGTGCGGAAGCTGGAGCGGGAGGTTGCGGGCTTGGCCGAGGAACTCCGCAAGGCGCGCATCATCATCGATGTCCAGGGAAAAGTTGCTGGGCTGCTGGGCATGAGCCCCGGGGGTCGGCAAGCGCTCCTGAGCGCGGCCGGAGACCTTGCCGGGCACGTGGGTGTACGCGCGGCGTGCAATGCGCTGGGGGTTGCGCGCGCCACGTTCTACCGTCGCCGGAGGCCGAAGACCGGACAGCGGTAGAGGTGGACGCGACGCTGCTGGACGAAGGGATCTACCTCTGCGCGGAGCGGACGATGTAGGGGATCCTGCCCAACCACGTCGCAAACCGACTCTATCGTTTGGCCGCCTCGGTCACTTCAATGAAGCCGGGGCATCCGTCGTCACGGCCCGTCTGGCATTATGGAAATGCCGTGAGGCTCGGGCGGTCACTTTTGATCCTGCAGGTAGGGACGGTATTCGATAAGTGCCGAACGGCCAATGATATCAACTATCCGAACAGACATCTCTCTCCCTTCGGCATCGGTTAGACGCATGTCCTCGCCGGGAAAAAAGTGGACTGGCTGCTGGAGCCCCTCGTTGACCGCGATGTTGGAAGCGTACAGATAGCTTCGGTCATGAGTATCGAGGATGGGGTTCAATCGGCCCTTCAACCCAGGCACGTGGCCGGTCGCCTCCGGGAAAACGACCGCCCCTCCCTCCGGCAGGGCTTCGAGTTCCACGGCCAAGGCACCGCGAACCGGTCTCCACTCGCGCTCCACATGTGCAGCATATCCGGGAGCGGCGACGAACACGGTCATCGGCAGTTGAGTCGTATGCAGCTTGAGGCTTGCCTCTCCGTGCTGGTCCGAGGTTGATCGCGCCCATGTCTTATTGGGAAACACGACCAACACATCGGCTTCCTGTAGCGGCTGTCCGGCATTGCGTACCGTGATGACGGTGCGGGCAGGGCTTGGGTCCTGTATCGCTGAGGGGATGTTCAGGCAAAGCTCGGACTCATCGATTAGGCGGTACTTCGGCGGCCTGCCGACTAGAGCCTTGGTTTCGCGCCTAATGATGGAAATCCCGTCCCCGCGACGCTCCATGAAGTACCGTCGGTCCTGCGAACCAAGAACGTCTCCCACCGGCATACGTCGCAACAGGGAGGCCAACGCTTCGTTTCGCGTCCCTTGCCGCTCCGCCATGCTTTCGATGGTCAAATTGTTGGGCAGCGAACCGGGTGATTGGATCTCCAGCCGGTCCGAAAACATCGACAAACGAATCTTACTGCGGCGCATCGAGTAGTCTCGATGCACGACGGCGTTGACGACCGCCTCGAACAGCGCCCTATCGCTGTACTGCGGCAGGTCCACGCGGGCCGGGTCCTTGCGGGCCGCTACCTGCATGTTCCTCGTGGCGAAGGCCAGAGCCTCCGCGATCTGCCGGTTTAGCGGGCCGGTAATCTTCTGTGTGTCGATCTGGCCGGAGGCACGATCCGGCCCCCGGTAGCAGGTAGCCAGTATATGCGCGCCGGGGAGCCATTCCTCGGGGCTTCGGGTGCACAGCAGGACGCCGGCCACCGTGGCGCGCCTGGAACCGGATTCGTCGTCTGTTAGGAGGGCCAGCTTGCGGAGCGACGAATCGGTATTCGCAGCACCCTCGACACTCAGCAGAGGTTTCCAAAGCGACTCATCGAGAGTACGGTATCCGGTGTTCGGAACGGCCTGCTCGTCGAACGACCTGAAACGTGCTTGTCCCCGCCGCTGCGACAAGCGAAGCCGTTCGTCGCTGGTCATCTTGCGCTTCGAGCCACCCACGCGAATGTAGGGCCCGCCTGGGCTATCGTGCTGCGATTCGCCCTGTGGTACTTCCACGACCAGCAGCAGCTTGCCATCCAGTTCCACGTGGTAGGTATGGATGCGAACGGCCGGCTTGATGGCGTCGGACGAGACTTCAACGACTATGGAGTCCAACCCGACGATCTCGTCGCGCGATAGGCCCTGCACGTCGCCCTGATCGGTGACACCGCACAGCAATACACCCCCCTTGGCGTTTGCGAACGCTGCGATCTCGTCGGCCAAGTCATCGCGTTTCGGACTCTCGAGACGACCTCCGACAATCTTGATTTGCTTGAATTCCCGAAGGCTGTCCTCTCCGAGACGGATTTGTTGCCGGACTTCCTCCTCGCTGTAGTTCATTAGTCGACTCCCGGAAACTGGCGTCCCAAGTCGGACGCGGTGAGCGTCACCAACCCGCTTCAATGAGGCCGGGGCGAATCCGCCCCGGAAACACTCCCTGGTTAAGACCGCCGGCGACCTGGCCAGCTTCCAGCTTCAATGAGGCCGGGGCGAATCCGCCCCGGAAACATGTAATTGCCGTTAGCGGTCCCAACCTTGCTAACCCGCTTCAATGAGGCCGGGGCGAATCCGCCCCGGAAACTCAGGGCCTCAAGGTGTTTTAGGCGCTTATAAAGCAACCCCAGCTTCAATGAGGCCGGGGCGAATCCGCCCCGGAAACGACAACCCGCAGTTCGGGCCATCCGTGATGGATAAGATCGCTTCAATGAGGCCGGGGCGAATCCGCCCCGGAAACAAGTCATCGTCTATGCCGCTGACCCGCGCGGCTACCTGCCGCTTCAATGAGGCCGGGGCGAATCCGCCCCGGAAACTTCGCCGTCCTCCCCCGGTATGCCGGGGGCGCTCAAAAGCTTCAATGAGGCCGGGGCGAATCCGCCCCGGAAACGTCGGTACCGCCTAGCGTCACATCCCCGGTGATGCCGTTGCTTCAATGAGGCCGGGGCGAATCCGCCCCGGAAACCGTCTTCGTCTAGCTTCTGCCTCCGCCGGTTCATCGCCGAGCTTCAATGAGGCCGGGGCGAATCCGCCCCGGAAACACTCGCCCCCCAGCTGCCATAGGCGCTGGCCCAGGGTTGCTTCAATGAGGCCGGGGCGAATCCGCCCCGGAAACCGCCGCCCTTGCCCTCGCCCTCCAAACAACGCCAGGTCAGCTTCAATGAGGCCGGGGCGAATCCGCCCCGGAAACACATGGGGGGTACGCATTATGGCCCCCTCTACGGCGTCAAGCTTCAATGAGGCCGGGGCGAATCCGCCCCGGAAACGGGGGGTCGGGGTCGCCGTTAGAGTCCTCGTCGTCGGGCTTCAATGAGGCCGGGGCGAATCCGCCCCGGAAACCCTGTCTTCTTCCAGCTTGCGTAGCATCGCGTCGGCGTGCTTCAATGAGGCCGGGGCGAATCCGCCCCGGAAACATTATTCTTCCGTGAGAGGCGCAGACAGCGCCACAAACGCTTCAATGAGGCCGGGGCGAATCCGCCCCGGAAACCGTTGGTTGGGGCCGCTTGCGGCGGCACTAAGATTATCGCTTCAATGAGGCCGGGGCGAATCCGCCCCGGAAACCGCCCCTCCGCCAACCCGTTGAGCAAGAGCGGTTTGCTGGATGAATTGCGAGCGGTCCCGGTTGTTGTCCAAGCCGGAACCTGGATCAGCTTCGCAGATCGGCATGTCCCCAAGTCTAACTCCTTGGCGGTCTTGAAGAAGCGCCGATTCGACCGCTCCCGGAGAATTCTTCCCCATCGGAGTTCTCGCCGTGGCAACGGCGGGTGCGCTAGACGATTGTTGCCTGTCGCGTGGGTGCCTCGTAGCTCCTTCCCAGGCTCTCCACTCGAGGCTTGATCTTGTCCGCCGGACCCATGTCCAAGATCAATATATGGTCCTCGGTCGGTTTCATGGATTCGTCAAGCCGGATGGTCATTTCGGCCCGACGCCGGGCCGTCAGCCGGCACTGAAACACTGACAGCTGTAGCCAGTGTCCGTATCCCTTCATCAGGTTGAAGATCCGACGCCATCGCTTGGGATCCGAGATGTCGTAGGTCACGAGGTATAAACGTTCCTTGGCCATCGTCAGCTACCTGGGGAGATAATGCGGGTACTTCAGAATCTCACCTTGGAAGTGGCGGGCAAGCAATCGGGCCTGCACTTCCAGCATCCGCCTCATTGAGACGCGGTATCCGAACAACGGATGCGTGGTCACCTGTTCCAGCCGTCGCTCGAACACCGCGATCAATGCCTTGAAACCTTTCGGCTTGAGAGAGCACGCCGGTCCGTTTGACACGAAATCACCGGGTTTGATCTCACCGTTGTTCACCGCTTGGATGACGCAGGAATCGGCAAGAATTGCCCGGAACGGCTCCATCAGATCCAGAGCCAGCGCGGGCCGACCATGGCGCGGACGATGGTAGAGGCCCATGTAGGGGTCAAGACCGGTTACCGATATCGTCGTAGTCAGCGTTCTGGCAAGCAGCGCGTACGCGAGCGACAGCATGGCGTTGATCGGATCAGTCGGAGGGCGCCGGTTGCGAGTCGTGAACGAGAACTCGCCGAAACCCTTCCCTCCGGTTGGCGCGAGCACCTTCGCGAAGTGCGAGAAGTAGATCGCTGCTGCCTCACCCTCGAAGCCGAGTAGTTGCTGGACATCCTTCACATGGAGCACACGCTTGGCGATGCGCTTGAGTCCATCCATCGCGTCTTGCTTCTCTTCGGTACCGCATTCGGGACGCCAGTTGCGGCGAAGCATTGTGCGTGAATTCCGCACCTTCGCGTTGACGAGGTCACGGGAGAAGGTCAGACTGCGGCGGGCGCTGAATGCAGCCCTATACTGCGCTTCGCGGACGGCGACATTTCCGTTTCCCGTCCCGATGGTGTGGCCCAGAAACCACCCTCCGGTTGAAAACCACGATACTGGGATCTCCGCCCGCATCAAGGCGTGAAGTGCAGGTGTCGTCACGGAGACGGGACCGAACAACGCCACTTGAGACACGTCGATCATCGGCACCTCGACGGTCTTGTCCTGCGACTCGACGATCAGCCGCTCACCCTTCTTGCGCAACCGCGTGCGCGGGGTTTGGACGTAGAGCGGTCGGGCGGGATCATCCGCTGGATTGAGCGGCCGGGGGGGATAGCCGCGGTGGAACAGGTTGGTCTCGTCCGGCAGGCAGATGCCCGCCAGCGAGCATCGAGGACACTTCGGACTGTTCTCCAGTGGAGGCGGTCGAGTGCGCGTCTCTGCTGCCGCCCGGAGTTCACGCACTGCCTCGAGCGTCCGGGCGCGAAGGTCTTTGTCCAGGTTTACTCGCACCCGCTCCCGGGAGCCGACGTACCAGATCGCCCCCTGCTCGACCTCGTATCCGTTGTCCTCCAGAATCATCGCCTGAACGCAAACCTGAACCCGTTCCGGCTCGTAGGCACCGGCCGCAATGTGGGGACGCTTGCCTTTCTTGAAATCCACTGGCATGACCGCGCCGTCGCGGATGTCGAGGACATCCATCTTCGCGATGACCCCAAGGCGTTCCGACGACATCGTGACCGAGCGGGCCTGCGACATCTCTTCGTCGAGTTCGTTTGGAGAAGGGAGGCGACCGCCTCCTTTGTCGACGCGCGTGTGTGCACGTTTGCCCTGGACAGTGTCCGCGCTGTCGGCCCACTCCCCCTCCACCCATTCCAAGTAGGCAAGCCTGGGACAATAGATCCACTCGTTGACCATCCGGGCGGGCACGAGTGGGGTCTCGGAGTCGGCCGGGGGTGGCCGAATCGGCAATATGAGATGGGTTCGGTCGTTCATGCTTCGGACGCTGTCACGGAACTGCCATCCGTATAGGGAGCACGTTCACTCTTCGTCGCTCCCGAACATCCCGAGCCCGAAGTGACTGGCATATCCCAGGGCCAACGGTCCCTGCACTACTTGCGGAAACTCGATCTCCAGCAGGCTTCCTCGCGAATCGCGCTGCGCCTCCCGTCCGCGCGACCGAAACCGGTAGAAGTTGAGGGCATGTCGTCGTGTTCCGGCCACCACGATTTCCGACAACTCCGTCACATTCACGTCCTCGATGGCGATTCCGCGGCGTCTCAGGAGCCGTCGCAACTCGCCCGCGTACCCGTGCTTCTTCAGATGGCCCGAAGCGAGAAACGGTGTAACGCTACGCCACCGTCGTGAGGCGGCCAGCACGCGAGAACTCCCGTCAAAGTCTTGCGGGCACCCGAATCCCTCCAGAGCAAGGCGCCACTCGTCGACCTTGGCATCATCGCTCGAGTTCCGCCGCTCTGCCATTGGGGTGAGCCAGATGCGCGTGATTCTGTCCAATCTTGACCGAATCTCCTCATCCATACCACTCGCAATGAAGACCGTCACGTGATCGATCCATCCGTCGTCGTCCGCGTCCTCCGGCAGCCAAAACGCAGCGGGATGGGCCGGATCATTCACCGGCCTGCCGTCTCGGTCGCGGCCCGAAACTTGCCACGGCGCCAATGGATGCCGTCTGCCCGTCGCCTCATCGGTCCCCCAGCCAAACTTGGACATAGCCGCCGCACGCATCACCTCTCCGATCTTGATAGCGTCCTCGATCCGCGGACGTGGGCGGCCAGCCAGCAGATAGCGGGCGACGGTGGGAAGCTCTGGCTTGGAGTTGGCTTTCCTGGGTCTCCCCAAAGATCGAGGAAGAACACTGGGACGAACAGTCGAGGCTCGGAAGTAGATGGCCTCGTAAGCTGCTGGCGGCTGATTCCACTTGCGACTCTGGAGGTCGGCGGTGTCCAGAGAGAGCGCGTCCACCAAGCGTGCGGGAAGTGTGTCCACGCCGCCTTTACCCTTCGTACGAAAAGACCGGTCTAACTTGCTCTGGAGCACACGCTTCGAGGGAGGCTTCTTTGAAGAGGTCTGGATTCGCGCGGATTCGCGGTCGATGAGGCGCGTTCGCTCGAGTTGGTAGGAACTGGCGGAGCGCGGCACCAGCAACCGAAACGGCTCGCCTTCGAAGCCCCGGTTGGCTGGGCCACAGTTTGGCTCGCACCCAGCTTCCGTCAGAACCCTGCACTCGGTCCAGCTTTCCGCTCGACCGAGGTAACCTATCCCGGACGCAAGGTCCTTAGCGAGATCCAGCAGGTTCTTCTCAAGCATGACCCCCTGCCATAGCACCTTCACTTCCGCCCCTTCAGGCAGGTGCAGAAAAGCGTCGAAGACGAGCGTCCTGGACTCCGACTTGCCCTTGCGAATCGGCATGTAGTGACGGGTATGGGAGTGAATGGCTCCGTCGGGAAGGTGGAATACCGGAAGATCCTCCGCTAGCCTTTCGATCAGCCGAGCCAAGTCGTCCTCACTCCAGCGCTCCCGGTCACCCTTGCGCCAGTAGCAAGCGACGAGCGCCCGCAGGATCCGCCAAGGTTCCGGCGGCCAGGCCACGTCGGCTTCGTTGACATTCCGGCCCCACGGAGTGGCGTGATACCGGCCCGATGGAAACCTGAAGGCGAGTCCGAACACTCGGGCTACTTGCGGTAGGTCACGGTGAGGACCCGGGTGTCGCCGAATAGTCCAGACTCGCCGATCGTGTGGATCAGCATTGGGAGCTCCGCTTCGATGGCGGCGAGGGTTGGCATCTCGAACTCGGGCGGGCGGGTCACTCGGACATCGACTACGTCGAGATCACAGGCGGTTCGCAGGCGCAACCCCTCGGCGAAGAACTTCCGGATCTTGAAGAGAGCCAGAAGGACGAGCAGCCTGTTCACGTCATCGCCCAGACCATAGGCTCGGATCTGCCGGAGATCCAGGTTGAAATAGGCGGTGAGGCGTTCGGCAGTCCACTCGTCACGCGCGAAGGGCACGTTCCCAAAACCCCTGGCCGTGTCCCCCTTCGGGTCCACCGAGTCGTTCTTCACACCACCGCTGACCGCCCGCCTGGCCCCGTCGGCCTCCACGAAGGCAGACAACGAACGCGGCAGACGCAACCGTCCGCCAGCCAATTCCTTCTTGGCCAGGAACACCCCGTGTAACAGAGCATTCGCGTCGAATTCCAGAAGCACCTTGGCGAGTTTACGCAGGTCGACACGTCCCTGTTCAAACTGGGCCAGCCGTTCTTTGAGGATCTTGAAGACGCTACGATCCTTCCCTTCGAGGATGTATGGAGAATTGAGGCGGTGGGCTTCGATCAGAGAGTTCGTCAGGTGCTCTCCGCCCTCGTTCTCCACCTGCACCACCGGGAGACCTCGCAGAGGTTCCACCCAATCGTCTCGCACTTCATCCCAGCAGACGGCTTCGAGGCGATTCGCCATCGACTGCGCGCTCTCGACCAGTACCGTCTGTCCGCCTCCGTTGGGCGATTCGTAAACCGCGTGCCCTAGATTCGGGAAGCCCGTAGGCTGAAAACGGCTCCCCTGAATCGGTCGTAACCGGGCCTCAAGCAGGAGCCGCGGTTCATTCGTGATGGGAGTCAGGTCAACTGACATTTGGCGTTTCCTCCGATGAGTGATTTGCGTTGTCGGGGATCGCGCCAGGGTAGGCTCGCCGCAGCAAGCTGGCCAGGCCGCGATAGGAGATTGGGATCAGAATGGCTGCCGCCAGGCGGTCGGGTCGTATACCGACACCGATTCGGCTGCTGTGCAGTGCGGCGAGGCTGCTGCCGAACCGAATCGGGTCATAGGGCGAGATCAAGCCGGACGAGCGAGCCCTTGAGAACGCTGAGCGGACCGCCCCAGCTATTGCCCGGCCGTCCCGGCTTCCCCCGCCTGCACGGAGCACGCCGAGAAGGTTTGGCGGAATGGGTATCGACTGGTCTTGCGGAATCGCGCCTGTCTGGACGAGGGCACCGTCCGAGGAAAAGACCGGCTTGAGCGCTGCGTACGCCAACGGCAGGATGGTCCGCACCGGTTCTGCAGCCCGCTCCTTGGCCGGAAACCAAGCGGGCCGAGCCCACACCATACCTTCGAGCAGGGCCAAGCAGCGTGCGTCGTCAAAGTTGCCGCTGAAGAAGGCCGCGACATCCGACAGCCTTGCGAGGCTGGCGCTCCCGAACGGCTTGTCCGCCAGACCTCGAATCGACGCCTCCACCAGGCGGCGCTCCAGTACGGCAATCATGTTGCGTACCAGTTCCCCTTGACCCCAGACGACGGTCGGCGGGTTCCTGTCGTTCGACCAGGTGCGAACCCTTCGGAGCCCGTGCCCTTGGAAGAATGTCATGCTCTCGAACCCATCACCTGGGCCATTCGTCAGCGGAGCAAGGTGGGCGGCCATCGGGGGGATTGGCCAGTTCTGCGGCCCCGACCCCGCCGAGTCTGACCTTGATCCATTGTATGCTCGGGGGATTCCGATCCCGGCCAGCGCGGCAGCAACGCGATATTCCGGGCTCCCGTCGTCGGCCCGCAGCAGCCACGAGCGGGACAACAGCGGGGGGGGAGCCACGACATCCCGACCCCTCGGGCTATTGCTCAGCCATTTTCCTAGCCGCCCGATGGCCTCCAAGCTCGCCCCTACGGACATGTGCGAGCAATCCGGGGCGAGCAGCGCGAACAACGAATCTTCCAAGCTCTTGACCACATTTCGCACCGCAGCCGGTTGGTTATCGTCGCGGCCAAATCTTCGGATCTGCCGCAACCACCCACCTTGATCCAGGTCAGCCACCAACTCCGCGCCGGGCGACGGGGCCGCGCGGCGGCGGCCCAACGCGGCGGCGTAGTGGTTTTTTCCGGCACGTTTGAAGACCCCGAAGCGTTGAAACTCCGAGAATCCCCGGTTGACCCCGAGAGTGGCAAGTGCACGGGCAAAATCCAGTCCATCACTTGCCGTTCGACCGTTCGTCACTGCGCGTCCCTCGGAAAAAAGAGCCTGAACCTCGGAATAGCGAGCGGGACGAGTCCAAAGAGGTGCCCAGAATTCGGCCCTGGCGTCCGACTCGTCCGATGACTCCACGCCGCCCCAACCTGCCCCGGATACCCCAACCGTAAACGGAAAACTTGCCCGCGATCTGGCGTTGCTCTGATGCCGACGCGTGGCCGCCGAAGCAAACGTGGAGGCCCCCTCGAGCATTAACACATAGTCCCAAGGATTGACTGTCGGATCGCCTTCATAACCGGTCGTCGCATTCGGTCCGCCTGCGACGCCCGGCGCGAACTGACCCACGGCAACACCTGTCAATTCGTGTATCGGGGAACCGAAAAGCGCGTTGTCGAGGAATCCCTCGCTTTCAGACGAAGGGGTCCCCGAGGACGCGTTGAAGAGGCCCAACGGCCTAGCCTCCGAGACCAGCCGTCGCATGAGATTGTTGGTGAATTCAAGCCGCCCGTCATTCCCGCCCGTCCCGAGTAGTGGTGGGAACCCGAGACCCTCCCCAGACAATACTAGTGCTGCATCGAGCCACGGTAGGGCCGCTTGCGGTAGGCGCGCCCGCAGCGCGGCGACGAGCGGTTGCTTGACCGCTTCTCGCTGCTTCTTTTGCGCGTCTCTCCTCTTCTTCTTGTCTTCCTTCGTTTCGCCTTCGGGGACGGGAAGCGGCAGGCCGAAGCGCTCCAGCGCCTCCATCGCGGTTCGGATTGCTTCCGCGAATAGTGCGAAGCGTGCAGCGACACCGGGCGAGTTCAAGGGTGTGAAACCATCCCGGTTGTCCTCGGGGTAGAATCCACTGCCTCCATTCCAAGGTGCGATCACCGGACTGGGCGCATAGTCCTTCAGAAAGAATCGTAACAAGTCACTGCGCCCCAGCGATGTCCTGAGATGGAATCGCTCCTCTGCCCACCAGCCCCGTACATTCGGGTCCGCAGATTCGCCCGTTACGCTGTTGGTCCCGGATGACAAGAGCCGAAGCACCCCGAGAGCCTTCAGATACGAGGCAAGCGGCGTGGGGGAGCACCCTTGGAGCGTCAACCGGTCACGCGTCATAGTGACTCCCCGACGCTTCCTTGCCGGACGCGCGCCAATCCGCGAGTCGCAGCAGAGTTTCCAGCCACGCCAAACGGAACGGTCCATAGCGCAGCAGTAGCTCTCTGGTCCGCTCGGTCCAGCTTTCCCTGCTGGTCTCGTCCCAACCCAGTTCCATGATCGAGAGGGTCAGGTTGCCGCCGCGCCAGCGTTCGGTCCCGCCCAGATCGAGAGGTGGAAGTTCGTCACCTTCCCATATCCCTCTGGCGAATCGCGCGGCGGCTTGCTCCGGTTCTCCTGGAGCGGGTTCCCGAGGCAGAGCGCGGACGTTCATTCGAACTTTTCCGTGATGAGCAGCGATCAGGAAAGCACACAGATCAGCCTCCCGAGACCAGTCTCGGTGTGCGAGGAACGCCAGCGCAGAGGCCAGCTCGTGGCGGAAATAGGCGCGTTCGTGACGGAGGTTCTGCTTTACGGTTTTGGCTAGGGGTGCCTGAACCAATTGACCATCCAGTCCCTTCCGCATTGTCACTTGGAAGACCCCGTGCGCCTTGCCCAGGTCGTGCCATCGGGCCGCCTGGGTAAGAACCGCACGCGTCGACTCGTCGGCTCCGAGCGCGTCGCAAAGGTGGGAAACCTCGTAGGCCACATGTCGCAGATGATCCGTGAGACGTACGGGGTGACCGACTGCACTCCGGGTGTCGTCGTCGTGCCCTTCGGATTCTCCTTCCAACCCACGCCGTTCAGGGGCCTCTTCGATAAGGTTCACTGGGACTGGAGTGTGTTTTCGATCACCGGTGAATCCCAAGGTCTCGTGATATCCGCCCGCCCTCACGTCGGCTAAGACCGTCAACCCCGGCCAAGGTGGTTCGCGCAGGGGAACCCAGCCTGGCGGATCGGATCCGGTGCGCCCTCCCGGGTGCCGCCACTGCGGATCCCGAACAAAGAAGACAGACCCCAAGGCCTTCTTTGCGGACTTTACCCAGGCGCTTGCCTGTCCGATGGGCACCGCGCAGAGCTCCCGTGCGCCTGGCGTCAGAGGTGCGTCGCCGGAGACGGACACGTCCCGCCAGAAAACCCGAATGTCCGTGTCGTCGGCATCCCTGACGTACGGAGAGATGTCAACGTCAAAACCGGTAAGGTCGGCATCCGTGTCGAAGAGGTCTTCCAGGTCCTTGCGGCGGATAACCCGCAACGGGGGATCGATCTCCCCGGGTGGAGGGAGGTGGGCTGGCGCGACGTCCGTAAGCTCCTGAAGTTTGTCGCGAGCTTGCCGCATCTGGTCAGCGTCGTAGGGCAGCGACTGGGTCGTGGCTAGCTTTTCGGCCTGTTTGTTGTCGCCGGCTATCGATCCGAGAAGATCCATCCAGTAGATCTGCGCACCGCCCTCCACCTCCGCGCGACGGTTTGCCCGACCAAATCTCTGTACCATCGATGCCCAAGGGGCCAGTTCGGTGAACATCACCGCCGCCGAGATGTCCACGCCCGCCTCCACCGCCTGCGTGGCGATCACGATGATGTCCGATGCTCGCTCGCGGCCCACAAATCTCGCCATTTCGCGCTCCCGGTCCCCTGGCCGGAACCGCGAGTGGAGAAGGGCGAGTTCAGGATAGCCCCCTTCGGAACCTGCCAACCTCCTGCGGACCTGCGTATACAACTCCTGCGCCCGTTTGACCTGGTTCACGATAACGAGCGTCATCTGCCCCGATCGGTGAGCTTCCAGTACGGAGTCCGCGAGCCGCGCAATGTACGCCTTCTGCTCCCGAAAAACGCCTGAATCGGGTGCGTCGCCAACCCGGCGTAGGTGCTTCGGGGCCAGGACCAGTTTGCGCAACCTGTCATCGGTCTCCGTTGCCGGGTCCACGCGGAGTACCTTGGTTGGGGCAGGATGGTCCACCGTGGTGAGCCATTCCGGCTCGAGCGTCGCAGATATCCACAGACTTCGGCAAGGGTGCCGCGCCGACCGGCCTTCGTCGGTGGCCCCCGACGATTCCTGCCTCCGGAAGGCCTCCATCTGGGCGGAGGTCGCTCGGCCGGCTCCCATCAACTGCACCTCGTCAAACACCCACTGAGCGTCCTGATGCAGCATCGCGAACTCCATCGGCCAGATAGCACGGGAGGACGCGTATCCACGCATTAGAGCCCGGCTGAGCAGCATGTCCTGCGTGCCCACGATGATTGCCGGGCCTTCGGGAGCCTCGAGCCACCGTCCCGAATCGACTCCCCCCATCAGGACGTGAACATGGTCGGCGCGCGGAAGGAGGCCACTCGGATCTACATCAGCAGCTTCGAGGTGCTCCAGCCAACTGCGCACCTCAACCTGAATCTGATCGACAAGCGTCCGCATTGGGAGGCACCATACGAGTCTCCTCGGTGTGCGATCGGGCTTCCGAAGCCTGTGATGCGCCCAAGCCAAGGTGACACCAGCGGTCTTGCCTGATCCGGTGGGGGCGATCAGAACCTCCGGCCAGTTGCCTTCGGCAAGCGTCCGCTGCCAAGCAAACGGCTCAGATGGCTTGCCAAACGCAGCGGCGAAGAGGTCGCAAAATGCCGTGCGAGGCGAGCCGGCACTGAGGGACACGGGAGCGGTCAAGTTCCTTGGGGCTGGAGTTGGGGACGGAAAACGAGACGGACGATACGCTGGTACCTGTAGGCAGGAAACAAGATAGAACAAAATAACCAGTTGCGGCTGCGTCCTGCTCCAGATCCGTCTTCATGCGAGCCGGATGGACTCCGTATCATCAGAGCAACGAAAGGAGGCCAGCTGTTGACCTGGGGGCTTCGCCTGGCCCAACATGAGCGGAATTTGAGCCTCGCCACTGCGGTTCGCGGGGCTCCGCCCGCACCCGACTCGCCGGAGACCACCCAACCAGCGCGTAACTTGAAAGCGTGAGCACTACGGTCCACGGCAGGGTCTTGTCGGTTGAGACCCCCGAACACGCGCGGCTGGATTTCCCCCTGGCCGATCTCGGCTCCAGGGCTCTGGCGATAACGGCGGATTTCGCGGTCCAGATTGCCGGGGGAGTCCTTATTGCGGTCGTGCTTACCCTTCTGCTGGGCGAGTGGGGAGCGCCGGGTGTCTGGGCAGGGCTCGGCGAGGCCGTGTTCATCGTGGCCACGTTCGTCATCTACGTCCTCTATTTCTTCCTCTTCGAGTTTTTCTGGGACGGCCGAACGCCGGGCAAACGTCTGATGGGCCTCCGCGTGATTCACGTGGGAGGGGAGCCCCTGAGCTTGAGCGGCGCGGCGCTCCGCAGCGTGATTCGCGTGGTCGACCTCCTGCCCGGGGGGTTGGTAGGGGCCGTCTCCATCATGGCCACAAAACGGAGCCAGCGGGTCGGCGACATCGCGGCCCGAACGCTGGTAGTGCGGGACGGTGGGTGGGGAGAGGTCCCCTGGAAGGATGTGCCTTCGGTCCCCGCCATGGGCCGCCCGATCCTGGAAAAGGCCCGGTTTCGTCTGCTGAGTGACTACATGGACCGTCGCGCCAGTATGGGTTCAGCCGACCGGGACCGGGTGGGGGGGGCCGTTTGGGAGGCCGTCCGCGGGCAGGTGGAGGCCGCCGGTTGGCGGGGGCTCGCATCGTCCGGCGCGCCCCGCGACGCCGACTCGCTTCTAACGCGGCTCTTCGAGGATGAAGGTGGACGGCAGGCTGCCCGTCTTCGGGGGTGGCGCAGGCAGGCGGCCAACCTGGCGCGGGCGGAACGCGGAAACTGGGAGGCATACAGGGGGCTGCTTGACGCGAGCTCGGGGCGGGGACTCACCAGACTCGGCCAGCAGGATCTGCGCCGTTTCGGAGCATTGTTCAGGCAACTTGTGGCCGACTTGGAGCGCGCCAGGACCTACGGGGCACCGCCCGCCGTCATTCACTCGCTCGGGAAACTGGTCGCGGCCGGACACAACCGGCTCTACCGAACGTCGGCCCAGTCGCTTCGTTCGGTGCGAGGTTGGCTCGCCTCGGGGTTTCCGCAGGCGGTCCGCGCGCGGTGGAGGTTGGTTGTTCTCGCCGGGGCGATGCTTGTCCTGCCCGCAATCGGCAGTTACCTGGCAGTGCGGGCAGACCCCGTGCTGGGCAGAGTCTTGGCTCAACCAGGCATCATGCACCGGGCCGAGACCACCGAAACCGGGAATCCGGACGCCGCCTACATCGATGTAGATGAGGCCGACATGCCGCTGTTATCCTCCAGCGTGACCACCAACAACCTGAGGGTGTCATTCTTCGCGGCCGCCGCGGGGATCTTCCTTGGAGTCGGCGCAGCTTACGTGCTTGCCTTCAACGGCGTCTTGTTGGGAGCCGTTTTCGGGGTTTACCAGAACACGGACGTGCTGCCGGTGATTCTGGCGTTTGTTTCACCCCACGGACCCATTGAATTGACGGCAATCTGTCTGGCCGGGGCGGCGGGCATGTCGTTGGGTGTAGCACTGCTTGCTCCCGGGCGCCGCAGCAGGCGCCAGGCGCTGGCCGAGCAAGGAAACGAAGCGCTGTCGCTTCTGGGAGGGGCCTGCGTGATGCTGTTGGTTGCCGGGGCGATCGAGGGGTTTATCTCGCCATCGGCCGCCGTCCCGGCTTCGCTGAAGTTTGTATTCGGGGGGCTGACCCTTCTCTTCATGGTCGCCTATTTCGGGCTGGCTGGGCGGCGGGGGGTGCCCGGCACCGGGACGTAGCCCGCCCCGGGCTAGAGTTAGAGCAGGCCCCGCTCCTTGACCTCGGCGTATTTCTCCAGGGTGCGTATCAGGGCCTCGCCGGGCTGCGTGTCCACGACCAGGATTCCCGCCCGGCGCATCCCCTCCAGAGCTGTCGTCCGCGCCTGCCGCAGTTCCACCGCGGCGGCACGGCGGTAGGCTGCCCTTTCGCTGTCCACCGGGGCCGAAGCGACCTGCTCCAGGTCCGGGTTCTGGATCGCAACGGCCAGGGGCAGGTGATAGCCGGCGAGGCGCGACATTGATTCGACCAGCGCCCCGGAGACCCGGGAATCAATGATGTCGCAGAACAACACGACCAACGAGCGTTTGCGGAAGGCCCTTGAGAGTTGTGCAAAGGCCAGCGGGTAGTTGGGTTCGACAAGCCTTGTCTCGACCGCCGCCAGAGTTTCCGCCAGCCGCCCCAGGGACACCCTGCGCGGCGGTGCGACCTGGCGTATCTGTTGGTCGAACACCATCCATCCTACCCGGTCGCCGTACAGCTCCGCCCGGCGTGCCATGGTCATCCCGGCGGACAGGGCCAGATCGGCTCTCTCGCGGCCGGCCACCGATTCACGCATGTGCCGTCCGGCGTCGAACGCCAGCACCAGGTTCTGGCTCCGCTCGGCCTCGTAGGACCGCACAACCCGGTTTCCCCGGCGCGCTGACGACTTCCAGTCGATGAACCGGGGGTCATCCCCCCGCACATAGTCGCGCAGACTTTCGAATTCCCTCCCCTCCCCTCGCCGGATGGTGCGGCGCGGCCCAATCTGCCTGAGGGTTCGGTGAAGCGGGTGGCCCCGTCGGCGGAGCCCAGAGGCGTATTCCGGCACAACCCTCATGGTCGCTGCGGCGGGAATCACGACTCGGCGGGAGGCCAGTGCCCACGGTCCGTCGACCCGTGCATGGATGTCGCCAAGACGCATGATCCCCCTGACCGCGGCCCGAACCCTGTACCGTGCGTGAGTGGTGACGCCGGGCCGGACTGACACTCGCACACCCCGCTCCCAGTCGTCGCCGGCTCGATCGACCGGTGGTCCCGAACGGGTCAGGCGCGTGTCGATGTCGTCAGTAATCGACATCTGAACGGTCCGGCGTGACTTGGCCCGCACTCTCAGTTCGACCAGGCCCGTCCCCCCCAGGGGCACCGACCTGGGGGCAGTTCTTTCGATGTCGGCGAGACTGGACCGCCGGGCGTCCAGGACAATGAACAACGCCACGAGCAGGTCCGCCGCGAGGGCGGCTGGCGCGGAAACCAGAAACAACACCGACGCCGCGACAAACAACCAACCGGCCCGGGCCGTGGGGACGAACTTCAGCACCGGTCTCATCGGGTTAGCGAGGCGCTTCCATGGACTCCAACATGCGCCGCAGTTCGTCGTCCGCCGAACGGCCGTCGATCTCTGCCTCCGCAGTCAGCATCACCCGGTGCCGCAACACTGGAAACGAGAGGGTCTTCACGTCATCGGGCGTCACGAAGTCCCGCCCGCTCAGGAATGCCTCGGCCCGGGCAGCCTGGAACAGTGCGACGCCGGCCCTGGGCGACGCGCCCATCGAGAAAACCTGCTCCCGGCGAGTACCCCTGATGATCCGTGTCACGTACCGCCGGATCCGGCCGTCCATGTGCAGGCCGGCAGTGGCGGCGCGCATGTCGAGGAGCTCTTGCCGAGACACCGGGACCTGCTGGCCGTAAGTGGACTCATCATCCGACCGGAAGCCGTCGTCCCAGGCGTCCAGGATGCGGTTCTCGGCTCCTTCGCTCGGGTATCCCACCACGATCTTCATCAGGAACCTGTCCACCTGAGCCTCGGGCAGCGGATACGTGCCCTCGTGCTCCACCGGGTTCTGTGTCGCGAACACCGTAAACGGCTCGGGCAACGGACGGGTCTGCCCGTCTACCGTCACCTGGCGTTCTTCCATTGCCTCCAACAGGGCCGCCTGAGTCTTGGGCGGTGCCCGGTTGATTTCATCGGCCAGAAGCAGGTCGGTGAACACGGGACCGGGCCGGTACACGAACTTCCGGCCGGTCTCGTCGAGCACATTCACGCCCACGAGGTCGGTCGGCATGAGGTCGGGGGTAAACTGGACCCGCCCGAAATCCAGCCCGAGGCCCGCCGACATGGCCCGGGCGGCCAGGGTCTTCGCGGTACCGGGCACGCCCTCGACCAGCGCGTGCCCGCGGGCCAACAGGCAGATTACCATTTGCCGGAGAGCCCGGGGTTGGCCCAGGACGATGTTCTCCAGCGACTGCAGCAAACGAACAGCGGGTTCGGCGGTAACCGTCATCAACCAACTCCGTGTCGGGCGAGGTGGACAAGCCTGTCGGTGTGTTTCGCGATTCCCGCGAGGTCGGGCGGATCGCTCTGCATCGCTGCGCGCAGGTCACGCAGGGGAGCTCGTTCCCGGTCTGCCCGACCCCGCTTCCGCCGCGCCAGTAGCGAAACCAGCTCCAGTGCCTCGGCCCCGGTCCGCGGGGCCGGGCGGCGAGCGGCCTTCGCCAGCGGGGTGACCAACAGGGTCGCGGCGGTCTCGCGGGCACCGGCGCGGCTGTAAAGGTTGGCCAGAGCCGTCACGTGCTCCAGCGGTGACCGACGCTCTGGGGCCGGCGGGTCGGCGGGAGCACCGAAACGAAGGCCGCTGACCGCCACCGCCAGCAGGGCAACCAGGCCGA
>LXNJ01000780.1_pt1 | contig 20675 bp, 21 predicted proteins | sample 809081 | NCBI WGS metagenome assembly LXNJ01 (sample SAMN04870510, study PRJNA318959) | sponge metagenome | biome: sponge; feature: marine sponge reef; material: water | host: Petrosia ficiformis | place: Greece: Milos, Mediterranean Sea | collected 2013-05-29 | depth 5-7 m | reverse complement strand
CCCCGGCGACCGAGCCCACACCCGCCCCGACGGCGACACCGGACGACATCCCGCCCGATCTGGAGCCCGTCGGCGACGATCTGATCGCCCCACCCCCGCCCCCCGTGTCGCCGACCCACAACCGCAGCGACGTGCGCGTACTGGTCTCCAACGGCTCCGGCGTGTGCGGCGCCGCCGGCCGACTCTCCACCTCGCTGAGCGCCCAGGGGTTCAACGTGCTGCCGGCCGTCAACGACGACCTCGAGGGCAACATCGACAGCTCGGTCATCTACTACGTCGAGGAGTACGGAGCCGACGCCGGCGTCGTGGCCTCCCTGCTCCAAGTGGACTCCTCGCAGGTGCTGGCCATGCCCTCCTCGCCGCCGACGGAGGCCGGCGACTCGCACGTGCTGATCCACGTCGGCGAAGACGACCTGGCCCAGCCCAACTGCTGAGGCCCTGCCGGGGTCGCTCGCAACCACCGGCAGGACGGCAGCCACGGGCGGGACGGCGCACATGGGCCCGCCGGCCGCACCCGGGCAACCGGCATCCGTGACCCCCCTCGCGGGGCCGCCGCGGCGCCGCCTGCTGGCCGCCCCCGACAAGTTCAAGGGGACAGCCTCCGCCGGCGAGATCGCCGCCGCGGTCTGCCGGGCGGCCGAGGCGGCGGGCTGGGCCGGCGAGGCGCTGCCGCTGGCCGACGGCGGGGAGGGCACCCTCGACGCCCTCGGTGGGGCCAACCGCCGCACGGCCGTCACGAACCCCCTCGGCGACCTCGTCACGGCCGGCTGGCGTCTCAGCGGCCGCACGGCGATCATCGAGATGGCCCGGGCGTCGGGCTTGGAGCTCGTGGGCGGGGCGGCCGGCAACGACGCGCTGGCCGCCTCCAGCTACGGGACGGGTGAGCTCATCGAGGCGGCGCTGGAGCGGGGCGCCCGGCGGATCATCGTCTGCGTCGGCGGCTCGGCAACCACCGACGGCGGGTTCGGAGCGCTGCGGGCCCTGCTGCCCGGGCACCGTCTGCGGGGCGTCGAACTGATCGTGGCCTGCGACGTGCGCACCCGCTTCTGCGACGCCGCCGAGGTGTTCGGGCCGCAGAAGGGCGCGACACCCGCCCAGGTGAGACTGTTGCGGCGGCGTCTGGAGCGGCTCGCCGGCGTGTACTCGGCCGAGCACGGCGTCGACGTGTGGGACCTGCCCGGCGCCGGCGCCGCCGGCGGCCTGGCGGGCGGGCTGGCGGCGCTGGGCGGGCAGATCGTGGAGGGCTTCGACGTGGTGGCCACCGAGACCCGGCTGGCCGAACGCCTCGAGGGAGCCGACCTGGTCGTCACGGGCGAGGGCCGGCTGGACGCCGAATCCTTCAACGGCAAGGTGGTGGGCGGTGTGTGCGGGCTGGCGGAGAGCCTGGGGGTGCCGGTGGTGACCGTGGCGGGCGAGGTGGAGGAGGGGGCGCCCGAGCCGGTCCCCCTGCTGTCCCTGACCGAGCGCTTCGGCCCCGAGCGTGCCCGCGCCGAGCCCGCCGCCTGCGTCGAGGAACTCATAGCCGAGCACCTGACCGGCTAGGGGCGCGGCAGCCCGGTGTGGGGGTCGCGGTGCCGCTCTGCTCCTCCAACGCAGGCGAAGAGTCGTCGCAGCCCGACCCCCCGACCCCCACACCTCGACTGTGCTGTATGGATTGCGGGCCTTGCCGGCATGAGAAAGGGCGAGGACGGGCGGCAATCGAAGCGTCTTCGGGCGAGCTTGGCGAGGGGCAGGGCTCGGTAGCATGTGGGGCCATGAGTGTGACCGTTCGAATCCCCACGACGTTGCGGCCGCTGACTGCCGGTGCTGCGAGCGTCAGCACCGAGGGTGCGACCGTGGCCGACGTTCTGGCCGCCCTGGAGGCGCGGCATCCCGGACTGCGCGAGCGGGTCCTGGACGAGGACGGCGCCCTGCGGCGGTTCGTGAACGTTTTCCTGGACGACGAGGACGTGCGCTTCCTGGACGGCCCCGGCACCGAGGTCCCGGCGGGGTCAACCGTCGCCATCGTTCCCGCAGTAGCCGGCGGCGCCACTACCTGAACCCCGGCGGCCCCGACCGGACACTCCCCCCAAAGACCGAGGGAGGGGGCCGGAGGGCCGCTTCGCGACGCCTTGCGCCCGCGCCGAAGGAGCGAACGGCACCCCGGACCCCGCCCGGACACTCCCCCCAAAGACCGAGGGAGGGGGCCGGAGGGCCGGCCGATGTTGGAGCCGCCCCCCACCCCCCTTAGGCTCCTAGCAGTCTCAGAACGAGAGTGCTAGTACACCGACTCTGCCACGGAGGAAACCCAGCATGGCAAAGATCATCGCCTACGACGAACAGGCTCGCCGTTCGCTCGAGGCAGGGATGAACCAACTCGCCGACGCCGTCCGCGTGACGCTCGGCCCGAAGGGGCGGAACGTCGTCCTCGAGAAGAAGTGGGGCGCCCCGACCATCACCAACGACGGCGTGTCGATCGCCAAGGAGATCGACCTCGAGAACCCGTACGAGAAGATCGGCGCCGAACTGGTCAAGGAGGTCGCCAAGAAGACCGACGACGTGGCCGGCGACGGCACCACCACCGCAACCGTGCTGGCGTGGGCCATGGTGCGCGAGGGGCTGCGGAACGTGGCCGCCGGCGCCGCCCCCATGGCGATCAAGTCGGGCATCGAGGCCGGCGTGGCGGCAGCCGTCGAGGCCATCCACGAGCAGGCCGTCGACGTGGAGTCCAAGGAGCAGGTCGCCCAGGTGGCCGCCATCTCCGCAGCCGACGACGAGATCGGCGAGCAGATCGCCGAGGCCATCGACAAGGTGGGCAAGGACGGCGTCATCACCGTCGAGGAGTCGCAGACGTTCGGCATGGAGATGGATCTCGTCGAGGGCATGCGCTTCGACAAGGGCTACATCTCGCCCTACTTCGTGACCGACCCCGACCGCATGGAGGCCGTCCTGGAGGACGCCTACCTCCTGCTGGTCAGCTCCAAGATCACCGCCGTGCGCGACGTCGTGCCCGTGCTGGAGAAGGTCATGCAGGCGGGCCGGCCGCTGCTGATCATCGCCGAGGACACCGAGGGCGAGGCGCTCGCCACCCTGGTGGTCAACAAGATCCGTGGCACCTTCGCCTCGGTGGCCGTGAAGGCCCCCGGCTTCGGCGACCGCCGCAAGGCGATGCTGGCCGACATGGCCATCCTGACCGGCGGCCAGGTCATCTCCGAGGACGTCGGGCTGAAGCTCGAGAACACCACCCTCGACCTGCTGGGCCGGGCCCGCAAGGTGGTCGTCACCAAGGACGAGACCACCATCGTGGAGGGCGGCGGCTCGAAGGCCGACGTGGACGGGCGCATCCGCCAGATCTCCCAGGAGATCGAGAACACCGACTCCGACTACGACCGGGAGAAGCTGCAGGAGCGCCTCGCCAAGCTGGCCGGCGGCGTGGCCGTCCTGAAGGTCGGCGCCGCCACCGAGGTGGAGCTGAAGGAGAAGAAGCACCGCATCGAGGACGCCGTGAGCACCACGAAGGCCGCCATCGAGGAGGGCGTCGTGGCCGGCGGGGGCGTCACGCTGCTGCGGGCGCAGGCCGCCGTGGAGGCGGTCGCCGCCGGGCTGGACGAGCCCGACGAGGCCACCGGCGCACGCATCGTGGCCCGGGCGCTGCAGGCGCCGCTGTACCAGATCGCCGTGAACGCCGGCATGGAGGGCGGCGTCGTGGTGGAGCGGGTGCGCGAGCTGGAGGGCACGACGGGCCTGAACGCCGCCACCGGCGATTACGAGGACCTCACCGCGGCCGGCATCATCGACGCCGCCAAGGTGACCCGCTCGGCGCTGCAGAACGCCGGCTCGGTTGCCGGGCTGTTCCTGACCACCGAGGCGGTCGTGGCCGACAAGCCCGAGGAGAACGGCGCGGGCGCCCCCGGCGGCGGCATGCCCGACATGGACTTCTAGGAAGGCACCGGAACGCCACAGTGGAACTGCACCCGGCCGTCTCCCACCTGGCCCCGCTGCTGGGGACCTGGCGGGGCGCCGGCCGGGGCGACTACCCCACGATCGAGGCCTTCGAGTACACCGAGGAGGTCACGATCGGCCACGCCGGCAAGCCGTTCCTGGCGTACAACCAGCGGACGAAGGGCGCCGACGGCACTCCCCTGCACGCCGAGTGCGGCTACTGGCGCCCCGCCGGCGAGCGCGGCCTGGAGCTGCTGCTGGCGCATCCCAGCGGCATCGCCGAAGTGCTCGTGGGCGAGGTGACCGAGACCCACTACGGCCTGCTGGTGGTCCTGCAGGCCGCTGCTGGCAGCGGGGCGGGCGAGGGCCCGGAGAACCGGGTCGGCCCGGCCGGCCGGGTGTTCCTGGCACCCACCGCCAAGCAGGTCGATGCCACCGAGCGCCGCATCTCCGTGGACGGCGACGTCATGCGCTACGAGGTGCACATGGCCGCCGTCGGCGAACCCCTGATCCCCCACCTCGAAGCCACCCTCCACCGCGCCGAGTAACCCCAACCGCCCGGGCGCGGCGGCGCCCCGCCACCCGGGGGTGACAGGGCACCGCATGTGACCGTTGGGTTGTGTGCAGGGCCGGCACCTCCCGGTGCCCGCCGCCCCTAGAGGGCTTTGAAGCCCAGCTCCAGGTCGGCGATGATGTCGTCCACCAGCTCGAGGCCCACGGCGAGGCGCACCAGGCCGGGCTGCACTTGGGCGGCCGCCTGCTCCTCCTCGGTGAGCTGCGAGTGCGTGGTGGAGGCCGGGTGGATCACCAGGCTGCGCACGTCGCCGATGTTGGCCACGTGGCTGTGCATCTCCAGCGCCTCCACGAAGCGCTGGCCGGCGTCGCGCCCGCCCTTCACGATGAACGACGGGATGGCGCCGTAGCCCCGCCCGCCGGTGAGCCGGGTGGCCCGCTCGTGGGTGGGGTTGGACGGCAGGCCGGCGTAGAACACCTGCTCCACCTCGTCGCGGCCCTCCAGGTACTCCGCCACGATCTGGGCGTTGGAGCAGTGCCGCTCCATCCGCAGGCTGAGGGTCTCCAGCCCCTGCAGGAACAGGAACGAGTTCAGCGGTGCGACCGCCGCCCCGATGTCCCGCAGCAGCTGCACCCGGGCCTTGATGATGTAGGACCCCGGACCCAGCGCCGGCCAGTACGCAAGGCCGTGATAGCTGGGGTCGGGCTCGGTGAAGTTGGGGAACTTCCCGCTGCGGCTGAAGTCGAACGTGCCGCCGTCGACGATGCAGCCGCCTATGGAGGTGCCGTGGCCGCCGACGTACTTCGTGAGCGAATGCACCACGATGTCGGCGCCCCACTCGATGGGCCGCACCAGATACGGCGAGGCCGACGTGTTGTCGATCATCAGCGGGCAGTCGTTGGCGTGCGCCAGGTCGGCCACCGCCTCGATGTCCAAGAAGTCGTTGCCGGGGTTGCCGAACACCTCGCCGTAGAAGCACTTGGTGTTGGGGCGCACGGCCGACTGCCACTCGTCGAGATCGTGGGGACCGTCCACGAAGGTCACCTCGATGCCCAGCTTCGGCAGCGTGTAGTGGAACAGGTTGTAGGTGCCGCCGTACAGGGAGGCCGAGGAGACGATGTGGTCGCCCGCCTCGGCCAGGTTCAGGATCGCCAGCGTCTCGGCCGCCTGGCCGCTGCTGAGGACCAACGCACCGGGGATGCCCACTGCCGTCTCGGTGCCGCCCTCCAAGCTGGCCATTCGCGCTTCCAAAACCGCCTGGGTCGGGTTCATGATGCGCGTGTAGATGTTGCCGATCTCGGCGAGGGCGAACAGGTTGGCAGCGTGCTCGCTGCTGTTGAAGGTGTACGAGGTGGTTTGGTAGATGGGTACCGCTCGAGCATTCGTCGCCGGATCCGGTACCTGACCGGCATGGATTTGGCGGGTCTCGAAACCCCAGGTTGATTCGGACACGTCCACTTTCTCCTTTACTCGGGGAACGGCCGCGGACTCACGGCCGCACCGCACAGGCTAAGGCGGCGCCGGCAAAATACGACCGCCGGGGTAGGGAATTGGTGTGCGTGGCGGGGACGCCGGTCGGGGAGTCCGGTCGGAGACGCCGGTGCCCGTCGGCGGATCGTCTGGCGAAATCGATCCGGCGCCGACCCCCGGCGACACCCAACCCTCGTGTACCCGGTTCCGGGGGCTTGACGGAGCACCTGGTAGATGCCCGGAGCGCAGGACCGCCAGAACTACGCTCGATACGACGTTCGCCAGGACGAATCACCGGTACGGGAGATGACGCCCAAGCTCGACGACTCACTGACTGATCCCGCGCAGCGGCCCATCACGAAGTCGCGCCTGCTGTTCAGACCGCGGCCACTGCTCGGGGGCTCCGGGTTCGACACGATCCTGACGCCGCGGGGCCGGATCCTGAAGCGCCGCATGAGCCCGCTTGTCGTGATGGCGGCCGTGGGCGTCATCCCCCTGCTGGTCATGGAGGAGCAGCTCACCAGCTCGACGGCCGTGTTCTGGCTGGGAGTCATGGACTGGGCCATCTGGGGCGTCTTCGCCGTCGAACTGGCGGTGATGCTGGCGGTCACGCCCAACAGGAAGGCCTACCTGCGCTGCGCCTGGCTGGACGTGGTCATCGTGCTGGCCACCATTCCCCTGCTGCCCTACCTGCTGGCCAGCCTCCGGATCGCGCGGCTCGGCCGCTTCGTGGAGGTCATGCGGCTCCTGCGGCTGCTGCGGCTGGCCGCCCTGGCGAACCGGGCCGGGGCGCTCATCCAGCGTGTCTTCGGCACGTCCGGGCTGGGTTGGTTGCTGTCGGGTCTGATCGTGCTGGTGGTGGTGAGCGGCACGCTGTTCTCGTTCCTCGAGGAGGGCCGCAACGTGCCTGAGGGCATCTGGTGGGCGATCGTCACCGCCACCACTGTGGGCTACGGCGACGTGGTGCCCGCCTCGGGGCTCGGCAGGCTGGTGGCCACCGTGCTGATGATCGCCGGCATCAGCTTCATCGCCCTGCTGTCGGCGGCGACCGCCGCCCGCCTCGTGGAACTCGAGACCGAGGAGGGCCACGAGGAACTGCTGGCCGGGATCCGCGGCCAGAGCAACCGCGAGCGGGAGATGCGGGAGGAGCTACAGGAGATGAACGAGCGCCTGGCCCGCCTGGAGGACCTGCTTGGCGGCAACGGCCGCAAACCCGACTGACCGGGGAGTCCGGCCGGGGGGTCGGGGCGCCGCTCTGGTCCTCCGACGCGGGGCGAAGAGTCGTCGCAGCCCGGCCCCCCGACCCCCCAACCTCACATTTTCGTAGAGCCGCGAGGGCGGACCGGGCGAGACAGGCAGCGCCCGTTCGAAGGGGGGGAGTCAGCCGGTGGTGACCGGGAGCCAGGTTGGGCGGGTCTGCTCGAAGGCCGTTATGGCCTCGGCGTGGCGGAGGCTGATGGCTATGTCGTCGAGCCCGCCGAGGAGGCGCTCCTGGACGGCTCCGGCCAGGGGGAAGGTGGTGGCGAGACCGGCCGCGGGGGCCTCGACCGTGAGCTTCTCCACGTCGACCCGCACCCCGACGTTGTGGTCGGCCGTGACGGCGTCCAGCAGCGCCCGGCCGAAGTCGGGATCCACCGCCGCGGCCACCAGGCCACACTTGGCGGCGTTGTTACGGAAGATGTCGCCGAAGCGCGGCGAGACGACCGCCCGGAACCCGTACTGCTGGATGGCCCACACGGCGTGCTCGCGCGACGAGCCGGTGCCGAAGTTGGGGCCCGCCACGAGGATCTCGGCGCCGGCGTAGCGCGCGTCGTTCAGCACGAAGCCCGGATCCTCGCGCCACGACGAGAACAGCCCCTCGTCGAAGCCGGTGCGCTCCACCCGCTTCAGCCAGTGGCTGGGGATGATCTGGTCGGTGTCCACGTCGGAGCGGTCCAGCGGCAGCGCCCGGCTCTCCACGATCCGTACCGGTTCCATCGATCCCCTCAGTCCAGGTCGGCGGGGGCGGCGAAGTGGCCGGCGACCGCGGTGGCGGCGGCCACCGCCGGCGACACCAGGTGGGTCCGGCCGCCGCGACCCTGGCGGCCCTCGAAGTTGCGGTTGCTGGTGCTGGCGCAACGCTCGCCGGCGGAGATCTTGTCGGGGTTCATGCCCAGGCACATCGAGCAGCCCGGCTCCCGCCAGTCGAAACCGGCCGCCAGCAGGATCTCGTGCAGCCCCTCGGCCTCGGCCTGGCGCTTCACCCGCATCGAGCCCGGCACCACCAGGGTGCGCATGCCGGGCGCAACCCGCCGGCCCGCCACGACCTCGGCGACGGTGCGCAGGTCCTCGATGCGGCTGTTGGTGCACGAGCCGATGAACACGGTGTCCACGGGGATGTCCCGGATGGGCGTGCCCGCGGCCAGGCCCATGTACTCCAGCGCCCGGGCGGCGGCCTCACGACCGGCGGCGTCGGCGGCCCCGTCGGGGGCGGGCACGGCGCCGTCGAGGGGCGCCACGTGGCCCGGGTTGGTGCCCCAGGTGACGTGCGGCGGGATGTCGGCGCCGTCGAGGTGCACCTCGGTGTCGAAGCGGGCGCCCTCGTCGCTGCGCAGCGACCGCCAGTGGTCGACGGCGGTGTCCCAGGCGGCGCCGGCGGGGGCGTGGGGGCGCCCCGCCAGGTAGGCGAACGTGGTGTCGTCGGGGGCGACCATGCCGGCCCGGGCGCCGGCCTCGATGGACATGTTGCAGACCGTCATGCGGCCCTCCATCGAGAGGGCCTCGATGACCGACCCCCGGTACTCGATGACCGAACCGATGCCGCCGCCCGTGCCGATGCGGCCGATGATGGTGAGGATGACGTCCTTCGATCCCGAGCCGGCCGGCAGCTCGCCGTCCACGGTGATCGACATCGTGCGGGGACGGGCCTGCGGCAGCGTCTGGGTGGCCAGCACGTGCTCGACCTCGCTGGTGCCGATGCCGAAGGCCAGCGCACCGAAGGCGCCGTGCGTGGAGGTGTGGCTGTCACCGCAGACCACGGTGCTGCCCGGCAGGGTGAGGCCCAGCTCGGGGCCGATGACGTGCACGATGCCTTGGCGGTCGTGGCCCATGGGATACAGCGGCACGCCGAAGTCGGCGCAGTTGGCCCGCAGCGCCTCCAGCTGGCGGCGCGACACGGCGTCGGCCACCGGTCCGCTGATGTTGGCGGTGGGCACGTTGTGGTCCTCGGTGGCGACCGTGAGGTCGGGGCGGCGCACCGGGCGCCCGGCCATGCGCAACCCGTCGAAGGCCTGCGGGGAGGTGACCTCGTGGACCAGGTGCAGGTCGATGAACAGCAGGTCCGTGCCGTCGGCGCCGGCGTGGACGACGTGGGCGTCCCAGACCTTCTCGCTGAGCGTGCGCGGCGCCGGAGCCATCACGAGGTGTCGCCGGCCGCCACGATCGCCACGACCGTGACCTTCACGTCGCCGGCGGGCGCCGAGTAGCGCACCACGTCACCGGCCCGGGCGCCGAGCATGGCCTTGCCGAGCGGCGATGACGGCGACACCACGTCGCAGTCCTCGGGGCGCTCCTCGATGGTTCCGAGTAGGTAGCGCTCCACCTCTTCGTCGTCCTCGAAGCGCAGGTCCACGAGCGAGCCCACGACCGCGCAATCGGCGGAACCCGCTTCGGGCGAGACCACCTCGGCGTGCTCCAGCAGCGCCTGGATCTGCTGGATCCGGCCCTGCATCTTGCCCTTCTCCTCCCGGGCGGCGTGATAGTCGCCGTTCTCGGAGAGGTCGCCGAGAGCCCGGGCAGCGGCGATCTGCGCGGTGATGGCCTCGTTGGCGGGGCCGGTGAGGTGAGCCAGCTCCTCCTGCAGGCGCTCAAACGCGGCGCGGGTCAACTGCGGGGCGTTCATCACACCAATCTACTGACCAGCCACCGAAGACAGGCCGGCCGCTCTCACGGACCCGCGAGGGAGGGGACCCGGGGGGACGGCGCCGGATCGATTTCGCCAGACGATCCGCCGACGCCCACCGGCGGCCCCGACCGGACAAACCGACAACCGACCGGCCGGGCACTCGGCGCGAAACGCCCGGTAGATTGTTCGCATGACAACGCATCGCATCGGCGTCCTGGCAGGCGACGGCATCGGACCCGAGGTCATCGACGAGGGTCTGAAGGTCGTCAAGGCCTCCGGCGTGAACTTCGAGACGGTGGACTACGACCTCGGCGGCGAGCGCTACCTGCGCGACGGCACCGTTCTGCCGGACAGCGTGCTGGAGGAGTGGCGGGGGCTCGACGCCATCTACGTGGGCGCCGTGGGCACGCCGGACGTGCCGCCGGGCGTGCTGGAGCGGGGCCTGCTGCTGCGGATGCGCTTCGAACTGGACCTCTACATCAACCTGCGCCCCTTCCGGCTGCCCCAGCGGAACATCGACATGGCGGTCATCAGGGAGAACACCGAGGGCGCCTACGCCGGCGAGGGCGGCTTCCTGCGCAAGGGCACCCCGCACGAGATCGTCACGCAGGGCTCGGTGAACACCCGGATGGGCGTGGAGCGGGCCATCCGCTTCGGCTTCGAGCTGGCCTCCAAGCGGCGGCGCCACGTCACCCTGGTGCACAAGACCAACGTGATGACCTACTCCGGCGACCTGTGGTACCGGACGTTCGAGGAGGTGGCCGCCGAATACCCCGACTACGGCACCGCCTACAACCACGTGGACGCCGCCTGCATCTACTTCGTGGACTCGCCCGACCGCTACGACGTCATCGTCACCGACAACCTGTTCGGCGACATCCTCACCGACCTGGGCGGAGCGGTCAGCGGCGGCATCGGCAAGGCCGCCTCGGCGAACCTGAACGCAGCCGGCACCGGGCCGTCGATGTTCGAGCCCGTGCACGGCTCGGCCCCGGACATCGCCGGGCGGGGCATCGCCGATCCCAGCGCGGCGATCCTGTCGGCGGCCATGATGCTGGACCACCTCGGCGAGAGCGCCGCCGCGGCGGCCGTGGACCGCGCCTGCATGGCCGTCGACGGCAGCGTGGCCGGCACCGGAGCCATCGGCGACGCCATCGCCGCCGCCGTAGCCGGCGCGGTCTGAGAACCCCCGGCGGCCGGCTCTCCCGAGCCCCGGCCGTCACGGAACCCACACTCCCGGGCCGCAACCCGGCACCACCGACCCATCCGCAGAGCAGCACCGAGAACCGCACGACACACCGCACCGAGCACCGCGCAGAAGGAACACCCCATGCCTATTCAGCCCGTCGAGAAGATCTGGATGGACGGAGAGTTCGTGGACTGGCACGACGCCAAGGTCCACGTCCTCACCCACACCCTGCACTATGGCAACGGCGTGTTCGAGGGCATCCGGGCATATGCGACCGACCGGGGAGCCGCGGTGTTCCGCCTCACCCCGCACATCGAGCGGCTGTTCCGCAGCGCCAAGATCCTCGGCATCCGGATCCCCTACACACCCCAGCAGATCGTCGAGGCCACCAAGGCCACCGTGGCGATCAACGAGTTGGAGTCGTGCTACATCCGGCCGCTGGTGTACCTGGGCTACGGCGAGATGGGCCTCAACCCCACCCCCTGCCCGGTGAACGTGTCCATCGCCACCTGGCGCTGGGGCATCTACCTGGGCGCGGAGTCGGTGAACACCGGCGTGCGCATGATGATCAGCTCGTGGCAGCGCCACGACGCCAACGCCATGCCGCCGGCCGCCAAGGGCTGCGGGCACTACATCAACAGCCAGATGGCCAAGGTGTCGGCCCTCAACGCGGGCTACGACGAGGCCATCCTGCTGTCGCCGCAGGGCCACGTCAGCGAGTGCACCGGCGAGAACCTGTTCGTCGTGAGCGGCGGGCGCATCGTCACGCCGCCCACGAGCGCCGGCGCCCTCGGGGGCATCACCCAGGACGCCGTCCGCACCATCGCGCATGACCTGGAGATCCCCTACGAGACCGGCAACCTGCTGCGCAGCGACCTGTACACCGCCGACGAGGCGTTCCTGAGCGGCACCGCCGCCGAAGTGGTGCCGATCCGCTCGGTGGACGACCGGGAGATCGGCGACCCGGGGCCCGTCACCCGCCAGATCCAGGAGGTCTTCTACGAGGCCGTCCAGGGGCGGGTCGACCGGTACAAGGAGTGGAACGAGTATGTCACCGAGTAGCGGTGACGGCCGCGGTGAGGCGGCCGACTCCGCCGCTGCCCGACCCGCCGCCGGGCCGGGCAGCGACCTCGAAGCCCGGGCACGGGCCGCGGCGGCCGCCGACCGCACGCCGGCGTCGGTGGAGATCTACGACACCACGCTGCGGGACGGCAGCCAGCTGGAGGGCATCTCGCTGACCGTCGAGGACAAGCTGCGCATCGCCCGGGAACTGGACCGCCTCGGCGTGCACTACATCGAGGGCGGCTGGCCGGGCGCCAACCCCAAGGACGACGAGTTCTTCGCCCGCGCGGCTGAGGAGTTGCGGCTGGAGACCGCCCGGCTGGCGGTCTTCGGCTCCACCCGGCGGGTGAACGGGACCTGCGACGGCGACGCCGTGCTGGCGAACCTGCTGGCGGCCGGCACCCGGACGGTCTGCATCGTCGGCAAGTGCTGGGACTACCACGTGACCGGGGCACTGCGCGCCAGCCTCGACGAGGGCATCGCCATGGCGGCCGAGTCGGTGGCGCACCTGGTGGGGGCGGGCCGGCGGGTGTTCTTCGACGCCGAACACGCCTTCGACGGCTACAAGCACAACCCCGACTACTCCCTGGCCGTGCTGGCGGCCGTGGCCGAGGCCGGGGCGGAACGCCTGGTGCTGTGCGACACCAACGGTGGGACCCTGCCGCACGAGGTGTACGCCATCGTGGCCGAGATCGTCGACGCCCTGGGCGCACCGATCGGCGTGCACCTGCACAACGACACCGGCTGCGGGGTGGCCAACGCCCTCGCCGGGGTGCGGGCCGGGGCCGTCCAGGTACAGGGCACCATCAACGGCTACGGCGAGCGCACCGGAAACTGCGACCTGGTGCCGATCATCGCCAACCTCAGCTTGAAGATGGGCGTGGAGACGCTGCCGCCGGATCGCCTGGGGCTGCTGACGTCGGTGTCACGCCGGGTCGCCGAGATGGTGAACCGGGCGCCCGACCCGCAGCAGCCGTACGCGGGCACCTCGGCGTTCGCCCACAAGGCCGGGCTGCACGCCAGTGCCCTGGCCCGGCGCGCCGACGCCTACGAGCACATCGATCCGGGCACTGTGGGCAACGGCACCCGGTTCGTGGTCTCGGAGATGGCGGGGCGCTCGTCGATCGAGTTGAAGGCCCGGGAGCTGGGCATCGACATGGACGACGCCACGGTGGCCGGGCTGATCGAGACCCTGAAGCGCCTGGAGTACGAGGGCTACCACTTCGAGGTGGCCGACGCCTCCCTGGAGCTGTGGATGCGGGCCGCCGTGGGCTGGGAGCAGCCCTACTTCGGGATCGAGTCGTTCCGGGTGGAGGTGGGGCGCTACCAGTCGGGTGGCGCAACCGCCGAGACCGCCGGGCCCAGCCGGCCCGACGAGGACGCCATGCACCGCCAGTGCGAGGCCACCATCAAGCTGTGGGTGGGCGACCAGCGGCGCATCACCGTCGGCGAGGGCAACGGCCCGGTGAACGCCCTGCACAACGCCCTGCTGTCAGCGGCCGGCGACCACTACCCCGAGATCGCCCGCATCGCCCTCACCGACTACAAGGTGCGCGTCCTGGACACCACCAACGGCACTGCCGCGGTGACCCGGGTGCTCATCGACTCCAGCGACGGCACCCGCACCTGGACCACCATCGGCGTCTCGGAGAACATCGTGGAGGCCTCCTGGGAGGCCCTCGCCGACTCCATAGTCTGGGGCCTGCTACACAGCGGCGCCACACCGCCCGCCGGCACCTAGACCCGCCGCCCACAGAATTCGGGTCTGAAACAGCCCCGAACAGCATTAAGACTGTTGAAGTCTCACCAGTAGCAAACTCCCCGTGAACGCCGTTCGGCAAACAACGAACATCGGGCCGGTGTGTGAGGTTATTCGGCGCTCAGTCGGCCAGGGGGGTGAGGGCTTCGGCGAGGGGTTCGAGGACCGCGGGGGTGTGGGGCGGGGCGAGGTAGCAGATGGCGAGGTCGACGCCTGCCTCGCCGAAGGCGGCGGCCCGCTCGGCCACCGGTGCGGGGTCGCCGTCGGCAGGCACACCGAGGTGGACCGACGTCGTGATCTCGGCCGGGTCCCGGCCGATGGCGGCGCAGGCCTCGTGCAGGACGTCGCGCTTGGTCCGGAACTCGTCGACCTCGGGGACGGGGCAGTTCCAGACGGGGCAGTCCCAGTGGTCGGCGTAGCGGGCCACCAGCGGCAGGGTGCGGCGCTCGCCCTTGCCGCCGATGCAGATCGGCGGGTGGGGCTTCTGGACGCCGGGCGGGTTGTTGCGGGCCTCGCTGAGGGTGAAGTATCGGCCCTCGAATGTGGTGAGCTCCTGGGTGAGCAAGCCCTTGAGGATCTCGCAGGCCTCGGCGAAGCGGTCGAAGCGGTCGGTGAGGGTGCCGAGCCGGATGCCGTAGGCGTCGCACTCCTCCTCGTTCCAACCGGCGCCGATGCCCAACTCCAGGCGGCCCTCGCTGATGATGTCCAGCGACGACGCCATGGCGGCCAGCACAGCCGGGTGGCGGTAGACGATGCCGCTGACCATGGAGCCCACCCGCAGGCGCTTCGTGGCCTGTGCCAGCGCCGCCAGCGTGGTCCAGCCCTCCAGGCACTCCCCCGTCGAGTCCGAGAAGATCGGGTAGAAGTGGTCGAAGTTCCAGGCCGAGGTGAACACGTCGATGTCGTCGGCCTCGACCCAGACGGCCAGCATGTCCGCCCACTTGGTGTCCTGCTGCGAGGTCTTGATTCCGAAGAGCATGGGCGCACAGTACCGGGCCTAGGCTCAGCCGCATGGCTCAGCCCCCTTATGTGCCGCACGCCGCCGGTGCCACCGCCCGCCACTACACCTCGCCGCCGCAGCGGCAGGGCGGATGGCGCGCCGATCGGCCCGGTGAGCTGGCGGACGGTCCGCTTCCCGCCGGTGAGGGATTCGGCTACCAGGGACCCGACCAGGGCTACGCGCTGCGCCTGGCGAGACGCTTCGTGCCGCGGCTGCAGCTGCGGGCCGGCGAGAAGGCCCGCGACGTGGTGGCCGGTTGCGTGACGGTGGCGATGAAGCGGGCCTCGCTGTTCGGCCGGGCCCCGATCACCTCCGACCTGCAGGTGGCGTTCGACCACTGGTCGTACCTCGACGTCGGCGCCCCCATCGAGGTGGTGACCTCCCGGCGGGAGCTCTTCGCCGGGGCCGGCGGCCACGACGGCTACCCGATCCGCTGCCGCATCGCCGACGAGGTGCCCGCCGAGGCGCTCGGCGCGCCGTGACCGGAGCGCGAGTGCGGTTCGCCCCGTCGCCGACGGGGTTCCTGCACGTGGGCTCGGCCCGCACGGCGCTGTTCAACTGGATCTACGCCCGCTCGGTGGGCGGCCGGATGCTGCTGCGCATCGAGGACACCGACGAGGCCCGCAACCGCCCCGAACTGGTGGACCTCATCTACGACCTGCTGAGGTGGCTGGGCATCGACTGGGACGAGGAGCCGGTCTTCCAGTCCCAGCGCCGCGAACGCCACCGTGAGGCCGTCGAGAGCCTGCTGGCCGCCGGCGCCGCCTACCTGTGCGACGCCGAGAACCGGCCGGTGGCCGGGACGGCGCTGCGCCCCGGATTGGCCGCCCGCTTCCAGATGCCCGAGGGCCGCACCGTCACGTTCACCGACGTGGTCCGGGGCGAGGTGACCTTCGCCAGCGACGACCTGGAGGACTTCGTGGTGTGGCGCTCGGCGGGGGCCGCCACGTTCCTGCTGGCGAACGCCGTGGACGACGTGGACATGGGCGTCACGCACGCCATCCGCGGCGAGGACCTGCTGTCGGGCGTACCCAAGGTGGTGCTGCTGCTGGAGGCGCTGGGCGCCCGGGCGCCGGTCTACGCCCACCTGCCGCTGCTGGTGAACGCCGGCCGCAAGAAGCTCTCCAAGCGCCGCGATGACGTGTCGCTGGGCGACTACCGCGCCCGGGGCTACCTGCCGGAGGCCATGGCCAACCATCTGGCGCTGCTGGGCTGGGGACCGACGGACGACGTCGAGATCCGTCCCATGTCCGAGATCGTGGAGCAGTTCCGCCTCGAGGACGTGAACCGGGCGCCGGCCTTCTTCGACACCAAGAAGCTGGACCACTTCAACGGCACCTACATCCGCGCCCTCAGCACCGAGGAGTACCTGCGGCGATCCGAGCCGTGGCTGGGCGACGCCGCACCGTGGCCCGCCGAGCGGACCCGCCCCGACGTGCTGGCGGCACTGGCCCCCGTGGTGCAGGAGAAGGTACGGACGCTGGGCGACATCGGGCGTTACGTGGACTGGTTGTTCCTGGAGGACCCCCCCACCGATCCCGAGTCGTGGTCGAAGGCAATGGGCGCCCCCGCCGCCCCGGCCGTGCTGGACGATGCCATCGCCACGTTCGCCGAGGTGGACTGGACGGCCGAGGCGACCCACGCGGCGGCGCTGGAGCTGGCGGAGCGCCACGGCATGCGGCTCGGCAAGGCCCAGGCCCCCATCCGCGTGGCCATCACGGGCCGCACGGTCGGCCCCCCGCTGTTCGAGTCCATGGTCCTGCTGGACCGCCACGAGGTCCTCCGCCGCCTGCGGGCCGCCCGGGATCGGTTGGAGCCGTTGCCGACGTCCTGACGCGCCCTCGACGGCCCCCGGACCCCCGTCCCTACGCCTGCGGGCAGCCGGTAAGATTGATCCGCCCTTCGGGGGTGGTGTAATAGGCAACACAGCGGGTTCTGGTCCCGTCGTTGGGGGTTCGAGTCCTCCCCCCCGAGCATCACAGAGCGCTCCGCCCGGCCGGGGCGCTCGCTGGTTTTTCGGCGGCCGATCCGATGCGCCGGCTCGCCGCCGGGCTCGGGCTCCGCCGGCGGAGCGTCGGCCCCGCCGGCTCCGGTGGCCGGTGGGGGTGCGTGGCGGTAGCCTGTCCTCCGCTCTGCCCCGTTCGTCTAGAGGCCTAGGACGCCAGATTCTCAATCTGGTAGCACGGGTTCGAATCCCGTACGGGGTGCTCAGCCGCCGAACGCCACGAGGCGCCCATGTCGACCTACATCGTGGACGGGCCGTGCCCCAACCCCGACTGCCAGACACTGGTGCCGTACGGCTTCGACCACGTCGACGGCACCCGTGTGCTGGCGGGCACGTGCAAGGTGTGCGGGGCGTACCGCGCCTACGACGGTGCCAAGAACATCACCGTCCTCCCCGAGGACCAGCCGGGGACGGCGTAGGAGGCGGCGCGCCGGCACGGCGTCGGGGCGGAATCGCCGGAGTCGGGCTGGCCGGATTTGAACCGGCGACCCCCTGCTCCCAAAGCAGGTGCGCTGACCAAGCTGCGCCACAGCCCGCAAGACAAAGCCTGCACGGCGAGCATACCCAGCGACATATAGTGAGAGGACTGCGAGAAGGGATCATCGAATGAGCCTCCGACGCTTCTTCCGGTTGCTGCGACACAACCCCCATCCATCTCCGCGAGTGGACGATTCGCTGGCCAAGACCGTCAAGGACGCCAGCCACGTAGGCGCGAGTACGAGGCACTACGTTCTTCGCACCAATGCGGAAAAGCTCATCACGAAGGGGCACAAGGACTACATCAAGTCCTTCAAGAAGAAGCACTGAGAGCGACCGCCCACGCGGTGTTACATCGCTCGGGCGAACCTATTCGAGCGCCTCGTCCACCTTCTCGATGGCGTCGTCCTCGGGGATGTCGAGGGCGAAGCTCAATTCGGAGATCAGCACGCTGCGCGCCTTCTGGCACAGCGCCTTCTCGCCGGCGGAGAGCCCCTTGGCGCGGTCGCGCAGCGCCAGGTTCCGCACAATCTCGGCCACCTGGTAGACGTCGCCGGACTTCAGCTTCTCCTGGTGGTTCTTGAACCGGCGGCTCCAGTTGGCCGGCTCGTGCACGTCCCGCTTGCGCAGGACCTCGAACAGGTCCTCCACCTCGTCGGCGCTGATGGGCCAGCGCACGCCCACGTCGTCCACCTTGTCCGCCGGCACCGACACCGTCATGTCGCCGTGGGCCATGCGCAGCACCAAGTACTCGGTCTGGCGGCCGAAGGCCTCCCGCATCTCCTTGCGCTCGATCACCGCAGCCCCGTGATGGGGGTAGACGACCCGGTCTCCAACGTCGTAGCTCATGACACTCCCTGCGGACGCCCGACGCCCAAGTGTGGCAGTTCGGTGGACAGCTTCCTCAATCGGACGCCGGAGGATCGCTCGTCGGCGCGCCGGGGATCGCCCTATCCCGCGGAGCCCGGGGAGACCGGAGTGGCCGAGCTCGACACGCGGAACACGAGGGTCGCCAGGGCGACCAACTCGACCTCGCCGTCGGGGCTGACGCTGCGCACCTCGGCGCGGCAGTGCACGATGGACCGTCCCCGATGCTCCACCCAGGCCTCGGACACGATGTCCCGGCCGCTCACGGGCCGCAGGTACTGCACGGCGAGGTGAACGGTCGCCATGCGCGGGCTGCCCTCGTAGTGCGCGGCGATGGCCGGCACCACGGTGGTGTCCACGAGACTGGCGATGACGCCCCCGTGCATCACTTCGGTGCGCTGGCGGAACATCTCCTTCCACGGCAGCCGCAACCGGGTGTAGTCCCGGCGGAGTTCCTCGGTGACCATGCCCATCCGGTCGGGGAAGTACTCGTCGTCGTGCGTGCAGAACTTCGACCAGCGTTGGAGGACGTGCTCGGGGAGCGGTCCGAAACGAGCGGCGTTGGGGGCGGTGGGGTCGACCGCTGCCGGCTCCTCGATCCGCGGATCACCGGGGGATGACCGGGGCCCACCGGCCGGTTCGGCGTGTGAAGCGCTCACGAGAACGATGCGCTGCGGTGGGGCCGGAGCGGGCTCACAGGGCGTCGAGCTTGGCAACCCGGGCGACGTGTCGGCCGCCCTCGAAGGAGGCGTCCAGGAAGGCGTCGAGGGCGTCCAGGGCGGTGCCGTCGTCGATGAGGCGCTGGCCGAAGCACGCCACGTTGGCGTCGTTGTGCCGCCGGGCGAGGGCGGCCGAGACGTTGTCGTGCACAACCGCGGCCCTGATGCCGGAGATCTTGTTGGCGGCCATGGCGATGCCGATGCCGCTGCCGCAGACGCACACGCCCAGGTCGGCCCGCCCGGCGGCCACCGCCTCGCCGACGGCGGCGCCGTAGTCGGGATAGTCCACGCGGTCCTCGTCGTGCGTGCCCAGGTCGTCGACCTCGTGGCCCCGCTCGGCCAACTGCTCGGCGAGGAGCCGCTTCAACCGGTATCCGGCGTGGTCCGATCCTGTGGCGATGCGCACGGACGGAATTGTACGGGGGTCTCCGCGCCCCGGGTGGGGGATCCGCGGTACCGCTCTGCTCCTTCATGGCGGGCCAAAGGCGTCACAGCCCGGCCCCCCGGCCCCCACCCTCGGTTGTCGCGTCCTAGAGGTCCAGGGGACCGGGGCGGAGGATCTCGAGAGTCTCGTTGCGCCAGGCCACGACTGTTGAGGCGGTCCCGGCGCAGAGGCCGCCGTCGATGGCCACGGCGATGGCGGCGCCCACGTCGGGATCGGGGGTGAGGGTTGCGAGAACCGCTGCAGCCTCGGGTGGCGTCGGCTCGGCGTGGCGGTTGGCGCTCGTGACGGCCAGCGGCCCGACCTCCGCCAGGAGCCGGAGCAGCCAGGGGTGGTCGGGGCAGCGGACACCGACGGTGTCGCGGTCGCCGCCCACGAGCGGGCGCCCGGGCGTGCGGGCACGGGGCAGGACGACCGTGAGCGGGCCGGGCCAGTGGCGGTCCATGAGTTCCGCCAGCGGCCCGGGGACCGACTCGGCCAGCGACTCGGCAGCCGGACGGTCCGCCACCAGCACCGCGATGGAGCGGTCGGCGGGGCGGCCCTTCAGCACGAACAGGTCCTCCTCGGCCTCCGGGGTCAGCGCCGCCAGGCCGTAGACCGTGTCCGTGGGGAGAAGCACCACCCCACCGGCCCGCAGCGCCGCGGCGGCCTCGGCGAGCGCCCGCTCGGGCTCGACGCGGAGGTCGATCAACGGTGGGGCCGAGGCGGCGGAGTTCATGTCGGGCGGCGGGCGACGAGGACTCGGTCGACGCCGTTCAGGTCGGGGTGCACGGCCACGTCGGCCAGGCCTGCGGTGCCGGCCAGCTCCCGCACGCGGCCTGCCGTGCCGTCCGCCAGTTCCAGCACCACGGCGCCGCCCGGGGCGAGCCACTCCGGCGCTCCGGCCAGGACCGTTGACGTGGCCTCCAGTCCGGTCTCGCCCGAGTAGAGCGCCACCGGCGGCTCGTGGTCGGTGATCTCGGCAGGCAGAGAGCCGCCTTCGGCGATGTAGGGCGGGTTGGACACGATCACGTCCAAGCGCCCCCGCGCCTCGACCGGCAGCGCCTCGAACCAGGAGCCCTCCGCGAGGCGCACCCGGCGCGCCGGTCGGCCCAGCCCCGCCAGGTTGGCGCTCGCCACCGCCAGGGCATCGGCCGACACGTCGGTGCAGAACACCTCCACGTCCACCCGCTCGGCCGCCAAGGACAGCCCGATGGCCCCCGACCCGCACCCCAGGTCGGCAGCAAGCAGCATCTCTCCCGGCGCCGAGACCCGAGGGGGAGGGGGCGGGGGGCCGGGCCGCGACGACTCTTCGCCCCGCGTGGAGGAGCGGAGCGGCACCCCGGACCCTCCCCCCGCCCCAGACGACGCGTCCGGGGCGGGGGGCC
>LXNJ01000779.1_pt1 | contig 20684 bp, 14 predicted proteins | sample 809081 | NCBI WGS metagenome assembly LXNJ01 (sample SAMN04870510, study PRJNA318959) | sponge metagenome | biome: sponge; feature: marine sponge reef; material: water | host: Petrosia ficiformis | place: Greece: Milos, Mediterranean Sea | collected 2013-05-29 | depth 5-7 m | reverse complement strand
TTCGACCGCCTCTCGGCGGTCGATGCCGGCCGGAGGCCGGCGCTCCGAACGCGTCAGCGGAGAGGGACGTTTCCCTCCGGCTTTTGCTGTGAGGGTGGTTGGAGGGTGCGATTTCGACCGCCTCTCGGCGGTCGATGCCGGCCGGAGGCCGGCGCTCCGAACGCGCAGCGGAGAGGGGCGTTTCCCTCCGGCCTTTGCTGTGCGGATGGTTGGAGGGTGCGGCATCGACCGGCTGTCGGCGGTCGATGCCGGCGCTCCGACGCGGTGTGCTTCCGGCTCTCTACGCCGCCATCTTCTGGGCGGCGTCGAGGACGGTCGCCATCTTCGCGGCGCCGCGCTGCATCTCGTCCATCGTGCCGATGGAAATGCGGCAACGGGTCCACAGCGGCGGGAACGGCCGCCCGACGCGGACGCCTTCCGCGGCGCAGGCCGCCTGGAACTGTTCGATCGGCATCCCCACGTCCGCGAAGATGAAGTTCGTCTGGGCGTCGGTGGCGCTCAGCCCGCGGTCGGCGAAGAACTTCATGATGAAATCCCGCGCCTCGGCGTTCCGCTTCTTCTCATTCGGGAGGTAGTCCGGGTCCGCCTTGTCGCGCTCGAGCGCCGCGTTGGCGGCGACCAGCGCCGGGGTGCTGACCGAGTTGCCCAGGTGGAACTCGTCCAGTTCCGCGATCGTGTCCTCGTGGGCGATCGCGTAGCCCACGCGTAGCCCGGCCATCCCGTAAGCCTTCGAGAAGGTGCGCGCCACGATGAGGCGCGGGTTCTCGATGGCGGTCGGGATCATGGTCTCGTGGCCCGGGGTCGTCACGTAGTCGATGTAGGCCTCGTCCACCAGGATGCGCAGGTTCTTCTCCGCGTCGAGGGCCCGCATCAGGAAGTCCTTGCCCTGGGCCGGATCCACCAGCGTTCCCACCGGGTTGTTCGGGTTGCAGTAGAAGAGCATCCCGCTGCCCTTGCACGCGTGGAGCGTCTGGTCCAGATCCATCTTGAAGTCGGCCGTGAGCGGCACCGCCTTGGTCCGGTAGCCCATCAGCGCGGCGTAGCCGAAGCACTCCTCGTAGGTCGGCAGGGATCCGACAAGCGCTTTCTCCTTGCTCGCATATTGGTGCGTGCAGTCCACGAGGATCTGGGTGGAGCCGGCGCCGACGAGGACATTCTCCGTCTTTACACCCCACTTCTCGGCGATCGCCTCCCGGACCGGACCGCTGAAGCGGAACGGATACCGGCCGGCGATCACTCCCTCGGGGCCGATGACCGAGTCGAGAGCGTCCATGACGAACTCGCCGGGGCCAAGAGAGTTCTCGTTGTTGGCGAGGTTGATGGCCTCTTCGGGAGCGATTCCCATTTGGGCGGCGAACGCGTACTGCTCGCGGAGACGCGAGCGGACCAACGTGGCGGCATAGAGGCCGGCGGCGCCGGCGGAGGCATGACTCAGGAAACTGCGGCGGGAGAGCATGGGGTGGCTACCTCCTCGTAGCGGGGGATCTCGGATTCTTCAATGAGGGGAATGAGCTGATGGGCTGCGACTACTGCTGTTGCTGGTTGTCGGCGGTGGCAAGGCCGAGCACTTCCGCGAAGACCGCGGTTGCGCGCTGCATCTCCTCGAGGGTGCCGATCGAGATGCGGACGTGGCTGTTCTCGTAGGGCGGGAAGTCCCGGCCCACCATGATGCCCCGCTCGGCGCACGCCTCGCGGAACTCCCTCGCCGGGCGGCCGATGTTCACGAAGATGAAGTTCGTGTTGCTGGGGACCGGGTCGAGACCGTGGCCCGAGAAGAAGTCATGGGTGAGCTTGCGGGCCGCCTCGTTCCGCTTGATCTCCCGCTTGATGTAGTCCGGGTCCTCGAGCGACCCCATCGCGGCCGCGATGGAGAGGACGGAAGTGCCGAACGTGAGCGCCAGCGGTGCGAGCTTCGCGATGGTGTCGGCCTGGCCAAACCCGTAGCCGATCCTCAGTCCGGCCATCCCGAACGCCTTCGAGAACGTCCGGCCCACGAACACGTCGCGGTACTCCATCGCCAGTGGAGCGCCGGTGTCGAAGCCCGGATGGGCGACGTAGTCGTAGTAGGCCTCGTCGAGCAGGATGGCGGTGTAGGGCGATTCCTTCTTGACGAACTTCACGAAGTCCGTCACGTCGGCGATGGAATGGACGGTGCCAGTGGGGTTGTTCGGGTTGCAGAGGAAGACGAGCCCGGCGCCGATCGCCGCACCCGCCATCTTGTCGAGATCGAGCCCCAGATCCCCCATCATCGGGATGGCCTTGACGGGCGCGCCGAAATAGCGGGCGGTCCGGACGGGACTCTCGTAGGAGCACTCGCCGGTAACCAGCGCCTTGCCAGGACCGGTGTAGGCGCGAACCGCGTTCCGGAGGATCTCCCCGGAGCCGGCCGAGAGCGTCACGTTCTCGGCCTTGGCCCCGTACATCTCCGCGATCTTCTTGCGGAGGTCCGTCCCGCTGATCTGCGCGTTCATCGGGTAGCGCATGATCGAGCCGTAGGCGCTCCGGAGCGCCGCCACCGCGGACGGACCGGGACCCAGCGGGTTCTCGTTGCTGCTGATCCGAACCTCGTCGTCCTCGGGAGGCGGGACGAAGACCGGCGCGCCACGGAAGCCGTTCTCGGCTTCCCAGGCTTCGCGGCCCCTGGCGCTGATCGCATGGAGCGATCCGGCGCTGCCGGCTCCGGCAGGCGCCAAATTGAGAAAACTGCGACGCGTGGTCTTCATCGGGTATCTCCCTGATCGATTCTTGGCTCGGTGGTCACGAGCTGCTGGCGGGCAGCGTGGGGCAGGCTCTTACTTCTCTTGCCTTTCATGAACTTTCGTGGCGGAGAGTATCGGTTGCGGCAGATACGCCGCAACCCGGCCGGAAGTTCCGCTCAGTGCACCATGAGGCCGGTGACGAGCGCGGTTTCTCCCCACTGCATCTTGAGCGTGCCGTTCATCCCTTCCGCCATGAGCGTGATCGTGAACATTTCGGCGGAGCTGTCGGCTTTTTCGACCTTGAGGGGCGCAGTGAACAGGTCCTTGGCCGGGTCGTGCGCCAGGCCGGACTGACCGGTCTCGCTGTTGACCAGCAGGTCCCAACCGTCTTCCGTCTTCCTGGCGAAAAGGCTGTAGGCGCCGGCCGGCGCCATCTCGTTGCCGATCATCAGGTCGCCTGCGGTCGTGATCGTGGTGGCGTTTTCGGAGCCGAGTCGCCACACCATTCCGGCAGTGGCCTGGCCGAGCATGTCGCGGCCATTGAGGCTCGGACGGCCGTACTCGACGGTGACGGCCTTGCCGTTGAAGCTGGCCTCGGCCTTGCCGCGCGGGTTGTGCGCGAGCGCGATGGCGGCGACGGCCAGACAGACGGCGAGTGCGGGAACAACGCGGGCCCTGAGGGAGTAGGTCATGGGATTCGTCCTCCGGCGGCGATTCTAGCGGGCGCTCCGCCGCCGCGGCGGTTTCCGTTGCGGGGTTCGAGGAAGGCGCGGTAGGCTCACTCTGGACGGCCGGATGCACGGCGCCAGTGTCCCGAACCCCTCCAACATCGCCCTGATGAAGTATTCCTCTCATTCCCGCGTGTTTTCCCCGCGCCGAGCCATCGGACTCGCTCTCCTCATCACCGGCGCGGCCCTCTCCGCCAGCGCCGACGAACGGGTGGACCGCTTGCCGGAAGAACACCGGGTGTGGCTCGAGGAAGAGGTCGTTTACATCATCACCGAAGCGGAGCGGGAGGTCTTTCTCGGCGTCGAGGGGTTCGAGGAGCGCGAACACTTCATCGAGGCGTTCTGGCAGCGCCGGGATCCGGTCCCGGCGACCAGGGAAAACGAGTTCAGGACGGAGCACTACGAGCGGCTCGACTACGCCAATCGCTTCCTGGGCCGCGATGCTCCGCGCCCGGGTTGGCAGACCGACCGGGGCCGTCACTGGATCATCCTGGGCGAGCCGCGTCAGCGGGAGCAGTTCGACGGCCGGAACGAGGTGGTAAGCACTGATCTCTGGATTTACCAGGGCGATACCAGGCTCGGATTGCCCCCCCGCTTCAATCTCTTGTTCTTCAAGGAGGAAGACGTCGGGGAATACGAGCTCTACCACCCTTGGGCCGACGGACCGGACGCCCTGGTTCGCCGGGGGGAACTGCTGCGCAACCGCCAGCACGCCGCGGTGGACATCCTGGAGGTGGTCTCGATGGATCTGGCCCGGGCGAGTCTGGTGGTGGACCTGACGGACCCGCACGCCGACTTCCTCTCCGCCACCAACACCATCGCCCCCCGCCTCGACACCGTCCGGCCCTCGATGAGCGTCGACAAGAACTTCGTCGACATTGCGGAGTCGCCCTACAAGCTCGTGGATCTGGAAGAGATCGAGGGATACCTTCGCTACGGGGACCGGGTCACCGCTGAATACTCGTTCCGCTTCGTCAAGAGCGAGGCGGATTTCCGGGTCCTGGTGGGACCGAGGAACACCCCGTTCATCCACTACAGCGTGAAGCTGGCTCCCGAGGATTTCTCGCTGGAGTTCGACGACCGCGAGTACATGTACCGGACCACTCTCGACGTGGATCTCGAACTGAGGACGCTCGACGGACAACTCGTCGCCATGCAGCGAAACGAGCCGGAGATCGAGCTCACCGAGAGCCAGCAGCGCGGCGTCGCCCGCAGTCCGTTCGCCTATCGGGACAACCTCCCCGTGATTCCCGGAGACTACGAGGTGAGCGTCGTGGTCCGTAACCGGGCCACGCAGCAGTACACGGTGGCGAGCGCCGAGGTCCGGGTGCCCGCGACCGGACCCACCGCGGTGGGCCTGGCGGACCTGATTCTTGCCTATCGCGTCGAGCGGGGACCCGAGTTCTCCAGCGGGCTGTCGTTCGGAACGTACGAGTTCGCGTCGGCCGTGCTGGAGCCGTCCGTCGGGGGAGTGTTTGCCGCAAGCGACACGTTGACCGTGGCCTCCCAGCCCGTGAACGCCGGCGCCGAGCATCGGGTGCGGCTTCGCATCCTGCCCTCAGATGCGCTCGATTCGGAAAGGGCGGGATTCGCCGCGCCGCTTGCCGAGCGGGTCGTGGCCGCGGGCCGCGCCGCCTCACCGCCGATCGAGGACTTCCCCCTCGCTGAACTCGGCGCCGGACGCTACCTGGTGACCGCGGACCTGCTCGACGGCGCGGGCGAAGTGGTGGCGTCAAAGGAGGCGCCACTCCTCGTCTCGCCCCGGGCCGCCGTGGACCGCCCGGGGTTCATCGTTCGCCGCTCCTTCGCTGCCCACATCCCGGGGTTGCTCGCTCTCGCGCTTGGCGAACAGTTCATGGCCCACGGCCGGATCCCGGAGGCGACCGTCGCCTTCCGGGAGGCGACCGCCAACCCGGACCTGCCGATGGCGCGCTGGAAACTCGCCAGTGCGTTGCTCTTCAGCCGAAAAGCGGACGAGGCGCTGGATCTCCTGCTTCCCATCGAGGCGGAATACCCGAATGAGGTCGAGGTCAGGGAAGGGGTCGGGTTTGCCTACTACATTCGGCGGGAATGCGGTGAAGCGCTGCCCCGGCTCGAGCATGCCCTCAGCCTGCGCGCTGCGGATCCCTCGCTATTGAACGCGCTGGGAGATTGTCACGAGCAACTGGGGGACGGGGAGCGGGCCCGCGAGATGTTCGAGCGCTCGCTGGAGCTGAACCCCGGGCAGCAGGGGGTTCGGGATCGCCTGGCAGGGCTCGGCGCGCTTCGCTAAGCCGGGCACCGCCGTGTCGCGCTGATCTGATGGGCTGGGAACCCGTCCCGCTGCCCAATGGAAAGCGTTTCCGGCGGAACTACCCGCTCGGGCCGCTGACGACGCTCGGGCTTGGCGGACCGGCGGACTGGTTCGTCGAGGTCAGCGGCGAGATCGAACTGGTTCAGGCCCTCTCGATCGCGCGGAGCGGAGGGCTGCCGGTGACGGTTCTGGGCGGGGGCTCGAACGTGCTGGTGTCCGACGGCGGAGTCCGCGGCGTGGTGACCCGCGTGCGCGGGGGCTCGGCCTGCGAGGTCGACAGTCATGCCGTCCGGGCTTTCGCCGGGATGACGGTGAACGGGCTCGTCCGCTGGACCCTCCAACGAGGGCTTGCGGGTCTCGAGGCGTGGGCGGGAACTCCGGGTACGGTGGGTGGCGCAATCCACGGGAACGCTCACTTCGGCGGCCGGGAGGTGAGCGAGTTGGTGACGGGCCTGCGGGTCGTCACCGATCAGGGAGAGGTGCAGACCGTGGCTGAAAGCGCTGTCGAGCTTGGGCCCGGCGGAGCCGCTCTCACACGCCGGAAGCGAACGCTGTTATCCGCCGACTTCCGGGTTCAGCCGGGGGATCCTGCCGTCTTGCGCCGGCGGGCGCGGACGTCCCTCGCATTTCGCAAGAGGACCCAGCCACTCGGCGTTCCGAGTGCGGGTTGCGCCTTCCGCAACCCGGACCCGGGCGCGGTTTCCCTGCCGCCGGACGTTCCTGCGGCGGCCGGAGCGCTGCTCGACCGGGCCGGCATGAAAGGGGTGTCGGTCGGTGGGGCCCGGGTGTCAGAGGTGCATGCGAACTTCCTCACCGCCGGACCGGGGGCGACCGCGGCTGACGTCCACCGGCTGCTCGGAATCTGCCAGGCGGCGGTGACGGCGGCCTTTGGCGTGCGGCTGGTCCCCGAGCTCGTCCTTCTGGGAGAGTTCCCGTCTTGACCCCGGAGCGCCCCCCGCCGACGACCCTGACTGTCGAAGGCGGCGCCCCACTCGAGGGCCGGGTGCGGGTGGAGGGAAACAAGAACGCGGCGCTGCCGCTGCTTGCCGCCTGCCTCCTGACCGACGAGTGGTGTGAACTCAGGAACATGCCCGACATTCGGGACGCCGCGACCATGGCCGAGGTGCTGCGCGGCCTGGGCGCCGAGGTCGAGAGAGGTGGCGGGGATGCCGTCCGGATACGGGCGGCCGGCCTCCGAAGCGAGGAGCCCGACCCCTCGGGGGTGGGACGGCTCCGCGGGTCGGTGCTCCTCGCGGCGCCAATCCTGGCGCGCCGGGGCCGCGTCCAGATGGGGGAGCCGGGAGGAGATTTCGCCGGACGCCGCAGCCTCGATGTGCATCTGGCCGCGCTCGGCGCCATGGGGGTCAGGGAACTGGCGGGACCGGGTCGCCAACTGGAAGCTCCTGACGGCCTGCAAGGCGCCTCCATCTACCTCGAGGAGGCGTCGGTCACGGGGACCGAAACCGCTCTCCTGGCCGCGGCCGGGGCTGACGGCGACTCGGAGATACGCCATGCGGCGTGCGAACCGCACGTCGTCGAACTCTGCGGATTCCTCGGGAAGATGGGGGTCCAGATCGAGGGAGCCGGGACGCCGACCCTGCGGGTGGCGGGAAGGAAACGGCGAAGTGGCGCGTCCTGGACGCTCTCCGGAGACTTCGTGGAAGCCGGGAGCTGGGCGGCGGCAGCCGCGCTGACCGGGGGCGCCGTGGAGATTCGGGGCGCCCAGGCCGAGGACATGGAGCCGATCACCGCGGTCTTTCGGCGCCTCGGTGTGCAGATCCAACTGGAAGAGGACCGCGTGCTCGTCGAGCCTTCGCGGCTTCGCGCGGCGCGGCGCATCACCACCGCTCCGTGGCCGGGGTTTCCGAGCGACATGGTGAGCCTTACGACCGTGCTGGCGACGGCCGCCACGGGCGCGACGCTCGTGCACGACTGGATGTACGAACTCCGGCTGTTTTCCCTGGAGCAGCTGATCGGCATGGGAGCGGACATGTTCCTCTGCGATCCGCACCGGGTGATCGTCACGGGCCCCAGCCGGCTCCGGGGGCGAGACCTCGACGCTCGCGACATCCGCTCGGGAATGGCGCTCATCGCGGCGGCTCTGGCCGCATCGGGCGAGAGCCGGATCACGCCGCTCGAAACCGTGCAGCGGGGCTATTCGGATCTGCCCGGGAAGCTGCGCTCGCTGGGCGCCACGGTGGATGTCCGGACCGCCTCAGCCTGAACCCGGCAGGTAGCGCTCCTGGAACTTCCGGATCGCCGGCAGGAGCGGCTGGCGATCATGGAGCGTTCCGGCGAAGAGATCACCAAGCCGATCGAGACGCTCGGGCAGGGTGACAATCGTGAAGCGCTCGGGACGAAGATCGCCGTCGAGCTCGTCCCAGTCCAGGGGAGTCGAGACCGAGGCCGCGGGCACCGGGCGCGCGGCATAGGGAGGGACCACGGTCTGTCCGCGCCGGTTCTGCAGAAAGTCGAGGTAGACCCGCCCCCGGCGCCGGGAGGTGGTTCGTTCGACGGTCGCGATGTCCCGGTGTTCCCCGGCAACGTGCGTCGAGACCGCCTCGGCGAACTGCCGGACCACATCGTAGGGATAGACCGGCTCCAGGGGAACGTAGATGTGCAGTCCGGTAGCGCCTGACGTCTTGAGGTAGGGGCGGAGCCCGATGCCGCGGAGCACCTTGCCGAAGGCCCGGGCCAGGCGCACGACGTCGCCGAATGGCCCACTGCCGGGGTCCAGGTCGAAGATCGCCCAGTCGGGCGTGTCCCGGCTCGTTCGGCGCGAAAGCCAGGGGTGGATGTCGATGCTTCCCAGGTTCGCGGCGTAGAGGAGCGCTGCCGCGTCGTTGACGATGAGGTAGCGGATCGTTTCGCCCCGGTGCCCCGAAGGAATGTCTTCGCTGACGATCCAGTCCGGCGTGTGATCGGGCAGGTCCTTTTGGTAGAACGCCTTGCCCTCCACTCCGTCGGGGTAGCGGAGCAGGTGAGCCGGGCGCTCGTGCAGGTAGGGCAGGAGGTGTCCGGCCACGCGGTCGTAGTAACGGATCAGGTCTCCCTTGGTGTATCCGTGCCCGGGCCAGAACACCTTGTCGAGATTCGTGAAATGGAGGGGCTGCGCCGACTCGCGCACGGCCCGCTGGCGCGAGAGGCCGAGAAGCACGTGCTCGGAGGGGTCCGGGGCTCGGGCCCCGCGGGAGGGGAGGCGGAGGTGGGCCGGCTCCCCGGCGAAGGATCCCCGGGAAGCCGCTTCCGTCGGGTAAGCGGCATCGCCGCGCCGTGCGATCGTTCCGGGCAGCCCGGCCGCCTCGCAGGCCGCGTGGAACTCCTCTCCCCGGACGGCGACGTGGTCTCCGAAGAGCAGGGTCTCTCCGGGCGGGAGCAAGGTGGAGAGGAGATCCTTCCGTTCCAGCAGAGGGACGTTTCGAACGTCCCATTCCTCGTAGCGGAGCAGGTCGTTCAGGTAGAGCGAGACAGGAATCGAGGTATCTCCGTCGAGTCGCGCTGCGAGTCGCTCGGGAGAGGGCCTCTCCGCCGCGTCCGTACTGACGAGCGTTCCGCCCAGGAGGAACTGCTCCGCGCGAACCCCTTCGGCTTCTGCCAGGACCTCGGGCAGATCGAGTTCCGTTCCGTCATCCGCTCGCGCCAGCACAACCCGCGCCCCGCGGCGTTCGAGGAACACGGGAAGGCCGTCGAGTTGTGGTTCGAAGATCCACCCCTGGCCGGTGAATGGCTCCCGTTCGCCCTGAGGGAGAGACGGAGCCGGAGACGGGCTTCCCGTCCAGGAGATCGCGCCCTCCAGATCGAAGAAGGGTTGCCGCTCCGATGCGGTGCGGATGTAACGGTCCCGGCCCTTGAAGAGGAGCCATTCGTCGGGGCCTCGTTTGGTCTTCACCATGTGCCAGGATCCCCGCAACTTGCGGCCGCACAACCGGATCACCAGTTTTCCGGCTTCGACGCCGGCGGCGCCCTGGTCTGCGCCTCCTTCGGTGACCTGGTAGGCGCCCCGGTCCCAGATGGCCATGGTGCCGCCGCCGTACTCGCCCTCGGGAATGACTCCTTCGAACTGCGTGTAGGCGAGTGGGTGGTCCTCGGTCCGGACGGCCAGCTTCTTGACTTCGGGGTCGTACGAAAAGCCGCGCGGCACGGCCCAGGAGCGGAGCACTCCGTGCATTTCCAGTCTCAGGTCGTAATGAAGGCGGCGGGCCTCGTGGCGGTGCACCACGAAGCGCCTGCCCCCTGGCTCCACCGACTCCGCGTCGCCCGCCGCGGAAGGCTCGGGCGTACGTTCGAAGTCCCGTTTTCCTTCGTAGGCGGTGATCGTCTTGGATCGCTTGTCAGGCATGGGAGAAGGGGCGGGACGGCGGCCCGGGGCCTCCATTTTCGCGTCTCCGGGACCAAATCCGGAGGTCGGACGCCGTCCCGGAATTCCCGGCGGAATCAATCCTTGACAGCGGAACGAGGCGCGCTAGTCTGCCGGTGCCCTGCCGGTTCCCCGTAATCGGCGTTTTGGGTGCGCTCGTCCCGTGCGCGGCTCCCAGGGTCCGGGTTTCCGGGCCCACCTCCATCCGTCTCCTTCCTTCCTCACGGAGCCAGAACGGGACACTTTTCTAGGAGGGTCCCGGCGCCACGTCGGGGAGACAACTGTAAGCGAACGCCGGCAGGGAACGCCGGACTGCGGTCCGCGCCGCGCGATGCCCAGGGTGAGCCTGCGTCGCTGCCTGCCGGCCGATTCCACCGCCGGGTTCCGGAGGTGGCTTGAGAACGCCGCGCGAGCTCGGCTGTTGGCCAAAACTTCGGGAGCGCGTACGCTGCGTCCAATGCGGGACGTGCCATGACGAGAGTTCAGCAAACCATCCGGTCGAGATTCGGGATTCCGGCGCCTGCCCGGCGACCAGCCCTGGTGCTGCTCCTGGCGGCCGCCATGGGGTTTGCGGGATGCGAAGAGCCCGAGGAAGCTCCGCGGATGACCCTGGAGGAAATCCTGGACATCCGCCATCCGACGGCGCCGGTGTGGAGCCCCGACGGCGACGAGGTGTTTTTCGTCTGGGACCTGAACCAACAGATGGACCTCTATGCGGTGGCGCCGGGCTCCGGCGAGCCGCCGCGCCAGTTGACGCGCTGGGGGGACTCCTACGAAGTGATCGGCGGGCTCTTTTGGGGCGGAGACGGAAACCTGCTCCATTTCACGCGCAACGGCCGGCTCTATCAGATGGATCCGGACCTGGCGGGGACTCTGCGGGGGGTGTTCCCGGACGAGCCGGATGGAGAGTCCGGCTTCGCGCCTTCCCCGGACGGCCGCCGGATCGCGTTCGTGCGCGGCGGGGATCTCTTCGTCCGCGACCTTGCCGACGGCGCCGAGATGCAGTTGACCCGCACGGACGGGCGCTCGGAAGGCGAGGCCGCCTGGTCCCCCGACGGCCGGTTCATCGCCTACACCGCCGCGAGTCGGGAGGCCCTGGACGAGACCCACGAGATCTCCGGAGACACGCTGCTCTATCGCCGGTTTCGTGGGACCCCGCCCGACCTGTGGGTAGCGCCGGTGGTCAGGAACGGGGTATCCCGGCGCATTGCGGCCGGACCCGGCGCCGCGTCGAACCCCGCGTGGATTGACACGGCGCGGCTGATCTTCCAGGAAGTCTCCCCCGACGTCCGGACGCGTTCCGTGGTCCTCGCCGATCTTCGCGACGGCTCGCTCCGTCCACTGCACGTCACCGAAGACGAGAAGTGGTGGAGCCTCAACTACCTGGGGGCCGAACCCCGTCCCTCACCGGATGGGGAGTGGGTGGCGCTTGTGGACGACTCCTCCGGCTGGGATCAACTGGTGGTGGTTTCGGTGGCGGATGGCTCCGCGCATCCCCTGACGGGTGCTGAGGAAGAAGCGCGCCGCTTTGCCTGGTCCCCCGACGGGCGGATGCTCGGTTGGGACGCGAATTCCGACCATCCCGGACAGCGCCAGCTCTTTGTCGTCAGGACCGAGGATCTGCCGGACGCCACTCCGACGAGGATTACCTCGGCGCGCGGCACGAACACCCAGCCGGCTGTCGCGACGGGGTTTCGGCTGAGCTCGGAACACGGAGGGTTTTCTCCCGACGCGTCTCGCGTGGTGTTCCAGCACACCGGCCCGCGCGCTCCGCCGGACCTCTTCTCGGTGGACACGGGCGGATCGGGAGAGCCGGAGCGGCTCACGAATTCACGGCCCGAGTCGCTGGATCCGGCGGTGTTCACCGAAGGGGAGTTCCTTCGCTTCCCGGCGCGCGACGGCGGAGAGGTTCCCGGCTACCTGTTTGTGGCCGAGGAACTCGACCGGTCCGTGAAGCACCCGGCGATCGTCTGGGTGCATGGGGACGGGATCGCTCAGAACTACGACGGCTGGCACGTTCGCCGTGACTACGGGGTGTATCACTCGTTCCACCAGCTTCTCGCGTCGGAGGGCTACGTGGTGCTCATGCCCGACTATCGCGGGAGCATCGGCTACGGCCGGAACTTCCGGCAGGAGTCCTATCGTGACGTGGGAGGAGGGGACTACCAGGACGTCGCCGCGGCCGCGGAGTACCTGCAGACGCTCGAGTTCGTGGACCCGGACCGCATCGGAGTCTGGGGGCTCAGCTACGGGGGTTTCATGACGATGCAGGCGCTCACGCTCGACCCGACCCTCTTCGCGGCCGGCGTGAACGTCGCCGGAGTCGGAGACTTCGGGCTCTGGTTCCGCGATCCAGGCGGCCCCTGGGTGGTGGGCCGCATGGGGAATCCCGAGGAAAATCCCGCCGTCTATGACCTCGCTGCGCCTGCCGCCCGGGTCAATCGCGTGGAACGCCCGCTACTGATGCTCCACGGGACCTCGGATGTGAACGTGTCCTATTTCGAATCCATCAACCTGGCCGACGGCCTCCTGCGCGCCGGCAAGGATTTCGAACTCGTCACCTATCCGGGGGAATTCCACTACTTCCACCGGGAGCACGTCCTGCGCGACGCCTGGACGCGGGTCGGACGCTTTTTCGACCAGCACCTCGGGGCCGCCTCGCGGTAACCGGTCAACCCGTCCGCCGTTGCGGCGGGCGGTCCGGCGCGCGTCAGGCCAGCGCGGCGCGGAACCTCGCGGCCAGCGCGTCCGGGGTGGCGCGGTTCCAGGTCTCGTTTATCCCGACCGTGAAACTGCCGTCCGCCCGGACGCCTCCGAGGTCGACTTCCTGCTCGCGAAGCCGGTGCCGGAACGCTTCGGCATCGACCCCGCTCACCCGCAGGCGAAACAGGTTCGTGCCGCCGGTCATCCGCTCGATGCGGAAAGCGTCGTGACGGCCGAGCTCGCTGATGAGGGACTCCGAGGTCCGCACCGCCGCCGTGAAGCGGTCGATGAATCCCGGGAGGTAATTGAGGGCGACGGCCGCAAAGGGCCAGGCGGCGGGGAGTCCGCTGCCGAACATCCGGCGGGCATGGAACATGTCGTCGAGGAGCGCCGCAGGGCCGGCGAGGATGGCGCCGGAGGCCGCGTTGAAGTACTTGTAGAGCGATACGTACACGGTGTCGAACGGGCGGGACAAGGTGGCCACATCCGTGCCGGTGTAGGCGCCCTGGAGGAAAAGGCGGGCGCCGTCGAGGTGCAGCCGGATGCCTTCCTCCCGGGCGTAGGCGGTGATGCGATCGAGTTCCGCCTGATCGAACGTCTCGCCGGAGCGCCGCCTAACCGGGGTCTCGATCGAGATCACGGCGACCGGCCGCGAAACCCGCCCGCCTCGGGTGCGTTCCACGATTTCCTTGACCTGCTCGAGGGTGAAGGTGGCGCTTCCCGGGGCGAGGGGGATCAGCGGGATGGCGCTCAGCGTCTGGACGCAGTCGCCGGAGTCGTTGTAGAGATGGGCTTCGGCCTGAAGAATCGCGCGGCCGCCGCCGGGACCCGCGAGGGTGCGCACCGCGAGGTGATTGGCCAGCGTTCCGGTCGGCATGAAGACCGCTCGCTCCTTGCCGAGAACCCGGGCGAACTGCTCCTCGAGCACCTCGACGACGCCGCCGTTCGAGTAGGAATCGCGCTCGATCCGGCCCTCTTCCGCCATGCGTGCCAGCAGGCGCGCCTGCTCAGCCGGTGTCAGCCCGAGCCCGTCCCCCGTCATCCGCACCCGGGTGGAGTCCGTCGCCAGCGATGGGGCGTAGCCGGAGCCTCGGGCGGTGGCAATGGGCGCCAGAAACCCGGCGCCGAGTCCGAGGGACCCGGACTGCAGAAAGCGTCGCCTGGGAATGTTGCTCATGGCATCCTCACGGGGCGCTCGCCGGCCCCGAAATCACTGTATCGGCCCCCCCAAGGGGCGGGCAACTCCGACCGTTGGTTCATCCGCGGATCACCGCTCTTCGCGTTCGGGTTCGAGCAGGGCCCGGAAGGATGGAGGGATGTTCATCCCGAGGGCTTCCGCCTCGGCCAGGTGGCTCCTGGCTTGTGCGGTACGGCCGCGTTGGCGTTCCACGTCCGCGAGCAGGAAATGGAGACCGGCGAGGTGGCCGGCTTCGGCACTCTCTTCCTCGGCCCCCGCCAGGGCGCGGTTCAGGATGCCGACAGCCTCGCGGAACCGGCCGACGGTCGCCAGGAGCTGGCCGAGCCCCTGGAGGGCGCCGGGGTGGTTCGGATCCTGGTCCAGCGCCGCACGGAGATAGCGCTCCGCGGCCCGCAGGTCGCCGCGCTGGAACTGGAGGCTCGAGGCGCCGAGGAGCGTCGGGATGTGGGTGGAGTCGGTGGCGATGGAGCGGCGATAGAGGTCATCGGCCTCCCGGTCGCGACCGCTGCGGGCGAGCAGGTTCGCGAGGTTCGCCATGGCCGCGCTTGAAGCCGGCTCGCGCGCGAGGGCGGCGCGATATCCCGCCTCGGCTTCCTCGTTGCGGCCGAGGCGTGCCAGCGAGTTAGCGTGGTTGTAGTGGAGATCGGCGCTTTCCGGCCTCTCGTCCCGCAGACGGCGGTAGATCGCTTCGGCGGCGCCGTGGTCGCCCGAGGCCGCCGCGCGCCGGGCGCGGGCTTCCCGGCCCCGGGCGTCGGCGCGAAGGTTTTCGACGGCCAACAGCAGGGGGTCTGGATCGACAGTCGCCCCGAGTGAGGCGGAACGGGCGGCGGTACGAGCCCGGTCCGCTGCCGCCGCCGCGCCCTCGGGGTGGCCCAGCCGGCGGCGGACCTGAGCGAGAAAGGACCACCCCGCGGCCGACGTGGGACGGCTCCCTACCACCCGTTCGAACGCCGCCCGGGCTTCGACCAGACTGCCCTCGGTCAAATGGCGGCGCCCAAGCGCCAAAGGCGCCTCCACCGAATCCGGCGAAGCCGCCTGCAGCGCCTCCCAGGCGGCGGTGGCTGCCTCCGGCTCGCCGAGCGCCTCGAGAACGCGGCCCCGAAGCGCTAGGGCGGGGGAGAAGGAGCCGTTCCGAAGGAGAGTCTCGTCCGCGAGAGCGAGCGCACCGGCAGCATTGGCCGACTCGATCAGGCGGCCGTGCAGATGCGGCCAGCGATGATCGCCGCCGTCGAGGCGCGCCGCTTCGGTGTAGGCGAGGGCCGCGGGGCCGGCGAGCCGATGCGCATGCAGCACCATCCCGAAGCGGCCCCAGGCGCCCGGATTCCCCCGGTCCGCGGCGAGCGCTTCGCGGGCGCTCCGGAGGGCCTCGACAACGGCGGACTCCATTTCGCCCGGCGGGATTTCCGGAATCTCGGCTCCTCCGCAGGACGCCCCGGCCATCAGGAGTGTCGTCAGGAGGCCGCGCCATCCCGCCGGGCGCGAGCCCGGGCGTTCATTCACGGGAATTTCCCTGGCCGCGAACGGCGACTACCACCCCGTTGGGTGCGGGCAGCGGAAACCCTTCCGCCGATCCATCGGACCAGCGGACGGCGAGACTCTCGATCACCGCACCGGCGGGCATTCCGAAGTGGGCCCGCGGATCGCCGGAACTCAGGTACGAAACGCCGGGGTTGGCGCGGGCGATCCGGGTTCCGGCCGAGGTGCGAAGCACGACGGTTGCGCCGTGATCGGGAGCGCCGGTAGCGAGCCGCGCCGTGACCATCAGCCAGCTCCCCCCGTCGCCGCCCGTGTTCTCGAAGATGCGGGCCGGACCCTCGGCGGCGGTGAGCACGAGATCGAGATCGCCGTCGCCGTCCAGGTCGCCGGCGGCCAGGCCACGGCCCACGACCGGGGCCCGGCTCAGCCCGGGAGAGCCGGCGCCGGCATCCTGCAACCGGTCATTGCCTCCCCTGAGCACGAGAGCCGGCTCCTGGTACTGCTCGAAGAAAGGGGAGCGAGGAGGCTCCCCGAGGGGACGGGACACCCGCCCGTTGGCGATGACGGCATCCAGAAACCCATCGAGGTCGAAATCCCCGATGGCCACTCCGAATCCGGTCGTGGAGAGACCGAGCGTTCCAAGCCCGCGGTCGATCGAACCGTCCACGAATCCGATGCCCGGTTCCGCCAGGTAGACGGTATTCGTCTCGTCCGCGAAGTGGGTCAGCAGGATGTCGAGGACGGCGTCGCCGTTCAAATCGCCGATGTCTACGCCCATCCCGGCTTCGGGCCGCCCGAAGCCGCTGAGGGCCGCGCCGAGGAGCAGGGCCTCCTCCGCGAACGTCCCGTCGCCCTGGTTGACCCAGAGGTGATTCGCCTCGGTGTCGTTCGCCACGTAGAAATCGGGGCGCCCGTCGCCGGTGAAGTCCTGGCAGACCACCCCGAGGCCCCTCGCCGGGAACGCGGCGATCCCGGCGTCACCCCCCACCTCGACGAATCTCCCGTCTCCGCGGTTGTGGTAGAGGAGATCCGGCAACCCGGGAACGTCGGTCGGGTTGCAGTAGTCCGGCTCGCCGGTGGCCGCGAAACACGAAAACTCCGGGTCGTAGTCCATGTAGCGGGTGACGAAGAGGTCGAGGCGTCCATCCGCGTCGTAGTCGCAGAACGTGGCGGAAGCGGACCAGCGGTCGTCCCAGCCCCCCTCGCCGGACGGCCGGAATTCACCCGGGCCGGCGTTCAGAAGCAGCGCGTCCGGCCCGAATCCGGTCCGGAAGAGGTCCAGATCGCCGTCCCCGTCAGCGTCTCCAGCGGCAACGCCCATGCCGTAGGCCTCGAACTCCAGAACCGCCGCGGTTTCGGCGAACCGGATCCCCCGCCCGTCGTTTTGGAAGAACCCGTCCCGTCCCTCGCCCTGCACGAGATAGAGGTCGAGGTCGCCGTCCCCGTCGCGGTCGAAGAGTGCGACGCCCGACCCCATGATTTCCGGCATGAAGTAGTGGGGCCGGTCGTTCCCGCCTCGCCCGGTACGGTGCCTGAACTCGGCGCCGGAGGTGGACGTCACGTCGGCAAAGCGCGGCTGCGCGGCGGCCGCGGCGGCGCCGGCGAAGGCGCCGGCGACCAGGACGTGGAGAATCAGCGGCGGAGCACCGACCGCGGACCGATGTCCGCGAGACTCGGCGTCCCGGCAAGCTGCATCGCGAGTTTCAGCTCGGCGCGCAGAATCCGAAGGACGGCTTCCACCCCCGATTCCCCGAAAGCGGCCAGCCCCCAGAGGTAGGCGCGGCCGATGAGGATGGCGTCGGCTCCGAGCGCCAGCGCCTTGAAGATGTCCACTCCCCGGCGGATCCCGCTGTCCATGATCACGGGAATCCGCCCGCCGATCACCTGGGTCACCTCGGGGAGACTGTCGATGGTGGCGATTCCGCTCTCCTCCGCGCGTCCCCCGTGGTTCGAGACCACGATTCCGTCCACGCCGTGCTCGAGACAGAGTTCGGCGTCTTCGGCGGTGACGATTCCCTTCAGGAGGACCTTCATGGAGGTGATGTCCTTGAGGCGCTTCACGACGTCCCAGGTGAGGTGGGGGTTATTGAGGCCGGCGAAACGGCTGCGCCCGGTGATGTTCTCCACCTCGATCCCGTCGAACATGCTCTTGCGAGAGACGTAACCCGCGAGGCCGGGCACGTGGCAGATCTCGCATTCCCGCTCGTCGAGGCGGGCGGTGAGCGGCGTGCTGATGCGGTTGCTTCCGGCGGGGAGATCCACCGTCAGCGCCACCGCCGGGCAGCCGGCTGCCTCCGCGCGGGCGACGAGCTGTTTCGTCACCTCGAAATTGGTGGTCGGATAGAGCTGGTACCAGACCGGCTCGCCCCGCGCCTCATTGACTTCCTCCACGGGAGAAGTCGTCACCGTGGAAAGCAACTGAAGGTGCTCCATCGTCCGCGCGGCCCGGGCCACGGCAACCTCGCCTTCGGGATGAAACGCCTTCTGGCTCCCACAGGGGGCGATGCATATGGGAGACGTCCACCGCCGGCCGAAGATCTCCACCGACATGTCGGGGTCCGAAACGTCCACCAGCCGGCGCGCTCTGATTCCCACATTTTCCAGTGCCTGGCGGTTCGCAGCCAGGGTGCCTTCTCCGTCCACGCCGGTCGCCATGTAGCCGTAGTGGGCCGGCGGAAGATTCCGTTCCGCCAGCACCCGGAAGTCGAAGATGTCCGCCGCTTCTTCCGGCGAGCGGATCGGGGTCCGGGGGAAGCGGTTGTAGCCGAAGAGTTCTGCGCTCTCCTGGCCGGAACCGGGCTTCTGGCCCTGGGCCGAGGCGCGTGGTTCCCAGCATCCGGAGCCAAGCAGCAACGGGCTGCCGGCCAAGTATCTCAGGAAGCGGCGGCGGTTGGAGGTCAGGTCGTTCGGGTTGCGCATCGGTCTGCTCCCAGAGGTGATCGCCATTGTGTCACCCGCGTTGCATCCCGCAAGCACCTTTCGGGAGACGGGCTTCCCGACCCTCTTGCGGGTTCGCGGAACCGGGCGGAATCGCAGTCCGGACCAGGCCGCTTCGGAGTACCCGGTTCGGTCCGAGGTGGCTGTTCGTCACACTGTATGATCGAGAATCGGCAGCCGGTAGCGCGGCGACGAGGCCAACCGACAAACGTGCTTCGCAAAGAGACACAAAGGGGTGGACCGATGAATACCGCCGCCCATTCGGCGTCGGGCGGAGGCCGGCAGCCCGGCAGGGCGCCGCTCTGGAGTCGCAGAACCCTGGTGCAATCCAGTTGCGCGGCAGCGCTCCTTGCCCCGTGGGCCCGTTTCGCGGGCGCGGCGCTGGCAGCGGTCGACGATGCTGCGCCAGGCGCCGGAGCGATACCGGCTCCCGCCGGCCAGAGTCCCGGCTTGGGCGCGGACGGCGAAATCGTGCTCGGGACTTCGGCCGCGTTTACCGGTCCGTCGCGGGGACTCGGCAACGAGCTCTACCGTGGGGCCATGGCTTACTTCCGCCGGGTCAACGACGCGGGCGGCATCGACGGACGCCGGGTCACGCTCAAGCTGTACGACGACGGCTATCAGCCCGATCCCTGCGTGCAGAACACCCTGAAGCTGATGCTCGAGGACCAGGTATTCCTGCTGTTCGGTTACGTGGGTACGCCCACCGTGACCCGCGTGCTCCCCATGCTGAAGAAGTTTCAGGAGCAGCAGATCTATATGTTCTTTCCCTTCACCGGCGCACAACCGCAGCGGGAGCCCCCTTACGGCGACTTCGCGTTCAACCTGCGCGCCTCCTACCGCCAGGAAACCGCCGGCCTGGTCGAGAACTTTCTTGCCACCGGACGGCGCCGCATCGCGGTCTTCTACCAGGCCGACGCCTATGGCCGGAGCGGTTGGGCGGGCGTGCGCGCCGCGCTCGAGAACCACGGTGAGACCATCGCCGGCGAAGCGACCTACCAGCGGGGCGCCCGCTTCACCGGCACCATGCGCGCCCAGGTCGAGATCCTCCAGCGGGCGGCGCCCGACGCGGTGATCTGCGTCGGGGCGTACGCCGCCTGCGCCGCCTTCGCCCGGGACGCCATCGACCTGGGGCTGCGGGTTCCCATCGCGAATCTCTCTTTCGTGGGGAGCGAGAACCTGGTGAATCTGCTGAGCGAGGGACGGGACGACCCGGAGACCTACACCCGATGGCTCGTCAATTCGCAGGTGGTGCCCAGCTATGAGGACGAGTCCGTGTCCGCGGTCCGGGAATACCGGGAGCTGATGGCGCGCCACGACCCGCAGATCCCGGACGAGTTCCTGAATGACCCCTACGACCCGCTGCCCCAGAGCTTCGTCAGCCTGGAGGGGTTCGTGAACGCGAAGCTGATGTGCGAGATCTTCCGCCGCTTCGACGGCGCGCCCACCCGGGCGGGACTCGAGGAGGCGGTGTTTTCGATCCGGGACTTCGACCTTGGCATCGGTGAGCAGGTCTCCTTCGGGCCGGATCGACGCCAGGGACTCCAGCGCGTCTACTACACCGTCGTCGAGGACGGCCGCTTCGTGCCCCTCACCGACTGGAACGCTCTCCCCGCCTGACATGAAAGTTCACAAGCTCTTCCAGCGAATGCGGTTCGGCATCTTCGCCCTGTTCGGCCTCATCGTTCTTTCGACATCCCTGCTCTGTATCCGCACCGTGGATACGGAACTCTCCGCCGAGTACGCCGCCAACTCCCAGAGCATCGCCAAGACGATCGCCGACGCCAGCGTGGACATCCTGTTGAACCGCAACCTGGCGTCGCTGCAATCGCTCATCGACCAGTTCCTCGAGGTGCAGGGAATCCGCTACATCTACATCACCGACGAGACGGGCGAGTTCCTCGCGCACACCTTCGTGCCCGGCATTCCCGAGCAGATTCTCGAGAGCGATCCCTTCCGGACCGAGCCGGTCGAACGCAGTCTTCCCGGGATGGGCGACTTCGTCGAGGTGAGCAGCCCCATTCTGGCCGGGGTCGCGGGAACGGTCCATCTGGGCATGGACCTCGATCTGGTGGCGCTCAAGATCCAGCGCGCCATCGGGCAGCAGGTCTACCTGATCTCCATCCTGCTCGTGGTCGGGGTTCTGGCCTCGATCTGGCTGGTCAATCTCGTTGCGCGGCCGCTCGCGGAACTGCTTGCCTACGCGGTGGAAACCGCGAGGCGTCCGCCGGAGCTGAGGGCGGAGGCGGTTGCGAACGAGAAGCTGCTCGAGCGCGACGACGAGGTCGGCCAG
>LXNJ01000778.1_pt1 | contig 20712 bp, 14 predicted proteins | sample 809081 | NCBI WGS metagenome assembly LXNJ01 (sample SAMN04870510, study PRJNA318959) | sponge metagenome | biome: sponge; feature: marine sponge reef; material: water | host: Petrosia ficiformis | place: Greece: Milos, Mediterranean Sea | collected 2013-05-29 | depth 5-7 m | reverse complement strand
CGGCGAGGAACGCGGATCTAGGACCAGGGCGGTCCCATCGCCTTCATCCAGCTCCCGCCAGGCCAGGACGACATGCGCCGTATCTTCGTACTCGTCCTCGGTGTAGGTCTTGAGCACGGCCAGGTCCGCCGCCGCCTCGCGCCAGGACAGTTCCCGGTACTCCGCGTCGTCGGTGTCCAGCGAGCGGATCCGGCCCGACACCGGATCGTAGAGGCGCACCCCGTTCCCGACACGGTCTTCGGCATCCACCGTCATCGCCAGCAGATGTCCCTCGTCCTGCCACGCGAGCGCGGCGATGTTGCCGAAGCTGATCGAGGTCCCCGAGGCCAGATCGCGCACGATGGCGTCCGCGCCCGCGCTCTCCTGCTCCTCGGGCTGGTAGCGTCGCAGCGCCAGATGGCGCCCGTCTCCCGAGAAGGAAAACGACGAGATCTCCTCGATCGTCTCCTGCTCGCCCGTGCGCAGGTTCAACAGGCCCATGTCGGTGCGCACCGGCTCGCGCCGCTCCTGAAGCGCTTCCCGCTCGTCGGGAGAGATGCCGATGGCGTAACCCAGCCAGGCCCCGTCCTCGCTGAACTGCGGGCTCCGGCCGTAGGGGACCACCACCACCGAGTCGGAATCGGTGCGGTGGATGCGCAGCTCGTCCTGGTCGTTGACCCGGCTGACGCCCACGGCCAGCCACAGGCCGTCAGGGGAGAGGGCCGCCTGGCCCAGGGTTTCCCACTGGCCATAGTCGTCGGCCGTGAGCGTGGGCTTCTGTTGCGCGGATGCGTCCGGGGCCAGCACGGCGGCTGCGGCCGCGAGAAGGAGCAGGCGAAACGGGAATGTGGCGTTCATGGTGTACTTCTCCTGGTGTCCTCCGCGCCCTGGGCGGGAGATTATCTACTCACGTTTAGGATACGGCGCCCCCCGAGAGCGCCTTGACCAGCCGGTACAGGAACTCCTGGCCCTCGAAGAAGCTCTCGACGCCGATGCGCTCGTCGCGGCCATGGGCACGCACGTCGTCCATGTCCCCGAAGATGCCGCTCACCCCGTAGACCGGGATGCCGGCGTTGCGCAGGTAGAGCGCGTCGGTCGCGCCCGTCGACATGACCGGCAGCACCAGCACGCCGGGCCACATCTCGCCGGTGATGCGCTCGATGGGTCCCAGCACCTCGTCGGTCAGGGGAGAGGGCGGGCTCGGGGTGGGGGTTCCGCGCGGTTCGACCGTGACGTCGAAGGGGGCGGCCAGTTCGGACAGGGTCGCGTGCACGTCCGCGGGATCGTGTCCCGGGAAGATGCGGCAGTTGACGTTGGCGCGGGCCAGCTGGGGGAGCGCGTTCTGGGCGTGGCCTCCATCGAGCAGGGTCGCGACGCAGGTGGTGCGCAGGCGCGAGTTGTACCCGGTCTCGGCCGACAGTACGCGGGCGGCCTCGGCGTCCGCGGGATCGGCCAGCAGACGGCGCATCGCCTCACCCATCTCGCCACCGACCAGACCCGCGGAGCGGCCGAAGAACTCCTCGGTGGTCTCGTTGAACATGACGGGGAAGTCGTGGTTCTGCACCGCGAGCAGCGCATTCGAGAGGTCGTAGATGGCGTTCTTGCGCACCGGCAGCGAGGAGTGCCCGCCCGGGTTGGTGGCGGTGAAGAAGAAGGAGAGGTAGAGCTTCTCCGCGGCCTGCACGTTGTTGGAGAGCCGCTGGCCGTTCTGCGACATCCCTCCGCCGCCCTCGTTCAGGGCATAGGCCGCGTCGATGAGCTCGCGATGCTCTGCCAGGAGATAGGCGACGCCGTTGCGCGGCCCGCCCTCCTCGTCCGCGGTGAGCGCCACGATGATGTCGCGGTCGGGGACGAAGCCCTCCTGCCTCATGCGGATGAGGTTCGCGGTGTAGATCGCCGCCTCGTCCTTGTCGTCCATGACGCCGCGGCCGTAGTAGTAGCCGTCGCGCTCGATGAACTCGAAAGGCGGGAGGTCGGGACTCCAGTCCTCGGGGAGGGCTTCGACGACATCGATGTGGGCGAGCAGCAGGATGGGCGCGAGCCCGGCGTCCCGACCCCTCAGGCGGGCCACGAGGTTGCCCTTGGTGGGGGCGTCGTCGGGAACGAGGACATGGACATCCTCCTCGGGAAACCCCGCGTTCAGAAGGACGCGGGCCGCCGCCTGCGCCGCCAGAGTGTTGTCGCCGCGCTCGGTGTTGGTGGTGTTGATCTCGACCAGCTCCTCCAGGAGCGACCGGGCCATCTCCATGTACTCCGGCGGCGAGGTGTTCTGGGCGGCGACCGGAGCCGGAGCCCAGCACATCGCGCCGAGGGCCGGCAGCGCCAGGGACGCGGCGATGAGGAGGGGATTCTTCATGTCCGGGAGACTCCGGTTTCGCAGGTCAGGTTTGCCGGGGATACGGGGTCCGGCGCGCCGGGATGCAGGGTCCGGCGAGCCGGAATGCAAAGGGTTGGCGGGCCGGGATGCAAGGTTTGGCGGGCCGGGATGCAGGGTTTGGCGGGCCGGGATGCTGAGGGTTGGAAGGCCAGGATGCAGGGTTTGGAAGGTGCCCGCGGGGACGGTGTCAGGCAAGCGGAAACGGCTGCGGGGCCGGGTGTGGAAACCGTCGATGGGCAGGATGTCTCCGGTGGGCAGCCGCGCGCAGCCGAACCGGACCCCGCGCGACGCCGCGGGCGGGGCGGCGGTGGAAGACGGGGCGGCCATCTGGAACAGCCGGACCGACCAGCCGGTAGGATCGCGCTAATGAGAGATTTCGTCACCTTCATGATTACGATCTTCGTCGCCGGCTGGGGTTCGGCCGTGCTCTACACGGTGCTGCGGTTCTTCTGGAAGAGGCAGAACCAGGGCTCCCTGCCGCGCGGCGACGAGCGCATGCTTGCCGCGATGCGCGAAGAGTTGGATTCGCTGGAGACCAGGCTCGCGCGGGTCGAGGACGAGGCCCGTTTCGCGGCCGAGCTGCGGGCCCCCCACGTCCCGGAGCGGCTGGATCCGGGAGAAGGGCGCGCACCACCCCCGGGTAGTTGAGCGGGGCAGCCGTGCTCGTCGAGCGTCCAGGCGGAACCAAGGCACTAAACGCTGGCCGGACCCTCTTTTGTTGGCCAGCTAAGGCCGATTATGGCGAACAAAAGAGGGGAGGCGAGGGGAGGGATCATCCTCCCGCCACCAGCCTCCGGTGCTCGAACCCGGCGCTCGTGTGGGCGACCAGCTCCAGCCGGCCTTCCAGCAGGTCGTGCATGAGCCGCGTGGTGAGGGGGATTGAGCGGGTGACCTCGGTGACGTCCGGCCCGGCCAGGCGGAGCACCACCACCCCGCCCCCATCCCCGTCGGCCGCCGGGATCCGCCGCAGGACCACCCCCAGCGCGTCCTCCGGCTCAACCCCCGCCAGCGTGACCCGATACGAGAGCGTGCCCGTCGGCAGATCCATCAGGAACGCCCCCTCCACGTCCCCCTGCGGCGGGTCGAGCGCGACCAGCACCGGATCCGGCGGGCGTCCCCGTTCGAGTGGCGGCGCCCGCAGCGGTGCCCGCCGCCTGGGGCCGGCCGCCTCGAGCGCGTAGGCGAAAGCGACCAGCCGGGCGTCGTCGAGCGCGCGGCCGAGCAGTTCCAGCCCCGCCGGCACCTCCGTCCCCGTGAACCCGGCCGGCACGGTGAGCGCCGGCAGCCCGGTGTTCGCGCTCAGCGAGCAGGTGGAGCCGACCGGAGCCGACCCGATGAGCGCGGTCTCCTGGCGCATGGTCGGGTAGGCGAGCGCGTCCAACCCCATCTCGTCCATTAAGCCGACCACCGCCTCCCGCAGTAAACGCCGGCGGGCCATCGTCTCCTCGTACTCGTCCGTGGGCCGCTCGGTACGGGCGATGCGCCGCCGGAAGGTGCCGTCCAGCGCCTCGTGGTGAAGGCCGGCCTCCACGATCTCATCGAGCGTCGACACGGGGGTGCCCGGCACCCCGGCCAGGTAGTCCATCAGGTCGAACTTGAACTCCAGGTCGATCAGGCCGGTGTTGGCGAGCAGGCTGTCGAGGTCGGGGATGGTCACGTCCACCACGTCGGCCCCCAGCGAGTCCATCCCGGCCAGGGCGGCACGCACGACCTCCGTGATCCGCCCCCCGCCCCCGCCTTCCTCCAGCCAGTCCGCCAGAACGCCGATGCGGGCGCCCTCCAGCGCGGACGGGTCCAGGGCCGCCTGGAAGTCCGGGACGCCGCGACCCTCCAGCACGGCCGTGGCCGGGTCGGCCGCGTCGGGTCCGACCGTCGCGTCCAGCGCGGTCGCCAGGTCGGTGACGGTGCGCGCGAGCGGGCCGCCGGTGTCCTGCGAGTGCGAGAGCGGCAGGATGCCGTCGATGCTCGACAGCCCCTTGGTGGGCCGCAGCCCGAACAGGTTGTGCACCGCCGCCGGGATGCGGATCGAGCCGCAGGTGTCGCTCCCCCACCCCACCGCCGCGAAGCTCGCGGCCACCGCCGCCCCCGTCCCCCCCGAGCTCCCGCCCGGGTTGCGCGCGGGCTCGTAGGCGTTGCGGCTCTGCCCGCCCAGCGAACTGATGGTGGTAATCCCGGCCGCAAGCTCGTGCAGGTTGGTCTTCCCCAGGATGACCGCGCCCGCCTCCCGCAGGCGCGCAACCTGGAAGGCGTCGTCGGGGGGACGCAGCCCCGAGAGCGCCAGGCTCGACCCGGTGGTCGGCATCCCGGCCACGTCGTAGTTGTCCTTCATCAGCACCGGAATGCCGTGCAACGGCCCGCGCACCGTCCCCGCCGCCCGCTCGCGGTCGAGCGCGTCGGCCTCATCGCCCGCCCGCGGGTTCAGGCGCGTGATGGTGTTCAGCTCCGGCCCGGCGACATCGTACGCCGCGATGCGGTCGAGGTAGAGGTCGACCAGCTGGCGCGAGGTCAGGCGCCCCTCCTCCAGCGCCCGCTGAAGATCGAGGATGGAGGCCTCCGCGACCTCGAATTCGGCATCCGCGCTTCCGCCGGCGACACATCCGGCGACGGCAAGCGCGACTACGGCCGGAAGCAGGCTATGGAGATTCGTGCGCATGGGGTTTCCGCAGCAGCGCCCCCTTGCCGCCCACGCGAACGAACGGCAGATCGTGCCGGTCGATGAATTCGCGGCAGGCCTGAAGGGCGCCGTCGCACCAGGCGGGCTCCACGCAGTCGTCCAGAACAACGCCGCCACCGGGAACGATCCGGGGCCAGAGTGCCTCCAGCGTCACGGCCGTGGGCAGGTACAGGTCGACATCCAGAAACACCGCGGCGATCGAGCCGATTTCGTCCCAGTTCATCTTCGAGCAGTCGCCCTCGATAATGCGGTAGTTGCTGTACCCGAGACGGGCGAGGCTGTAGTTGAAAACGCGGGCGCTGCCATAGGAGTAGTCGGAGAGCTCCGCGGCGCGCTTGCGCCGGTTCTCGACTTCGTAGTCGATGCTCTCCCGGGTGAAACCCGCGAAGGTGTCGACCAGCACCAGGGTCCGCGGATCGCCGGTGGTTCTCAGGTGCTCCAGGAGAAAGACGGAAGTGTCTCCGCGCGCCACGCCGATCTCAACGATCGCTCCTTCGGTGCCCCGGGTAGCGTCGATCAGCCCGATCATCGCCGCGAGTTCGCCTGGGTCCACCCAGTAGCGGTACTCGGGCAGCATGGCGTTGCGTAGCCCCGGCAGCCGGTAGACGATGCGCTTGATCGTGGTCATGAGCCCGCGCGCCCGCCGGTTCAGCACGCGCACCAGGGAAATGGATGCGCCGACGCCTGGTCTCCGCGGCACGCGTGGCGCCGATGGGGTAGGAGAGGACGGCATGGTCCGGAACCTGGAGGTTGAAGGGAGGCTCGCCCGCGCCGCGAAGATGCGCGCCTTCCATCATCACAGGAAATACGGGCCCGGAAAAGATGTAGCAGACCGGGAGGACTCCCGCCCGCTCGCAACAGTGGCAATCCTGCGCGGCCGCCAGCGCAGGCAGTTGGGCCCGCAGTCGCTGCGGGATCCTTCGAGAGCAAGTTCCTTGCCTGGCTCAACGGGCGAGGCTGCAGCGGGCCGTGCTCTCGTCGCGGTCGCGTCTGCCGAAATCGGATCGTTTCGCTAGAATCATCGTGTCCCGCGTAGGCGCCATCGGCTGACCGAAGCCGTAGTCGTATCCCCCGACCCGACAACCGCCATGGCCGACGGACCCGACAATCGCCACGAAGCCCAGCCGCCCGCCGCCCTCAACCGCCGCGATTTCCTGAAAGCCGGCGCGCTCGGGGTGGCGGCCGGCGCCGCTGCCGGATGCACCGAGCCCGGAGCCGAAGCGGCCACTACGGGAGCCCAGACCTCGGCCCCGGCCACCGCCACCATGCCGCAGGGCCTCCCCGCCCCCCCGCAGCAGCCCCTCGCCGCCTCTCCCCTCGACCCCGTGCGCATCGGGTTCGTCGGCGTGGGCGGGATGGGCACGGCGCACGTCCGCAACCTGGTCCGCATCGACGGCTGCGTGGTGAGCGCCCTCTGCGACATCCGCGCCGAACACGCCGAGCGGGCCGCCGCCCTCATCGAAGAGGCGGGACACCCCCGCCCCGCCCTCTACACGCGCGGCGAGCGGGACTTCGAGCGCCTGTGCGCCGAGGAGGACCTCGACCTGGTATACACCGCTACGCCCTGGCGCTGGCACGTACCCGTCTGCGTCGCCGCCATGGAGAACGGCAAGCACGCCGCCACCGAGGTCCCCGCCGCCTACACCCTGGACGACTGCTGGCGGCTGGTGGAGACCGCCGAGCGCACCGAACGCCACTGCGCGATGATGGAGAACGTCAACTACGGCCGTGCCGAACTCCTCTGCCTCAACCTGGTCCGCCAGGGGCTGCTCGGAGAGATCCTGCACGCCGAGTGCGGCTACCTGCACGACCTGCGCGAGATCAAGTTCGCCGACGAAGGCGAGGGCCTGTGGCGGCGCGCGCACTCATGGACGCGCAACGGCAACCTCTACCCCACCCACGGCCTGGGCCCGGTCGCCAACTGCATGGACATCAACCGGGGCGACCGCTTCGCCTCCCTGGTCTCGATGAGCAGCCCGTCGCGCGGCCTGCAGGAGTGGGCGGCTCTCCACTACGGCGAAGGACACCCCAGGCGCGCCGAGACCTTCGCCCTGGGCGACGTCAACGCGAGCCTCATCCAGACCGCGCTGGGGCGCACCATCTACGTGGCGCACGACACCAACCTGCCCCGTCCCTACGACCGCATCAACAAGGTCCAGGGCACGCGCGGCATCTTCCAGGGCTACCCGGACCGGGTCTACATCGAGGGCAGCAGCCCGTCGCATCGGTGGCAGGAGGCCGAGGCCTGGTACGGCGACTTCGAGCACCCGCTCTGGAGCGCGCTGCGCGAGGCATCCATCGGCGCCGGACACGGCGGAATGGACTTCATGGAGGACTATCGGCTGGTCGAGTGCCTGCGGCGCGGCGAGCCCACCGACATGAACGTCTACGACGCGGCCGCCCTGAGCGCCGTCTGCGAGCTCTCGGAGATCAGCGTCGCCCAGGGCAGCGCGCCGGTACCCTTCCCCGACTTCACGCGAGGGAAATGGAGGGACTGGCAGCCATGGCCCATCGTCACGGCATAGCCGTGTTTCGCGCTGCCGCGGCGCTGTCCGCAACGGCCCTCATCGCCAGCTGTGCCGGCCCGCAGGCCGACGATCCGGGCGCTCCGCTCGAGCCAGGCGCGTCGGATATCGAAATGCTGGGCACCTCCGGGTCCCTCGCAGTCGTACAGGACCTCGAAGTCCTGAGCGACGGCTCCGTCTGGGTCTTCAATTCGGTGGAGCCCTACTTCATTGGATTTGGTCCGGACGGGGAGTCCCTCGGTGCCCACGGACGCGCCGGAGGCGGACCCGAGGAGTTCCCGATGCCCTCCGCCTTCCTCGCGGGAGGATGGGACGGAGAGGCATGGGTCTTCGATCTCAGGCGCCACGCCATGATCCGGATCTCCCGGCCGGACGCGGACTGGGCGGAGATCCCCCTGCGGTCGGAGTCCCTCCCGCCCGGCAGCATCCGGGGCGGAATGAACCTGGTGAGCGCGGCGGTCCGAACTGCCAGACTCGGCGGGGAGATCATCGTGCCGCGCGCGCGCCCGCCGGGCGAAGCGGGCATGCTCGGACTCCGTCTCTCGCTCCTGCGGGCCGATCTGGTGGCAGTCGATCCGGAGGAGGCCGGGACACGAACCCTCGTGACGCTCGGAGAGGTGCTCGATGATCCGTCCGGGGACTTCATCCCCAGCGAGGGCGGATTTCCACAGTGGTACCGGCTCTGGGCCCCGTGCGGAGAGGACGTGGTGCGCGTCTATGACCGGGTGCGGCATCAGCTGCGCGGTTTCGACGTATCGGGATCGGAGGTGAACGCCATCGATCTTCCGCCCGTTCCCTTCACGGAGGTCACACCCCGACAGTTCGCCGGCGCGGTGTTCGAGCTGAGGCAGGCCGAGCTGACGGGCGACGTGAGAGGAAGGCTCGGCGACGCGGACCGGCAGCGGGTCCTGAACGAGATGACCCAGAGGGTCAGCGGGAGCCCGCAGGAACTTGCGACCTACCTGCCCCGGTATGTGGACTTCCGCTGCAGCGAAGACGGAACGATGTGGCTGCACCCCTTCGACCCTGACGCCGGCGGACTGAACGGCGGCCCGGTGTGGCTGCGCATCCCGCGGGACGGAGTCGCGCGCGATGTGCGTCTGCCCGACCGGTTCGACGCGCTTCGTTTTTCGGAGTCCCGGATCTGGGGCGTGTACAGGGATGAGCTGGATGTTCCGTCCGTCGCATCCATCCCGTTGCCGGCTGGTTGAAGGTATCCACCGGCCCGGCCGCAGGCGGACCCGGGTCGGCGTCCCTACCGCCTCCCTTCCGTCGCCACCGCCGCCCCACCCAACAGGTACCGGTCGAAGAAGCGGTCCGTCGCGTAGAAGGTGGTCAGCCAGCGCTCGTGCAGCAGGAAGTCGTGCACGTCGTCCGGGAAGACGATGAGTTCGTGGGGCACGCCCTGCGCCCGCAGCAACTGCACCAGCCCGACGGTCTGCGAGAAGGCCACGTTTCGGTCATCGTCCCCGTGGATGAGCAGGACCGGCGACGTCCAGTTCTCGATCTCCGAGATCGCGGAAGACTGGTACGACACCGATTCCGGGTCGATGGAGTTGCCCCACAGGTGCACGCCGGCGATGTCGACGCCCGCCGCGAAGAGGTCGGAGTCGCGCGCCAGTCCCTGGGCGGTGAGGATGCCCCCGTAGGAGAGGCCCCAGAGCCCGATGCGCGCGGGATCCACGTCGGGGCGGTCGCGCAGGTACTCGCCGGCGGCCCGGATGTCCCGGTACTCGGTGTTGCCCTCGCGTCCGCGCCCGGGGGCGTTGCGGAATTCGCGGCCGTAGCCGATGCCGCTCCGGTAGTTCACCGAAAGCACCACGTAGCCCTTGTTCGCGAAGTACTGGTTGATGGCGTAGGCCATGTGGTAGAAATGCATGTAGTGGTACCCGAGCAGCATCTGCCGCCGGGATCCCCCGTGGATGAATAGGAGCGCCGGACGCTGTTCGCCGGGCTCGAGGTCCGGGGGCAGGAAGAGCTGGTTGTAGAACTCGAAGCCGTCTTCGGCGTCGAGCGTGACCGCCTCGGGGACGACGTGTTCATCGAGGGGATAGCGGGCCGGAAGCTCGCGAATCGTCCTCGCATCGCCCCCGGAGGCCGGCGCCACCGCCACCGTGAGCGGATGGCTCGCGCTCGCGGCAAGCAGCGCCACCTGTTCGCCGCTAGCGAGCACGGCCGGCCAGGTCTCGACGCCGTCGCCGCGGGTGAGCTGACGAGCCCCTCCACCCGCGGTGGGCACGCTCCACAGGTGGCGCCGGTCGATGTCGCCCGCGTTGGTGGCGTAGAACAGGGTGCGCCCGTCCGCCGAGAGCGAGAAGTACTCGGCGATGCCGTCGCCCGGCGTCAACTCGACGGGTTCCCTGATGCCCCCCGCTGCCGCGACCGCGTAGTACCGGCGCCACCCGCCGGGCTCGGCCTGGAAGATGATGTGGTCGCCGGCCCAGATGACCTCGCGCACCTCGCGGTAGATGGTGTCGCCGGGCGGGCTGTGCCAAACCTCGACCGCTTCCCCCGTGCGCACGTCACCGACCCAGATGGAGAAGTCGTACCCGCCGGCGAAGCGGGCCTCGGTCATCCCGGCGGGCCAGATGCCGCCGGTGGCGCTGTCTTCGGCCGGACTGCCCCCGGTGGCGCCCCCCCGCTCCGCCCGCGCGCCGAAGGGCAGCCCCGGCCTGCGGATGAAGGCGACCCGGGTCGCGTCCGGCGACCAGGTTGGGCTGGTATCGCGGTCGACCGCGGGGCCCAGGTATGTGACCGCGGGACTCTCGGTGTCGTATATGCCGATGAAGCTGTGGTCTTCCCGGTCGCTCACGAAAGCGAGGCGCCGCGAGTCCGGTGACCACACCGGGTCGCTCTGACTGCCGAACACGCTGAAGAGCGGCCGCTCCGGGTCGCCGGTCGCAACCCCGGGGTTCACCGGGGCCCGATAGATGTCGCCATCGCTCTCCCAGGCGATCCAATGCCCGTCGGGGGACAGCGCCACGTTCCAGGCCTCGGCCACCCGCCAGGGCTCGCCACCCGCGGTGCTCACGGCCCAGGCGGCCCGCTCGGCGCCCCGGGGATCGCTGGCGGGGTTGGCGATCCATCCCTGCCGGTTGGGTGTGTGCCCGCGCAGGAAGACCAGCGTGGACCCGTCGTCCGAGATGCGCAGGCTCGACAGGTCGCGCCCGTCATCGTCCTCAAAGCGCGTCAGCCGCTCCGGCACGAAGTCGGGCGCCACCGCAGTGTACACGTTGCGCTTCCCCTCCTCGTACTCGATCCAGGCGATGCGGTCCGCCGCCCGGGCCGACACCAGCTGCACCGGATACCCGGGGCTGAGCACGTCGTCGATCGAGAAGCGCTGCGCCTGGGCAGGCAGCGCGCCGAGCGGGGCGAGGGCGGGGAAAGCAAGCAGCGCGAGAGCCAAAAGCAGCAGGCGAGGGCGCGTCATGATTCGCCTCCGGGAGACTGGGCGAGACGGTTGGGACCACGGAATGTCAGGATGACACCACGCCAACCATCCGGCAACGTCCCGGCCGCGCATCTCCGCGCCCCGCGCGCTGACCGCATAAGTCAGCGACGCTCCGTCCGGCTCCGAGAGGCACCTGGGACGCCTCGGCTACGGCTGGCGCTTTTCCGCCCCTTGGCCCATCCTGACGCCTGAAGCCGCCAAGCACGCAAACGAAGGAAGCATCCCATGAGCATCCGACGCACCCTTCTCGCCGCAGCCGCCCTCTCACTCGCGGCGCCGCTGCCCGCCCAGACCTTCCCCTCCGACGACCCCGTCATCCAGGCGATGTGGGAGGAGGGCATGGGCTCGGGAAGCCAGGCCTTCGACCTGGCGCAGGCGCTGCTCGACTCCATCGGTCCCCGGTTGATGGGCTCGCCGGCCTACTCGCACGCCGCGGACTGGCTGACCTCCAACTACGAGAGCTGGGGCATCGAGGCGGAACGCCAGGACTACGGCACCTGGATCGGATGGGATCGCGGCTTTACCCACATCGACATGCTCGAGCCCCGCAGGCGCACGCTCGAGGGCACGCTGCTCGCGTGGAGCCCCGGCACCGACGGACCCCTGGAGGGCGAGGTGATCGCGTTGCCCAGCTTCGCCAACGCCGCCGAGCTGAACGCCTGGCTGCCCTCCGCCGAGGGCAAGTTCGTCGCGGTCTCCTTCGCGGAACCGACCTGCCGCGAGGACCAATCGTGGCTGGACCACGCCACACCCGAGTCCTTCCAGCGCATGAGCGAAGCCCGGGAAGCGGCACGAGAGGAATGGGCGGCCGGCTATCAGCTCACCTTCATCCCCAACGCCGGCCCGCGGCGGCTGGAGGACGCGGGCGCTCTCGGGCTCATCACGGGTCGCTGGTCCGAGGGCTGGGGCGTGGACAAGATCTTCGCCTCCTCGACCCGCGAGATCCCGTCGCTGCATCTGGCGTGCGAGGACTACTCCCTCCTGCACCGGCTCGCGTCGAGGGACCAGGGCCCGCGCATCCGCCTGGAAGCCGACGCCGCATTCCTGGGCGACGTCCCCGCCTTCAACGTGGTGGCCACCATCCCGGGCACCGAGCTGCCCGACGAGTACGTGCTGCTGAGCGCGCACCTGGACTCGTGGGACGGCGCCTCGGGCGCGACCGACAACGGCACCGGCACCATCATGATGCACGAGGCGATGCGCATCCTGAGGGAGACCTATCCCAACCCTCGCCGCACGATCATGGTGGGGCACTGGGGCGGCGAGGAGCAGGGGCTGATCGGCTCCAACGCCTTTGCGGCCGACAACCCCGAGGTGGTGGACGGGCTTCAGGCCTCCTTCAACCAGGACAACGGCACCTGGCGCATCGACTTCATCCGCATGCAGGGCTTCCTGGGCGCCGGGGAACACTTCGCCCGCTGGTTCGAGCGCATCCCGCCGGAGATCACCGGCCACATCGAGCTGGACGTGCCCGGTGTGCCCGAGACCGGCGGCTCGGACCACATGTCGTTCATCTGCAAGCCCGCGCCCGGGTTCCGGCTCCAGTCCAACTATCCCGACTATCGCCAGTACACCTGGCACACCAACCGCGACACCTTCGACAAGATCGTCTTCGACGACCTGCGCAACAACGCGACCCTGGCCGCCATGCTCACCTACATGGCGTCGGAGGACCCGGAGCGCATGGACGTCAGCCAGCGCGTACTGCCGGTCAACCCCGCAACCGGCCGGCAGACGACCTGGCCCCGCTGCCGTCCGCCGAGGAGGAGCTTCGGGGGATAGCCGGCGGCAGGCAGACCATCATGAGGACCCCGCACGGCAATGGTCTCCGCGACGCAATCCCGGCCCTGTTCCTCCTGGCCGCCTGCTCGCCGCTCGGAGCCCTGAAACCGGAGAACATCCCACCCGGTCTGCACGACCCGCAAACCGCCCGCGTCCGGCCGAGCGACGGCGCGGGCGCCTCCACCGCGCAGGATACGATCCGCACCCGGAATCTGCTCCTCTGGGGCGGCATCGACGCCGACCGCGTGCCCTACCTCGACCCCGTGTTCGTAATCGACGCCCCGCCCGCACTTCCGCGCTCGATCGGTGAGTACGCCGTCATCGGTCGGGCCGGCGACGGTACAGTGCTCTTCTCTCTCCCCTTCGAGATGCCGGTGGTGGCCGATGGCGACGGCAGCTCGAGCTTCGTCTTCATGCTCCCGGTGGAGCCGGGATGGGAGGGCAGGCTTGCCAGCGTCACCCTTACCGGACCAGGCGGGTCGGCCACGCTGGACGAGAACACCAATCGTCCGATGGCGATCCTGCGTGACCCGGAAACCGGGCGAATTCAGGCTATCCTGCGAGATCTCCCGCCGACCATCGCGACGCAGGCGGTTGCGGACACCGCCGTCGCACGGGATCCGGGGATCGATGTGCTCTTCAGCCGCGGGATTCCGGGTCCCGGTTCCTGGCGGCGCTGACCGCAACCGGCGATGGGGTTACCACCAGAAGCGTTCCCGAGCCAGTTGGGCTCGCGGACGTGGAGGTCGCCGGCTTCGGGACTACGAGGCGGGGGGCTGGCTGCGCTCGGCGCCCGTCCGTACGGTCGCATTGACCGTTGCACCCTCTTCGATCAGGATGCGCCCGGCGTCGATCTCGCCGGTCAAATTGCAGCGTGCCTTGAGTTTCACAAGCGAATCGATCGTCAGGTTGCCCTGAATCCGACCGTCGAGCACGGCATCCCTGGCGCTGATGTCACCGATGACCACCCCGTCCCTGCCGATGGAGATCACCTCGTCGGCATGCATGCTCCCTTCCAACCTGCCGTCGATCTGCACGCTGCCTGCGGTCTTGCAGTGGCCCACTACAGTCGTTCCGGTCCCCACCAGTGACATGGCACCATTCGGCATCGCGGGCGAGCTCTCAATCGATCGACTCTTCTTCATTACAGCACTTCTCCCGGGCAGCGAGGCGTAAGGATTCGGCCGTCCGCAAACTCGCCGCTTGGGGTTGCGCCATCCGCAGGCCGATTCCCGGGCTGGACCGCCCCCTTTTTCGCGGACGGCTTGGGTCGCGTAATCATAACTTGGAGGATGTAATCCCAACAGCGGCCCTGCTGCTTGCAAACGGAACCTGGTCGGAAGCCAGGATCGCGGAAAGTTGCAGGAGCGGCTCGACCGCCGCCTGGCCCGCTCTCCCGGCCCGACCTGCGAGATCATCACCCCGCCCGACTTGCGCGTCGTGCGGGAGCCGGCGGCCACCACGAGCCGGACACCTCCCTCGACCGGTCAGGCATCCTCTCTCACCGCGTCTGCGGCGAGTTCATCTGCAGCGGGATGATGTTCACGTTCCAGCGGTTGTCGTCCAGCAAGTGCTTCACGAAGTACTCCGCGCGCAGCCAGAACCAGTAGTCGCTCATGTCGCCGAAGCCGTGGCGCTGCCCCGGGAAGATGAAGAAGTCGAAGCGCTTGTTGGCGCGGATGAGCGCCTCCGCCATGCGGAAGGTGCCGGCGTGGTGGACGTTGTTGTCGTTGTCGCCGGTGGTGAGCAGGAGGTGGCCCTTGAGGTTGGCGGCGAGGTCGGAGTTGCGCTCGATGTCGTACTCGAAGCTGACGTTGCCCTCGTCGTCCACGACCTCCTTCACGCCGTGGTGGGTCTCCGACCAGGACCGGTTGTACACGTCGTTGTTGTGGTTGCCCGCCGATGACACCGCGACCTTGAAGAAGTCGGGATAAACGAGCATGGCGGCGGTGGACATGAAGCCGCCCCCGGAATGTCCGTATATTCCCACTTTATCTATATCTATAAAGTCGTGGCGGTCGGCCAGCTGTTCGATGACCGCCTTCTTGTCGGCCAGTCCATAGTCGCGCAGGTCGCCATATCCATAGTTATGGTACCACTTTGAACGGTCCGGATGTCCGCCCCGGTTCCCCATGGTCACCACGATCATGCCGAACTGCGCGAGCGCCTGCTCGTACGGATTGGCGGACCACGACTTCGACACAGACTCGGTCTGCGGTCCCGGGTAAACGTACGCCACAACAGGGTACGTCTTCGAGGGATCGAAGTCGTAGGGCCTGTACATCACGCCGTAGATGTCGGTCACGCCATCCGCGGCTTCCACCTGGTACGGCTCCGGAAACTGGTAGCCGGCCGCTTCCAGGGCCCCGAAATCGGCCTCGCCCAGGTCCAGGATGCGCTGGCCGGAGGCGTCGAATAGCCCGGACATGGGAGCCGTGTCCACGCGCGAGTAGTTGCTGACGAAGTATCGGTTCGACTCGCCCATCTCGGACTGGAAATCGAAGTTCCCCGGGTTCAGCAGCGTAAGCCCGGTCCCGTTCAGGCTCACCCGGTAGAGGTGCGCGTAGTAGGGATCCTCCCCTTCCTCCCGGCCCTGTCCGGTGAAGAAGACGAACCCGCGGGCCTCGTCGACGCCGACGATGCCGTCCACGTGCCACGCGCCCTCGGTGAGCCGCTGCTTCACCTCCCCGTCGGGCCCGTACAGATAGAGGTGCGCCCAGCCGTCCCGCTCCGACCACCACAGCATGTCGCCGTTGTCGAGCATCTCGAGCGGGCGCGTCTCGATGTAGGTGTTCAGGCTGTCCACGAAGAGCATGCGCGCATCGCCGCTGCCGGCGTCCGCAACCATGACGGCGGCCCTGTGCCGGTCCCGGCTCAGGCGCACGAAGTAGAGCTCCTCGGAATCGTCCGAGATCCAGAGCGAGCGGTCCGGCTCCTCGGAGTCCGGGTAGTCGAACTGGCGCTGCGTGGTGATGCGAACGTCCTCGTCCTTCCACGGCTCATGCGCCACGGTGACCTGCTCCCGCGACTCCAGATCGTAGACGACGATCTCCTCCCGCGTGACCGACTCCTCGCCGGCCATCTCGTAGGAGTAGGTCTCGAGCTCCGGCCGGGCATTGCCCTTCCCCACCACGTGCACCACCCAGAGCTCGCCCACCTCGCGGTTGTCGCGCCGGATCAGCGCGAAGCGGCGCGAGTCCTTCGCCCACGAGATCGACGCCGCCTTGCGGTCGTCCTTCTCCTCCTCGAGGGTGACGTTGGTTTCGCCGCGCCCGGTGTAGTTGGCCTCGTAGGTGTAGTACTTCTCGCCATCGGTGGTTAGCTGGGTCTCGGTAACCTCGACGTCGTCCTCGGCGTTGTCGGCTTCATCCCCTGATTTGCCCCTGCGCACCTCCAGGATCTGCTGGTAGTCGGCGCCGCTCATCATGTACAGGTTGTGATTGCGGGCGAAGACCACGGTCTGGCCGTCCGGCGACACGCTCGCCCAGTCGGGATGGTTGTCGGGGGCCTCGTAGTCCTCGAGCTCCCGCAGGGTCCGGGTCGAGACCGTGTACTCGAAGTGATGAACCCGCTTGCGGGTCGAGCTCCCGGAGTCGTCCTCCTCCTCGTCCTGGTCCTCCTCCGTCTCCTCCTCGTCCTCCATCTCCTCGTCCTGGGAGGATTCCACCTCGAAGTGGAGGATGTTGTCGCTGATGAAGCGGATGTTGCGGATGGGCAGATGCTGCCCGTCCCAGGGGTCGCGGGTGATGCGCGTCAATTCCGCGGCGATTCGATCGTTGTCGAAGAGGAGCGTGCGCGAACCCGCGCCCGGATCGACGATGTAGTAGAAGGTGCCGTCGGCGTTCTCCCACTCGTACCAGAACCTGTCGCTGCCCTCGATCCACCGCGGATCGACCGACGTGGAGTGCACCATCTCGCGGATGCGATAGGGCGCGAAGCGGGCGGCGAGATCGTAGTTTGCCGGTCCGGCCCGGGCATCCGATTCCTGCGGCGCCGGGCCGGGAGCCGCGTCGGCGGGAGCCGGGGCGAGCGCGATGAGCACGAGGAGGGGCGAAAGCGCACGCTGCACGGGCGAAATCGGACGGGAGAGAAACCTGGCGATGGCGTTCATGGTAGGGCTCTGTTCGGATGGAGGGACGACGCGGGAACTCCCGGGACGGTTGTGCACAAGTGAATCCGTCGCCGAAAGCCGGGCAAGAGCGTCAGGGCTCACCCTGGTGAAGCGGGAACGACCCGTCGGGGAACCATCCCGCGGGTTAACGCGATAAACGATTCTCGCGCGGGTGCTTCTAACCGCGGCGCCGGCGCCGGATTCCCTCGAACGGGGCGGAAGGGCATGGAACCGGAGATCCTGATCCTGCTGGTATCCCTCTTCGTCACCGGCGGAATGATCGGCGCGGCCGGCATCCTCCTCGCCCAGTTCTTCATGCGCCGCATCCCCGGCGTGAGCGCGACGGGCGCCCCGACGCGCGCCGAACTGGAGGGAATCCGCCGCGACGTCACCGAGATCGCCTACCACCTGGGGTCCGTGGAGGAGCGCCTCGACTTCGCCGAACAGCTGCTCGGCGGCGCGACTCCGACCGAGGTGCCGAAAGCCGTGGCGAAGAAGGCGGAGGGTATCGTGGGCGCGTCCCGCGGCTCCGGAGGTGGCGGCGCCCCCGCGGGTTGATGCACTTTGCGGGCGGGACGTACGGCAACGAGCCCTCGCGCGCGCCGTCCTTCCCTTCCGCCGCATCCGCCACCCTCGAGCCCGGACGCCCATGCGCCATCCCAGCCACTCCACCGTCCCCCGCCCCATCGCTCCCCACGCGCCGGCCGCGCTGATGTTCGTGGCCGTGCTCGTCTTGGCCACGCCCGCCCCGTCCCAGGAGCCCTCCCCCACCGGCTTCACGGAGGCCCGGGCCGCCCGGCAGCTCGTGTGCGAGGCACGCTTTCTGGAGCTGCCGGGCAGCGACTCGTTCCGCGAGCATCTGCGCACCATCACCGCGAACCCGCATCCCGCCGGCTCGGAGGCGCAGCAGCGCGTCGGCGAGTACCTGGCGCAGGCCATGGAGCGCGCGGGCCTGGCAGTCGAGCGCCACCCGTACGACGTGTACCTGCCCGAGCTCACCGACGACGTGGAGGTGCATATCGTCACCCCCGTGTCCATGCAGCTCTCGAACCGCGAACCCGCGCTCCCTGCGGACCGCTTCTCGGGCCACCCCGACCTCCTCAACGGGTGGAATGCCTACTCGGGATCCGGCGACGTGACGGCCGAGGTGGTCTATGCCAACTACGGGCGGCGCGAGGACTACCTTGCGCTCGACTCCATGGGCGTGTCGTTGGCCGGCAAGGTCGTCATCGCACGCTACGGCGGGAACTTCCGCGGCTACAAGGTGAAGTTCGCCGAAGAGCGGGGGGCGGTGGGCGTGATCATGTTCAACGACCCCGGCTTTTCCGGTCTCGACGCGTATCCGGACGGCCCGATGATGAACGGGCAGACCATCCAGCGGGGTTCGGTGCTTACCCTTCCCTGGACGGGCGACCCGCTCACCCCCTTCGTTCCGGCGCTGCCCCTGGACGGGGACATCCAGGTGGAGCGCCTCGACCCGTCGGAGGTGCCGCTGCACACCATCCCCGTGCTCCCCGTCGGCTACGAGGCCGCGACCCGGATCCTGTCGCGCATGACCGGCCGCGGCACCCCGCCCGGGTGGAGCGCCGCGATGGAGCTGGACTACCGCGTGACCGGAGGACCGGATCTCACCGTGCGCGTGCGCGTCAACCAGCCGCGCAGGCTGACCCGCGCGACCAACGTGGTCGGCACGCTGCGCGGGAGTGAGTTCCCCGACGAGTGGTTCATTCTGGGCGCGCATTACGACCCCTGGGGATTCGGCGCGATCGATCCCAACGGCGGCACCGCCATGCTGCTCACCCTGGCGGAGGCGCTCGGCGAACTGGCCCGGGACGAGGCGTGCCGGCCCCGGCGCTCGATCATGATCGCGCACTGGGACGCGGAGGAATACGGCATCATCGGCTCGACCGAGTGGGTGGAGCACTTCCGCGAGGAGCTCGAGGCGAACGCGATCGCGTACATCAACGCCGACGCGGCGGTGTCGGGCGCGCAGTTCGGTGCGTCCTCGTCGCCCTCGCTCAAGGGACCGATTATCGAGGCGGTGGGCCGCGTGGCCTATCCGGGCGCGGACGGCACCATCCTCGACCGGTGGCTGGAGAGCACCGCCGCCGGGACGGAGGAGCCGGCGATGGGCAACCTGGGCGGCGGGTCGGATCACGTGGGCTTCTACACGCACGCCGGCGTGCCGTCAGGGGCACTCTCGTCGGGTAATCCCGGCGGAGTCTACCACTCCAACTACGACAACTTTGCCTGGTACGAGCAGTTCGGAGACACCGCCTTCGTCTACGGACCGATGATCGCGCGCGCGGACGGCATCCTCGCGCTGCGCTTCGCCAACGCCGACGTGCTCCCGTACGACGTGGCCCGCTACGCCTCCGACACGCGCACCCACCTGGGCACCCTGTACGACGTGGCCGGGGCGCGGGGACTGCGCGTGGACTTCTCCGCCCTTGCGGAGTCGACCCGCGAGCTGGACGAGGCCGCCGCCGAACTCGTGGCCGCGCGCGACCTCTGGATCGCGTCGGGGGACGTCGACCCGGCCGCCGCCGAGGCCGTGAATCGGGCGCTGATCGGGTTGGAGAAGGCGTGGCTGAACGACCGCGGGCTCCAGGGGCGGCCGTGGAGCCGTTCGATCTACGTCTCGCCCGACCCCTTCAGCGGGTACGCGTCGTGGATGCTGCCGGGGCTGCGCTACGAGCTGGAGACCGACGACCGGGCCGACATTCCGGGATGGGAGCGGGTGTACGTGGCGGCGGTGCGGGATCTGGCCACGCGCATGCGGGAGGTCGCGGCGATGATCGAGCGAGCGGGCGCGTAGTGGCCGCGGCGGGGCATGGGGGCAGGCTTCGAGCGCGATAGTATCATGGGCTGTCGTCCCGTAGTACTATGCGCGCCGGCTTGACCCGGGCCGGGCCCTCCTCCAGCGACCGAATCGCTCGAGCCAATTCGAGAGAAGCATCACCAGGCTTGCGATTGCCAGAAACTCCCAGTAGCTGGAGCCCGTCAGCCAATAGCCTACCGCTCCTGCGGCCGCCGTACCCGAGAAGACCTTCAGGCGGTACGCGTCGACCCACACGATCACCCGATAGAGGAACGGCACCGGGCCATGCTCGTCTTCCCGCATCGCGCCGAACTACCGCCTCCTCCGCGCCCGCCTCTCCGCAGCCATTTCCACCAGGCGGCGCAGTTCCGCGATGGGCTCTTCGTGGTCGTCGACCTGGAGGCGCAGCACCACGTCGTTGTTGAGCCAGACGCCGCCGTCCTCCTTGAGGATCAGCAGGGCGGCGGACTGCATGCCGCGGGTGTCCCCGCCAGCCGCCTGACCGGCTTCCAGGGCCGCCACCAGCCGCTGGGACAGGTGGCCGGGGGTGTTCTCGAAGGCGGTCACCATGTCGTCGACCACCGCCGGGCCGGCGAGGATGTTGCCCTGCGCGGAGGTGTAGCGGCCGATGCGGTGCCCCGCCCAGTCGCTGGCGCGCGGGCCGGTGTGGGTCGCCACTTCGCCGCGCGCGTTCATGACCGAGAACTGGCGGCCCTCGATGCTCCACCGTTCCGGGTCGGGATTCGGGTCGTCGGCCAGGACGCGCTCCACCACCTCGGCGGGCGAGTGGCCTTCGCGCAGGAGCGCGAGCGCCTGTGGCCCGTAGCTCACGTCCACCACGGCCTGGGTGGCGACCACCCCCACCCCGGCCTCTCCCCAGATGACGCCGTTGCCCACGCTGAACACCCGCGACTGGACGGCGACGCCGACCTCCCCGGTCTCGGGGTCGTACCCGACGATGGAGAAGGTCCCGACCGTGTCCCAGGGGGCGG